>Ga0209448_10000293_pt1 | contig 17764 bp, 8 predicted proteins | sample BogFormECP14_OM2_FD_188245 | JGI IMG/M metagenome (GOLD analysis project Ga0209448, IMG submission 188245) | Bog forest soil microbial communities from Calvert Island, British Columbia, Canada - ECP14_OM2 (SPAdes) (version 2) | ecosystem: Environmental > Aquatic > Freshwater > Wetlands > Bog ... | reverse complement strand
CTGCTTGGCTCACTACCTCCTGTACTGTGACATACTGTGCGTCCTAAATCATCCAATCAAATGCCTTACACAATATCTCTAAATCAAGCTCCTCCTCATCTAGCATTTCAATCTATTCCCGCACATGACGGCGATCGGCAACGTCATGACCGGACCGAGTATCGTAAAGGGTATAGCCCGGCGCGAAGCGGCGGAGATCGCCCGCGCGCTGCTCGCCAAAGTCGGGCTCGCCGACAAGGCGGATTTCTATCCCTCGCAGCTCTCGGGCGGCCAGCGGCAACGCGTCGCGATCGCTCGCGCCTTGGCGATGAACCCCGCCGTCATGTTGTTGGACGAAATCACCTCGGCGCTCGACCCCGAGCTCGTCGGCGAGGTCTTGGGGGTGATCGAGCAGCTTGCCGAGGAGGGGATGACGATGATCATCGTCACCCACGAGGTCGCCTTTGCTCATGAGGTCGCCGATCTCGTGGCCTTTATGAGCGATGGTGTGATCGTCGAGAGCGGCCCGCCCGGGCAAATCCTCGAGCACCCCGAAAACCCGCGCACCCGCGGCTTTCTCGCCCGCTTCCACCGGTTTATGGGCAGCTTTTCGGGGTCAGGGTAGTACCGGCCAAGCACGAAAGGGCGTAGGCTGGTCGTCTTCCATTCCTTTCGAGACAAGCGGAGGAAGCGATGCGTGGCGTTGTCTTCACGGGCGAACGGCAGATCGAGATGATGGAGTTTCCCGACCCCACCCCGGGGCCCGGCGAGGTTGTCGTGGAAATGAAGGCCTCGGGCATGTGCGGCAGCGATCTGCACCAGTACCGCCGGCCGAAATCAGGCGGCGCCGCCATCGGCGGGCTGCCGGTCAACCCCGACCCGGTCATCGCCGGGCACGAGCCTTGCGGCGTCGTCGCGGCGATCGGCGCCGGCGTCAGCGATAAGATGGCGCGCATCGGCCAGCGCGTCATGGTGCATCACTACAAAGGCTGCACGGTGTGCGAGCATTGCCGCTCGGGCTGGTCGCAGCTATGCCAGGAAGAGCCGGTCCTCGTCTACGGCAACAACGCCCATGGCGGGCACGCACGCTATCTAAAGGTGCCGGCCTTCACCTTGGTGCCGCTCGCCGACGAGCTGTCCTTCACGACCGGGGCGGCGATCTCCTGCGGCACCGGCACCGCCTATGGCGCGTTGCGCCGGCTGAAGATCTCAGGCGACGACACGATCGCGCTGTTCGGCCAGGGTCCGGTCGGCCTGTCGGCGACGCAGCTCGCCGCAGCGATGGGTGCCCGGGTGATTGCGCTCGATGTGAGCCCGGAGCGGTTGGCGCGGGCCAAGGAATTCGGGGCCTGGGAGACGGTGAACCCGCGTTCGAACGATCCGGTCGGCGCGATCAAGGACCTGACCCATGGCGGTGCTGACTTCACCCTCGATACGTCGAGCCAGCCCGAGGGCCGCATCGCTGCGGTACGCAGCGCCAAAGTCTGGGGCACGGTCGCCTTTGTCGGCGAGCGCAACAATGTGACGATCGATGTCAGCCCCGACATGCTGCGCAAGCAACTGACGATCATCGCCTCGTGGACCTTCTCGTGGCAGGGCCAAGCCGACTGCGCACGCTTCGTCGTCGAGCGAAAGGTCGATGTCGAGCGGCTCTTCACCCACCGCTGGAAGCTCGATCAGGCGGAAGAGGCCTACCGCCTGTTCGACACCCAAACCACCGGCAAGGGCGTGTTCCTGATGTAGGGGTGCCTCAACTTAGCGCGTCGAGCAATGCCTTCGCGTCTCGCATATCGGGCGTATCGAAACCCTCGGTAAACCATCCGTAGACAGGCGAGAGGAGCTCGCGGGCTTCCCTCCGGCGGCCGCGATCGGCCCACAGGCGGGCAAGGCTCGTGGCCGCCGGCAGCTCCCATCCCTTGGCCCCCAGTTGCCGAGCTACAGAGATCGCCTCCCGCAGCCTGGCCTCGACAGCCTCATCACCCGACTCGTGGAGGTGCAGCAAGAGTTCCGCACGCACCTGATGGAGCCGAGGCACGTACCAGTGCTCCCCAATTTCCGCAGCCAGATCGAGAGCTCGGGTCACTTGGCTCAACCCATCAGCATATCGCCGGGCAGACAAGAGGCCCTCGGCCATAAAACAGAAATAGTGGGTAACGTGGCCTCGGGCTCCCATCCTGTTGAGAGTACCGAGCCCTTGCTCCAGACGCGCGACTCCCTGTTCTGTGTCACCGGAAACGGCTAGCGCCCATCCAAGGAACATCAGCCCACTGGCCCGGGCCTGGAAGAGGCCTTGTTCGTCGCTCAGCGCCACCAACTCCGACGCGGCTGCCTTAACCGCCGAAACGTCCGAGAGCACCGTTTGAACTTCGCAGGCGTAAGTCAGGGCATGTGCCAGCGACGGCGCGTGCTGCAGTCTTCGCGCCAGGACGAGCGTTTCACCGACAAGATATCTCGCCTTTTCCGGGTGCCCGAGCGCCCAGTGTGCCTTCGCACTCATGATGAGCGCGCAGACGCCGGGATCATGCCCGACATAGACATGTCGGTGATGGGCGTGGCGCTCTTCATCATAGAGTGAGAGGCCGACCTCGATGTGCTCGCTTCCCTTCGCGAACAGGCCGCGATTCATCTCCAGCACCCATGCGGAGTGGTGCGCCTGCAGCAGGACCTCTGGGTCGTCGAGTTCGCGGGCAATCCGGAAGAGATCGGCCGAAATCTTATCTGCCTGGTCGACCCGCCCGCAGCCGCTGTAGAACAGCCACAAATTGGCGATCGAGGGCGCGAGCTCAGCAGCGCTCTCAAGCCGGCGTCCAACATCGGCGGCTCTCTCAACGACTTCACCGCCCTCCCGCGCTGACCATCCGTGGACGCTCATCAAGGCCGGAGCGAGTTGTGACAGCACCGCCAGTTCGACACGCCAGCGCTCGGGGCTCTCCGGCCGGGTTTCGAGAAGCGACAAGGCGCGGCGGAAGTGTTCGATGGCTTCGCGGTTGGCGGCGCGGCGCGCCGCCTGTTCGCCAGCCTCGCGCCAATAGTGGATGGCCTCTGCCGACCGGCCGGCGCTTTCGAGGTGATGCGCGATGACCTCGGGCGCAGCGGTTTCTTTTTCACCGTCGGCCGGGAGGAGCGCGTCGGCCACCCGTGCGTGCAGCAGCTGACGCGGCGCACGCAATAATGTGCCGTACGCGGCCTCCTGTACCAGCGCATGCTTGAACAGGAAGCTCGCCTGCGGAGGGGCGCCGCGCTGAAAGACAAGGCCCGCCTCTACGAGCATTGTGATCGCGGCCTGCAGTTCGGGCTTACTCTGTGTAGCCACCGCGGCCAACAACTGGAACGAGAACTGCCGGCCGATGGCAGCCCCGATCTGCGCCACCTCGTTTACGACAGGGCCCAGCCGGTCGAGGCGGGCGAGCAGCGAAGCATGCAGGGTGGCCGGAAGCGGAAGCGCCGTTCCCGGCATCGCCGAGACCAACCCCCCGATCTGGACAGCTTCTTCCAGAACCGCCTTCGTCAATTCTTCGAGGAACAATGGCACGCCGTCACTGCGCTCGACAATCGCGTCCGCGACATCGCTCGGCAGTGCCGCCTCCGCTCCGGCCAAACCCCGCACCAGCGTTGCTGCGTTGCGTCGATTAAGTCGATTCAGCGACATTGCCGTGACGTGCGGCTGACCAATCCAAGGCGGACGGAACTCGGACCGGAAAGTGGCGATCAGCAATATCGGCCAACGCTCTACACGCTCGATGATCAGGTCGAGCAGCTCGCGGGAGGTCGGATCGACCCATTGGAGATCCTCAAACACGATCATTACAGGCTGTTCCCGCGCCAAAGCGTCGAGCTGGCGCAGCCACGCCTCGAAGGTTCTTTCCTTCTTCCGCTGCGGCGTGAAGTCGAGAGGCGGATAGCCGCCCGCTAGCGGCAGCGACAGCAAATCGGCGAAGAGTGCGATGTCCTGTTCGAGGGGTGGCGGCGGGGCGAGCAATGCCTTCAGCTTTTCGAGCTTCACCTCCGGGGTGTCGTCGCGCTCGAACCCAGCCGTGCTTTCGAGCTGGGTGATGATCGGGTAGAGGGCGCTGTTCTGATGGTAAGTCGAGCAGAAATAGCGCAGTCGGTGATGCTGCTCCTCCAGCAGACGCTTCCCCAGCGCCGCCGCAATCGCCGACTTGCCGACACCAGGCTCGCCGAAGAGAAGCACCGTATGCCCATCGCCGGCCTTCGCTTGGGTCCAGAGTCGGACGAGCAGAGCGATCTCCTCTTCGCGTCCGACGAGCGGCGTGTCGCCCGAGCGCAGCGCTTCGAACCGGCTCAGGCCACGTCGCTCGCCCCTCACCCGCCAGATGCGCTGAGGCGGGCCTCCTGGCTGTTGCGCCCCGACATCGTTGAGCTCGAAGAATGCACCGACCTGCCGCCGCGTGCTCTCGGCGATCAGGATTGTGTTCGGCTCGGCAAGCTCTTGCAGCCTCTCCGCCAAGCTCGGTGCCGCGCTGACGACGCTGGGCTGTTGCCCCTCTCTATCACCGATCACATCGCCGATGACGGCGAGCCCGGTGGCTATTCCAATGCGCGCTCGCAAGCGGTTCGGCACTTCAAACCGCCCGATTCTGTTGACGAGGATTAGACCCGCTCGTACCGCTCGTTCGGCATCATCTTCGTGCGCCGCCGGGTACCCGAAATAAGCGAGGAGAGCATCGCCAGGAAGATGTGCCACGAAACCGTCGTACCGGTTGATGGCGTCGGTGCAAGCGCGGTAAAGGGCCACCATCGTATCGAGCAGCTCTTCGGGATCTAATTCCGTTGCCGAAGGCGGAAAGCCGATGATGCTGCCTGCCAATACGGTTATTGGGCGACGCTCGACTAGCGAGTCGCGGCCCACCGATGCGGTCGGCGCTTCGACCGCTTCAGTCGTTTCGGCGTATTTGTATTCGGCGTGGGTCACCGACGCGACGAAGCGATAGCCGCGCCCGGCGACCGTCTGAATGCAGCTTCCCCCGGCTCGTCCGTGGTCGAGGATGCGGCGGAGCGCCAAGATCTGGATCGGCAGGTTACTGTCCGCGACTACAATACCCGGCCAGACGGCAGTCATGATCTCGTCTTTCGAAACGAGGTCGCCATGCCGTTGGACGAGCACGCAGAGTACGTCGAGCGCGCGCGACCCGATCGCCACCGGAACAAAGGCGCCTTGCTTGTCGGCACGAAACAGACCGCCGCCCCGCCGATCGAGACGAAACCGCTCGAACAGGAAAATCCCGCTGCCGATTGCCTCCATGCTGCCTCTCCGACCGCGCGAGAGGCGAATTTTAAGCACAATTAATAAAATTTTATCGGCCCTTTATTGAAGCCTCCCGCCGTCACTAACCATCCTGGGCTGTCTGGTGCACCGACAGTCGGGCGGGACACAGGTTCCCCTGTCGGTCCTATGGGGAATCGATAACGAGGAGGTAACATGAAACCGTACAATCGTACCGTGCAAGGTTGGATCTTCGCCGTGACTACACTTTTAGGCGGCTTTTGTTCCCCAGCTGAGGCTCAGCAGAGACCTTGGGTGGAAGCTCAACAGGTACCTTCGTCAGCAGTCGCTTGCTACTTTGTTGGCAGGGCATTCCTGAACGCAAATTTCTCCCAAGGAGAAGTTGTCGGTTATTTCACCGATATCAACGGTATCGGAGCGGCCGACTCGCTGTTCAACGGCAGTCGAAGCGAGCAAACAGCGTTCTTTACGTTTCGCTCCAACGTGTTCTCTTTAACCGCTCTCCCCTCCAATGGTGATATCGGGCTCGATCTGGTGTCCGCGGGAACTTTCGACATTTACTACAATCCGACCCCGAACGGCGACTGGACCAATCCGGACACATTTTCGAGCGGTCAACGGGTTGCGCATTTTATGAGGCCGGAGGTCCTGTTCGTGCAGATCTTGCAGACCGACGTCGCCAGCCCTCCGCCATTCGAATCCATCAGCCAGCACGCGATTACTGAAACCTTGGTATCCAGTCAAAGCTTTACATTCAAAAGCCGTGAGTATGACTTCGGCGCCCTCGTGCCCGGTGGAGTCACCCTCAATGAATTGTTCAGCAATACGGGTGTTCAGGGAGTGACAGGCTTTCCGATCGGGTTAGCCTTTGCCGGAAATTGTATCGCCGTGGCAAGCGTGGATCAGGACCAGCAATAAGCCTTGGTTGCGTGGACCGCACCATTTTCCGGGTAATGCAGATAAATACCCCAGCTGGCGAGGGTGGCATTCGGTCATACGGGGATCACATTTATTTTGACAAATTTGTTAAATATGTATATTATCGCAACATGACTCGAAAGGGCCGGCGGGCCGGCCGGCTGCGGTCCAGGATCTGCGTGGGTCGAGTGCTGCCCGCTGATAATTTCCTGTAAATAACAGCAAAACAGTGACAGCGTGCTGGGAGGCCCTTCGCCATTCCATTGGCCCTCGAACCGCACGCGACTACAACCTGGAGGCGAGACTTTGCTGCTGATTTGCTGCAGGTGCAACGATCGTTAATTATCCATACAACCGGTTGTAGCAGCCGTGCTATGGAAGAGCCGAGGGGCTGGTCTTGGAGCGGGCCGTAACCATATCGCTGTCTGCTACATCGACCTTGCCCTCGTGAACTCAACCTCCTTGTTCCACCCCGCGGTCGCCGCTTGGTTTGATCGCAGCTTCGCCGCACCGACGGCGGCGCAGGTCGAGGCGTGGCCAGCAATCCAGGCTAGCCGACATGTGCTGATCGCCGCACCGACCGGATCCGGCAAGACGCTGGCCGCCTTTCTCGCGGCAATCGATGGGCTGGTGCGGCAAGGGCTGGAAGGGCGGTTGAACGACGAGACGCAAATCGTATACGTCTCGCCGTTGAAGGCGCTGTCGAACGACATCCAGCGCAACCTCGAGGCACCGCTCGCCGGGGTTCGCGAGGCCCTACGCGCGCTAGGATTGCCGGATGTCGAGGTCCGCAGCTGGGTACGCACCGGCGACACGCCGCAGGCCGAGCGCCAACGCATGGGGCGCGCACCGCCGCACATCGTCGTCACCACACCAGAATCGCTCTACATCCTGCTCGGATCCGATTCCGGCCGCAAAATGCTCGCGACCACGCGGACCGTGATCGTCGACGAGATCCATGCGCTGGCGCCGAACAAGCGGGGTTCGCACCTGGCGCTGTCGCTCGAGCGCCTTGCGGCCCTCTGTAGCGGTCCTCTGCTGCGGGTCGGCCTCTCGGCTACCCAGAAGCCGATCGAACTGATGGCGCGTTTTCTGGTCGGACCCGACGCCGAGTGTCGGATCATCGATACCGGCCACCGCCGGGCGCGAGACCTCGGCCTCGAAGTGCCCTCCTCGCCGCTCGAAGCGGTCATGTCGAGCGAGGTCTGGCAGCAGGTCTACGACCGGTTGACGGAGCTGATCCAAGCGCACCGTACGACCCTGGTCTTCGTCAATACGCGCCGCTTGGTCGAGCGGGTGACCCGCCAGCTCTCGGAGCGCCTCGGCGACGATCAGGTGACAGCGCATCACGGCAGCCTCGCCAAGGAGCAGCGCCTCGATGCCGAACAGCGTCTGAAACGCGGCGCGCTGAAGGCGCTGGTGGCGACCGCCTCGCTCGAGCTCGGCATCGATATCGGGGATGTCGATCTGGCCTGCCAGCTTGGTTCGCCACGCTCGATCGCAACCTTCCTGCAACGGGTCGGCCGCTCGGGTCACGCCGTCGACGGCACACCCAAGGGCCGGCTCTTCCCGCTGTCGCGCGATGAGCTCGTGGAGTGCGCGGCGTTGCTCGACAGTGTCAACCGCGGCGAGCTCGACCGCCTCTCGATCCCGGGACAACCGATCGACGTGCTGGCACAGCAGATCGTCGCCGAAGTGGCGGCGCGGGAGTGGAAGGAGGACGAGCTCTTCGCGCTGGTGCGCCGTGCGTGGCCCTACCGGGGGCTAGGGCGCGAAGATTTTGCCGCCGTCGTCGCGATGCTGGCCCAAGGCTTCGGCACTCGCCGCGGCCGGCGGGGCGCGCTGATCCATCACGACGCTGTAAACCATGTGTTGCGCGGGCGGCGCGGAGCCCGGCTGACGGCGCTGACCTCGGGGGGAGCGATCCCCGACACCGCCGACTACCAGGTGCTGCTGGAACCCGAAAACCAGGTCATCGGCAGCGTCAACGAGGATTGGGCGGTCGAGAGCATGGCCGGCGACGTCTTCCAGCTCGGCAATGCGGCCTACCGCATCCTGCGCGTCGAGCGCGGCACGGTCCGGGTCGAGGATGCGCAGGGCATGATGCCCAATATCCCGTTCTGGCTGGGCGAGGCACCGGGGCGCACCGACGAGCTGTCGCAGTCGGTTTCACGGCTGCGGGCAGAGATCGCCGCGCGCTTGCCGACCGACCCGGCGGGGGAAAGTACGTTGCGTTGGCTGGTCGAGGAGGTTGCGGTAGCCGAGCCCGCCGCGGAGCAGCTGGTAGAATATCTTGCGTCGGCGCATGCGGCATTGGGCATGTTGCCCACCCAGAACACGCTCGTCATCGAGCGTTTCTTCGACGAAGTCGGCGGCATGCAGCTGGTCATCCACTCGCCCTACGGCAGCCGCATCAACCGGGCATGGGGGCTGGCATTACGCAAGCGCATTTGCCGCAAGTTCAATTTCGAGCTGCAGGCGGCGGCGACCGAGGACAATATCGTGCTGTCGCTAACCCGGGCGCACAGCTTCGACCTGGACGAAGTGCGGCATTATCTGCATTCGGCCAGCATTCGGGCGGTGCTGATGCAGGCGTTGCTCGACGCGCCGATGTTCGTCACGCGGTGGCGCTGGGTTGCCGGTGTGTCATTGGCATTGCCGCGCTTCCGCGGCGGCAAGAAAGTGCCGCCGCAGCTCGCGCGGATGGACGCCGAGGACCTGATCGCGGCGATTTTTCCCGACCAGCTCGCCTGCGCCGAGAACCTCGTTGGCGAGCGTGAGATCCCCGACCATCCGCTAATCCGGCAGACGATAACGGACTGCCTCGTCGATGCGATGGACATCGACGGGTTCACGCAGATCCTCACCCGGCTCGAAGCGGGCGAAATCCGCGTTGTCACTCGCGATCTGACCGAGCCCTCGCCGCTCGCTCTCGAAGTGCTGTCGGCCCGGCCCTATGCCTATCTCGACGATGCGCCGCTCGAGGAACGGCGGACCCAGGCGGTGATGAGCCGGCGTTGGTTGGCGCCGGAGGCCGCCGCCGATATCGGCCGGCTCGATCCCGAGGCGATAGCGCGGGTGCGCAGCGAAGCTTGGCCCGACCCTGCCAACGCCGACGAATTACACGATGCGCTCGCATGGCTCGGGTTTTTCAGTGCGAAGGAAGCTGAGGCGACGCCCGGCTGGACCGAATGGTTTGCGCAGTTGGTACATGACAGGCGTGTCACGCGGCTGACTGTGCCACAGGCGAGACTATGGGTCGCCGCCGAACGCTTGCCGCAATTTCAGGCGCTGTGGCCCGGTGCACGATCCGATCCGGCGATCACTGCCCCCGACGAATACGCCGGGCGAGACTGGTCGCGCGAAGAGGCACTGATCGACATTCTGCGCGGGCGGCTGGAGGGACTTGGGCCGGCCACCGCGAATGCACTGGCCGCGCCGCTCGGACTGGGGCCACAGGATATCACGGCCGGGCTCGCAGCGCTCGAGGCCGAAGGGTTCGCACTGCGCGGACGCTTCACCGGCACTGCGGGGGTGGAAGAATGGTGCGAGCGCCGTTTACTCGCGCGGATCCACCGCTATACGGTGGGTCGCTTGCGCGCCGAGATCCAACCGGTCGCAGCAATCGAATTCCTGCGGTTTCTGTTTGGCTGGCAGCGAGTTGCACCGGACACTCGCATGGAGGGGCCGGATGCGGTCGAGATCCTGGTCCGGCAGCTCGAAGGGTTTGAGGCGCCCGCGGGAGCCTGGGAGACCGAGATCCTGCCGGCGCGCCTCAGTGGTTACGAGCCCACATGGCTCGATGATCAATGTCTCTCTGGGCGGATCGCCTGGGCTCGGCTGAGACCCCGCAGCGTCCGACCCAACGGCAGCGAGCGCAGCGCAGCACCGGTGCGGTCGACGCCGATTACCCTTCTGGCGCGCCGCTATGCTCCGCTCTGGGCATCGCTTTCCGCGACCGTTGACCCGGTTGCTTTGAGTTCCCGGGCGCAAGCCGTAGCCGATTATATTCGGCAATATGGCGCATCGTTCTTCGACGAGCTGGTCGAAGGCACTGGGCTGTTGCGCCCGCAGGTCGAGGAGGCCCTGGCCGAGCTGGTTGCGTCGGGCTTCGTCAATTCCGACAGTTTTGCCGGGCTGCGGGCGCTGCTCGTGCCGGCCGACCGGCGCGGCAATGGGCGGCGCCGGCGCGCCGCGGTGTTTCGCATGGAGGACGCTGGGCGCTGGGCGCTGGCGCGGCGTGCGCAGCCGTTGCCGCAGGTTAAGCCCGAAGCCGTCGAGCACTTGGCTCGCACCCTGCTGCTCCGTTATGGCGTCGTATTCTGGCGCCTCATCGAACGCGAGGCCCCCTGGCTGCCGCCATGGCGCGACCTGTTGCGCGTCTATCGCCGGCTCGAAGCGCGTGGTGAAATCCGCGGCGGTCGTTTTGTCGCCGGCTTCTCCGGTGAGCAGTTTGCGCTCCCTGACGCGGTCGGCATGCTGCGCGAGGTACGGCGCAAACCCGCTTCGGATGACTGGATCTCACTCTCCGGCGCCGACCCGCTCAACCTCGCCGGCATCCTGACCCCCGGGCCAAAGCTCGCCGCACTGACCGGCAACCGCCTGCTCTACCGCGGCGGCCTGCCGGTGGCACTCCTTGCCGGTGGCGAGGTGCAGTTCCTCGCGGACCTCGATACCGCCGCTCAATGGGAGGCGCGCAAAGCCTTGCTGCGCGGCGCCGTCCCAACCTCGCTCATCGCGCTCTCTTGACGGCGACCAGTCCCCGCAGCCAGGCTGCGATATGATTTTGGATCGCGCAGTAGATATCGTCTTGCCCGACGCCGGCTCCTTTCCGAACCTTGAACGAGTGGTCGCCGCCTTCGACGACGTAGACATCGGCCGGGGGTTCGAGCGAGGTGACGATCGGGCGCAGCTCCTCGGGAGTTCCGAAGGCGTCGCGCGAACCTTGAACGAACAGCATCGGCGCCTTGATGTCCAACAGATGCTTTGCGCGTAGCCGATCGGGTCTGCCCGGGGGATGCAGCGGATAGCCGAGAAAAACCAAGCTCGCGAGCTCAGCGACGCCGCCAGCAGCCACTTGCGAGGCGATCCGCCCGCCCATCGACTTGCCGCCGATCGCCAAATCATGGCGGCCCGACTTCATTTGCTCGCGTACCGCCTCGATCACCGAATGGTAGCAGGCCTCCAGTTTGTCATTTGGATCAGGGATACGGCGATGCTGCTCGCGGTACAAAAAGTTGAAGGTGACCACGTCGATACCGCGCGCGGCCAATCCGCTGCCAAAGCTCACGACAAAGTCGCTGGTCTGATCCGCACCGGCTCCGTGCCCGAGGATTAGCGTCACGCCGGGACAGTGCTTCCCCGCGGCGGGGTAAGACAGCGCCGTCACGCTCTGGTGCGGGGAAATCTCTACTCGAAGCGGCTCGGGCATCGGCTTCGCCAGCTCACTTGATCGGCAACCGGTGTATTTCGCGGCCGCCGACAATATATCTCGCCTCGGTGCCGCCTGTTAAAGCCTGGTGCGCCCGAGCGGGAACCCGAACCCGGCAGGGGAGGAACGCCATACCCAGCATCGTCAGGCAACGCGACATCATCGACCGGCGGGCGCTCGCGGAGCAATTGTCGGCCGTCGTTCCCGTCGTCCGCTCTCCGGCACTCGATCGCGGCGCCTTCGTCGCGCCGTTGAAGACAGCGCTGAGCGCCGGACACGCCGAGATCCGCCGCCGCTTCGAGGCAACCGGCGATGGCTCTGCGGTGATGCGCGAGCAATGCTTTCTGATGGACCAGCTGATCCGCGCGCTGTTCGACCTGGTTACCGGCGAGATCTTCCCGCTCCCTAACCCGACCTCGGGCGAAAGGCTGGCGATCATCGCCGTCGGCGGCTACGGGCGGGGCGAGTTGGCCCCCTATTCGGACATCGACCTGCTGTTTCTGCTGCCCTACAAGCGGACCCCTTACACCGAACAGGTCGTCGAGTATCTCCTCTACCTGTTGTGGGACCTTGGCCTGAAGATCGGGCAGGCGACGCGCTCGGTCGAGGAATGCCTGCGCCAAGCCAAATCCGATTTGACGATCCGCACCGGGTTGCTCGAGGCGCGCTATTTGTGTGGCGAGCAGGCGCTCTTCGGAAATCTCAAGAAGCGCTTTGATTCCGACATCGTGCGCGGTACCGCGGCGCAGTTCGTCGAAGGCAAGCTCGCCGAGCGCGACGCGCGGCACCAACGCGTCGGCGACAGCCGTTACCAGCTCGAGCCAAACGTCAAAGAGGGCAAAGGCGGGCTCAGAGACCTGCACACGCTGTTCTGGATCGCCAAATACATCTACCGCACCGACGATGTCGGCAGGCTCGTCGAGCTGGGTGTGCTGTCGGCCGAGGAGTCACTGCGTTTCGACCACGCCCAGAGCTTCCTGTGGACGGTTCGCTGCCATCTCCACTACCTCGCCGGCCGCGCCGAAGAGCGCCTCACTTTCGACCTGCAGGCTGAAATCGGGCGGCGCATGGGCTACGTCGATGCGGAAAGGAACCGTGGGGTCGAGCGGTTCATGAAGGATTATTTCCTGGTCGCCAAAGATGTGGGGGACCTGACCCGGATCTTCTGTGCGATTCTCGAAGCCGACCAAAAGCGCAGACGCCGGCTTTCCTGGGTGCGCTGGGGCGCCGGACGTCGGTCGCTCGGCGGGTTCGTGCTCGACGGCGAGTGGTTGACGATCCCGGCCGAAGATTTTTTGAAGAAGGACCCGGTGGCGCTCCTGCGCCTCTTTCATGTTGCGCAAGAACACGACCTCGACATCCACCCGCGCGCGTTGCGGGCGGCGAGCCAATCGTTGAACCTGATCGACGAGCGGTTGCGCGAGAATCCCGAGGCAAACCGCCTGTTTATCGAGATCCTGACCTCGCGCAAGGATCCCGAAACGGCACTCCGTCGGATGAACGAGGCAGGAGTCTTCGGCTGTTTCATCCCCGACTTCGGGCGTGTCGTCGCGCAGATGCAATACGACATGTACCACCATTACACGGTCGACGAGCACACGCTCTTCGCTATCGGCATCCTGCACAAGATCGAGAGCGGGCTTCTCAAAGAGGAGCATCCGCTGGCGACCGAGCTCGTTGCAACGATTGTCTCGCGCCGCGCGCTCTATCTGGCGGTGCTGCTGCACGACATCGCCAAGGGTCGGGGCGGCGACCACTCGGAGATCGGCGAACAGATCGCCGTGAAGCTCGGCCCGCGGCTTGGACTTTCGGACGAGGAGACAGAAACCGTCGCATGGCTAGTCCGTTGGCATCTCCTGATGAGCGGTACCGCGTTCAAGCTCGACATCGGTGACCCGAAGACGATCGGCGACTTTGTGGAGCGGGTACAGTCGCCAGAACGGCTCAAGCTGCTGCTGGTCCTGACCGTCGCGGATATCCGCGCCGTCGGTCCCAATATCATGAACGGGTGGAAGGCGGCGCTGCTGCGCGAGCTCTATCAACGGGCGACCGACGTGATGTCTGCGGGGCTCACCGTTGCCGCACAGGATTCGCGCATCGCCGCCGCTCAGGCGGCTGCGCGGCGGTTGCTCCCCGATTTTGGCGAAGAAGAGTTCACGACTTTCGCCAGCCGTGGCTATCCCTTCTATTGGCTATCCTTCGACCCCGAGACCCACGCTCGGCACGCACGACTGATGCGCGAGGCGGAAATGAGCGGTGCGCCGCTCACCGTCGAAAAGCGCGTCGATCTGGCCCGCTCGGTAACCGAGATCACGCTCTACACCGCCGATCACCCCGGCCTGTTTTCCCGGATCGCGGGTGCGCTGGCGGTCAGCGGTGCCAATATCGTCGATGCCAGGATTATGACGATGTCGAACGGAATGGCGCTCGACACCTTCTGGGTCCAGGATCTGGCGGGTCGCTCCTTCGATCGGCCGGACAAGCTGGCCAGGCTGGCGGTGATTTTCGAGAACGTGCTGACCGGCGACCTGAAGCCTCATCGTGAACTCGCCCGGCCGCCTGCCTTTCCGAGCCGAATGCAGGTTTTCACTGTGATACCCCGGGTGCTCGTCGACAACAAAGCGAGTGCCTCGCACACGGTCATCGAGGTCAACGGCCGCGACCGGCCGGGCCTGCTCTATGAGCTGACCCGCGAACTGACATGTCTCAATCTGCAAATCTCGAGCGCCAAGATCTCGACCTACGGCGAAAAGGTCGTCGACGTGTTCTACGTCAAGAACCTGTTCGGCCATAAGGTCGAGCAGCCCGCCAAGCTCTCCGGGATCCGGAGGACCCTCGAAGCCGTGCTGGGCAAGCGGAACGAGGCGGCGCCTGAGGTCAGTCGCCGCGAGCCCGTTGCCGCAAAATAGCGGGTCAGCGCGCTGTCGGGATTTCCCTGCCGGACAGGGAATTCGTGGGAAAAAATCACATCGGAGCCGCTGTTGATGCCGAAAACCAACTCGATCTCAAGTACTTAAGGATCTCATCAGGACGCTTCTTTGACGCCTCGGCAGGGTAATTTTGCCGATGCTCTGACCCCCGAATACGGGCCAGACCCTAACCACACAGATCTCCCGTAGACCGTGTTGCAGGGGAGGGTGGCGACCTCGGATCACACTCCGGAGCGAAGCGCCTTTTGATGGCGGATGTTAGTGCTACATCGCCCCAGCGGTTTGCAGCCGTTTGTCGAGGGGTCACGAGCTCAGCAGGCAGCTTCTGCGCCAGCCGCTACTCCCGCAGATCTTCGAAGAATTCCTTGACCCGGGCGAAAAAGCCTTCGCTTTCCGGGTGCGTACGGCGGTTCTCGCCTTCCTTTTCGAATTCGCGGAGCAGCTCCTGCTGCCGCTTGGACAGGTTGACCGGGATCTCGACGACCGCCTCGATGAACATGTCGCCGCGTGCGGCCGACCGCAGCACCGTCATTCCCTTCGACCGCAGCCGGAACTGGTGCCCCGACTGGGTTCCGGCCGGCACCGTGACGCGCGTCCGGCTGCCGTCCACGGTCGGCACCTCGATCGTGCCGCCGAGGGCTGCCGTCGTGATCGGCAGCGGTACTCGGCAATGGATATTGGGGCCGTCGCGCTGGAAGATCCGATGCGGTGCCACGCGGATGAAGATGAAGAGATCGCCCGTCGAGGCGCCACGGATCCCGACTTCGCCTTCGCCGGCGAGCCGCATCCGAATGCCGTCCTCGACCCCGGTCGGGATGTTGACCGACAGCGTCTTTTCGCGCCGTGTGCGACCCTGGCCACCGCACGCCTTGCAGGGATTATCGATGACCCGTCCGGCACCCTGACAGCCGGCGCAGGTCTGCTCGATCGTAAAGAAACCCTGTTGCACGCGTAAGCGCCCTCGGCCGTGGCACCTCGGACAGGTTATCGGCTTGGAGCCGGCCGCGGCACCGCTGCCCTTGCACTGCTCGCAAGCGACCAGAGTCGGGACGCGGATCGTCGTCTGCTTGCCGCGGAAGGCCTCCTCGAGCGAGACCTCGAGGTTGTATTGCAGATCTCTGCCGCGGCTCGGCCCGCCCTGGCCGCGCCGGCCACCGCCCATGAACTCACCGAACATCTCGTCGAAAATGTCGGCAAATCCGCCTGCGGCGAAGCCAAAATCGCCCGGGCCGCGGCCCCCGCCCTGTTCAAAGGCGGCATGACCGAACCGGTCATAGGCGGCACGTTTTTGATCATCCTTTAGGATGTCATAAGCTTCGTTGAGGTCCTTGAATTTCTGTTCAGCACCCTTGTCGCCGGCATTACGATCGGGGTGACACTGCATCGCGAGCTTGCGATAGGCCCGCTTGAGTTCGTCGGCGCTCGCCGCTTTGGAGACGCCGAGGGTCTCGTAAAAGTCCTGTTTCGCCATGACCGAAAGGGGTTCGATTAGAGGGCTTGCTATTGGGTCTCACCCCAGCGGAAGACCCGCCGGGGTGGTCGCATCCGGTCCCATTTCGGGAAAGAAGCCGATTAACCGGAACCCCGCTTTTTCTGGTCGTCGACCTCCTCGAAATCGGCATCGACGACCTTGTCATTGCCGCCGCCTCCGGCCGCACCGCCGGACGAGGGTCCGCCCGACGAAGGGCCACCCCCCTCGCCGGCCCCAGCCTGCTCGGCCTGCTGTGCCTTGTAGAGTGCCTCGCCAACCTTCATGGAGGCTTGAGCCAAGGCCTCGGTCTTGGCCTTGATCTGCGCGGCATCGTCGCTGCCGAGGGTATCTTTCAGAGCCTGGATCGCCTGCTGCACCGCGTCGCGATCACCCTGGGGAACCTTGTCACCGGCTTCGGTTAAGGTCCGCTCGGTCGTGTGGATCAGCGCATCGGCGCTGTTCTTGGCCTCGACCAGCTCGCGGCGCCTCTTGTCTTCCTCGGCGTGCGCTTCGGCATCTTTGACCATGCGGTCGATATCCGCCTCGGAGAGGCCGCCCGATGCCTGAATGCGGATCTGCTGTTCCTTGCCGGTCGCTTTGTCCTTGGCGGAGACCTGGACAATGCCGTTGGCGTCGATGTCGAAGGTGACCTCGACCTGCGGCATGCCGCGCGGTGCCGAAGGGATGCCGACCAAGTCGAACTGGCCGAGCAGCTTGTTGTCGGCCGCCATTTCGCGCTCACCCTGGAACACGCGGATCGTGACGGCGGTCTGATTGTCTTCCGCGGTCGAAAAGGTTTGACTCTTTTTGGTCGGGATCGTCGTGTTGCGGTCGATCAGCCGAGTGAATACGCCGCCCAAAGTCTCGATGCCGAGCGACAGCGGTGTCACGTCGAGGAGCAGGACATCCTTGACTTCGCCTTTCAAAACACCCGCCTGGATCGCCGCGCCGACGGCCACGACTTCATCCGGGTTGACGCTGCGGTTTGGCTCCTTGCCGAAGAACTGTTTGACCGTCTCGATAACCTTGGGCATCCGGGTCATGCCGCCGACCAGAATCACCTCGTTGATCTCGGACGCGCGGAGCCCGGCATCCTTGAGGGCGTTGCCGCACGGACCGATGGTCCGCTGGATCAGGTCGTCGACCAGCGCCTCGAGCTTTGACCTGGTCAATTTGATGTTGAGATGCTTGGGCCCGTGCTGGTCCGCCGTGATGAAGGGCAGGTTGACGTCCGTCTGCACCGATGACGACAGCTCTATCTTGGCCTTCTCGGCTGCCTCCTTCAGTCGCTGGAGGGCGAGGCGGTCGTTGCGCAGATCGATCCCTTGCTCCTTGCGAAACTCGTCGGCGAGATAGTCGATAATCTTCTTGTCGAAGTCTTCACCACCAAGAAAGGTATCACCGTTGGTCGACTTGACCTCGAAGACGCCGTCGCCGATCTCGAGCACCGAGATGTCGAAGGTGCCGCCGCCGAGATCGTAAACCGCGATCGTGCCGCTGCCCTTCTTCTCCATGCCGTAGGCGAGCGCTGCTGCGGTCGGTTCGTTGATGATGCGCAGTACTTCGAGCCCGGCAATTCTGCCGGCATCCTTGGTGGCTTGGCGCTGGCTGTCGTTGAAATACGCCGGAACCGTAATCACCGCCTCGCTGACCGTCTCGCCGAGATAAGCCTCGGCCGTCTCTTTCATCTTCTGCAGAATGAAGGCGCTGATCTGAGAAGGGGCATATTTCTTGCCGCGACCCTCGACCCAGGCGTCGCCATTGTCGCCGGTGGCGATCTTGTAGGGCAC
>Ga0209448_10000291_pt1 | contig 17806 bp, 16 predicted proteins | sample BogFormECP14_OM2_FD_188245 | JGI IMG/M metagenome (GOLD analysis project Ga0209448, IMG submission 188245) | Bog forest soil microbial communities from Calvert Island, British Columbia, Canada - ECP14_OM2 (SPAdes) (version 2) | ecosystem: Environmental > Aquatic > Freshwater > Wetlands > Bog ... | reverse complement strand
TGTCCTACATCATTGCCGTCATCGATGCGGCTGCCATTCTGATTCCGCTCAGGGGCCACACGTTCGCCAAGGCGAACGTCGAGTTCACCGGGAAGAACACGACGACGGTTTTGGTACTCGTCGTGCTCGGGATCGTGAGCGTCGTGGTGGCCGGCGTGCTGAGCCTTGCTCCCACATTGCGGTGGTATGTCGCCGGGCAAAAGCCGAATACGGCTGAACGGGAAGCTGCAATGAAACTTGCGGGCCGCCAATCGGCAATCCTGTTGACCGCCTGGGGCGCGTCCGCCGCAATCCTGATTTTGGTCAATCGTGACAAGGGCGCCGCGTTGCTACTGCCGATGCTGCTCGGTGTCCTGCTCGGCGGACCGGCCGCCGCGGGCACCGGAATGCTGCTTGCCCAACGGACTCTGCGGCCCATCATGCGTGCCGCAACGTTGGGTGGCGAGCCGCGGTTGGCAGTTCCGAGTGTGTTTGCGCGACTGGTAATCCTCTGGTTCCTCTGCAGCGCACTTCCCATCGCGGTGATTGCGGTTCTGGTCGTTCTTCGCTCCTACGGCTGGCTGATTCAGAAGACCGCCACGTTGGACGTGCCCGTTTTGATGGTCTCGCTGGCAGCGCTGCTGCTCGGGTTGCCCACGATGTTACTGACGTCGCGATCCATTTCGGATCCGATAGGCGAGGTCGTCGACGCGATGGCCGAGGTCGAACACGGCCACATCGGAACCTACGTCGGGGCGTACGAACGTTCCCAAATCGGGCGTCTGCAAACCGGATTCAATCGGATGGTTGCCGGGCTCGCCGAGCGCGACCGGTTGCGCGACCTGTTCGGGCGCCACGTCGGAGCCGACGTCGCGCATCGCGCCATCGAAGAGGGCGCATCGCTGTCCGGGGATGTGGTGGAGGCGGCAGTGCTTTTCATCGATCTGGTCGGCTCGACCATGCTCGCGGAAAGCCGCCCCCCACAAGAGGTTGCTGAGGTGCTCAACGACTTTTTCCGGATCGTGGTCGACGCCGTCGACCAACACCAGGGGCTGATCAACAAGTTCGCGGGCGACGCAGCGTTGGCCGTCTTCGGGGCGCCGTTGCAAACGAACGAACCGGCGTCGGCGGCGCTGGCGACAGCACGCAGTCTGGGCATCCAGCTGCGCCGGCTACCGGTGGTCGATTTCGGCATCGGCGTTTCGGCGGGCCGCGTCTTCGCCGGCAACATCGGTGCCGAAAACCGTTATGAATACACGGTAATCGGTGATGCCGTCAACGAGGCCGCGCGGCTGGCCGACCTCGCGAAAACCTCGGAACGGCGGATCCTATGTTCGGCGGCGGCAATCGACAGAGCCGATGAGGCCGAACGGGCGCACTGGGCCGAATGCTATTCCACTGTGCTGCGCGGGCGCTCCGAAGCCACCCACGTGTCGTCGCCCGCGGGTTCCGGCTAGCTTGCGCGACGGGGGCCAGCCGGGGTCCACCTCAGGACTTGGTGACCCTCAGCGCCGCAATGACCTGGCTGATGGCGGCCGCCGAGCCCGCATCGCCGATGGGTGATGCACCCAAGAAGATGGTTACCGGTTTGGTGTCGACCGCAATGATGGTGAGTGAGTCGCCCTTTACGTTGCGTGTGGTGTCAGCGATCGTGATGTCGGCGTCTACCCGCGCCGCCTTGACCCCGTCGACCGTGATCGATGACGTCTTCGTCGGGCCCAGGGTGGGCGATGCGTTTGAGTAGCCGGGGCCGTTGGCCACACAGCCCATCAACTTCGATGCTTGCGCGCTGACGTCCATGCTGGTGACGAAGTTTGTGACGCCGACCTCGGCCTGCATCACCCACTGGCTGGCCCCGGGTACCTCTTGGGCGACACCGAGAGCGCCGATGAGGTTCGGGGTCTGGTCGTCAGAGATTATCGACCATCCGGGTGCCGCGGTGGCCAGGAACGACAGCTTGCCCGCTTCGATCGTGGTGCCGGGGGGCTTCTCACCGCCGGACACATTGGGGGTGCAGTCGGTCGCAGTCTGTTCGGAATTGTTCGGCTGCGACGTAGGAGCGCTAATCGTCGCAGAGGGCCCAGCGGGGCTTGCCTTGGTCGACTTGTTTTCCTTGGTGAGGTTGAGAACCAGGATTGCCACCAACGCGATGACGCCCAGTACCACGACGCCGACGCCGATCAACCATGGCGTCTTCGAGCGTGGCCTATTCGGTGGTGGTCCTGGCGGGTAAGGCCCGCCAGGCCAGCTGGGGGGATACTGCTGGCCTGGCTGAGGGTACTGCTGGGGTGGGTAGGCGCCCGGAGCGGAGGGATCCACACCAGCCTGAGGGTTGCCGTAAGGGTTGGGGTAGGCGCCACCCGGCGGGTACGGGTACTGGCCGCCAGGGTACGGGTAAGGACCGCCCTGCGGCTGACCGCCCCAATATCCGCCCTGCCCATAGGGATTCGTTCCGGAGGGATCCTGACCATAGGGACCGCCGGGAGGAACCGTCATTGGTGAATCACCCTTACTCTCATCGATCATGTCCTCGGAAGCAGCCGCGCAACCGAGTCACCGCAATTATGTGCGCGAAACCGGCAAATCGTCATGTTCGGCGCGTTTATTCACGAGGTTTAGTCGTTCGGTTTGACATTGGCCATCGCCAGCACGTCGAGGCGCCGGTCCAGCTCCTCGATCGACAGCTTGTCGCCGATCAGGCCACGGTCGATGACCGTCTGGCGAATGGTCTTGCGTTCCTTGAGCGCTTGTTTGGCTACCGCGGCGGCCTCCTCGTAGCCGATGACCCCGTTCAACGGCGTCACGATTGACGGCGACGACTCGGCCAACTCGCGCAGATGCTCGACGTGGGCAGACAGCCCGGTAATGCAGCGCTCCGCGAACAACTTTGACACGTTGGTCAGCAGCTTGAATGACTCGAGAATGTTGCGGGCCATCATCGGGATGTAGACGTTGAGCTCGAAGGCGCCGTTCGCGCCGCCCCAGGCGACCGCGGCATCATTGCCGATCACCTGGGCGGCGACCTGCGTAACTGCCTCCGGCAGAACAGGATTTACCTTGCCCGGCATGATCGAGCTGCCTGGCTGCAGGTCCGGCAGCTGGATTTCGGCCAGGCCGGTCAGTGGGCCGGATCCCATCCAGCGGATGTCGTTGGCGATCTTGGTCAGCGAAACCGCGATGGTGCGCAGCGCGCCGGATGCCTCCACCAACCCGTCACGGGCGGCTTGTGCCTCGAAAGGGTTTTTTGCCGTGCGCAATTCGCTCAGACCGGTTTCGGTGACCAGCGTCTCGACCACCTTGGCGCCGAAGCCCTCGGGAGCGTTGAGGCCGGTGCCCACCGCAGTGCCGCCGATCGCCAGTTCACCCAGCCGCGGCAGCGTGGCGCGGACACGCTCGATCCCGGCCTCGATTTGGCGGGCATATCCGCTGAATTCCTGGCCCAGCGTCACCGGAACGGCGTCCATCAGGTGCGTGCGGCCCGACTTGACCACCGTGTGCCACTCGCCGGCCTTGGTCGCCAATGCGCCGCGCAGCACCTCGAGCGCCGGGATGAGATGACGCACCGCGGCCTCGGTGGCGGCGATGTGGGTGGCAGTCGGGAAGGTGTCGTTGGACGACTGCGACATGTTGACGTCGTCGTTGGGATGCACTTTAACGGGAGGGGTCGCCGTGGCCGCGATGCTGGCGATCACCTCGTTGGTGTTCATATTGGAGCTGGTGCCCGAGCCGGTTTGGAAGACGTCGATGGGGAACTGGTCGTCGTGCCGCCCGTCGGCGATCTCAGCCGCCGCGGCGATGATCGCGTCTGCCTTTTCCGGTGCCAGCAACCCGAGGTCCTTGTTCACCTGCGCGCAGGCGCCTTTCAGCAGACCCAGTGCGCGGATCTGGGTACGCTCCAGACCGCGGCCGGAGATTGGGAAGTTCTCCACCGCACGCTGGGTTTGGGCGCGCCACAACGCTTTTGCCGGCACCCGGACCTCGCCCATGGTGTCGTGCTCGATGCGATATTCAGTGTCGTTCGCTGCCTTGTCAGAGCCGCTGTCGGCCATAAGTGTTTGTTCCTTGTTTGTTGTGATTTTTGGTATCGCTGTTTAGGGCAGGGGATAGGCGGCGGTGCTATCGCCGGTGAAGTCGATGGCGGAGTATTCGTTGAGTTTCGAAAGCCGGTGGTAGGCCTCGATCATCCGGACGGTGCCCGACTTCGAACGCATCACAATCGACTGGGTGGTGCAGCCGCCGGGGTAGTACCGCACTCCTTTGAGTAGATCGCCGCCGGTGACCCCGGTGGCGCAGAAGAAGACGTTGTCGCCGGACACCAGATCTTCGGTGGTCAATATCTGGTCCAGGTCGTAGCCGGCGTCGAGCGCTTTTCGGCGTTCTGCTTCATCACGTGGTGCCAATTGTGCCTGGATGGCCCCGCCCATGCAGCGGATCGCCGCGGCGGCGATGATGCCCTCCGGGGTGCCGCCGATCCCGGCCAGCATGTCGGTGCCCGAAAGCGGCCGGCACGCCGAAATCGCACCGGCCACGTCGCCGTCGGTGATCAGCCGAATGCGGGCTCCTGTTGTCCGGACGTCTTCGATCAGCTGAGCGTGCCGTGGCCGGTCCAGGATGCACACGGTCATGTCCCGTACCGATAAGTCCTTGACCTTGGCGACCGCCCGGATGTTTTCGGCGATGGGCGCGGTGATGTCCAGCACTTGTGCGGCGTCGGGCCCGACGGCGATCTTGTTCATGTAGAACACCGCCGAGGGGTCGAACATCGCGCCGCGATCGGCCACCGCCAGCACCGAGATGGCATTGGGCATGCCCTTGCTCATAAGCGTGGTGCCATCCACGGGGTCGACGGCGAAATCGCAGTCCGGGCCGTCACCGTTACCGACTTCTTCGCCGTTGTACAGCATCGGCGCTTGGTCTTTCTCGCCCTCGCCGATTACCACCACCCCGCGCATCGACACCGAGTTCACAAGTTCGCGTATCGCGTCGACCGCAGCGCCGTCGCCGCCCTCTTTGTCGCCACGGCCCACCCAGCGGCCGGCGGCCATGGCGCCGGCCTCGGTGACCCGTACCAGCTCCAGGGCCAGGTTGCGGTCTGGGGCTTCCCCGCGCGACCGTACCTGCGACGGGTCGCGGCCGGTAATGGCGGTCGGCGACGAACCGGATCCCGACGAGCGGCCGCCCTCAACTGTCATGGTTGCTAATTCTCCCAGAAGCAGATCGATCCATCGGAGCTGGGCTGTGGCTGGTGATGGCCGGCTGGAATACTCGAGTGGTGACCGAGGAGCCGCAGCCCACTGCCCCGGATGCTTTTGCAGCCGGCGAGCCGGCTCCGGCACCCGGGCCTGCACTCGGGCCGGTTGCGAGGCCGGCCAAACCGCGGGTGCTGCAGGACGGCCGCGACATGTTCTGGTCGCTCGCGCCGCTGGTGCTCGGGTGCATCTTGCTGGCCGGCCTGGTCGGGATGTGTTCATTCCAGCCGGGCGCGACGAACAAAGGAACGATCCCGTCCTACGACGTGGCGACCGCCTTGAAGGCAGACGCTGCGACGCTGGGGTTCCCCATTCGAATGCCGGTGTTACCGGCGGGCTGGCAGCCCAACTCCGGCGGTCGGGGCGGTATCGAGAATGGCCGAATCAACCCGTCGACCGGTCAGCGAATGAACGCGGCTACCTCGATCGTGGGATACATCGGCCCGACGGGGATGTATCTGAGCCTGACCCAGAGCAACGCTGACGAAGACAAGCTGGTCGGTTCGATCCATCCATCTGCGTTTCCGACCGGAACGGCCGACATCGCCGGCACCACCTGGGTGGTCTATCAAGGTGCCGGCCACGGCGCCGATCAGAACGGGGGGGCGGACGCCGAGCCGGTCTGGACCACCAGGCTCGCCAGCCCGGCCGGCCCGACCCAGATAGCGATCACGGGTGCGGGAAGCACCGATCAGTTCCGTACGCTGGCCGGGGCGACGCAATCGCAGCCGCCATTGGCAAGCCGCTAGTCGAGACGCCGATAGAAGGGATTCGCGTGACTGCACCCGAAGCAGACCTGTCCGGATGGTCGGTGGCTCCGTTCACCGGTGCCGGCTACACCCATGACGTCTACCGCAAGGGCGCGGGCCCCGGGGTGGTGCTGATACCCGAGTTACCCGGGATCCATCCCGGTGTGCTGGGCCTGGGAAATCACCTGGTGGACAACGGCTTCACCGTCGCCATGCCGTCGCTGTTCGGCGAGGCGGGTAAGCCGAAAACGGTCGGATACATTGCCGCCACCATAGCGAAGGCTTGCGTGGCAAAGGAATTCGCGGCATTTGCAACCAACAAACAGCGCCCGGTGTCGTTATTCCTGCGCGCGCTTGCCCGCGACCTCAACGCGTCGACGCCGGGCACGGGCGTAGGCGTGATCGGCCAATGTTTCACCGGCGGCTTCGCCTTGGCAGCCGCAGTCGACGACAGCGTGCTGGCGCCGGTGCTCAGTCAGCCGTCGGTACCGTTCCCGCTGGGCCGTGCGCGACTCCGCGATCCCGGGCTGAGTGAAGCGGAACTGACAACCGTCGCCGATCGCTGTGCGAACGAGGGCTTGTGTGCGATGGGTTTGCGATTCAGTGAAGACAAAACGTCACCGGCAGAACGGTTCACGGCGCTCAAAGAGCGACTCGGGGATGCGTTCGAGGTGATCGAGATCGACTCGCGCCCGGGCAATGAACACGGCTTCGGCAAAATGGCGCACTCGGTGCTGACCGACGAGGTGCGTGAAGTCGAGGGCCAGCCGGCTTACGAGGCCCGCAAAAGGGTGGTCGAGTTCCTCACTCGGAGTCTGACTTAGCGTCTGGCTCAGGGGCTGACCCAACCGCCGCAGGGTCCCGCACTTTCTTGCGCGGGAGCCATTTGCGGCGGCCGGCTTGCTCATCTGGTCCGGTCAGCTCGACGCCTTGGTAAACGGCGAGGTAGACGTCGATGGTGGTGACAATGAGGATCATCAGCACCGGACCGATCACGATTCCCCAAGGGCCGAACATGCCGATACCCGCGAACACCGAGAGCAGCATGAGCGCCGAATTCAACCGTGCATCGCGCGGAACGAGGATCGGGCGCAAGAAGTTGTCGATATTGGTAACCACCAGGAGATGCCAAAGGACCACGAACGCGCCGCCGACGATATTGCCGTAGAAGATCATCCCGATGCCAAACGGAATGGTGACGATACCGCCGCCCAGCGGAATGATCGACAAAACCGTCAGCAGGATCGCGAATATGAAGAAGCCATGGTGAAACCCGCCGACGAAGATGGACGCGGCGCCGGCCACACCTTGGCAGAGCGCGATCACGAACTGGCCGTTGACGGTGCCGCGCACCATGGCACCCGTCTTCCTCAGGTACAAATCGGTGACTTCGTCGCCCAGCGGGTTCAGCTGGCCGATCAGCGTTCGCATCTTCTCGCGGTTCACCAACAGTGCGAGGAACACATACAGAAAGATGATCGCGGCCGCGACGGCACCGGCGATACCTCCGGCAGCGCCCTGCAGAAAGTTCAGCAGCCACTGGCCAAGGTTCTGCGCGGCGGTAACCATCGCTTTTCGGAGCATCTCCGCGGTTATTGTTACGTGCAAGAACGGCACTCGAGCCAGCAACTCATTGACGAGGTGTAGGACTTTGTTCCCGAGCTCGCCAGGATCGGTCGCTTTGACCCACGCGGCGACGCTGTCGACCATGCGAGAAATCTGAACGAACGCCAACACCACCAACAGGCCGACCGGCACGATGACGATGGCCAGCGCGGACAACAAAGTACAGGTGGCCGACAAGCCGGTGCCGAGACGTCTGTTGAACCAATTGAAGAGTGGCGTGAATAAATACGCCGCGACCGCGGCAACCACGATGAGGACAAAATAACTGCGTAAGAAATACGCACCGAACAGCAGAGCGATCAGCGTCAAGACCGCGAGAGCGCGTTTCTGAGTGAGCGTGAATTCGGTGTTCATACGAACCGGGCCGCCCTCCGCGTCGCTGTTGAGCGCAACACTAACGCCAGGCGACGTTCTGCACGGCGAAGTCCGTTCTATAGCGCCCCGCTGACCGTGGGCTCGGCGGGGGCGGCTTTGGCTCCCCGGCCCTGGCTTTTCATCTGCTGGAACAGATCAATGTAGTACGGCAGGCATTCGGCCAACGCCTGCTCGGTGTTGAACCGGGGTTGATAACCGAGGTCGCGGGACGCCTTGGCGATCGAGAAGTAGTTGTCCAGATACAGTCGCTCGACCGCCAGCGGCTCGAGTAGCGGCTCCGGCAGCCCGAACCGGAAGTGCAGCCGCTGCCAGCCCGTCATGACCGCACGGACCGCGGGACCGTTGACCCGCATCCGCGGCCAGGGTTGCCCGCAAGCCTGCACGACCGGCCCGGCGAACTCGAACATGTTGATCGGCTCGGCGTCGTTGATGAAGTACGCCTGACCGGGCGCGGTGCCATCGGGCACCAGATGTTCGGCGGCCAGGATGAAACCGTGAATCAGGTTGTGCACGTACGAGTTGTCCAGCCGGGCCGACTTGCGGCCGACCAGCACCCTGACGTGGCCGGCGATCACACTTTCGAACAGCTTGCGGAACATGGTCTGATCGCCAGTGCCCCAGATGCCGCTGGGCCGGATCGCGCATGTCAACATGTCGCTAACACCGTTCTGCGACAACACAAATCGTTCGGCGGCCACTTTGGTCTCGGTATAGAGGTCATTGAACCGGTTGGTGTAGGGCAACGTTTCGTCGCCGCCGGCGATGCTCTGGCCGCCCATCACCACGCTGTTGGATGAGGTGTAGACGAACCGCTGTACCCCGGCCGCCTGCCCAGCGTGCACCAGGTTCTCGGTGCCGCCGACGTTGACTGAGAAGCTGCGTTGACGGTACTCGTCCGGCACCGACGCGCCGCCCATCAACTCGATGATCGCCGCGGTATGGAACACGGTGTTGATGCCGTCCACCGCTGCGGCGCAGACGGCAGCGTCGCAGATGTCACCCCGCAGTACCTCCAATTGCGGATGCTGCGGTAATGGTGACGGGGCGCGGTCGAAGGAACGTACCTGATACCCGCGGTCGAGCAAGGTGGTCACCAGGTTCGCGCCGACAAGCCCCGAGCCGCCGGTGACCAGGATGCGGCCGAGTTCGGTTGTCAGCGATGCATCACCCATGGTTCGCGCAGCATAGTCGAGAATAACTGAAACGTGTTCCAGTTCAGGGAATGAGTCTGAATTTTGTTTCGCTGGTCGCGGCGGTCAAGACTCCTCAGTCTGGCCGGTCGCGAGCGCATCCGCTACTCGTTTGCGAGCGCCAGCTAAGTGCTGTTCACATCTTTTTGCCAGCTCTTCACCCCTTTCCCACAGCTTCAGCGACGCATCGAGGTCCAGCCCGCCTTGCTCGAGGAGCCGCACGACTTCGATCAACTCGTCTCGGCAAGCTTCATAGCCAAGCTGACTAATAGGCGTAATTGGCTCAGCGTCTGCCCTGTCTGGATCGTTGTCTTGCCTAGGGACCATCGGTCGATCCTTCACTTACTGCCGCTACGGCGCCGTCGGAGACGCGCACCCGCAGCCTGGTGCCGGCCGGTGCATCCTGGACCGAACGCAGCACCCGGGGTTTCGCGGTCGAGTCAGCGGCCGGAACCGTCTGCACGACGGCTTGCGCCACGGTCTGCACAATGGCATAGCCGCGGGCCAACGTGGCCGCCGGGCCCAACGTGGCCAGCAGCGCGGCCAGATGACCAACCCGCTCGGTCTCGGTGGCGACCAGTCGGGTGATGTCGCGGCGAACCGCTGACCGGGCGCGGTGGATCTCTTCAGCACGCGTCGTCAGGGCGGTCAGCGGCTCGGCCAGCACTGGGCGGCTGCGCAACTGGGCGAGCGCGCGTTGTTCGCGGGACACCCAATTGCGCAGTGCTTGGGCGCTGCGCCGGCGCAGGTCATCGAGCAGCCGCTGCTCAGCGGCGGTATCAGGGACTACTTTCTTGGCTGCGTCGGTGGGGGTCGCGGCACGCAGGTCGGCGACCAGATCGCACAGCGGATTGTCGGGTTCGTGACCGACCGCGCTGATCACCGGCGTGGTACAGGCCGCGATCGCGCGACACAGGGTTTCGTCGGAGAACGGCAGCAGGTCTTCGACGCTGCCGCCGCCACGGGCCATCACGATCACATCGACATCGGGGTTGCGATCGAGTTCGCGTAACGCCTCAACAATCTGCGGGACTGCATTGGTCCCCTGAACGGCGGTGTTACGCACAGCGAAGCGTACCGCAGGCCAGCGTGCGCTGGCCACTGTCGTCACATCGCGTTCCGCGGCACTCGCCCGGCCGGTGATCAGTCCGATCATGTTGGGCAGGAAGGGGATTGGCCGCTTAAGTCGGGTGTCAAAGAGCCCCTCGGCATCCAGCAGCCGACGCAGCCGATCGATGCGGGCCAGTAGCTCACCGACACCAACGGCCCGAATCTCGCTGAGGCGCAACGAGAATGTGCCGCGCCCGGTGTAGAACGAGGGCTTGCCGCAAACTACCACCTGAGTGCCCTCGGCCAATTTCACCGGCGCGCTAAGCACCAAGTCGCGCGAACATGTCACGGTCAGCGACATATCGGCCGCCGGGTCACGCAGCACCATGAACACGGTCTTGGAGTCGGGCCGCATGTTGATCTGGGCCAACTGCCCCTCGACCCATACCGCGCCCAGCTTGTCGATCCAGCCTGCGACCCGGATCGCCACCGCGCGAACCGGGAACGGGTTCTCGGCCGAGTTCGCCTCCGTATTCGCTGCTCGGGTCACTTCGCGGTCGCGCGGGTGATCCTGTTGGCGAGCAGCGTCTGGAACGGAGCACGGGCCTTGGTGGCCTGCTCGTAGGCGAGCAAGGTTTCCAGTTCGTCGACACCCAGCGATTGCAGCCTGGCCCGCAGCTGGGCCAGCGTCAGGGTCGGATAGTCGAGTTCGGTCGCCACCGCCGGCTCCGGGACCGCCGACTTCTTCGATTTCCTGGCGGGCTTGGTCGGGGCGGACTCATTGACCGGGACGGAGTCGGGTGCGTCGGATACCGAGTACAACGCGAACCGTCCCTCGGCCCGACGATCGCCGTCGAGGCCATCTGGCAACCCGTCGGGAGTATCTGCCGTGTTCCGCATGATGTCCGGCAAGTCTTCGTCGAACGTCGCCCACTCGGCCTGCTCGTCCTTGGGCGGAAAAATGGTCTCCAACGTACTGTCGCCCTTGATCACCAGCTCAGCCAGGTTCTGTTGAAGGCGCATCACAATGTGCGCCGCCTGACTGGCTATCGTCATCGGGTACATCAGGATCGTCTTCGGCAGCTTCATCGTCTCCTCAATGGCGACTGTTGCCGCGCCGACAAGTAGTCGAACCCCATACGGTGCAGTAGCCATGGATCCAAGATTGCCTCAAGCGGCGGCTAACGCCAAGCTGGCTTGCGAGATGTGAGCGAGCTGGCGGGACTTGGTGCCCTCCAGGTCGGCAGAAAGTACGCTGAATGTCATGCCGCCAACTATCGACATGGGGATTCCCGGTGCTGTGGAACCGGGGAGGTCGGTCGCCGACGACCCAACCCGCAAACGAGTTCTGCTGGCGGAGCCGCGCGGCTACTGCGCGGGTGTGGATCGGGCCGTCGAGACGGTCGAACGCGCGCTGGAGAAGCATGGCGCCCCCGTCTACGTTCGCCACGAGATCGTGCATAACCGGCACGTGGTTGACACCTTGGTCGAGGCGGGCGCGGTTTTCGTCCAGGAGACCGACGAGGTTCCCGAGGGGGCCATCGTGGTGTTCTCGGCGCACGGGGTCGCGCCAACCGTGTACGCCGCAGCCGCCGAACGTAACTTGAACACGATCGACGCCACCTGCCCGTTGGTGACCAAGGTGCACAACGAGGCCAGGCGATTTGCCCGTGACGACTACGACATCCTGCTGATCGGTCATGAGGGCCACGAGGAGGTAATCGGAACCGCCGGGGAGGCGCCCGAGTACGTGCAGCTGGTCGACGGGCTCGCCGCGGTGGACAAGGTGACGGTCCGTGACGAGAACAAGGTGGTCTGGCTCTCGCAGACCACGCTGTCGGTCGACGAGACCATGGAGATCGTCGAGCTGCTGCGACAGCGCTTCCCGAAGCTACAAAACCCGCCGAGCGACGACATCTGCTACGCGACCCAGAACCGCCAGGTCGCGGTCAAGGCGATGGCGCCTGAATGCGAGCTGGTCCTCGTCGTCGGGTCGCGAAATTCGTCGAATTCGGTGCGGCTGGTCGAGGTGGCTTTGGGCGGCGGCGCCCAGGCCGCTCACCTGGTCGACTGGGCAGACGATATCGATCCGGCGTGGTTGGACGGTGTTACTACAGTAGGTGTCACCTCTGGTGCATCTGTCCCCGAAGTTCTGGTGCGGGGCGTGCTGGAACGGCTGGCCGACTGCGGGTATGACGTGGTCCAACCGGTGACGACTGCTCACGAGACGCTGGTGTTCGCACTGCCCCGGGAAATCAGGTCACTTCTCCGATCGAGTCAAAACTCGAGTTAGAGGTCCTACTCCCAGGATTCAGCCTGGGGTCGCCCCTCGGACCGGCCGGACGCCCGTGATCGGCTGCGGCGCTCTGCGTGCGGTTCGTCGCGCAGGTCGGCCCGAGGCTCGTCTGGGGGCGCTGACCCGCGGTAGCGGACCCGCGAGATCGGGTGGTGCGTCGGATTTGCCCCATTCGGCCCGTTCGGCGCGGCGTGACGGCGCGGCTGCTCATAGGACTCATAGGGCTCATGGGAATCGAAAGGCCTGAAAAGCTCCGGTGCTCCGGGCGGCTGATGCCTGTCATAAGGGTCGAAGCGGCTGCTGCGAGTCGGTCGTTCGTAGGGGTTGCGCCGCGCGCGGGGGTCTCGACGGGTCTCCCGTGGCGCCTTGGCACCGAAGTCCGGATCGCCCTCAGGCCTGGGGCGGCGCCGCGAGCGACGGGGCGCGTCGGCAGGGTCGAAATCATGGGCAGTTGGCTGACTTCGGCGACTCGGGCGCCGCGGACGCTCGGACGTGGGTTCGTGCTGATCTTCCAGCGGCGGCCGAGCGTGCCGGGAGCGGGATCGGGTGGAACGCGCGGCAGAACGACTGCTACGCGCCGCGGATTTCAGCGGCGGGCCGGCCGCGTGCACCCGCGCCGGGTCGGCGGAGGGAGCCTCGTCGGCCCGCTCGTCGTGGTCGCCCGGGTCGAAGCCCAGAAGCGAGTTCAGTTTCCCCGCGATGGCGCCGAAGAAGGACCTCTGCAAGGACTGCGCATCGGTGGTGGTCGCGGTGGCCGGGTCGTCCGCGGTGTTCGCCGTTACGCTCGTTCGGTGCGGCATACCGAAATACCACCTGATCAGTCCGATCAGCAGCACGCCGCCGGCGGTGCCCAGCATCATCGGGAAGCGCTCGATGAGTGGATAGCCGCAGTTGATCAGGAGGTCTTTGATACTGCCGATCTTGCCTCCGTGGAACAGCCAGTAGGCGCCCGGTACAGCACAGAAAAGTATCAGCGGCGGCTGGATCACCGCGGTGAACACTCCGGTCTGCCGCACAACCAGCACCGCTACCACGCAGCCGGCGATATAAAGGGCGGCGAATACGTGTGTCAGCTCCTTGTGACCCGATCCGGCGTCGATCGCATATCCGATGGCGGTCGCGATCGTGGCGATGACCACAGCTGCCCACCACGGCACACCTGGGATATTGGGGTGGATCGAGCGATGGGTAGCTGCTACCGTCGACCTTCCCCGCTGTGCTGACACAAGTCGACCGTACCGGTTATGGGCCGAAACGCCCGTAAATACCGTGTAGCGATGCCAGGCGTGCCATGCCGGTGCGATCCCGAAATGATCTCGAAACGATCCACAGCGGCTGACCTCGCGGCTGAGTCTTAGACTTGGTTCCCCGTGAGCTTGAGCCTAGGAATCGTGGGTCTGCCCAATGTCGGCAAGTCGACACTGTTCAACGCGCTGACCCAAAACAACGTGGTGGCGGCCAACTATCCGTTCGCGACGATCGAACCGAATGAGGGTGTCGTTTCGCTGCCCGATCCGCGACTGGCCAAGCTGGCGGAGCTATTCGACTCCGAGCGCATCGTGGCGGCGCCGGTGACCTTCGTCGACATCGCCGGCCTGGTCAAGGGTGCGTCCGAGGGCGCCGGGCTGGGCAACAAGTTTCTGGCCCATATCCGCGAATGCGACGCCATCTGCCAGGTGGTCCGGGTGTTCTCCGACGACGACGTGACACACGTCACTGGGCAGGTGGACCCCAAATCCGACATCGAGGTCGTCGAGACCGAGTTGATCCTGGCCGACCTGCAAACCCTCGAGCGCGCATTGCCGAGGCTGGAGAAAGAAGCCCGCAACAACAAGGAGCGCAAGCCGGTCTACGACGCGGCGTTGAGCGCTCAGCAGGTGCTGGACGGCGGGACGACCCTGTTCGGCGCGGGTGGGGATGCCTCCGTCCTGCGTGAGCTGAACCTGTTGACTACAAAGCCGTTCCTGTATGTGTTCAATGCCGACGAGGGGGTGCTCACCGACGCCGCAAGGATCGCCGAGCTGCGCCAGCTCATTGCGCCCGCGGATGCGGTGTTCTTGGACGCCGCCATCGAGTCCGAATTGGCTGAGCTTGATGACGAATCGGCCGCCGAGCTGCTCGAATCGATCGGCCAGACCGAACGGGGGCTGGACGCGCTGGCACGAGCGGGTTTCCACACGCTGGCGCTGCAAACCTTCCTGACGGCGGGCCCGAAGGAGGCGCGGGCGTGGACTATCCATCATGGCGATACCGCGCCCAAGGCCGCCGGGGTGATTCACACCGACTTCGAGAAGGGCTTCATCAAAGCCGAGATCGTCTCCTATGACGACCTGATCGCCGCCGGGTCCATGGCTGCCGCCAAAGCCGCCGGCAAGGTCCGGATGGAAGGCAAGGACTACGTCATGGCCGACGGCGACGTGGTCGAATTCCGGTTCGGATCAGCCTCTACGTCAAAGAAATGAGTACGTCCAAGAAATGCGGATCACGGGTAGTCAATAACTGCGATCGCTATGCGGCGGGGTTGAGTTGGGGTAGCCGGGCCATGATGGCTTGTAGGTCGGCGTCGTCGGAGATGCCCTGGAAGTCGTAGCGGGGGGTGTAGGGCGTCTCCAATGAGCGGATTTCGTCTACGGTAAGGGCGATGTCGAGTGAGGCCACCGCATCGTCGATCTGGCTGATGCGGCTCGCGCCGACGAGGGGAGCGGTGACGACCGGTTGGCTGCGTAGCCAGGCCAAAGCGATCTGGGCGCGATTGACCCCGCGGGCCTCCGCGAGATTACCGACGGCGTCGATGATCGCGTGATCGGACTGTTCGGTCAGCGGGGTGTAGAGCATGTCGGCGAATCCGTCGTTGAATGACCGGGTGGTGGCTTTGGCGTCATCCCAGGTGCGGGCCAGGCGCCCGCGCGCCAGCGGACTCCAGACGATTGTGCCTATCCCTTCGTCAAGGCAGAGCGGGATCATCTCGCGTTCCTCTTCGCGGGCGAGCAGGTTGTAATGGTCCTGCATCGACACGAACCGGGCCCAGCCTTTGGTGCGTTGCAGGTGTAGCGCTTTGGCGAACTCCCACGCAGGCATAGAAGATGCGCCCAGGTAGCGCACCTTGCCGGCCTTGACCAGGTCGTGCATTGCCTCGAGGGTTTCTTCGAGCGGGGTGCTGTGGTCATTGCGATGGATCTGATAGAGATCGACGTAGTCGGTGCCCAGCCGGCGCAGGGAGTGATCGATCTCGGTCATGATTGCCTTGCGGCTCAGGCCTTTTCCGTTGGGTCCCAAGCGCATCGGATGACGCAGTTTGGTCGCGATGACGACGTCGTCGCGCCTGGCGAAGTCGCGCAGGGCGCGGCCGAGGATCTCCTCGCTGGAGCCTTGCGAATACATGTTGGCGGTATCGAAGAAATTGATGCCGACGTCGATGGCGTGCTTGATCAGCGGACGAGACTCGCCTTCGCCAAGCGACCACACCGGGTGACCGCGGCCGGGATCGCCGTAGGTCATCGCGCCGATCGCAACTGGCGACACCTCCAGACCGGTCGTACCGAGCTTGATGTATTGCATGGCGACTCCTAATCTGGAGATATCGGAGAGTTCTCCGTTTCTCCGATATGCACCGTACCGGAGAGTTCTCCGATTCGGCAAGACGGGAAGACCATGGCCGACCGGACGCGTGCCCACCTTCGGCGTTCTGATGCGCAGCGAAACCGGGACCACATCCTGCAAGTGGCGCACGACGCGTTCGTCGAATCGGGAGCAACGTCGCTCAACGAGATCGCCAAACGTGCTGGGGTTGGACCCGGCACTCTGTATCGGCACTTTCCCACCCGGGAGGCGCTGATATTGGCGGTGTACAGGCGCGATGTGCAGCGTCTGGTGGACTCCGTCGCCGACGTGTTGGCCATCCACCCGCCGTTGGATGCATTTCGCATCTGGTTTCACACGCTTGCCGATTACGTACGCATCAAACATGGCCTGGGCGAAGCGCTTCACTCTGCGGCGATAAAGGATGCGATCAACGAAACCTATGCACCGGTCGTGACTGCCGTCGGCAAGCTGATCGATGCCTGCGTCGCCGGGGAGGCCATGCGACCGGGCCTGGAGCCCGCTGATGTGTTGCTGCTCATGGGTTTCATGTGGCATGTGGAAGCGGGCCCCCGGGGAAAGCGGCAGGCCGAGCGCATCACCGAACTCGTCATCGACGGATTGGCGGCGCCGTGATCAGGCACGTATCCGCCCGCACTGTGGATCAGTCCGGCGATCGTGCCAGTCGGGGGTCCCCTGCGAGAAATGGAAGTCGACTAGCGACTAGCCGCCCTCGGTCCTGACGAAACCGGTCAGCGCCCAGCCTGGATGGCGCGGGTGACCTGGGCCGCGAGTTTGGGGTCGACCAGAAGTTGGTCGATGAGTGGTGGGTGGCCCCAGGGATGCGCCGCGCGGCTTCAGTACACCTGACCACGGCGCACCGCGTGGCCCGCCTCCTGGCGCCGCTCCGCGTGATTGGGACGGCCCGTCGCCTGCGGGTGGTTGGAATGGCGCCGCGCCTGCGGGTGTCTGGAACCGCCGGTGGGACGGGCCACCGCGCGATATATTCCGCGCGCGGGGTGACTTCGGGCCGTTCGACTACAACGACTACACGGCCGTTCCGTGCTTCAGTCCGGACTTTGGCGGTTGGGGCTTCTGGTACTTCGGTGTCTGGATCCCGCTGTTCTGAGGCAACGACAAACAGTGCCGGGTGGGCGCGGTCCAACGGTGTTGAGCGGCGACGACGGAAAGGACAGCAGTAGTGAAGCGTGGGATCTTGGTCGGTGTAGTCGGCGCGGCGATTGTGGTCGCGGGTCTGGCCGGATGTTCGAACAACAAGTCCAATACGAGCTCATCGAGCTCGACCTCATCCTCAGCTAGTACGCAGAAGGTCACCATCGACGGTCAGAATCAGAACATCAGCGGTCAGGTCAGCTGCATTGCGTCCGGCGGCAACTTCAACATCGCCGTCGGTGATCCGACAAACGGGATCGGCGCGGTGATCACCAATGCCAATCCGCCAGTTGTCCATTCGGTCGGACTGGGCAACATCAGCGGCCTAACGTTGGGTTACTCCGACGCCGCACCGAGTCAAGGCAATGCCCAGGCCAGAAAAGACGGCAGCTCGTACAAGATCACCGGCACCGTGACGGGTGTCGACATGGCCAACCCGCAGCAGCCGGTGACCAAACCATTCGAGATGGACGTGACCTGCCCCTAGCGTCGATCACCCACCACACGAGGCGGCGTCCCGACTGGGGGCGCCGCCGTTTT
>Ga0209448_10000290_pt1 | contig 17834 bp, 17 predicted proteins | sample BogFormECP14_OM2_FD_188245 | JGI IMG/M metagenome (GOLD analysis project Ga0209448, IMG submission 188245) | Bog forest soil microbial communities from Calvert Island, British Columbia, Canada - ECP14_OM2 (SPAdes) (version 2) | ecosystem: Environmental > Aquatic > Freshwater > Wetlands > Bog ... | reverse complement strand
GCCAGCTCCGGCGGAGCCGGGGCGCAGCGGATCGCCACCATCCTGCCAGTGGCGATCGCCAGCTCCGGCGGAGCCGGGGCGCAGCGGATCGCCACCATCTTGCCCGGACCAACGAGCGGCAGTTCCGGATGGGACCAGAACACGGCAAACTCTATGCGGGCGTCCAGCCTGGGCGCGCAGAACCAGCCCTTCTCAGCACGGGGCCGTTGTGATTTGGTGAGACCGTGCCCCCTTCATCAACCGAACGGTTAGTCGACACGAATGGTGTGCAGCTGCGGGTGATCGAAGCCGGGGATCGCGGCGCACCTGTGGTGGTCCTGGCCCACGGCTTTCCTGAGCTGGCCTATTCATGGCGACACCAAATTCCGGCCCTCGCCGCGGCCGGCTACCACGTGCTGGCTCCCGATCAGCGCGGCTACGGGGGCTCGTCTCGTCCGGACGCGATCGACGCCTACAACATCCACGAGTTGACCGCCGACTTGGTCGGAGTACTCGACGACGTCGGCGCCGAGCGCGCCGTCTGGATTGGCCACGACTGGGGGGCCATCGTGGTGTGGAATGCGCCATTGCTGCATCCCGACCGGGTCACGGCCGTCGCCGCGCTGAGCGTCCCGGCGCTGCCCCGAGCGCAGGTGCCGCCGACGCAGGCCTTCCGCGGCATGTTCGGCGAGAAATTCTTCTACATGCTCTATTTCCAAGAGCCGGGTGTCGCCGACGCCGAGCTTGACGGCGACCCCGCCCGCACAATGCGCCGGATGATCGGTGGCCTGCGGCCGTCCGGAGACCGCCGCGCGGCGTTGCGGATGGTGGCCCCCGGCCCGGAAGGCTTCATCGATCGGCTTCCCGAACCGGACGGGCTGCCAGACTGGATCAGCCAGGATGAGCTCGACCATTACATCAGCGAGTTTTCCCGGACCGGATTCACCGGCGGCCTGAACTGGTACCGCAATTTCGACCGCAACTGGGAAACCACCGCCGAACTGGCCGACGCCAGAATCTCTGTGCCGTCGTTATTCATCGCCGGGACAGCCGATCCGGTGTTGTCGTTCACCCGTGCCGACCGCGCGTCGGAAATGATCTCCGGCCCCTACCGCCAGGTGATGATCGATGGCGCGGGCCACTGGATACAGCAAGAGCGGCCCGACGAGGTGAACGCAACACTGTTGGACTTCCTCAACGGATTGGAATTGCGATGAGCGCCCCACTGCGTTTCGGTGTTTTTATCACACCGTTTCATCCGATCGGCCAATCCCCAACGGTGGCATTGGAATACGACATGGAGCGCGTCGTCGCGCTGGATCGCCTGGGCTTTGACGAAGCGTGGTTCGGCGAACACCACTCCGGCGGCTACGAGCTGATCGCCTGCCCGGAAGTGTTCATCGCCGCCGCGGCGGAGCGGACCAAGCACATCCGGCTCGGTACCGGAGTGGTCTCGCTCCCCTATCACCATCCACTGATGGTGGCCGACCGCTGGGTGCTGCTGGATCACCTGACTCGCGGCCGGGTCATGTTCGGTACCGGTCCCGGCGCGCTGCCGTCAGATGCCTACATGATGGGCATCGACCCGATCGAGCAGCGGCGGATGATGCAGGAGTCCCTGGAGGCGATCCTCGCGCTGTTCCGCGCAGCTCCCACCGAACGAATCGACCGCCACTCCGACTGGTTCACCCTGCGCGATGCGCAGTTGCACATCCGCCCGTACACCTGGCCGTATCCGGAGATATCCACGGCTGCGATGATTTCACCGTCGGGGCCACGACTGGCCGGTGCTCTGGGCACATCGCTGCTTTCGCTGTCGATGTCGGTGCCCGGCGGATACGCCGCGCTGGACAACACCTGGGACGTGGTGCGCCAACAGGCCGCCAAAGTCGGCCGAGATGAGCCGGACCGGTTCGATTGGCGTGTGCTGAGCATCATGCACATTGCGGACAGCCGGGACCAGGCGATCGACGACTGCACCTACGGGCTGCAGGATTTCGCCAACTACTTCGGCGCGGCCGGGTTCGTACCGTTGTCCAACTCGGTCGACGGCGCCCAGTCACCCCGAGAGTTCGTCGCCGAGTATGCGGCCAAAGGAAATTGCTGCATCGGCACACCTGACGACGCGATCGCGCATATCGAGGACCTGCTCGAACGGTCAGGTGGTTTTGGCACACTGCTGATGCTCGGCCACGACTGGGCTTCGCCGGAAGCGACCTACCACTGCTACGACCTGGTCGCACGCAAGGTGATTCCCTACTTCAAGGGACAACTGGAAGCGTCGCGCTCATCTCATGACTGGGCCGCAGGCAAACGTGGCCAGTTGATCGGCCGTGCCGGTCAGGCCGTGGTGAAAGCCATCACCGAGCATGTCGAAGAACAGAAAGGCGTGGCTAACTGATGCGTGCCGCAGTTTTGCGAGACAAGCGGATGGTCTACCGGGACGACGTGCCCGACCCTGTGCCTGGACCCGGCCAAGTGCTCGTCGCCGTGCGCGCGTGTGGAATCTGCGGCTCCGACCTGCATTTCGCCTCCCACGGCGCCGACGTACTGGCGCTGGGAGGTCAGATGGCAGGCGGTGCCGGCACCGGGATGGATGTCGATATGGGCCGTGACATCTTCATGGGTCACGAGTTCAGCGCCGAGGTACTGGAGGCCGGGCCTGACACCGAAACCCAGTCACCCGGAACCTTGGTCACCTCGCTTCCGGTCCTGCTGTCCGCCACGGGCGTCGAACCAATCGTGTACAGCAACAGCACAATCGGCGGCTACGCCGAGCGGATGCTATTGGCTGCACCGCTGCTGCTACCGATCCCCAACGGCCTGGACTTCAAACATGCCGCGCTGACCGAACCCATGGCGGTGGGTCTGCATGCCGTCAACAAGTCGAACATCCAGCCCGGCGAGACCGCTCTGGTGCTTGGTTGCGGTCCGATCGGCATCGCCATCATCGCGTCGCTTCGGGCGCGCGGTGTTGAAAGCGTGGTGGCAGCCGATTTTTCATCGAAGCGGCGGGAATTGGCCACCACAATGGGCGCGCACCAGGTGCTAGACCCGGCGCTGGGCTCGCCATTCGACACCGTCAAAGCCGCAGTGGTGTTCGAGGCGGTCGGGGTGCCCGGAATCATCGACGACGTTTTGTTGCGGGCACGGCCGGGCACCCGGTTGGTCGTTGCCGGAGTGTGCATGCAGCCCGACACCGTTCATCCGTTCTTCGCCATCGCCAAAGAGATCAACGTGCAGTTCGTCCTTGCCTACAACCCGGAGGAGTTCGCCGACTCGCTGCGCGCGCTGGCCGAGGGCGACATCGACGTCACCCCGTTGATCACCGGAGAGGTCGGGCTGGACGGCGTTGGCGCGGCATTCGATGACCTCGCCGACCCCGAACGGCACTGCAAAATTCTCGTCACACCTTAGGGCCGGCGCGCGCCGAAGTTTGTCGGACGCTACGCCTATAGTCGAATGTATGTTCGATGACGTGTCATCCCCGGACCCCGCCGCCTTGGTCGCGGTGGTCGAGTCCACGCATCGGCAGGAGTCAGCACTGATCGCCCGGCGGATGGCCGCAGTGGCAGCATTGCTCCGGCACCGGGTGGCAGCCACCGAGCGGGCCGAACACTCGCGCGGGCACGCACGTATCGATGCATTTGAGCAGACCGCCGCCGAGATAGCCGCCGCGATGAACCTGTCCCCGATGGCGGCCACCTACCTGGTGTCGAACGCCGAGGCACTTGACACGAGGTTGCCTGAAGTTGCGGCTCTGCTGGCCGACGGCCGAACTGATTGGCGGACAGTGCAGTTGATCATCAGCCGCACCGATTTGATCACTGATGACGAGCTTATTGCCAAAGTTGATCAGTCGCTGGCCGCACGTATCGGCAAGTGGCACGGCTGGTCGAGGCAGCGGATCGTCAACGCTGTCGACGCCGCGGTGCGGGCTACCGATCCAGACGCCGCCCGTGAGCGACGCGCCGCCGCCGAAGACGACCGTCACATCGGAATCAACGCTCTCGACAACGGGATGGCCGAGCTCTACGGCACTGTCGCCGCCTCGGCCGCGACGGCCTTTGACCGACGACTCTCCAAGCTTGCCAAGCAAGTGTGCCCGGATGACCCGCGCACAGTTGATCAGCGCCGTGCTGACGCGCTGGCGGCGCTGGCCCAGGGCCGTCGCCTGGCCTGCGGCTGCGGACAGACCGACTGTCCTGCCAAATCCACCGAAAGCGACACCAATCGCGAACCGGGCGGGGCGCAGGTGGTCATCAACGTGGTAGCCAGCGACCAAACCGTCCATGGCGACAGTGCTGCGCCTGGCTATCTGGAGGGCTACGGAGTCATCGATGCCGAGCAGGTTCGCAAATTAGCCGCCGCCGCTGCGTCGTTGCGCCTTGCCAATCCGCTGACCAGTCCGGCAGAAGCGCTGCGCTACCAACCATCGGCGGCACTCGACCGCGCCATCCGTTGCCGCGATCTCACCTGCCGCTTTCCCGGATGCGGCCGACCGGCCATGGTCTGCGACATCGATCACACCATCCCCTTCAACCACGGGAATCCGTCGTCCGGCGGGCTCACCGTGGCCGAGAACCTCAAATGCCTTTGCCGTCAACATCATCGACTCAAGACTTTTCACGGAGAATGGCTCGATAGTCAGCTTCCTGACGGCACCGTGATGTGGCGCTCGCCCACTGGGCGGACCTACTGGACATCGCCGGCTGGCGCTGACCTTTTCCCGCAGCCGCGCGGGCCGGCGTGCGCGGCACCGACGCCCAACATACGAAGCCGATCGAAGCAGCGAAGCGCTCGAATCGCTCGGGCGCGCAAGCATAACCGGGAGCTGCGACCCGTCAATGAAGCCCGGCGCCAGCTGGAAGAAGCCCGCAAGCGGGAAATCGGGGCGCGCAAATTCCGAAACCACATGCGTGACATGCTGTTTCTCTTCAAGGGCACACCGAGCACCAGTCCCTTCTGCACCTGGGTGAACGATCCCAGAGAGCCGGAGGAACTCCCCGAGGACTGGACCCCTGACGAAGCGGCCCCGGCATCCCTGCCTGATGACCCACCCTTCTGAGAACAGATCCGGCTAGGGTGCCAGACATGAGGTGGATTGCCGTGGCGGCTACCGCGGTGGCTTTAGCCGCGCTGACGGGGTGCGATTCCCCCACCCCGGAGCCGGCGCCCGGGACGAATCCGCGTCAGGTGACGGTTTTGGGTTCGGGGCAAGTCCAAGGCGTCCCGGACACCTTGACCGCCGGCGTCGGAATCGAGTTCACCGCACCCGACGTCACCGCCGCGATGAACCAAACGAATGACCGTCAGCAGGCGGTCATCGACGCGCTGGTCAGCGCCGGCTTGGACCGCAAGAACATCAGCACCACCGAGGTCACGCTGCAGCCGCAATACGGCAGTCCAGAACCCAACGGTGCCGCCAAAATCACCGGCTACCGCGCTACCAACGCAATCGAGATCAAGATCCGCCCGACCGACACCGCATCACGGATGCTGGCCCTGATCGTCAGCACCGGCGGCGACGCCACCCGGATCAGCTCAGTCAGCTACTCCATCGCCGATGACTCACAGCTGGTAAAGGACGCGCGTGCGCGAGCTTTCAACGACGCCAAGAACCGTGCCGAACAGTACGCGCAGCTGTCCGGGCTCACGCTGGGCAAGGTGCTTTCCATCTCGGAGACGGGCAGCACGCCCGCAGCGGGAGTTCCGGCCGCGCCACAGAGGGCCATGCCCGCCGCAGTGCCGCTCGAACCCGGCCAGCAGACGGTGAGCTTCTCGGTCACCGCGGTGTGGGAGCTGGATTAAGACCCGGTCTACTCCTGGTAGACCCTCGGGTCGAGCGTCCCGATGTAGGACAGGTCGCGATAGCGCTCGTCGTAGTCCAGGCCGTAGCCCACCACAAACTCGTTGGGAATGTCGAAGCCCACATAGGCGATCTCGGCGTTGGCGCCCACCGCGTCCGGCTTACGCAGCAGCGTGCATACTCGCAGCGAGCGCGGATGCCGGCTGGTCAGGTTGCGCAATAGCCACGACAAGGTCAGACCCGAGTCGACGACGTCCTCGACGATCAACACATCGCGATCGTGAATATCGCGGTCCAGGTCCTTGAGGATCCGCACCACACCCGACGAGGACGTCGAGGAACCGTAAGAGCTGACGGCCATGAATTCGAACTGCGTGGGCACCGGGATCGCGCGCGCCAGGTCGGTGACGAACATCACAGCGCCCTTGAGCACGGTGATTAACAGTAGATCCTGGCCAGTCTCAGCGGCGGGGCCGCCGTAGTCGTTGCCGATTTTCTCGCCGAGCTCGGCAACGCGGGCCTGAATTTGCTCCGTAGTCAGCAGCACCGACTTGATATCCCCCGGATACAGCTCCGCTGTCTGCTGTGGGGTGATCGCCGAGGAGCTGTGGGTCACGACCACAGCGTGCCACGCCAGTGGCCGAACAACCAATGGCAGCCCGTGTTACACAGGCTCGCGCCGCAATGTCAGTACGCCGTCGCGCCGCCCCGCGAACAATCGCTGGCCGCGCAACTTGGACCCGACCGCCACCCCGCCCTGCCCACGCCAGTCGGTGACCAGCGTGCCCACGCCGCGGATCTGCTTATCGGTCAGCCCGGTCGCGCCACCGGCGAGCAGCCAGCCGCGAATCACCCGGCGTCGAACCGGGTCGGGCAGCGCGGCCAGGGCGTCGGTCTGTAGACCGGACTCGGCCATGACATGGGGCAGCGCCTGCGCGGCGAACGTGTCGATCAGCTCGGTGTCTTCACGCAGCGCCGTCGCGGTGCGGGCCAGCGCCTCGGCCACCCCGCCGCCCAGCACGTCTTCCAGCAGTGGCAGCACCTCGTGGCGCAGCCGGGTTCGGGTGAAGCGGCGGTCGGTGTTGTGCGGATCGTCCCATGCAGTCAGACCCAGCTCCCGGCACGCGGCATGCGTGACAGCGCGCCGCACACCCAGCAATGGCCGGCACCACGGCGGATCATGCGGGCGCATCCCAGCGATCGAGCGCGCCCCCGAACCGCGGCCCAGACCCAGCAGCACCGTCTCGGCTTGATCATCGAGCGTGTGGGCCAACAACACCGGGCCCTTGCGGTGGGCGCCCAACACGGCGTACCGGGCGGCGCGGGCCGCCGCCTCGGGACCACCTCCTGGACCGGACGGGTTGCCCACCTGCACGCAAAGCACTTGGGCGTCAACACATCCCAGAGCGCCGGCTTGGGTGCGTGCGGCGTCGGCGACAGCGGCTGAATCGGACTGCAGGCCGTGATCGACAATCAGCGCGGTGGTAGGCCGCAGCCCCGCAGCGACAGCGGTGAGCGCCAACGAGTCCGGGCCGCCGGAAAGCGCGACGCACCATTGTTCGTCCGTCGCGAGGTAGGTACTGGCGAACGCCCCGACAGCCGCACGCAGCTGCCCTACAGCACCCTGTCGATCCATAACCGCGGTTCTTCTATCTCTACAGGCAGCGGCAGCGTCTCGGGGCCCGACCAGACCGTGTTGAACCGCTCCATTCCGACCCGGCCCACCACGTGGTCGACGAACGCCTTGCCGCGGGTGTACTGGCTGAGCTTCGCGTCGAGCCCCAGCAGGGCGCGCAGCAGGCGCTGCAGCGGAGGTTGCTTGCGATTCCGACGTTCGTCGAACCGGCGGCGGATGGTGGCCACCGACGGGACCACCAGCGGCCCGACAGCATCCATCACGTGGTCGGCGTGGCCCTCCAGCAGTGTGCCGAGCACCAGGAGCTGATCCAGTGCTTTGCGCTGCGGCTCGGACTGTACGGCGCGCACCAAGCCGACAATGCCCGACGCGCTGGCCTCCGCTGCGGACGGCCCGTCACCCCGGTTGCGGACGAACTCGGCGAGCCGGCGCGCCACCTGCCCGATGTCTTCACCGGCGTCCTGAGTCAACTGCCCGAGCGCCTGCGACATGTAACCGGACAGCCACCGATTGGCGGTGAACTGCACCCGGTGCGTCACCTCGTGCAGGCATACCCACAACCGGAAATCGGAGGGCTCGATCCGCAATTGCCGCTCGACGGCGATGACGTTGGGATACACCAGCAGCAGACGGCCGTCTTGTGCGGTTGCGAACGGGTCGTACTGACCGAGGATCCCAGAGGACACAAACGCCAGCACGGCGCCCGTTTGGGCGCCAGTGATCCGGCCGGTCAGAAACCCGCGCGGCTTCTCGCTTCCGTTCGTCATCACCCGCATCGACTCGGCAGCCGCCCGGATCCACGCCGGCCGGTCGATGACGTGGGCGGCGGGCACCGCGCCATTGGTGATCAGGCCGGTGACATCGCATACCGGCGGTTCGGCTTTCAAGGCCGCGCTGGTCAATTCGTCGATCACCTGGCGGCGGGTGTAGTCGCTGGACGGCGGACCCGGCCGGGCCAACCGCTGGCCGACGGTCGCCGCGAAGCGCCAGTCCACAGCGGTACCGAGAGTCAGGTCAGAGGTTGCGGTCATGCGCACCCACACGTCCACAGTCTGGTGGCCAGGGCGTCCATCACGTTGCGACCATTGGGGCCGGCGGCATTGGAGATGAACGCGAAGGTGAGCACGCGTCCGCTGCTATCGGTCACCACCCCGACCAACGAGTTGATGGCGGTCAACGAGCCGGTCTTGGCTCGCAACCAGCCGGCCGGCCCCTGGTTGGTGGCCGGATCGAGAAACCTGTCGGCCAGCGTGCCGCTGCCGCCGGCGATCGGAAGCAGATCCAGCAGCGGACGGATTGCCGGCTGATCGGGCCCCGCCGCCGCTTGCACCGCGCCGTCGAGCGTCTTAGCCGTCAGCCGGTCGTCGATCGAAAGCCCACTGGAATCCACCAGCGCTGCGCCGGTGATGTCGACGTGCGCGGTGCTCAACCGGTTGGTCACCGCGTCGACCGCGCCGGCGAAGCTCTGCGGCCGGTTGATGGCGGCGGCCACCTCCCGGGCGATGCACTCGGCCAACACGTTGTCGGAGGCGTTCATCATCTCAGACAACCGCAGGACCAACGGCGCGGACTGCACAACGGCCAACTGCCGCGCCCCAGACGGTGCCGCGGCGACCGTCACCACCCCGGGATCCAGCCCAAGGCCCTTGGCAAGCTCCCGCCCGGCATCCAGTGCCGGGGTCTTCGACCGTCGCGAGTTGACCGTCGACGGCTGAATACGCCCGGCGTCGATCATCACCGATTCGATGGGGGCGATGTCGCCATTGTCGATGTCAGTCGGATCCCAGCCGGGCGCCAGGGTCGGACCACTGAACGCCGAGGTGTCCACTTGCACCGCCGTCGGCGTCACTCCGCTGCGACGAACCTGTTCGACTAGGTCGCTGATCCGCGGCGCACCCCGGTACCACGTGTCCTGGCCCGGTGCCACAGCCGACAGCGTTGGATCACCGGCACCGACCAGCACGACGGGCCCCTGCGGGTTGGGGCCACCGGCAACTACACGGGTGTTGATCCGGGCCTCGCGATCCAGTGTCAGCAGCGCCGCGGCCGCGGTCAGGACCTTGTTGGTCGAGGCCGGCACCAGTGGCACGTCGTCGGCAATCTGCCAGAGCTCTTTTCCGGTCATGGCGTCGGTGATCCGACCCCCTAACCTGCCGAGGTTGGGGTCGGCCGCCACCGCCCCCAGCGCAGCAGCCAGCCCGCCGACGCTAGGTATCCCTGCAGTGTCGGTGACGGGCACCATTCCCGGTTTGACCGTCGGCGCCCGCGGTGGCGGTACCGGGGCGTGCGCACCAGCGTTGCCGTGACCAGCTGTGGTGAAAAACGTCGCCGCCCCCACAATGGCGGCGACAAACGCCAGCACGGCCAACCCGACGAACACGTGGGTGGATTTCCGCCAGCGAGTAGGACCCATCACTCTCCTGACTGTCTGCTCCTATTCTGCCGAATCGGCCGCACAAACCTCGACTAGGGCTCGACTAGGGCTCGACTAGGGTGGATCCGCGACGAAAAGAACTTATCCAGACCCATCCAGAAGCAAGGAGCCGAAGTGGTGCAATTCGACGTGACCATCGAGATTCCGAAAGGCCAACGCAATAAGTATGAGGTCGATCATGTGACCGGACGGGTGCGTCTGGACCGCTACCTCTACACGTCGATGGCCTACCCGACCGACTATGGCTTCATCGAGGACACCCTCGGTGAAGACGGCGACCCACTGGATGTGCTGATGCTTCTTCCGGAGCCGGTCTTCCCCGGCGTCCTGGTGAAGGCGCGCCCGGTGGGAATGTTCCAGATGGTCGACGAGGCCGGCGGCGACGACAAGGTTTTGTGCGTTCCCGCCGGCGACCATCGATGGGATCACATTCAAGACATCGGGGACGTCGCGTCCTTCGAATTGGATGTCATCAAGCACTTTTTCTCGCAATACAAAGCCCTGGAACCGGGCAAGTTCGTCACGGCGGCGGACTGGGTTGGCCGCGCAGAAGCCGAGGCGGAGGTGCAGCGTTCGGTGGAGCGGTTCCAGGCCGCCGAGCACTAACGCTTTTCGGTGGCATCCTGGCAACGTGACCCCGGCTCTGCATTTCGCCGCGAATTTCTGGTGGCTGGTCTTTCCACTGGGTGGTGCGATCGGCGGGGGCCTGCGGGCGATTGCCGCAACGAACGAGCGTCGTGCCGAGCGACGGCTCGAACGCTACCGGTTGAAGCAGCAAGCCAAGATCGCGGTGGCGCAGGCATCCGGACGGGCGCGAACCAACGAGGACAGCTACCGCCGAGAGCTCGCCAAGCTCATTGCAGCCCACGACGGTGCCGACGCCCGGTGGCTGGACTACGAAGTCGATATCGCCAAACTGCTGGACTTCCCCATGATGACCGATATGCGAGCTCCGCTGACCATCACATTCCACAAAGCCAAGCGGCACGCGGACCTGCTGCGGCCGGAACGGCCTGAGGACCTGGTCGGCGATCGGGACGGGCAACTGGAATATCGCAACGCCGTGCACGAGTACATCGGCGCGTTCGAGATCGCCGAAGCTGAGGCGATTCGCCGACGCCGCAGTGACTTCTCCGCAGACGAACAGCAACGGCTGGCGCGGGCCCAGAACCTGCTGCTCCTGGCCCAAGACGAGGCGGCCACGCGTGAGGAACGGCAAAACGCCTTTGCACGGGCGAGTAGAGAGCTCGAGGGCCTCTTCGTGCTGCCGGCCCCCGCAAGGGCCAGCATCGCGCGGCGCGTCGCCGGGCAGATCGAGGCCTGACTCCTCATGCGTTAACCAAGGCATTGCGTCTATTGCGCAGCACGCTCCAACTCAGCGCCGCCCCAACGAAGACCACGCCCACCGAAGCGGTGGCAGCCTGGGGTATCTGGAGTCTCGGCTCGACGGACAGCAACATGATCACCGCCAGCGCGCCGATCGCCCAGTGCGCTCCATGTTCCAGGTACACATAGCGGTCCAGCGTGTCCTGGTGGACCAGGTAGACGGTGATCGACCTGACGAACATCGAGCCCACCAGCCCGAGACCCAGCGCGATGATGATCGGGTCCGAGGTGATCGCGAAGGCGCCGGTGACTCCGTCGAACGAGAATGCGGCGTCGAGAACCTCAAGGTAGAGGAACAAAGCGAAGCCGGCCTTGCCGCCCGCCTTGCTGCCTGTCACAACCGGCTCGGAATCCGATGGCCGGAACGCCCGGCTCAAACCGTTGACCACCAGATACGTCGCCAGGCCAAGCAGCCCCGCCGTCAGTACCGTCGCACGCTCCTCGCTGGAGTGCGTCAACAGCGTGCCGACGAGGACCAGCACGATGGCGGCCACCACCACTGCCACCTGACCGAGCCGTCCGATACGGGCGAATGGGATCTCGATCAACCTGAGCCACTTGATATCTCGGTCATAAAAAACAAAATCCAGGAACAGCATGAGCAGGAAGATCCCGCCGAATGCCGCAATCTGTGGGTGCGCCGAGGTGATCAACTTTTGATAGCTGGGCGACCCGTCCGGAAACTCCAGCGCGCCGCGCGGTGGCGGATTAAGAGCCATCTCCATCGCGCGAACCGGGTCGATGCCGGCGGTCGCCCAGACAATGAGCAGCGGGAAGGCCAGTCGCATGCCGAATACCGCGATGAGAATCCCGATCGTCAGGAACATCTGCTGCCAAAACGGGCTCATCCGCTGCAGAATCGCGGCGTTGATAATGGCGTTGTCGAACGACAGCGACACTTCGAGGACAGCCAGCACCAACAGCAAATAGAGGGCGTTGAGACCACCGTGCGCATACCCGGCTAAGAGGGCCAGCGCGGTCAGGCCGAACGAGAAGCCGAAGACGCGTAAGGCTGTCATGGGTCCTTCCTGACAGCCGCTCACAATAAGCGAAGGAGATCGCCGCCGCAGACGGTCGGCGTCTGACACTTATCATTTTCAAATGCATCGGGTCAGTCGGCCGGAAGCGCCGTCCCGATGACAGCCACGGGAGCCTCGCGTGGGCCGATCGCGCGTGGCAGTGTGGCCCGGGTCGGCACCGCGACCTTGCTCACCGCACTGTTCGGCTACCTGTTGGTCTATCTGGCCGCCCGTGACCTCTCTCCCAGTGGCTTCTCGGTATTCGGGGTGTTCTGGGGGGCATTCGGCCTGTTCACCGGCGCCGCTAACGGCTTGCTGCCAGAAACCACCCGCGAAGTCCGCTCGGTGGGCTATATCAGCGACTCAGGGGGCGGCCCCGGCCCTCGCCTGCCACGTACACATCCGCTCCGCGTCGCCGCGATGATCGGCGCGGCCGCAGCCGTCGTAATCGCCAGTAGCTCGCCGCTGTGGAGCGGGCGGTTGTTCGTCGAGGCACGCTGGTTATCGGTGGGACTACTCAGCCTTGGGATCGCCGCGTTCTGCCTGCACTCCACCCTGCTGGGGATGCTCGCCGGCACCGACCAGTGGACCCGGTATGGGGCACTGATGGTGACCGATGTGGTCTTGCGGGTAACGGTCGCCGCAGCGACATTCGTCATTGGGTGGGGACTGACCGGGTTCTTGTGGTCGACTGTGGCCGGCGCGGTGGCCTGGCTGATCATGTTGGTGGCCTCGCCCGCGACACGCGCGACCGCCCGCCTGCTGACACCGGGCAGTACCGCGACGTTTCTGCGCGGCGCGGCCCATTCGATCACCGCCGCCGGCGCAACCGCGATTCTGGTGATGGGTTTTCCGGTACTGCTCAAGCTGACCTCGAACGAGCTCGGGGCAGCCGGTGGCGTCGTCATCCTGGCCGTGACCTTGACCCGCGCGCCGCTGCTGATGCCCCTGCTGGCCATGCAAGGCAACCTCATCGCTCATTTCGTGGACGAACGCACCCACCGGCTTCGGGCGCTCATCGCGCCCGCCGGGATCATCGGCGGCATCGGCGCGGTCGGGGTGCTGGCGGCGAGTGTTATGGGCCCGTGGTTGCTGCGGGTCGCGTTCGGGCCGCAGTACCTTGCCGGCGGCGCGCTGCTGGCGTGGCTGACGGGGGCAGCGTTGGCGATCGCCATGCTGACGCTTACCGGCGCCGCTGCAGTAGCGGCCGCCCTGCATCGGGCGTATTCGCTGGGCTGGGTCGCCGCGACCGTGGCGTCCGGACTGTTGCTGCTACTGCCGCTGCCGCTGGAGACCCGCACCGTGGTCGCCCTGTTGTGCGGTCCGCTGGTGGGAATCGGCGTCCATGTGGTGGCGCTGGCGCGCGAAGGACGCTCAACGCGCTGATCGCGCCCGGGCCAACGTGTACCTTGTGGGCTTAAATGAGCACTGAAACCCACTGCCCCGACGTCTGGATCGTCATTCCCGCCTTCAACGAAGCGGCCGTCATCGGCGAGGTCATAGCCGATGTGCGCTCGGCCTTCGACCATGTCGTCTGCGTAGACGACGGCAGCACCGACGGCACCGGGGAAATCGCCACGCGAGCCGGAGCTCACCTGGTGCGCCACCCGATCAATCTGGGCCAGGGCGCCGCTATCCAGACCGGCGTCGAGTACGCCCGCAACCAACCCGGGGCGCAGGTTTTCGCCACGTTCGACGCCGACGGCCAGCACCGCGTCAAGGACCTGGCCGCGATGGTCGACCGGCTGGGCGCGGGTGACGTCGACGTTGTGATCGGAACGCGATTCGCCCGGCGTGAGGGAAGCCGGCCGCCGTTTCTAAAGAGGATTGTGTTGCGGACCGCCGCGCGGTTGAGCCGGCGTGGTCGCCAACTCGGCCTGACTGACACCAACAACGGCCTGCGGGTGTTCAACAAGACCGTGGCCGATGGGCTGGATATCACCATGAGTGGGATGAGCCACGCCAACGAGTTCGTCATGCTGATCGCTGAAAACCATTGGCGCGTGGTCGAAGAACCGGTAGAGGTGCTGTACACCGAATACTCGAAGTCGAAGGGGCAGCCCCTCCTCAACGGCGTCAACATCATCTTCGACGGGTTTCTGCGAGGGAGGATTCCGTGATGAAAAGGACTGAAAGATGAATTGGATCGAGGTGCTGCTGATCGGGTCGATCATCGCGCTGCTGGTCTATCTGCTGCGGTCCCGCAGAAATGCGCAGTCTCGGGCCTGGGTCAAGGTTGGTTATGTGGCGTTCGTGCTGGCTGGTATCTACGCCGTGCTTCGGCCCGACGACACCACCGTGGTTGCGCACTGGTTCGGGGTAGGACGCGGCACCGACCTGATGCTCTATGCGTTGATCATGGCGTTCAGTTTCACCACGCTGAGCACTTATATGCGGTTCAAGGACTTGGAGCTGCGCTACGCGCGGCTGGCACGTGCCGTGGCACTCGAGGGCGCGCAGCGGCCCGAAGCGCGCTAGCTGGTGTGCGCGTGCCGGAAATACTCCACCGTGCGACGAACACCGTCGTCCAGCTCAACTTGCGGGCGCCAGCCCAAAACCCTTCCGGCTAAGCCGTTATCGAGGCAGGACCGCCTCAGATCACCCAGCCGCGGTGGATGAAATTCCGGATCGTCGGGCGCTCCGACGGCCGCTGCCACCGCCGAATGCAGTTGCCGGTCTGAGGTTTCCACTCCAGTGCCGATGTTGAAGCGCTGGCCACCGCCGGCGTCGCCGGAAGCCTGGACGAAGGCGTCCACCACGTCGTCGACGAAGACGTAGTCGCGGGTGTTGGTGCCGTCGCCGAACACCTTGGTGGGCTTACCCGAGAGCAACGCCCGGGCGAAGATGGCCACCACGCCCGCTTCACCGTGCGGATCCTGGCGGGGGCCGTAGACGTTGGCCGGTGCGATGTGCGAGCAGTCCAGGCCGTACAAATGCCGAAAGGTGTTCAGGTAGATCTCCCCTGCGACCTTGCCCGCGGCATAGGGCGACGCCGGGTCGGTGGGCGTTTGCTCGCTGGTCGGGTATTGCGGCGGGGTGCCGTAGATCGACCCCCCTGACGAAGTGTGCACGACTTTGCGGACGCCGGTCATGCGTGCCGCTTCGGCCAGCCGCAGGGTGCCGATGACGTTGACCGAGGCGTCGAACTGCGGGTCGGCCACCGAGTGCCGTACGTCGATTTGCGCCGCCAAGTGGAACACCACCTCGGGCCGGTGCTCGTCGAGGATGGCGTGCAGATCCGCGGTCACGATGTCCGCCTCGACGAAGACATGCGCGGGGTTGTCAGCCAGATGCTCGAGGTTGGTCGCGCGGCCGGTCGCGAAATTGTCCAGTCCCACTACCGCGTGACCGTCGACCAGTAGACGGTCGACTAGCGTCGAGCCGATGAAACCGGCTGCCCCGGTGACTAGTGCACGCACCGGCCCACCATACCGACGGGCTGCGCGGACGACCCGTGTACCTCGATTCCCCACAGGGGTCGCTCTGGCCGCCGCGTCCCTGATCATGGTGCAGCTGGGGGTCCGCGCCGTGCTGGCGTTCAGCGGATACTTCTACTGGGACGACCTGATTCTGATCGGGAAGGCCGGCACCCAGGGCCTGCTGTCGACGTCGTACCTGTTCGACGACCACGACGGCCACGTGATGCCGGGCGCTTTCCTGATCGCCGGCGCCATCATCCGGCTGGCGCCGCTGGACTGGACAGGGCCGGCGATCAGCTTGGTGGTGCTGCAACTGGTGGCCTCACTGGCCTTGTTGCGCGCGCTGTACGTGATCCTCGGCTGGCGTCGGGTGATGCTGATCCCGTTGACGTTCGCGCTGTTCACGCCGTTGGGCGTGCCGGGGTTCGCGTGGTGGGCGGCCGCGCTGAACTCGTTGCCGATGCTGGCGGCGCTGGCCTGGGTGTGTGCCGATGCGATCCTGCTGGTCCGCACGGGCAACCAGCGCTACGCGGCGACCGGCGTGCTGGTCTATTTCGGTGGCCTGCTGTTCTTCGAGAAGGCCGCGGTGATCCCGTTCGTCGCCTTCGCGGTGGCCGCGCTGGTGTGCCACGTGGCCGGTAGTGGGTCTGCTCCAACAACGGCTCTGCGCACAGTGTGGCGGGCCGGCATGCGGTTCTGGATCGCGTCCCTGACGCTGACCATCGGCTGGATAGCGCTGTATCTGGCGGTCGTCAATCAGCGGCGGTGGAGTTCCGACCTGTCGATGACGTGGGATCTGCTGATTCGTTCGATCACCCACGGCATCGTGCCGGGTCTGGCCGGCGGGCCATGGAGCTGGGCGCGCTGGGCGCCCGCCTCCCCGTGGGCCACTCCTGGGCCGCTGGTGATGGTGCTGGGCTGGCTGGTGCTCATTGGAGTGTTTGCGCTCTCGCTGATCCGCAAACAACACATTGCCCTGGTGTGGCTAACCGCGGCCGGCTACGTGGCCGCCTGCCAGGTGCCGATCTATCTGATGCGGTCGTCACGGTTCACCGCGCTCGAACTGGCCCAGACGCTGAGGTATTTCCCGGACCTCGTCGTCGTATTCGCGTTGCTGGCTGCTGTCGCGCTCAGCGCACCCAACCGAACCGGTGCGCACTGGCTGGACGCCTCGGTGAAACGCACTGTGCCGGCAACCGGTTTGGCGGTGTTGTTCCTGGCCAGCAGCCTTTACTCGACGGCGACGTTTCTGACCAGCTGGCGGGACAACCCCGCCCAGCCCTACCTGCAGAACGCCCGGGCCGGCTTGGCCGCCGCCCATGCGGCCTCGAATGCGCCGCTGCTGGATCAGGAGGTCGATCCGCTGGTGCTGCAACGGGTGGCCGCGCCGGAGAACCTGGCCAGCCACATGTTCGCCCTGCTGCGGGACAGGCCGGAATTTGCCACGGCAACAACGCAATTGCGGATGCTGGACGGCTCGGGCCGGTTGATCGACGCGAGAGTGACCTGGGTCCGGATCATCGCGCCGGGGCCTCTGCCGCGGTGCGGCTATTTCGCGCAACCGGATAAGCCGGCGCGTTTGATCCTGGACGGGCCGCTGCTGCCGGCCGATTGGACCGTCGAACTCAACTACCTGGCTAACAGTGACGGCTCCATGACGTTGTCACTGACCGAAGGACCCGACGTCAAAGTTCCGGTGCACCCCGGACTCAACCGGGTCTTCGCGCGGCTACCGGGAGCCGGAGACGCGATCACGGTGCGAGCAAACACCACCGCACTGTCGTTGTGCATCGCGTCGGGACCGGTGGGGTTTCTGGGGCCGGCCTGACATCGCTAGGTCGATCGGAAGCTCAGCGCCACCCCGTTCATGCAGTAGCGCAACCCGGTCGGTTGGGGGCCATCGTTGAAGACGTGGCCGAGGTGCCCGCCGCAGCGGCGGCAGAGCACCTCGGTGCGTGTCATAAACAGGGTGTCGTCGTGCCGCTCGAGTACGGCGTTGTCCAGGGCTTTCCAGAAGCTCGGCCAGCCGGTGCCGCTGTCGAACTTGGTGGTCGACGAGAACAGGTCCAGTGCACAGCCCGCACATCCGAAGGTCCCGGGCCGGTGCTAATCGTTGAGCGGGCTGCTGAAGGGCTTCTCGGTGGACGCCGTG
>Ga0209448_10000289_pt1 | contig 17839 bp, 17 predicted proteins | sample BogFormECP14_OM2_FD_188245 | JGI IMG/M metagenome (GOLD analysis project Ga0209448, IMG submission 188245) | Bog forest soil microbial communities from Calvert Island, British Columbia, Canada - ECP14_OM2 (SPAdes) (version 2) | ecosystem: Environmental > Aquatic > Freshwater > Wetlands > Bog ... | reverse complement strand
TGCGCACCATCAAACCGATGGACACCGCAACCATCATCGAGTCGGTGAAAAAAACCGGCCGCGTGGTGACCGTCGAGGAAGGCTGGAAGCAATCCGGTGTCGGCTCCGAGATCTGCGCCCGCCTGATGGAAGAAGCGTTCGACTATCTGGATGCCCCGGTAATTCGGGTCTGCGGCAAGGACGTGCCGATGCCGTACGCGGCGAATCTGGAAAAGCTCGCGCTGCCCTCCGTTGCCGAAGTTGTCGCGGCGGTGAAAGCCGTCACTTACCGCTGAATTGTCTTTTGGTGAGATTGCCGCCCCATGCCCATTAATATCCTCATGCCGGCTTTGTCGCCCACGATGGAGAAGGGCAACCTCGCCAAATGGCTCAAGAAAGAGGGTGACGCGGTCAAGACCGGTGACGTTATTGCCGAGATCGAGACCGACAAGGCGACGATGGAATACGAAGCTGTCGACGACGGCACGCTGGCCAAGATCGTCGTGCCGGAAGGCACCCAGGACGTCGCGGTCAATGCGCTCATCGCCGTGATGGCGCAGGAAGGCGAGGACGTGAAGGCCGCCGCGTCGGCGGCCGGGAAGGGCGCTGCACCGCCACCTCCGGCCGCTGCGTCCGCACAGCTAGCAACGGCTCCGGTGCCGCAAGCCCGAGCGCCTGTACCGCCGCCTTCCGCACCTCCTCCCGCAACAGCGCCGAGGGCAGCACCTGCTCCGGCGGCAGCCACCAATGGTCATGCGGGGGGCCGCGTCTTCTCCTCGCCGCTGGCGCGGCGATTGGCCAAAGAAGCCGGTATCGATATCGGCCGCATCCAGGGCACCGGCCCGCACGGCCGAGTGATTGCCCGCGACGTGGACTCTGCGAAAGCGGGTGGCGGGCTGAAGGCGCCTGCCGCGGCTTCGACCGCGGCTCCGATGATTGCGCCGTCGATGTCGGATCAGCAGATCCGCGCGCTCTACGACGAGGGCAGTTACGAGGTCGTGCCGCATGACGGAATGCGCCGCACCATCGCGCAGCGGCTCACCGCCTCGGTGCAGACCATTCCGCATTTCTATCTGACCGTCGATTGCGACATCGGTAAGCTTCTTGAGGCGCGCGAAGAGATCAACGCGCTCGCCCCGAAGGGCAAGGACGGCAAGCCAGGCTACAAGCTTTCGGTCAACGATTTCGTCATTAAGGCGCTGGCGCTCGCCTTGCAGCGCGTGCCGGATGCCAATGTGAGCTGGACCGAAGGCGGTATGCTCAAGCACAAGCATTCCGATATCGGGGTTGCGGTGGCGATGCCGAATGGTTTGATCACACCGATCATCCGCTCGGCCGAGACCAAGTCGCTCGCCGCGATCTCGAGCGAAATGCGCGACTTCGCGGTGCGCGCCCGCGACCGCAAGCTCAAACCGTATGAATATCAGGGCGGCACTTCGGCGGTGTCCAATCTCGGCATGTACGGCATCAAGGACTTTACCGCCGTGATCAATCCGCCGCACGCGACCATCTTGGCCGTCGGCACCGGCGAGGAGCGCGCGGTGGTGCGCAACGGCAAGATCGAAGCCGCCCATATCATGAGCGTCACCATGTCGTGCGACCACCGCGCCGTCGACGGCGCGCTTGGCGCCGTGCTGATTGGCGCCTTCAAGGCGCTGATTGAAAATCCGGTGATGATGCTGGTGTGAGGAAACCTTTTGCGCGCGACGAATGACGCATAAGGCGTAACGCCAGGATCAAACGAGCATGGCCGTGGGCAGACTAATTTTTTCCGTCAAACCGGTGTTCATCGGCTGGATCACTTTGCTGGTACAGCTGCCGCTCTAGTTGTTTTTTACGCTCTGGGCCGGCGGGTTTTTCGGCGCGATGATTTTAAGTCTGCAGATTTTTCCGAAGGATTCGCGCGCTCCATTCGTATTTTTCGGTCTGTTGGCGTTTTTTGGCATTCCTGCGGTCGCTTATATCGGCAAGAAGCTAAACTACGCTCGTACCGAATATCGCTTTTTTGACGATCACTTGGAGTTTGAGGAAGGATTCTTTTCGATCAACAAAAAGGTGATCAAATTCCGCGACGTGAAAGAGGTCACGCTCCGCAAAGGCGTTCTTCAACGTATTTATGGATTGGGCACGATGTACCTCGCGACGCTTGCAACCGGCTCGACCAGGGGCGCAAATCCGTTCTTGGCGCTTGGCTTCGGCAATGTTTCCGCAAGCGGCGTAAGCGTCCGCGACATTGCCGATCCGGATCAAGCTTTCGACAAAATTAGAGGGATGATCGACGTGCACAACGATGCGGACCGATAGTCGTTCGCGTGTCGCGCCGTGTCGGCCGACAATGCTGGAAAGAGTTTAGCCATGCCTTTGGTACGGATCGATCTGCGGCGCGGCAAATCGGCCGCGTATAAGAAAGCGATCAGCGACGGCGTCTATCAGGCGTTGCGCGAGATCTTCGCTGTGCCGGAAAATGACCGCTTCATGGTCGTGACCGATCGCGCCGACGAGGATTTCATCTACGAGCCGAAATATCTCGGCATCGCGCACGGCCCGGATTTCGTCATCCTGCAAATCGCCGTTACCAATACGCGCACGGTCGAGCAAAAGCAGGCGCTCTATGCCCGCATTGTCGAACTGCTCGGCAAGAATCCCGGTATTCGTCCGCAGGACGTCATGATCAATCTGATCGACGTCGGCAAAGAGAACTGGTCGTTCGGCAATGGCATCGCGCAATACGTTTGACGGCCACGCCTCAGGCCGGATCGAGGCCTTTGGCACGGAACGCAGCTGCGGCCGGTGGCGAGCGCAAGAACGCAATCAGCGCCTTTCCGGTTTCGGCGTTCTTGCTGTCCGGCATCATGCCGGCCGCGAATGCGGTGATGAGGTTTAGATCGCCAGGCAAAAGGCCGACGATTTCGGCGCCGGCAACATGCAGCAGTTCGGGCTTTTGCTGCACGGCGAGTTCAGCCTCGCCGGAGAGGAGGAGCGTCGCTGAGAACCCGCCCGGCGGCGGATATTTGGTCTTCGGCCGCATTTCAGCGGCGATGCCCATGCGCTCGAGCAGTTTTTCGAAGTAGACGCCGCTCGCGCCGCCGGCGGAGGGCTCGCTATAGGCGATCGACTTGGCGCTGAGCAGCGTTTGCTTGAGCGCTTCGGGCGTCGAAATATCGGGCTTCGGCGCGCCGGCCTTGATCGCGATGCCGACGCCTGAGCTTGCGAGCGCCACCTCGGACCCCGCCACAACCTTGCCCTGCTTAGTGAGCGCGTCGAGGCCGGCGCGGCTTAAGACCAGCACATCGGCGGTCTCGCCGCCCTCGATGCGCTTCACCAGCATCGGCGCGGTGCCCCAGGTGACATGGAGCTTGTGACCGCTCGCCTTCTCGAACTGCGAAAACAAGTCCTCGGCCGCGCTGCGCACACCGATGGTGCTGTAAATTTTGAGCTCGGTCATAAGCGGAAATCACCTTTGCGCCCGTCGGCGATCCGATCAGTACACACCCGAACCTGTCCCGGTTCAACCACTGCCAAGTCGGTGCAGCTGCCGGGCATTTTTCTTGCTTCGTCAGGCCTTTTTCTTGCATCACCACGTCTTCACAGGCAGGACATGCGCCCTGAGTATTTGCGCCGCAATATTTGCGCCCGCAGTATTTGGCTTAAGGCTAAGGCCGCACGATGGACGATTTGATCTCAGGCTATCGCCGTTTCCGCGCTAGTACTTGGCAAGCGGAACGCGGCCGGTTCGAGGCGTTGAGCCGGCTCGGACAGCGGCCGCGCGCGCTGATCATTGCTTGCTCGGACAGCCGAACCGATCCGCAAATGGTGTTCAATGCGCGGCCGGGCGAACTCTTCGTCGTCCGCAATGTTGCGAATATCGTGCCGCCTTACGGCCCCGACGACAAGCCGCATGGCGTTAGTTCGGCGATCGAGTTCGCGGTGCGCTCGCTCAAGGTGCGTGAGATCGTGGTGCTCGGTCATGCCATGTGCGGCGGCATTCAGGCTTTGCTGCATGGCGCGCCGGCCGAGGCATCGGACTTTGTCGGCCAATGGGTCCAGATCGCCGAGCCGGCGCGTGCACGCGCGATGGCGGCGCCGCCCGAACAGCGGCAGCAGGTCTGCGAGCATGAAGCGGTTCGGCTTTCGCTCGACAACCTTTTGACCTTCCCTTGGATCAAGGATGCGGCGGAAGCCGGCTATCTGAGCCTTCATGGCTGCTTTTTCGATATCCGTTCCGGCATTCTCGAACGCCTCGGCGAAGATGGAATTTTTCGGCCGATTCCGGACTAACGGTCGTCATCACTGGACTTGTTCCGGCCACCCAAGTCTATAAATCACCCACATAATTCGCTGTGACGCCAAGTCGTGGACGTCCGCGACAAGCGCGGGCATGACGGCTAATGTGCCCGGAACGTACGAGGATTGAATGGCTGACACGAATTTCGACATCGTCATCATCGGTTCGGGCCCGGGCGGTTATGTCACCGCGATCCGCGCAGCGCAGCTTGGATTCAAGACCGCCATTGTCGAGCGCGAATATCTTGGCGGCATCTGCCTCAACTGGGGCTGCATCCCGACCAAGGCGCTGCTGCGTTCCGCGGAGATTTTCCATTACCTGCAGCACGCCAAAGACTATGGCCTGTCGGCAGGCGAGGTGACTTACGATCCGGGCGCCGTGGTGAAGCGCTCGCGCGGCGTTGCGAAACGCCTCAATGACGGCGTCGGTTTTCTCATGAAGAAGAACAAGGTCACCGTGATCTGGGGCGAGGCGGCAATCGACGCGCCGGGCAAGGTCACCGTGAAGGCGGGCCGCAGCGAAGCGCCGAAAGGCGCACTCGGCGCCGGCTCATACCAGGCTAATCAGATCATCATCGCGACCGGCGCACGGCCGCGCGTTCTGCCCGGCCTCGAACCCGACAAGAAGCTGGTTTGGACTTATTTCGAGGCGATGGTGCCGGAAAAGATGCCGAAGTCGCTTCTGGTCGTCGGCTCGGGCGCCATCGGCATCGAATTCGCCTCGTTCTATCGCACGCTCGGCGCCGAGGTGACGGTGGTCGAGGTGCTGCCGCAAATCCTTCCCGTCGAGGATGCGGAAATCGCTGCTTTCGCGCGCAAGAGCTTTGAGAAGCAAGGCATCAAGATTTTCACCAGCGCCAAAGTGACGAAGCTCGACAAGAAGGCCGATAGCGTCACCGCGACCATCGACGACGGCAAGGGTGGCACGCAATCGCTGCTGGTCGATCGCGTCATTGCCGCGGTCGGCGTCGTCGGCAATATCGAAAATCTCGGGCTGGAAAGACTCGGCGTGAAAACCGATCGCGGCTCAATCGTCATCGACGGATTGTGCAAGACCAACGTGCCGGGCATCTATGCCATCGGCGATGTCGCGGGTCCTCCGCTTCTGGCGCATAAGGCCGAGCACGAAGGCGTCATCTGCGTCGAAGCAATCAAGGGCCTGCATCCGCATCCGATGAACAAGCTGATGATCCCAGGCTGCACCTATTGCACCCCGCAGATCGCTTCGGTCGGTCTCACCGAACAGGCGGCCAAGGACAAGAAGCTCGACATCCGTGTCGGCCGCTTCCCGTTCGTCGGCAACGGCAAGGCCATTGCGCTCGGCGAGGATCAAGGTCTGGTCAAAGTGATTTTCGACAAGAAGACCGGCCAACTCCTCGGTGCGCATATGGTCGGCGCCGAAGTCACCGAGCTCATCCAAGGCTATGTGGTGGCGATGAATCTCGAAACCACCGAAGAAGAGCTGATGCACACCGTGTTCCCGCACCCGACGCTGTCGGAAATGATGAAGGAAGCGGTGCTTGACGCCTATGGGCGGGTTCTGAATATTTAGGCCTGACTCAGTGTTCGTACCGGCATAGCCTATCTAGGGGCGAGGCATTTTTTAGCGGAGACGGTTATGCCGTTCGTCACCGTGAGGTTTGCTCGCCCCCTTCCTGCATTGTTAGGAAGCGTCGCACTCGCCGCAGCTATCGTGCTTGCGGCGTGCTCACAAAAATCCCAATCGCTCGCTGACTACATTGCTGCGATCTGCGCGTCGCATTTCCGCGACGCCACGCGCGAGGAAGCGCCGTTCCTCGCCGACAATGTCAGCGCCATGTCGAAAATGATGGTCGATATGGGCATTACCCCGTCAGGCGACATCGACCGCGACTTCGTTGCGATGATGGTGCCGCACCATCAAGGCGCCATCGATATGGCGCAGGCCGAATTGCGTTACGGTCAAAACGAGCAGCTCCGACGCATGGCGCAGGAAATCATCGTCACGCAGCAAGCAGAGATCGCCGCGATGCGGCTTGCCGTCGGCCAGCCATTGCCGTCGGCAACGCCCGCGCCCGATCAGCAACCCATGACGAGAAGCGACGACACAAAGTCCGCGGTCCAGCAACCGATAAGGAGTTGTGAGATGAAATCAGCTTTTGTCCTATGCTTCGTTCTAAGCACCGCCATCTTCATGAACGTTACGCCGCTGCTGGCAGGGCAGGCGCCCGGCGCTGCGACCGACCCGGATATTCCCGTGAGCCATCACGACCGGGTCTATGCGGCCGAGCAATTCTCCAACACCGTTTCGGTCACCGATCCCGCCGACAACAAGCTGCTCGGTGTGATCCGACTTGGCGAGCCGTCGCCGACGAATTTTAGTCCGTTGTACCGCGGACAGGTGCTGGTGCACGGCATGGGCTTTTCTCCCGACCGCCGCACGCTGGCTGTGGTGTCGATCGGGTCGAATTCCGTCACCTTTATCGACACGGCGACCAACGCAGTGAAACACGTCACTTACGTTGGCCGCTCGCCGCACGAAGCTTTCTTCACGCCCGACGGCAAGGAAGTCTGGGTCACCGTTCGCGGCGAGAATTACGTCTCGGTGCTCGACGGCACGACCTACGAGGAAAAAACACGGATCATCACGCCCAACGGGCCGGGCATGCAGATCTTCTCGCCGGACGGTAAATACGGCTATGTCTGCTCGTCGTTTAACCCAGAACTGGACGTCATCACCGTCGCCGACCACGCGATTATCGGCAAGGTCACGCAAGCAAGTCCTTTCTGCCCCAATATCGCGGCGACGCCGGACGGGGCACAGGTCTGGTTCACTCTGAAGGATACCGGCAAGACGCAAGTTTTCGACGCGCGGCCGCCCTTTGCCTTGCTAAAGACGCTCGACACGGGGCCGATTACGAACCACGTGAATATCGTGCGCAATGCCCGCGGCCAGTTCGCCTATGTGACCATCGGCGGCTCGAACCAAGTCAAAGTCTTCCGCACCGATGATTTCAGTTTGGTGGCGACGATCGCGGTCGGCAAGTTGCCACACGGCATTTGGCCGTCGGGCGATGGCTCGCGTGTCTATGTCGGGCTGGAGAACGACGACAAAATGACCGCAATCGACACAATGACCAACACCGTGATTGCGACGTCACCGATCGGCCAAGCGCCACAGGCGGTCGTTTACGTGCCAAACGCTGTGCCGGTTGCGAGCGAGGCCAACAATGTCGCGATGACGATGATGCCGGGTGATTTTGTCCCCGAAGCAACGGCAACAAAGAACTTGCAACCACTCGGAGTGGCCGGCCAGGCGGCGCATTTTACGATGGCGTCGGCCGGCGGCGGCGCGGCAACTGGAAGCCCGACCAGCGTGACCCTGTTCGATCAGGGACTGATCCAAGTGCTGGAGGCGGCGGTCAGTGGGCTCGAGCCGGGACATCCATATGTGCTCGCTCTGTCGGATCGCGCGGACGGCGGTGGAAAGCTTGAGGGCTTAGCCGGCTTCATGACCAATCCGGCCGGCGCGGCGGTCGTCAATGCAATCGGCCCGATCCGTCAGGTCGTGCAGGGCGACGTCAAGGAGCAACGCCGATACCTTGTGATCGCGCCTGGCACCGCCGCCGAGCCCGGCGCGCCGGTTCAGATCCAACAGGCCCAGTGAGCCGCTATCGGCTTTAACGAAATTGAGAAGGGCGTCGGCATTATGAAGCATTTTCTACTCGAAGGCGAATATCTCGTCCCCTTCGAGGAGTTTTCCGATCTCGTTCCCGCCCATCGCGCCTTCCTGCAGAAAGGCTATGACGCCGGCCACTTCCTGTGCTCGGGCCCGCACATTCCCGCACGCGGCGGCTTCCTGTTGGCGCGCGCGGAAAGTCTGGAGAAGCTGCAGGAGGTTCTGGCGGACGAGCCCTTCACCAAAGCCAAGAAGATGCGCTTTTGCCGGATCACGGAATTCAACCCGGTTCAGCACCAGCCGATCCTGAGGGACTGGTTCGCGAAGGCCTAGGTCGAACGGCCGGCGCGGTTAGGCCACCAATCCTGCCATCGGCTTCACGCCATCGCTGCCGGGGAACACGGTCTGCGCCAGCACGCGATCGTCGGCGCGCAAGTGATCCTTCAACACGCCCTTGATCACCGCGCGCAGATCGGTGGTCGGTTTGAGATCGCGGTTCTCGTAGAGATCGGCGCTTTTGAGCCCCGGCCAGTCGGCAATGACGCGGCCGCCTTTGAGCGCGCCGCCGACCAGGAGCGCGACTGTCGCGGTGCCGTGATCGGTGCCGTCGGTGCCGTTGATACGCGCCGTGCGGCCGAACTCGGTAGCGAGCACAACGACGGTTTCTTGCCACGCCGGTCCCATATTGGCCTTGACGGCGCCAAGCGCATCGTCGAGCGCGCCGAGCAATTGCGACAAGCGGCCGTTGGCGATGCCTTCATTGACATGCGTGTCCCAGCCGTCGAGCGCCAGCGCGCCGACCCGAGGTCCGTCGGGCTGCGCCAGAAATTTTGCGGCGTTGCCGGCGGCTTCGGAAAAATACGCACGGACTTGCCCCGGATTTGGACCACCCGGCTTCGGTGCCATGCCGCCTGGATGCTCGATGGCGGAGATTTTCGAATTGTCCTCGAGCACGCTTGCGAGCTTCACATCCGAATGCCGGTAGAGATCGAGCAGGCGCGCGATGGTATCGTCGCTCGCTGGCATGATCTGCTGCGGCGACCACGACAGCACGGGCGCTGGACCGCGCACCACGAGCGGCGTCACCGGGCCCACCGCGAACACTCTGCTGCCCTTCGGATCGACGCGGCCACCTAGCGCCAGGCCGGCCAGCGACCGATTGAGCCATCCGCTGTCGCTCGGGCCGGGTTTGGGCAATCCGCTTTCGAGCAAATCCTGGCCGTCGAAATGCGAGCGCTCGCGGTAGGGCGTGGCGCAAGCATGCACGATGATCGCCTCGTTGCCCTGGAACAGGCGCTGCAAGTTCGGCATCGCCGGATTAAGCGCGAAGAAATCATTGAGCTTCAGCGCCGGCGACTTGCCGTCGAGCGTCAGCGCATTGCTGCCGCGCAGCGCCAGCCAATCCGGGTCGCCGACCGGCGCGACCGTCGCAAGCCCATCGAGCGCGCCGCGCAGAATGATCGCGAGAAAGCGCGGGTCGCGGCCTTCGGCGTAAGCGAGCCTTGGCAGATGCGCCCAGGCGAACAGCGTCCCGGAAGCGAGCAGCAATTCGCGGCGCGACGGCGCGTGCAGTCTCATGGTCGTCTCCACAACTTCATCGACGCAAGAACTCCGGCGTCATGACCAGAAGCGCCAAGGCCTGCGTCCGGGTCTCGGCGCGCGCGATCGTATTGCGCGTGTCGGGCGAAGCCAGCGGGCCGAGCCCGTTCTTTAGGAGCACCAGCGGATCCGCGGCCTGGGCGCGGCCGGCGAATTCGCTGGCAATATCGATCCGATGCGGGATGCCGTCGACCCAGGCCGCTTCGGTGTCGGGATAGCCGTTCGGCGCCGCCGGCCGCCACAGCGGCTCGCCGAGCGTCATCTGCGCATACATGATGCGGCCGATCGGAATTGTCGCTTGCGCGCCGCTGAGACGAATGACGCCAGCGATCCACTCAGCCGGCGGTTTCAGCTTTTGCCGCTGCGGCGTCCAGGATTCATCCGCCATGACCAGCGTCTTGGCGACTTCCTTGAGATCGCCGTCGGTCGCAGTGAAAGTTTTTGCCAGTTTGGCGACCAGAGGAGGTGGCGGATTGTCGGCAACGAAATGGCTGGCAAGTTTTCCGGCAAGGTGTTGCGCGGTCGCCGGAAGGCGCGCGAGATCGGCCAGCACGGCGCGGCCTTGCTCGACGCCGGTATCGGGATAGCGCTTGCCGAGGACGACCTGGTCGCCCGGCTCATGCAGGCGCTTGACGAAGGCAAATTCGCCGCCATGGTCAGGCTCCGATGGCGGAATCCACGCCCATCCGGTCAGCACTTTAGCAAAGCTCGTGACGTCGGCTTGCGTATAGCCAGAGCGAACGCCGAGCGTATGCAGTTCAAGGGTCTCGCGCGCGAGATTTTCGTTAAGGCCCTTGTCGCGATTGATCCCGGCTACGGAATTCGCGCCCATCGATTCGACGTTGTCGAGATAGAACAACATCGCGGGATGGCTTTCGACCGCGAGCAGCAGGTTGGCGAAACGGCCGATCACGTGCGGGCGGATCGCCTCGCGTTCATAGGGCCCGGCCATGCCCACGACTTTGTCCGCGGAAATACAGAAGTGGTTCGACCAGAACCACACCAGCCGTTCGACGAAGCCGACATCGGCGGTCGTTGCGGCGTCGAAGCGCACCTTGGCCTCGCTCACAAGAAGTTGCTGCGGCAGCGGCGGCGGCTGGTTGGCGGGCTTCGGCGGCGGCGCAGCCGCCACTGGTGCGGTGTTGGCCGCATCCGACATGCCCGCGGCCCCGCTCATCGACCCACTCATGGACGCATTGCTCGCGTCGGCCTCTCGCTTGGCGCGCAGCGCGAGTTTTTGCTCCGCCTGTTGCTGGGCGCGAAAGTCGAAGACTTGCCGCGCCGAGTCGGCGGCTGACGGCAGAATTGCTGCAATCTGTCCGGCGCCGGGGCGATCGAGATCGGCAATTAGGGCGCCGCGCGGATCATTGGCGATCGCCGCGATCGAATCGCCGACCGGCCCGAAGCCAAATCGATGAAGCGCAAGCGCTGCCGCGTCTTGTCCGCGAGGGGTCATGAATTCCTCCCGCGATGCCCCGAATCGCGATGCGAATGAGTATGGATTTTATTGTGGCGAAAGTTTCGTTGGGAAACGGCGAAAACCCACCAGAAACCTAACCTTTTGTTCATGCGATTGGTCGTTGGCGGGACGCGCGGCGGGCGGAACCCAAACCTTGCGGCGCAGCAAACGGAGCCGTAAGTATCATTTGCAGGCTTAAGCCAGCTCAACCCGTTCTGTTCGATGGCCGTTTTAATCGACACGCTTGCTGATACGTCAGGCCGCCCGCGCCATCCCGAGAAGGCGCACCGGCCGGATCAGCCTATTTTGCGCAAGCCCGACTGGATTCGCGTCAAGGCGCCGGTTTCGCCGGGCTATAGCGCGACCCGGCAGATCGTGAAGGAGAACGGTCTGCACACGGTCTGCGAGGAAGCCGGCTGCCCGAATATCGGCGAGTGCTGGGACAAGAAGCACGCCACCTTCATGATCATGGGCGACACCTGCACGCGGGCCTGCGCCTTCTGCAACGTCAAGACCGGACTCCCTGGCGCACTCGATCCGGCCGAGCCGGCGCACGTGGCGGAGGCGACAGCGAAGCTTGGACTGGCGCACATCGTCATCACCTCGGTCGACCGCGACGATCTCGACGACGGCGGCGCCGCGCATTTTGCCGCCGTTATCGGCGCCATTCGCGAGCGCTGCGACAACACCACGATCGAAGTGCTGACGCCCGATTTTCAGCGCAAGGACGGCGCGGTGGAAACCGTGGTTGCGGCGCGGCCCGACGTGTTCAACCACAATCTCGAGACCGTGCCGTCGAAATATCTCACGGTTCGCCCGGGCGCACGCTATTTCGGCTCCATCCGGCTCTTGCAGCGCGCGAAGGAAATCGATCCGAACATGTTCACCAAGTCCGGCATCATGGTCGGGCTTGGCGAGGAGCGGAACGAGATCCTGCAAGTGATGGACGATCTGCGCGCAGCTGGCGTCGATTTCCTCACCATCGGCCAATATTTGCAGCCGTCACGCAAACACCATCCAGTGATGCGCTTCTTGCCGCCGGATGAATTCGATTCGCTTGAGACGATCGCCTACGCCAAGGGATTTTCGCTGGTTTCAGCGAGTCCCCTGACGCGCTCCTCGCATCACGCAGGCGAAGATTTTGCCCGGCTGAAGGCATCCCGGACGGCGCGTTGATTGATGCCGCAATTCTCGACCAAGCGGCGGGTGCGGCATTCGGCGTCCGACATGTTCGATCTCGTCGCCGACGTCGAGCGCTATCCACAATTCGTGCCGCTATGCCAATCGCTGCGCGTACGCAAGCGGACGATCGAAGAGGTCGGGAAAGAGGTGATCGTCGCCGACATGACGGTTGCCTACAAGTTCATCCGCGAGACCTTCAAGAGCCGCGTGACGCTCGAGCGCCCGGAGCTCGAAATTCTGGTAGAATATCTCGAAGGCCCGTTTGTGAAAATGAACAATCGCTGGAGTTTTCGGCCGGCAGGCGACGGCGCTTGCGATGTCGAATTTTTTATCGCCTACGAGTTCCGCAGCCGCACCCTGGGCGTCCTGATGGGCGGGATGTTCGAGACCGCGTTTCGCCGCTTTTCCGCGGCCTTCGAGCGCCGCGCCGACGAGGTCTATGGCGGGCAGCCCGCGTAGCGGTAGTGATTCTCGCTTAACTATTTTCATCGATCAAACGGCGGGACTATCGAAATCGCGCGTATAAAGGCGGATAATACCCGCTCCGAAAAGTTCCTCGCTGAGAGCGCGATGACCTTGAGAACACCACTCGCTGTTGCGGCCGCCATCCTCCTTGGTCTCACCTTGGCCCAGGTCGATGCCACAGCGCATGGCTTTGGCGGCGGACATGGCATTGTTGGCCATTTTTCCGGACACTTTCCTGGCCACTTCCCCGACCATGGCTTCGCGCACGGCGAACACCATGGGCATTTCGGCCACCACGATATGCACCATTGGGCCGGCGGTCACTTCGGTCGTGGTCACTTCGGCAATGGGGAAGGCGCCGCAATGGGCGGTCATTTCGGACATTGGCAGCCGGGCCATTGGCACGTCTCGTCCAGCTTCGGCGATCACAGTCATTGGTCGCCGGCTCTGTAAGGCGTCTGGGGCAAGTAACGCGCTGGGCGCCTAGCCGCGATCCTCTTTCGCTAATGCTTCGAGCATCGCCAGCGCTTGTGCGACCGAATGCGTCCGCACACGGCGGCGTCCGATATTGCCGTAGAGCCGGCGCTGCGCGAGGCGCTTGCCATGGCGGCGCCCGGCGGCGAAATAAACCAGGCCGACCGGCTTCTGCCTGGTACCGCCCCCCGGGCCGGCAATGCCGGTAATCGAAACCGCGATATCGGCCAGCGAGTTTTTCAACGCGCCTTTGACCATGGCGGCTGCGGTCTCGCGGCTAACCGCGCCGTGCAGCTTCAGCGTTGCCGCCGGCACGCCGAGCATCTTTTCCTTGGCCGCATTCGAATAAGTGACGAAGCCGCGATCGACCACGTCCGACGAGCCCGCGATTTCAGTGAGCGCGCCGGCGACGAGCCCGCCGGTGCAAGATTCCGCGGTTGCGACATGCAAGCCGCGCTTGCGGCATAGATCGAGAACGCGGCGCGCCATGCGACGCAGCTCTGCCGCGGTCACACTGCGTTTCATCCTAAGCCGACCACGGTAAGCGAATGGTCGCCGTCGCCATCGCGACGATGCCTTCGCTGCGGCCGGTAAAGCCCATTTTCTCGCTCGTCGTCGCTTTGATAGCGACCCGATCGGCGGCAATGCCGGCGATCTCGGCAATACGTGTCCGCATGGCGTCGCGATGCGGCGAAACCCGCGGCGCTTCGCAGACGACGGTCACGTCAAGATTGGCGATTAAGCCTTTGCGGGCGCGCACGCGTTCGCAGGCGAAAGCAAGAAAGCGGTCCGACGACGCGCCTTTCCATTGCGGATCGCTCGGCGGAAAGTGCGAGCCGATATCGCCGTCGGCAAGCGCGCCGAGGATGGCGTCCACCAGCGCATGAAGCGCGACGTCGGCGTCGGAATGCCCGGTCACGCCATGCGAATGCGGAATGCGCACACCGCCGAGCATCACATGGTCGCCGTCGGCGAAGGCATGAACGTCAAAGCCGTTGCCGGTGCGGACATCGCCTAGCGCGGCGAGATGCGCCAGTTCGGCGCGGGCAAAATCTTCGTTGGTCGTCACTTTCACATTCCCGCTTTCGCCTTCGAACACGCTGACGCGCTGGCCGGCCCATTCGGCAAGCGCGGCATCGTCGGTAAAGCTTTCGAGACCGGCCGCGGCCGCGCGCCGATGCGCCTTGAGGATCAGATCGAAGCCGAAGGCTTGCGGCGTCTGGATGATGCGCAATCGGGTGCGGTCAAGCGTTTCGGTCACGATCGAGTCGGCGTCGATCCGTTTCACCGTATCCGCAACGACGATGCCTGGCACCGCAGCTCCTGTCGCAGTACCGGCGGCGATGGCGCGGCCGATCAGTCCAGGGCTCAAGAACGGACGCGCGGCATCGTGAATGAGCACGAGAGCAGGGGCGCGAGCGGCAAGCGCATCGAGCCCGGCCCGGACGGATGCCTGGCGTGTTGCGCCGCCCGCAACCGGCGCCAAGAGCTTCGCTAAACCGGCAGTAGCCGCGCGGAAGGCTTCCTCATCGCCGCCACCAATAACAGGCTGCACCACGCCCACACTCGGGTGATTGAGAAACGCGCGCAAGGTCGGCCGGATCATCGGCTCGCCGGCGATGTCGCGATATTGCTTTGGGATGCCGCCGCCGGCGCGCTCGCCACGGCCGGCCGCGACGATCACAGCGGCCACCAGACCCGTCATGAAACACTCTGATCCCGATTTGGGCAGTCAATTCGTGGGCATGCCTTAGCGCATGTCGGGGCAATGTGCGAACCGCATCGCGGCTGATTTCGACGCCAAACCCTGATAGCCAAAGGCCTTCTCCTATCGATATTCACAGATTAGGGATATTGCAGTGCAGCACTTGCGTTGCAGCGTGATTTGGCTAAACTCTATGCAGAAGCTGAATAGTGCCTATTGCGTGTGCATAGACGCTAACGGCGCATTCTCGGTTCCGACTCTTGATGGCTAAGTGCCCGACTTTACATAGCTTCTGTCCTGGCAATGGCGCGCCACCGGAAGCGGATTCTCGAGGACCGCGACATGAGCGCGGTTGAGCCATTGCTGACCTCTTCGGCGGCCGATGCAATTCTGAACGCGCTTCCGCACCCCGTCATCGTTGTGTCATCTGACGGAAAAGTCGTCGACGCCAATGTCGCCGCGGAGTCCTTTTTCGAGGTTTCGGTGCCGCTGTTGCGGCGGCACCTGTTACGCGACCTAGTGCCGTTCGGCAGTCCCTTGATCACGTTGATCGAGCAGGTGCGCCGGCGCGGCGCCGCCGTTAACGAATACAAGGTGGACCTCGGCACGCCACGCAATCCCGGCGACCGGCTGGTCGACCTTCATGTCGCGCCGCTCCCCGAGCAGCCCGACCATGTCGTGGTGATGCTGCAGGAACGCACCATCGCCGACAAGATGGATCGCCAGCTCACCCATCGCGGCGCGGCCCGTTCGGTGATCGCGCTTGCCGCCATGCTGGCCCATGAGATCAAGAATCCACTGTCCGGGATCCGCGGCGCCGCGCAATTGCTCGAACAATCCGTGGAAGATGACGACCGCACGCTGACGCGGCTGATCTGCGACGAGGCCGACCGCATCGTCAAGCTCGTCGATCGCATGGAAGTGTTTAGCGACGAGCGGCCGATCGAACGCGAGCCGATCAATATTCACGTCGTGCTCGATCACGTCCGACGCCTCGCGCAATCGGGCTTCGCCCGGCACATCAAATTCATCGAGGAATACGATCCCTCGCTGCCGATGGTGCTGGCGAACCGCGATCAGCTGGTGCAGGTGTTTTTGAACTTGATCAAGAACGCGGCCGAGGCGATCGGCGAAAATACCAATGGCGGCGAAATCGTCCTGACCACGGCGTTTCGCCCCGGCGTGCGCCTGTCGTTGCCGGGGGCCAATGCCCGCGTATCGCTACCGCTCGAATTCGGCGTCCGCGACAACGGACCGGGGGTGCCCGAAGAATTGATGCCGCACTTGTTCGATCCATTCGTCACCACCAAGCCGAGCGGATCGGGTCTGGGCCTGGCGCTTGTCGCCAAAATCGTCGGCGACCACGGCGGCATTATCGAGTGCGAGTCGCAGCCGCGGCGAACCATGTTTCGCACACTCATGCCGAAATTCACCGACACGGGCGGCGGTGAAAGCGCCGAGCGGGACGGCATCCTTAAATCACAAGGGGATTATTGATGCCCGCGGGAAGCATTCTGGTTGCCGACGACGACTCAGCGATCCGAACGGTGCTCAATCAAGCACTATCGCGGGCCGGGTATGAGGTGCGCTCGACCGGCAACGCCGCGACGCTCTGGCGCTGGATCAGCCAGGGCGACGGCGACCTCATCATCAGCGACGTATTGCTGCCGGACGAGAGCGCGTTCGATTTGTTGCCGCGCATCAAGAAATCGCGCCCGGATCTGCCGATCATCATCATGAGCGCGCAAAACACGTTCATGACCGCCATTCGCGCCTCCGAGCGCGGCGCCTACGAGTATTTGCCAAAGCCGTTCGACCTCAAGGAACTGATTGCGATCGTCGGCCGCGCATTATCTGAGCCGAAGGAAAAGACCCGTCAACCCGCCAAGGTCGAGGATTTTGAATCGATTCCGCTGGTCGGCCGTTCGCCGGCCATGCAGGAAATCTACCGCGTCTTGGCGCGGCTGATGCAGACCGATTTGACGGTGATGATTTCGGGCGAGTCCGGGACCGGCAAGGAATTGGTGGCGCGCGCGCTACACGACTACGGCAAGCGGCGCACCGGTCCTTTCGTCGCCATCAACATGGCGGCGATCCCGCGCGATCTAATCGAGTCCGAATTGTTCGGCCACGAGAAGGGCGCCTTTACCGGCGCCAATACCCGAAGCTCCGGCCGCTTCGAACAGGCCGAGGGCGGCACGCTGTTTCTCGACGAAATCGGCGACATGCCGATGGAAGCGCAAACCCGGCTGTTGCGCGTGCTGCAACAGGGCGAGTACACGACGGTCGGTGGCAGGACCCCGATCAAAGCCGACGTGCGCATCATCGCCGCGACCAACAAGGATCTGCGGCAGCTTATCCAGCAGGGCCTGTTCCGCGAAGATCTGTTCTTCCGGCTCAATGTCGTGCCGCTCCGCCTGCCGCCGCTGCGCGAGCGCACCGAGGACATTCCCGATCTGATCCGCCACTTTTTCACGTTGGTGGAGCGCGAGGGATTGCCGCCCAAACAGATCGACCAAGCCTCGGTCGATCGCCTCAAGCGGCATCGCTGGCCCGGCAATGTGCGCGAATTGGAAAACCTGGCGCGGCGCCTTGCCGCGCTTTATCCGCAAGAGACGATCACGGCGGCGGTGGTTGATGCCGAACTGGCGCAGCCGGCTTTGGTGGCGCCCGGCGAGAGCAAGACAGGCGACGAAAATCTTTCCGGCTCGGTCGAACGCTACCTGACGCGCTATTTTTCAGGTTTCGACGACGGTCTGCCGCCGCCGGGCCTCTACCACCGCATTCTCCGCGAGGTCGAAGGCCCGCTGCTATCGGCTGCCTTGACGGCCACTCGGGGCAACCAGATCCGCGCCGCCGATCTTCTCGGGGTGAACCGCAACACGTTGCGCAAGAAAATCCGCGATTTAGACATTCAGGTCTATCGCACCGGCGGCGGCTAAAGCCGGCATGGTCTGAGCGCCTCGTGATGTCTGCTAATGACCCGAAGCGGACATCGGTGGGCAAGAAATAACGCGCGGCAATTCGCACCCTG
>Ga0209448_10000288_pt1 | contig 17906 bp, 17 predicted proteins | sample BogFormECP14_OM2_FD_188245 | JGI IMG/M metagenome (GOLD analysis project Ga0209448, IMG submission 188245) | Bog forest soil microbial communities from Calvert Island, British Columbia, Canada - ECP14_OM2 (SPAdes) (version 2) | ecosystem: Environmental > Aquatic > Freshwater > Wetlands > Bog ... | reverse complement strand
CCGGTGTATTTGCTCCAGCCAAAATCGGATGCCTCCTCCACCGACACCCGCGCCTTCACGTGTGGGGGCAGAACAGATTCCCGGTAATTCCTGTCCTGATCGTCAAACAATTCCCACGACGGCATACTGACCACGCGTGCCCGCACGCCCTCCTTGCTTAATTGCTCGTAGGCTTCCAGGCAGAGAGCCACCTCGCTGCCGGTGGCGATGAGGATGACCTCAGGGTTGCCGCCCGGGGCATCCGCGAGAATGTAGGCCCCGCGGGCCAGGCCCAAGGCCGGGGCGTACTTCGTCCGGTCGATTGTCGGTACGGCTTGGCGAGTGAGCACCAACACCGCCGGCTCGTGATGCAGTTGTAGAATGACCTTCCAGGCCTCTCTCACCTCGTTCGCGTCCGCCGGCCGGATCACAATCAGGCCAGGCATGGACCGCATGTGGGCAAGCTGTTCGATGGGCTGGTGCGTGGGGCCGTCCTCGCCAACTCCAATGGAGTCGTGAGTGAACACATAAATCACGGGGAGCTCCATCAAGGCGCTCAAGCGCATGGAGCCCCGCATGTAATCGACGAAAATGAAAAATCCCGAGCCGAAGGGCCTGACTTTCACCAGGCTCAGTCCATTTAATATGGCGCCCATGGCGTGTTCACGGATTCCGAAGTGAAAATTGCGTCCGGCATAGTTCTCCGCCGAGAAATCGCCGGCGCCTTCCTGCGTAATACGAGTCTTGGTGGAGGGTCCGAGATCTGCGGATCCTCCGATCAACCAGGGAATGTTCTTGGCGGCCGCGTTCAGCACTTTCGCCGAGGACTCGCGAGTTGCCAGACCTTTCGGGTCCGCGGGGAATTCCGGCAATTCGCGGTCCCAACCTTCCGGAAGTTGGCGGTGCTGCATGCGGAAGAGTTCTTCGGCGAGTTCGGGATACTGTTTGCAATACTCGCCGATTCGCGCGAACCAAGCATCGCGTAACTGCTGGCCGCGCTTTCCGATGCCTTGACGAAAGTGATCGTAGACGCCTTCTGGCACAAAGAATTTCTTGTCTTCTGGCCAGCCGTAGTTGCGCTTCGCTAGCCGGACTTCCTCCTCGCCGAGAGGTTCGCCGTGCGCTCCGCTGGTGTCTTGTTTGTGAGGTGCGCCGTAACCGATGTGGCTGTCCACAATGATGAGCGTGGGGCGATCCTTGGTGTTCTGAAAAGTGCGGAACGCTCGCGCCAGCATCTCGAGGTCGTTTGCGTCTCCGACCCGCGTCACATTCCAGCCGTAGCCGATAAAACGAGTGGCCACGTCTTCCGTAAAGGCCAGGGAAGTGTTGCCTTCGATCGTGATGTGGTTGTTGTCGTAAATCCAGCAGAGATTCGAAAGTTTCAGGTGCCCGGCAAGAGAGGCCGCTTCACTGGAGATGCCTTCCATCATGCATCCATCTCCGCAAAGTGCGTAGACGTTGAAGTCGAAGAGATCCTCGAACCCTGGGCGGTTGTAACGCGCGGCCAGCCACTGCCGGGCAATGGCTATGCCGACGCTGGTGGCGACGCCTTGGCCGAGCGGTCCTGTGGTGGTCTCCACTCCTGACGTCCAGCGGTACTCCGGATGTCCCGGGCAGCGGCTATCCAATTGCCGAAACGCTTTGATGGCGTCCAGCGGAACTGATACTTCGCCGAGTGTCTCGTAGTCTTTGCTGACAGCGCGAACTTCGGTCAAGTGCAGCAGGGAATAGAGCAACATGGACGCGTGCCCAATCGACAGTACGAAGCGATCGCGGTTCGGCCATACCGGATCTTGCGGATCAAAACGAAGGAACTGCTGCCATAGACAGTAAGCCACGGGCGCCAAAGCCATGGGAGTTCCGGGATGCCCCGAATTGGCGGCCTGGACCCCATCCATGGAAAGCGTGCGGATGGTGTTGACACAGGTCAGATCCATCGATTGCTGCGTCGGGGAACTTGGTGAAACCGTTGCTGTGCTCATTGAGAATCCAGTTGGCTACTCGTTTAACTAGCAGGCGACAAAGCCGACTGAGGAAGTGCAAACGAGAGGCCATTCGTAAAGCATTTGAAAAACAATGGTTACCGGGGTGGCGAGCGTCAAATCCATAGCAAATGACAAAAGTTTGGCAGGAGGCGACTCGCACCGAACGCCGAGTTTTGCCATCGTCCGCAGTCCTTCCGGAGCGAGGGAGCAGATTCATTATCATTTATCAGCAAGCTCGAGAAATCTTCTGCGAGCCGCGACAATCCGCAACCGTCACTTGCCAAATGGTCGTCATCCACGGATTCGCGAGTGCGCCGAGTTATGGCCTCCACTGGAGCCAAGCGGCTCTGCTAAGCGGCAGGCAGTTTTTGTATTGTTTCTTTCTCGCGACACTGACCAGCGCCAGCACGCCCACATCTCTGACTCAGGCACGCGACCGCGTCGCCGGCGTCGTCTTGGGATTGACTGTTATGTCGAAATGTCGGGTACAGCTTCTCGAGGCAAGATTGCACAACCCAGCAACGGGTTCAGTTTCAGTGGATTGGACCATCCAGCAATTCTCGGATGTGGTGACCCAAATGCACACACTGCACGGGCCGAGTCATAACGTCCCTTATTAGTTGGATTCAACACAAACGGATGGATTGAGCCAATTTATGAGCAAAAATTCAAAAGACGACGGCGAGCCGAAGAAATTAAAGAACAAAGTTTACATGAAGGAGTTGCGCAAACTTCAAGAGAAGCTTTGCCATCTACAGGAATGGGTGAAGTTCAAGGGACTGCGCGTAGTCATCGTCTTTGAAGGGCGCGACGCTGCCGGCAAAGGCGGGGCAATCAGAGTGCTCACCGAAAGACTCAGCCCGCGCGTTTTCCGGGTGGTGGCATTACCAGCGCCGTCTGACCGCGAGAAGTCGCAAATGTACATACAGCGCTACATTCAGCACTTCCCGGCCAAGGGCGAAGTCGTGATTTTTGACCGGAGTTGGTACAACCGCGCAGGCGTGGAGTACGTGCTGGGCTTCTGCACACCGGAACAACACGATCACTTCCTCGAGGTCTGCCCCGGTGTGGAGAGGCACATCGTGAGCAACGGCATAATACTCATCAAAATCTGGCTTGAGTCCAGTGAGAAAGTGCAGAAGCGTCGCTTCGAAGCCCGTATCGAAGATCCGCTCCGTCAGTGGAAGCTCAGCCCGGTGGATCTGTTTTCGCGCAAGCGCTGGTTCGACTACTCCCGCGCCCGCGACTTGATGTTCAAGGCCACGGATACCAAAGAAGCGCCGTGGTACATCCTGCGTTCCGACGATAAGAAGCGCGCGCGGCTGGATTGTCTCGCCCACATTCTTGACCTGATGCCCTACAAGAAAGTGAAGCACGAGAAGGTGGAGATGGTGAAGCGCTCCATGAAACACGCATACGATGACCAAAAGTCGCTCGAGGGTCGCCGGTTCGTGAAGGAGAAGTACTGATCGATGAGGGCCGCGCTCCAACGTTGGTTGTGGTTGGCGATGTTGTCGCCTGCAGGGGCCGTATTTGCTACGGAGCCGGAACATGGCCTGCCGCAGTCTGCCGTCAGAATCGAACATTGGGGCGGCTTCATCACCAATTCGATGGTCGTCAGCTGGATTGTTGCCATCGCTCTGCTCATCTTCGCCAGAATCGCGACGCGGGACATGAAGGGTATCCCAGGCGGGGCACAAAACCTTCTGGAATGGCTGGTCGAGAGTCTGTATGGATTTTTGGAGAGTATCATCGGCCCTCACTTGGTCAAGCGGACGTTTTGGTTTCTGGCAACTATCTTCATTTTCATTCTCTTAGCCAATTGGCTTGGTCTGATTCCCGGCGTTGGCACGATTGGATGGGGATATCAGACTCCTAGCGGTTTCGAGGTTGAACAACCGCTGTTCCGAGGCGCGAATGCCGATCTGAATCTGACGTTTGCCATGGCAATTATCTTTTTCGCTTGTTGGATCTTCTGGGCGCTGCAGGAACTTGGGCCAATCGGATTCGTAAAAGAACTATTTGGGCCAAAAGGTGAGACAACCGGATTCTTAAAAGTGTTGATGATCGTCGTGTTTTTCGCGTCCGGCTGCCTGGAGATTATCTCCATCATGTTTCGGCCGATCTCCCTTGGTTTTCGTCTCTACGGCAACGTCTTTGCCGGGGAGACCATGCTGGACACCATGGCCCGGCTGAAGCCCGGCTTCGGTTGGTTGCTGCCCATTCCGTTTTACTTCATGGAATTGTTGGTTGGCTTAGTACAGGCTTTGGTTTTCATGTTGTTGTGCGCCGTGTTCACGCTGCTGATTTGTCAACACGAAGAAGCGGCACCGGCGACGGAACCCAACACGCGATAAAGGATTCCGCCAGCTTGACCGTGTTCAATTGCGGGAGCTGGCGAGATAGCAAAGGAAGGTACGGCATATGTTTGCATTCATGTTGGAAGCGGGGGTAGGTGGAAGTCTCCATGTTGGTTTGGCCGCGTTGGGTGCGGCATTGGCCGTGGGGTTGATCGGCATGAAAGCTTCTGAAGCGGTGGGACGTAATCCCGGCGCCTCCACGAAGATTATGGTCCAGGCGATTCTGGCCATCGCCTTCGCAGAAGCAATTGTGTTCTATGCCTTGTTCCTAGTGAAACAGTAACGACCGGGAGGGGGCAGAGCTATGAATGTTTTTATTTTATTGGCCGCCGCTGAGAGCGATGGCCAGGTCGCGCAGATCGCCCGTACCTTCGGCGTAGACTGGTCGCATTTGCTCGCGCAGATCATTAGCTTCTCGATCGTGTGCGCCGTGCTCTACAAATTTGCCTACCGGCGAGTTCTCGAGATGTTGGAGCAAAGACGCCAGCAAATTGCGCTGGGCATCGCCAACGCCGAGAAGATCAAAGCGGAGTTGGACAAGACGGAAAGTCAGCGCCTGGAAGTGATGGCGCAGGCTCACATCCAAGGGTCGCGATTTATCGAAGAAGCGCGGGCTGCGGCTGCTCGCGTGCAGCAAGAGGAAACCAAGAAGGCTATTGCCGCTGCCGAACAGATCATGGCCAAGGCGCACGAAGCCGCCGCGCAGGACCACGATCGAATGCTATCTGAACTCAAACGTGAGGTCGGCAATCTCGTAGTGCAAGCCACCACCTCGGTCACCGGCAAGATTCTCACTGCGGAAGACCAGCGACGCCTGGCTGAGGAAACTTCCAAGCAGATTGCGGTCTAACTATGAAAATCACCAAAAAAGCGAAGCGCGAAGCCAAGCAACTGTACCGCCTTTGCTTGGTGAACGGTTTGCTCGACGAGGATCGTGCCCGGCAAGTCGCGCAGCGCATCCTCGCGACCGGTGAACGGAATTGTCTTTCCATCCTCACGCATTTTCTCCAGCTGGTGAAACTCGACTGTGCCCGACACACGGCCACGATCGAGAGTGCCACCCCGTTATCGGCCGATTTACAGTCTGCGGTGCGAGCGGGCTTGGAGCATCGATACGGACTGGGATTAACCACCGCGTTCGCCCAGCGCCCGGAGTTAATTGGCGGGATGCGCATTCAAGTGGGATGCGATGTTTATGACGGCAGTGTACAGGCTGGGTTGGAAGCGTTGAAGAAAAGTTTCTGAAGCAAGGTGACTATGGCAGACCTACTAAGAGAAATTAAGGATCAAATCGCGGGCGCGAAAACTACAGCCGCGATGCAAAACGTCGGCGTCATCCGCGAAGTTGGCGACGGCGTCGCCAGGATTGAAGGTTTGAGCGATGCCATGCTCAACGAGATGATCGACCTCGGCAATGGCATTACCGGCTTGGCGTTGAATCTCGACGAGACCGAGGTCGGCGTCGTCATTCTAGGCGACTACACACAACTCAAAGAGGGCGGGGAAGCGCGCACGACTGGCAGGCTCTTGCAAGTGCCGGTTGGCAAAGGTCTCCTCGGCCGCGTTGTGAACTTGCTCGGCGAACCTATCGATGGTAAAGGCCCGATCAAGAGCGACAAGTTCTATCCGGTGGAGAAAACTGCGCCCGGTATTATTCGTCGCCGCTCCGTCAACCAACCAGTGCAGACCGGAATCATGCCGATTGATGCCATGATTCCGATTGGCCGCGGCCAGCGCGAATTGATCATCGGTGACCGTGGAACCGGTAAGACAACGATCTGCATCGACACGATCATCAGCCAGGCTCGTCTCAACAAAGCCGCTGAAGTGGCCGGTGATAAGGATTACCGGATGCTTTACTGCATCTACGTTGCGATCGGCCAGAAGCAATCTACAATCGCGAGGGTCATCGCTGTTCTCGAAGAAACCGGCGCGATGCCGTACACGATTGTTGTGGCTTCCCCTGCCTCGGACTCCGCCGCCAACCAGTATCTCGCGCCATTTGCTGGGGCAGCGATGGGCGAGTGGTTCATGGATAACGGCATGGACGCGTTGATCGTTTACGATGACCTGTCCAAGCAGGCCGTAGCCTATCGGCAAGTGTCGCTCCTGTTGAAGCGGCCGTCAGGTCGCGAAGCGTACCCCGGCGATGTCTTTTACCTGCACAGTCGCTTGCTCGAACGCGCGGCGCGCGTTGGCGAGAAGTATGGTAACGGCTCGCTCACGGCTTTGCCCATCATCGAAACACAGTCAGGCGACGTTTCGGCATACATTCCGACCAACGTTATCTCGATTACCGACGGACAGATCTTTCTCGAAACCGATTTGTTCCATCAAGGTGTCCGGCCAGCGATCAACGTCGGCATCTCAGTTTCGCGCGTCGGCTCAGCCGCGCAACTCAAGGCCATAAAGCAAGTAGCGGGACAACTCAAGGGCGATCTTGCCCAATTCCGGGAACTGGCGGCGTTCGCGCAGTTCGGTTCGGACCTCGACGCCAAGACGCAGGCGCAGATCGATCGCGGCAAACGCATCATGGAGATTTTCAAGCAGGGCCAGTACAACCCCATTCCGGTGGAGATTCAAGTGGTCGTGATCTGGGCCGCGCAAAACGGTTATTTGGATCAAGTGCCAGTCGAGCGGGTCAAGGAGTTCCAAAACAAGTTGACGGAATACTTCACCACGCGCAAAGGCGAGTTGCTCGCCAAGCTAGGGAAGGAAAAAGCCCTCAGCGATGCGTTGAAAGCAGAGTTAAAAGTGGTCGTCGATGAATTCAAGCAGACCTGGAAATGAACATTTAATGGTGAGCTATGCTCAGCACTCGTGAACTTCGCCGACGAATAAGGTCAATCAGCAGCACCGCGCAGATCACGCGCGCCATGCAAATGGTGGCAGCGTCGAAGATGCGTAAGGCGCAACAGGCCACGCTAATGACGCGTCCATTCGCGCGCCTGCTCTATCGCATCCAGCGTTATGCCATTACACACTCCCATGACTTCACCCATCCGCTGCTGGAAGTGCGTGAAATTCGCAAGCGGGCAGTAATCCTCGTCGGTACGGACAAAGGGTTGTGTGGGCCTCTGAACAGTAACCTGTTTCGAGTGGCTGCGAAGTTTGATCCGGCCACGACCGTGTTCATCACCGCAGGCAAGCGGGCATCTCAGTTCATTGCGCGGACTCACCGACAGTTGGCGGCCGAATTTAAGTTCGGTGACTCGCCGCGATTCGACGAAGCTCGGCCGATTGCCAACTTTGCTCGCGACCTTTTTTTGAAAGGGGAAGTGGATGAAGTGAAGGTCGTCACAACGCTTTTCATCAACACCCTTTCACAGAAGGCCGCGCTGGTGGAGTTTCTTCCGATCGGTGAAATTAAGGGACTGAAGATTCCTGGCATGGAATCCGAAGCGGAGTTGGCTTCCGACACTACCGGTGTCCTCTTTGAGCCCAGTCCGGAGGAGGTTCTCTCCTTTCTTTTGGGGCATTACCTCAATATTTTCATCTACCGGGCTTTGTTGGAAGCCAAAGCCAGCGAACAAAGCGCCCGGATGGTGGGCATGAAAAACGCCACGGACAGTGCCACTGGCCTGACCAAGGATTTAACTCTCGAATACAACAAACTACGGCAGGGCAATATCACTAAAGAACTGCTCGAGATTGCCGGCGGTCAACTCGGAAATGAATAGCGAAAGAGTGCCACATGAATAAAGGCAAAATTGTTCAAGTCGTCGGTCCGGTCGTGGATATCGAATTCACGGAACTCCTGCCGGCCATCTACAACGCATTGACTGTCGAATTTAAAGTCGATAGCGAGCAGTTCAAGCTGACACTCGAAGTGCAGCAGCATCTCGGTGATCACTGGGTACGGACCGTCTCCATGTCCGGTACCGAAGGTCTCAAACGCGGCTACGAAGTCATCGACACCGGTGCGCCGATTTCCGTGCCCGTCGGGGATGGCGTGATGGGGCGAGTGTTCAATGTGTGCGGCAATCCCGTTGACGAACGCGGGCCGGTCAAGGCAGAGAAATATTACCCGATCCACCGCCCCGCGCCTAAGCTGGTGGACCAATCGCCCTCACCACAAGTTCTCCCCACTGGCATCAAGGTCCTCGACTTAATTTGTCCTTTCTTGAAAGGTGGCAAGGTCGGCGCATTCGGCGGCGCCGGCACAGGCAAGACGGTCATCATCATGGAACTGATCAACAATATCGCCAAGCTCCATGGCGGCGTCTCGGTCTTCGCTGGCGTCGGTGAACGCACCCGCGAAGGTAACGATCTCTACAATGAAATGTCGGCGGCTGGAGTCATCAAGCAAGAAAACCTCGGCGCGTCGAAAATCGCTCTCGTTTATGGACAGATGAACGAACCGCCCGGCGCGCGCCTTCGCGTCGCCCTGTCCGGTCTTGCCATGACTGAATATTTCCGTGACGAGAAAAATCAGGACGTGCTCCTGTTTATCGACAACATCTTCCGATTTTCGCAAGCTGGATCCGAAGTGTCGGCCTTACTCGGCCGCACCGCGAGCGCCGTAGGTTACCAGCCGACTCTGGCCGCGGAAATGGGAGTCCTCCAGGAACGTATTACCTCCACCAAGAAGGGCTCGATCACCTCGTTTCAGGCGGTATACGTACCAGCCGACGACCTAACCGATCCGGCACCGGCCACTACGTTCGCACACTTGGACGCGACCATCGTTTTGGAGCGATCGATTGCGGAGTTGGGAATCTACCCGGCGGTTGATCCGCTTGCCTCGACTTCCCGGGCGCTCGCGCCGGAAATTGTCGGCCAGGAGCACTACGATGTCGCTCTCAACGTGCAGCGCGTACTCCAGCGCTATAAGGATCTGCAAGACATCATCGCGATTCTCGGCATGGACGAACTATCACCCGAGGATAAGACCACGGTATTGCGCGCCCGCAAGATTCAACGTTTCCTGAGCCAGCCGTTTACTGTGGCCGCCGTTTTCAGTGGCCACGAAGGCAAACAAGTCCCTGTGGCTGAAACGGTTCGTGGCTTCAAAGAGATTCTTGAGGGCAAACACGACGCTGTGTCGGAGGGTGACTTCTACATGAAGGGCGGGATTGACGAAGTCAAAGCGAGTTGAAAAATGGCCAACACGTTAAAACTTGAAATCGTCACCGCGGAAGGTCCGGCGTACTCCGAAGACGTGGAGATGGTCACCTTGCCGGGCGTGACCGGCCAATTCGGAGTGTACCCACAACACGTTCCACTTATCACCCAAATGGTGGCCGGCGAAATCATCGTGCGTAAAGACGGTCGCGACACATATTTTGCGACCGGCGCGGGACTCATCGAAGTCACCGGCACCAGTGTCGTGATCCTCACCGACCTGGCGGTTCAAGCTGACAAGATCGACGAAGCCAAGGCCGAAGAAGCCCGTCAGCGCGCTGAAGCGCGGCTTAAAGAAAAACTCTCCGATCAAGAAGTTGCCCACATCAATGCGTCGTTGGCACGATCTCTGGCGCAGTTGCGTGTCAAGCGCCGGCAGCATAAATAGGGAGACCGCCATGCCGCCAGCACACGAGCACACCGCGCAAGCCCGCTTCCACTTTCTTCAGGGAGTACTGCCTATTTCGGCCGCTGGTATCCCCGCTGAAATCATTGCAGGAATCACGCTTGCCGCCATCGCCGTCCCAGAAGTGATGGGTTATACCAAAATTTCCGGCACGCCCGTGATCACCGGTCTTTACACCGTGTTAATCCCCACCGCGCTTTTCGCTCTTTTCGGATCTTCACGGCACTTGGTCGTGGGCGCCGATTCAGCGACCGCGGCCATACTCGCCAGTTCTCTGGTCGGAGTCGCTGCTACCGGCTCGGATCAATATTTGGCGTTGGCCGGCGTACTTGCGTTGATGGCCGCGGTTTTCTTGATTCTGGCGCGACTCATGCGCCTGGGATTCCTCGCCGACTTCCTCTCGCGTACCGTCTTGATTGGGTTCTTGACCGGTGTCGGCATACAAGTTGCCTTTGGGCAAATCGCCGGCATGCTGGGACTGAAGGGTGGCGGCCACGGCACGTTGGGAAAGCTCTGGAACGATTTTCTTCAGCTCGGACAGAGCAACCGTTACGAGGTGATGATCGCGTTCAGCGTGCTGGCGGTTATCGTCGCCCTCAGGCTGATTTCTAAGAAAATTCCAGGCGCCCTGATCGCGGCGATCGGCGCATTGCTTGCAAGTTGGGCATTCGGGTTCAACAAGTTGGTTCACGTGATCGGAACAGTCCCGAGTGGTCTTCCACACCTCGGTCTGCCAAAGGTCGACTGGAGTTGGCCACTAATGATGACCTTGGTTCCGACGGCCTTTGCGATGTTCGTGGTCATCCTGGCACAGAGCGCGGCGACCTCCCGCGCCTTTGCGACTCTCTACGACGATAGTTTTAGCGAAAATACCGACCTGGTCGGTCTGGCCCTGGCCAATATTGGCGCAGGACTTTCCGGCACCTTCGTCGTCAACGGCAGCCCAACTAAAACGCAAATCATTGACAAAGCCGGCGGCCGCAGCCAACTGTCGCTCCTGGTGACAGTGGCGATCATATTGTTAATTCTGCTCTTTTTTACCGCAGCGCTCGCGTACATGCCAGAAGCGGCGTTGTCGGCCATCGTGTTCCTGATTGGAATCGGCCTGATCGATCTCGCTGGGATGCGGAGGATATTCGAGCAACGGCGATCGGAATTCTGGTTAGCCTTGGTCACCACGTTGACGGTCGTGATCGTTGGAGTCGAACAGGGAATCCTGCTCGCCATCGTGTTGTCGCTTATCGATCACACTCGCTACGGGTATCGACCGAAGAACGCAGTGGTCGTGCCGAGCGCATCGGGCGGCCGACAATCGGAACCAGTGACCAAGGCCGCTCAGGCCGCCCCCGGTCTGATTATCTACCGATTCACGCACAGCTTGTATTATGCGAATTGCCAGCAACTCTCCGATGAAGTCACGTTTCTAGCGAACAACGGAGAGCCTCCCTTACGTTGGCTCTGCCTCGACGCGTCCGCGGTAGACGATGTTGACTACTCTGCGGCCGAGACTCTCCGTTCGGTCCACGCGAAGTTGAAGGCAAAAGGAATTCGGCTTGTCGTTGCGGAGGTCATGGATGACGTCAAGACGAGAACGCGCTATCGGTTCCGGGAGTTGATTGGTGAGGACGCCCAATTCGATAGGCTGGAGGACGTCCTGAAACAGTATCGGCATCAATTTAACGTCGCAGCTCCGAGAGAACAATCTGACCAGAATCCAGGACGGAGTTGATCCAAGAGCGTGGTGACCTATAAGGAGTGCCCAGCTACTCTAGTCCGCCGTTATATCTCTCCCCTTGTCTTTGGGATCGGCGAGGTCGGCTTACACAAACGCCAATACTCTTACTAATAGCCCTCATCGCTTGTGTTCTGGTGGCAGTGACAGCGGCCATCCATGCCGTCGGGCTCGCCGTCCTGATAAAAATCCTTGTGAGATCGCACGCATTGTCGACGACTGGCTACCATCATATTATCTGGCTGCTTATCGGCTTGACGTTCTGGCTGAGCTTGATCCACATAGCCGAGATTGCAGTCTGGGGGATGTTCTATTTCTGGCAGGGCTGCCTGCCTGATGCAGAGTCGGCGTTCTATTTTGCCGGAGTTACCTACACGACCCTTGGTTACGGCGAATTGGTGTTGTCGAAACCTTGGCGCATGCTCGCACCGCTCGAGGCTCTGACGGGAATTCTCATGTGCGGACTCTCGGCTGGAGTTTTCTTCGCGGTCCTCCTCCGGCTGTTCCGCAACCAGGTGAAATTGGAAACCTCCTCAAAAATCTCCACTCCCAGCGCCCAGCACTCGCGCGGTGCTGCGTAAATGCCGAGGGAATCCCTTGTGACGCCCCGCACATCATCAAGAGGAGCTCGTTCAGAAGATATGGGGGCCGTTCCTCATTGGGTGAGACTCGGTGAGAACGATCGGTAAACGTCGATGAAATACTTAAAGGCTGTACTAACATTAATTGTCTTTTTTTGTGGTGGTTCCTAGCTTTGCGGCTGGATCTGAGGACGGGCTAACGAGTCTGTCGGAGCACCAGCGCAAGCAAATAGGGACATGGCGATGAAGTTTGGCTATTGCGTTCACAAGACTGGAAATTGGCTGATCGAGCGCGGGGATATTTGAGGAGGGTGCAATGACCCGAAGATTCGTGCGGGTGGCTGTGCTGGCCGCTCTGATGGCTGGCGCCGCCAGCCTATGCCGGTCCCAGACGAGTTCAGAACTGAATACCTATTTCCAACAGAATGTTGGGCTCACTCAGGATCAGGTTGCGGCGATTCGAGGAGGAACGGCGGTTGCGATGGTCACGAAGTCACGCATTCCCGATGAAATTTTCGTATTCGGCGCGGTCTACGTCAAGGCGTCTCCGGAAAGTTATCTCAAACTCGCTTATGATTTTGACCGCCTTCGCCAGATCCCCGGATACGAGGCAATCGGGAAATTCAGCAATCCTCCGCAACTCTCCGACTTAAGGGGCTTCGCACTCGACAGCGAGGACATTAAGGCGTTGAAGAATTGCAAGCCCGACAATTGCCAGATCCAGTTTCCCGCCAGCGGCATCGAAGCGCTCAAGAAGTCCGTTGATTTGTCTACTCCCGACGCTGAGGAAAAAGTGAAACAGTATCTGGACGGGAGGGTAATCGAGCGTCTGCTCGTTTACCAGAAGGAAGGGAACCAAGCACTGGGAGTGTACAACGACAAGAAAAATGCCACACAGGTGGCGGAGCAATTCAAGTACATGCTCAGCTACACCCAAGTTTTGCCGAAGGTCTTACCGGATTTTTACAACTATCTTCTCGACTATCCCAAAGCCAAGCCCGCAAATGTGGAGGACATGTTTTATTGGGATAGAGTGAAGTTTGGTTTGAAGCCGACCCTGCGCGTGGTGCAAGTTGTGACTATGAAGGGCAACAATCCACATGAACCAGCCTACACAATCGCCGAGAAACAACTCTACTCGAGCCACTATTTTGAGACGGCCTTGGATCTCACCTATTGCGTCAGCGGCGACGATCCAAAGCAACCTGGCTTTTACCTCATCATGTTCATGGGATCGGAGCAGGCCGGACTGACCGGATTTAAAGGCTCCATTGTCCGTAAGGTCGCGGTGGGCCGGTCAGCTTCGTCCCTGCAGAAATCGCTAACGTCAATCAAGGAAACTTTGGAGAAGAACCAATAGACCTACATCGGGCGGGACGTCACGAACGCAAGGTCAAGGTCCGAACGGTTTTCATTCACGCTCTTCCAGTGCGCCGATGATTTCGAGAGTCTGCGTATGGTGGTATTTATGTACAGTGGGAAGTGACCTAGCGACGAGTTCATCTCCATCACTGGTTAGGATCCAACGATGACGACCGCTCCTGTCACCCAACGATCTATATATAGAGGTTAAGCAGATGGCTTGTCTCGGATCGGTCAAACCTCGAACCTGACGGAATTATTGCGCAGCACAGGCCTTCTATCTTGTGGACAAAACCCTGAGATTGGCCGTCTTCCTGCCAGTGAGTTGGATCATGCCAACAATAAGAGTGAAGACCTTTCAAACGACGGCCGGGATCAGTGACAAGAGTTTGACAAGTGGCAGATAAGAACTTCGCCACTTCCGGAAGGGCCCTCGGAACTTGTTTTCAGAAGAAATGCCACTTAACGATGAGGCCAAGCACGGTGAGCAAAGTGGCGACGAAGAGGGCTTTCTCGGAAGCAGTTCTGTATTTCGGCAGCTTGAAAACGCCATAGTGACCCATATCTGTCAGCATGTATCCAAACACTATGACCAGCGCTAAGACCACGCCTCGATAATCCAGAAGAAACGCTGGATTTGCATAAGCGATTGCACGCAGGGGCAGCACAACTCCGAATACCGCGAGCATCAACATGGCAACAAGCAGCAGCCCGATCCCCAACTTAAAGTGCCGGTCTTCTACATTGAAAGTAAGCTCCCGGTTGAGTGTCCACCAGAAGCCGGCGAACAAGAAACCAAGCAGGATGCTGCAAACGGGAAGAGCTGCACGAACGGCGGTGTCTATTGGCACGAGTCTACCTCCGATCAAGTCTCCGGAGATCCCAGCACTTGGACCGCCGTTTTCGAGACTCCATTCCTCGACCCGGGCAAATGTCACTTTCGCGATAGCTAGGGCAGGCGGGTTGCCGGCCCGAAATCTGCACCTGTCATCTGCCAAACTGCTGGCACTCACTAAGCTTCAGCCCTTGAAGACTCCAGCTGCGAGTTGGTCCAAGATTAGACCCGTAAGTGCTTATTTCTGAATGACGAAGCGCGTCAGTGTAATGACCTGGCTGAGAGTGGAATTGCGAATGCCTAAAGAGTATCGCCTCGACCCTGATGCGAATTTCGCGCGGCGGCGAGGGGAATGCATGAGCAGGCAGGAGCAGCGGCCTTTTGATGATCGCCGGATCACGTTGTCATTGGAAGCGGAGACTCAGCAGGTTCATCGGGTGCATGGCGATGATTCCGTTCGTGGTCTTGACCGCTCGCGGTCAACAAGCCGCTACCGGACAACAGGCTGACCATCTGCAGCAGCAGCTGCAGCAACTGAAGCAGCAGTATGACGCGACCACTCGCGACCTCGAGCAACGCATCACCGCCTTGGAACAGCAAATCGAAAAACAAAAGGAAAAAGAGAAAGAAGAAAAAGAGGCCCGCGAAAAAGCAAAGCAGGGAACAATCTCGGCGGTAGAGCTGGCCGCCGAGCAAGCAGCCCAAAAAGCTGTCCTCGGAGAGTCAGACCAGGTCGGGGCTAAGTTTCAGGGTCAGCTGCCTTCGGAACCAACGTACGACCTCCTGAGAGAGGCAGACGTAAAGATCGAGAAGTTACAGGAACAGTTGGGCAGTTTTGAATTCCATGGATATTTTCGCTCCGGTTACGGTCTCAATAGCGAGGGTGGCCAGCAGGTTGCCTTCCAGGCCCCTGGCGCTGGTGCAAAATACCGCCTGGGAAATGAAGCGGAAACGTACGGGGAATTGATCTTCGTCAACAACTGGCTAAACCCTGAGCACACTTCGGATAAGGCGTGGATGAAGACAGAGGCCATGATCGAGGCCAACACCACGAACTCTGCCAATTATGCAAATTTTCCCAATGGCACTGGTAACGATCAGTTCCGATTCCGTGAAGCCTTCGTTCAAGCCGGCAACATTCTGGAGAGCCAGCCGAACGCCAAGTTCTGGGCCGGAGAAAGGTACTACCGCCGCCAACACATTGAGATCGACGATTTCTACCCGCTGGACATGAGCGGCTACGGGGGCGGTGTCGAGGATTGGGATCTCCGCATCGGCAAGATGGCCGTAGCGTTTCTGTCCGGCGCGAGACCCGACGTTGTCACCCAAAACGGATACCTCACGAAGAGCAACATCGACGTGCGTTTCTATGACCTGAAGGGGCCCGCGGGTCTATGGGGTGGGTGGTTCGATTTTGCTACCTCGAAAGGTGGCAAGACACCAACGGGCATAACAATTCCCACAACGAATGGATACGCCTTCGGGCTGCGCCATCAACGCCTGGAGTGGCACGGTGGGTATCACTCGTTTTCCATTCAGTACGGAACTGGAGCAGCAAGCAACTTCAGTACCTCGATCGATGATCCAACGCCGTTTCTCCGTAGCTCGGCAAGGCTTCTGGTCGTAGAACAAGTGCTCTTTCAGCCAAACGAGAAGTTCGCCATCATGCCAATTTTCATCTACCAGCGCAGCAAAGACGGGAATCCACAACACGATTGGAACCAATGGGTGTCGTTTGGCGCGAGACCAGAAATCTTTTTCACCAAGTACATCTCTCTGGCGTTCGAGGGTGGATTCGACCACACAAAAGGCTTTGTCCTGACGCAAAACGGCGATAACCATCTCGATGGCTGGCTGCGCAAATTTACGATCGCGCCGCAAATCGGAGCAGGAAGAAAGTTCTTCAGCCGGCCGGTACTGCGCGCCTTCTTGACCTATGCAAGCTGGTCGGATGGTTTCCGAGGCTATGTGGGCGGAGTGCCATACCAGAACAGAACGACTGGCCTGACGTATGGCGTGCAAGCGGAGACATGGTGGTAGCAAGCGGTCTCCGGTAATCCTGGTTTCGGCAAAGGCGCGGTTGGGGGGCCCAGAGCCGATCAAACTGCAGCTCGGGAAGTTCAGGAGAAGAGAAATGGCAACTCAAGAAATCGCCACTAGTTCCAGCGCTGCCAAGGGAATTCCGGTTGCTTCGGCGACCAAAGATTACTCACGCCCTCTGGCTGTGGTCACCACGCTCTTCTTTATGTGGGGGTTTCTGACCTGCCTGAACGACATTCTAGTGCCGCACCTGAAGTCGATTTTCGACCTGGGGTACGCGCAAGTCATGCTGGTTCAATTTGCATTCTTTTCCGCCTACTTTTTATTTTCAGTGCCGTGGTCGAAAATCGTGAATACCGTCGGCTACCAGAAGACCATGGTAGTTGGCTTATTGACTATGGCTATTGGCGCTTTCCTATTCGTGCCGGCAGCATCCGCTGCTTCGTACCCGCTGTTCCTTACGGCGCTACTCATTCTCGCCGCGGGGATTACTGGTCTTCAGGTGGCCGCTAATCCTTACGTAGTTGTTTTGGGCAAGCCTCAAACGGCGCCGAGCCGGCTGGATCTTACGCAGGCGTTTAACTCGCTCGGTACGACAATCGCGCCGAAAATCGGAGGGCTGCTGATCCTGAGCGCCGCCCCGCTGGCGATCGAGCAGTTAAGGCAGCTCGCGCCGCAAGCTCTGCATGCCTACCGCGTGCAAACAGCGGCCTCGGTCAAGGTGCCATACATGGTGATCACCGTTGCACTGCTGCTGTTGGCGGTTCTGATCGGCACGTTTAAGCTGCCAAAAATCGAAACTGCGGCGTACCGCCCCGGAGAGAAAGTTAACGATTCGATCTGGAAACATCCCAATCTCTTTCTCGGCGCACTTGGGATTTTCGCCTATGTGGGCGCCGAAGTGTCCATCGGAAGCTTCCTCGTCAACTATTTCGGTTTGCCCGAGATTGCGGGTCTCTCCGCCAAGACCGCGGCAGGATTTGTTTCGTTCTACTGGGGTGGCGCGATGATTGGACGCTTTCTCGGCGCGCCGCTTCTGCGGCGGATTAAGGCTGGATATCTGCTCGGTGTATGCGCGATCGCGGCAGCAACGCTGGTCACTGTTTCCATGCTAGTGGGCGGACACACGGCGATGTGGAGCATTCTCGCGGTCGGATTATTCAACTCGATCATGTTCCCCACCATCTTCAGTCTGGGTGTAGCAGAACTCGGACCTGTGACGGGAAATGGGTCCGGCATCCTGAATATGGCCATCGTGGGTGGCGCAATCCTGCCCGTCATACAGGGCGCAATTGCTGACCATGTGGGGCTTCACCACGCGTTCTTTCTCCCCGTGATTTGCTACTTGTACATCTTGTTCTACGGGCTGAGCGGATCGAAGCCGAATAGCGAGCGGTACGCAAAGGCCTGAGAGAGGCAAACCGGAGGGCTGGCCATGCTAATTGCAGGAGACATTGGCGGTACGAAAACAGATTTGGCGATCTTCTCGAGCGAAGCTGGTC
>Ga0209448_10000287_pt1 | contig 17922 bp, 15 predicted proteins | sample BogFormECP14_OM2_FD_188245 | JGI IMG/M metagenome (GOLD analysis project Ga0209448, IMG submission 188245) | Bog forest soil microbial communities from Calvert Island, British Columbia, Canada - ECP14_OM2 (SPAdes) (version 2) | ecosystem: Environmental > Aquatic > Freshwater > Wetlands > Bog ... | reverse complement strand
TAGGCAGCGGCCAGGCCCGCGCGCCCCATACACCGCGCGTTAACCATGATCCCTTATGAATTGATTAACCATACGCGACCCGTGTGGCCGCGAACGACTGCCCGCACTTTGGCCAAAGCGGGCGGCAAGAATCCGGATGAAGAGTCCGGTGAAGAGTTCGCCGGAGAGTGCACTGTGCGGCGACCGGCGTCAGTGCGCCAAAGCGCGCGCCCTGCAAGATTTCGAACGGGCCATAGGGACAATTCGTCGACACCACCGGCGTGCCGCAGGCGAGCGCCTCGATGATGGCGTTGCACAGGCCCTCGTAGATCGAAGCGCAGACGGCGACGCGCGCCCGCATCATCCAGGCAAACGGATCTGAGACCTGTCCGGTGAAAACCACGCGATCGTTCAGACCAAGCTCGCGCACCAAGGCTTCGGCGCCGGGCGCTCCGTGCCGTCGCCGACGATTGCGAGACGCCACGGCAGACCGGGCGGCAGCATCGTCATGGCGCGGATCAGCGTGCGCTGATCCTTCTCCGGCGACAGTCGGCCGACGCAGACAATGAGATCTTGGTCGCGGTCGGTCTCGCCGTCCCATTGTTTGATACGCTCCGCGGTCGCCGGTGGGATCACGGCATTGGTGAGCATCACTGAGATGATGTCATCGGGCACCGCGAAATTCTCTTTCAGATCGCGCCGCGGCCTTCGGTGAGCGCGATGATGCGGTCGGCATAGCGATAGAACTGTCGCAGGATGCGGTAGGCGATGCGGTTTTGCGCATAGGGATCGTGACGTTGCGCGATCGATGGGCTGCCGACTTCGCGCAAGACGAGCTTGGGCCGGTTACGCCGCGGTAACGTGCGCACCGCGATCAGCGTACAGAGATTGAGGCTCGCTTCAGAACTGACGAGGGCCGCCGGATTGAGTTCGCGAAGGAGGTGGCGCAGTCCCGGAACGGCATAGCGAATCTGCCCCCCGGAAATCTCGACGACGCGAATGGAGGGATCGAGCAGAGAGCGCAGCGGGCCTTGAAGACGCAGTGCTAGGACGACAATTTGAACGCCCTTCGCGGCCAGCGCGTCGCAGAGCAGGATTCATGTCCCGCTGTGCGCCGCCGCCTTCGAAGGCACGCAGGACCACCGCGAGATCAGGGCCGGGGTTTCGAGCGCCAATGGTTTTGGACCGCGACACCACGAGGACCGAACGCTTTCCTACTGCGATTCCAGAAGATTTCAGAAGGACTAGCCATCAGCTCTATGCTCGGATCAAGCGTCAACTCACAATTTACTCTCGCGTTAAGCGAGCATCGTTAATTGCCATACGATCATTTCCTTAATTAACTTTAATCCTGTAGTCATTGAACGGTATGGCGGCCGGAGTTACTTGCGAGGGTGGCGGATCAGTTGGCTGTCGTGTTCGCCCTTCCGGTTCGCCGTTCGATGTCGCGGCGGCAAGGGGAACAAGGGGAATAAACTTCGCCACGGCGCGTTAACTACGGCGAGGCTCGAAACGGCATGAGTGGAAGATGAGCACTGAGATGACCGCGAAAAATCCCCGCAGCAAAATCTTCGCGATCCTGGCGGTCGTGGTGCTGTCCTCGATCGTGGCGCTTGGTCTTTACCGCCACGGCAGCACGCATGCCGCGCCGAATACCGCTCCGCCGTCGATCCCGGTCACCGTCACCGAGGCTGCGCAACGCGACGTGCCGATTTACTACGACGCGCTCGGCACCGTCCAAGCGCTGAACACCGTCGCGATCCGCGCCCAGGTCAACGGCCAGATCATCTCCATCGATTTTCGCCAGGGCCAAGAAGTCCGCCAGGGCGACGTGCTCGCCAAGATCGATCCGACGCCGTTCAAGGCCAATTTCGATCAGGCGGTGTCGAAGAAGAGCCAGGACGAGGCACAGTTGATCGATGCGCAAAAGGATTTGGCGCGCTTCAAGACGCTCGTGCAAAGGGATTACGAAACGCAGCAGAACGTCGACGCGCAACAGGCCAAGGTCGATCAAACCAAATCGATGATCGATGCCGACCAGGCCGCGATCGAAGCGGCGCAGACGCAGCTCCGATTCGCCACCATCACGGCGCCGATCGACGGCGTCGTCGGCTTCCGCCAGGTCGATCTCGGCAACATCATCCACACCAACGACGTCAATCCGCTGACGGTGCTGACGACGATCAAACCCTGCACGGTCATCTTCACCCTGCCGCAGAGCGATCTCGGTCCGGTGCGCGAGGCAATGCTCAACGGCACCGTGCCGGTCATCGCCTTCGACCAGGACGACAAGCAGCAGCTGGCGCAAGGCCACCTGCTCCTGATCAACAATCAAATCGATCAGACCACCAGCACGATCCAGCTCAAGGCGGGATTTCCGAATGAGGATGAGCGGCTGTGGCCCGGCGAATTCGTGCGCATCCGCATCCTGATTCAGACGCGCAAGGACGCGATTACAATTCCGCCGGTCGCCGTGCAGCACGGTCCGAACGGGCTCTATACCTGGGTGGTCAAGCCCGACAATACCGTCGATCAGCGCAGCATCGAAACCATTCCGGTCAACAACAGCGATACCACCATCGTGACCAAGGGCGTGTCCGCCGGCGAGCGGATCGTCGTCAACGGCCAGTACCGGCTCGACGTCGGATCGCGCGTCGACGCCAGGATGGATATCAAGACGCAAACGCCGGCGGCCGCGCCGAAATCCTGATGAACATTTCCGAACCGTTCATTCGCCGGCCGATCGCGACATCACTCTTGATGAGCGCGCTCGCGCTGGTCGGGCTCGTGGCTTATCCGCTGCTGCCGGTCGCGCCGCTGCCGCAAGTCGACTTTCCGACAATTCAAGTCACCGCCCAGTTTTCCGGCGCCAGCGCCGAAACGATGGCGGCGACGGTGGCGACGCCGCTCGAACAGCAGTTCGGCCAGATCGCCGGCGTGACGCAATTGACCTCGAACAGCGTGCTCGGCACCAGCGTCATCACGCTGCAATTCGATCTCAATCGCAATATCGACGGCGCGGCACAGGACGTGCAGGCGGCGATTACCGCGGCGGGCAAGAACCTGCCGCAAAATCTGACCGTGCCGCCCTACTATAAGAAAGTAAACCCGGCCGATACGCCGATTCTGATTTTGGCGGCGCATTCCGATACGCTGCCGCTCACCGCGGTGGACGATTTCGCCGAGAACGTGCTCGCCCAGCAGATTTCGCAGATCAGCGGCGTGGCGCTGGTCAATATCGGCGGTCAGCAGAAACCGTCGATCCGCGTTCAGGTCGATCCGGCCAAGCTGCAAGCGCGCGGATTGACGCTCGAGGACGTGCGCGGCGTGCTTGCCGCCACCACCGTCGACGCCGCCAAGGGCGCGGTCAACGGCGCGCTGCAGACCTTCACGATCACAACCAACGACCAGCTGACCCACCCGGAGCAATACGACGACGTCATCATCGGCTATCGCGGTGGCGCCCCGATCCGGGTTCGCGACGTCGGCCAAGCGGTTATCGGCCCGCAGGATATTACCCAGAGGGCGCTGGCGAGCCTGCCGAGCGGCATCACGCCGGGCGTTCTGTTGATTATCTACAAGCAGCCCGGCGCCAACGTGATCGGCACGGTCGATGCGATCCAGGCGGCGATGCCGCAGCTTGCCGCCATCGCGCCGCAGGGTCTAAAGGTCGACACCATCATCGATCGCACGCAGACGATTCGCGCTTCCGTCAAAGACGTCGAGTTCACACTCGCCATCACTATCGGCCTCGTCGTGTTGGTGATCCTGTTGTTCCTGCGTAACATTCGCGCCACGCTCATTCCGAGCGTCACGGTGCCGCTGGCGCTCCTTGGCTCGACAGCGTTGATGTATCTATTCGGCTTCAGCCTCGACAACCTTTCACTGATGGCGCTGACCATCGCCGTCGGCTTCGTCGTCGACGACGCCATCGTCGTCGTGGAAAACATCTATCGCCACGTTGAAGCGGGCACCTCGCCGATGCAATCAGCGCTCAAAGGCGCGAGCGAAATCGGCTTCACCGTGGTTTCGATCAGCGTATCGCTGGTCGCCGTGTTCATTCCGCTGCTGTTGATGGGCGGCATTATCGGGCGGCTGTTCCGTGAATTCGCCATTACCGTCACCGCGTGTATCGCCGTTTCCGTCATCGTGTCGCTGACGCTGACGCCGATGCTCGCGTCGCGCTTTCTGGCAGCGGAATCCGAACATCACGGCCGCATCTATAACGCGATCGAATGGGGCTTTGAGACCCTGGTCAACGGTTATCGGCAAGGCCTCGATGTTGTGCTGCGCTTCCAATTCCTGACCCTGATGGCCTTTTTCGCGACGATGGCTTGCACCGCCGTGCTGTTCGTCGAGATACCCAAGGGCTTCTTTCCGGTGCAGGACACCGGCGCGATCCAGGGCATTGCCTATGCGGCCCAGGATGTTTCGCCGGACCGGATGCGCGGCATCCAGGAGCAGCTTTCCGCGGTGCTGGCGCGCGATCCCGACATCGCGGCATTCGGGTCGTTCTTCGGCAATGGCGGCGGCAACACGCTGAACACCGCGCGATTCTTTCTGGCGCTGAAGCCGCGCGACGAGCGCAAATATACGGCGATGGAGATCATCAACCGGCTGCGGCCGCAACTTGCCAAGGTCGAGGGCGTTCAACTGTTTCTGCAGCCGTCGCAGGACATCACCGTCGGCGGCCGCATTTCGGCTGGCCAATTCCAGTTCACGATGCAGGATCCGGAATTCGGGGAACTGAGCACCTGGGCACCGAAAATGCTCGCCAAGCTCAAGACGCTGCCCGAACTTGCCGACGTCTCGACCGATCAGCAGACCAATGCGCCGCTGCTTGCGGTGACCATCAATCGCGATGCCGCCTCGCGCTTTGGCATTCAAGCGCAGCAGATCGACGCCACCCTGAACGATGCTTTCGGCCAGGCCGACGTCACGCAATATTTCACGCAGACCAGTTCCTATTTCGTCGTGCTCGAAATCCTGCCGCTGCTGCAGCAGGATCCGAATTCGCTCAATCAGATTTACGTCAAGGCGCCGGCGACCGGACAATTGGTGCCGCTGTCGACGCTGGTCAATTTCAACACCGATACCGTCGGCCCGCTCTTGGTCTCGCATCAGTCGCAATTTCCGGCGGCGACGCTGTCGTTCAATTTGCGCCCCGGCGTGGCGCTTGGCGAGGCGGTGACCGCCATCCAGCAGGCCGCGCAAGACATGGGCATGCCGAATACCATCATCACCGGCTTCCAGGGCAACGCGCAGGCCTTCCAGACCTCGCTGTCGAGCGAGCCGGTCTTGATCGCCGCAGCTCTCGTCGTCGTCTATGTGATCCTCGGCGTGCTCTACGAGAGCTACGTCCATCCGCTGACCATTCTGTCGACGCTGCCGTCGGCGGGCGTCGGCGCGCTGCTCGCATTGTGGCTCGGCGGCTTCGACCTTTCGGTCATCGGCATTATCGGCATCATTCTCCTCATCGGCATCGTCAAGAAGAACGGCATCATGCTGGTCGACTTCGCGATCACCCGCGAGCGCGAAGGATTCACGCCGGAGGCCGCGATCCGCGCTGCGTGCCTGCTGCGCTTCCGCCCGATCATGATGACCACGATGGCGACATTGTTCGGCGGCCTGCCGCTGATGCTCGGCACCGGCTCGGGCTCGGAGCTGCGCCAGCCGCTCGGTTACGCGATGGTGGGCGGCTTGATCGTCAGCCAGATGCTGACCTTGTTCACGACGCCGGTGGTCTACCTTTATCTCGACCGCTTGCAGGTCTGGCTGAGCGGCGGGAAGAAGCATCACGACGAACCGCAGGAAGCCGAGTCGCTGGAAACCATGCCGCTCGCCGCCGAGTGACGCCGGCGCCCCTTCGAAAATTTGTCGCAAAAATTTCTTGTGCGCCGTTTTTCTGACAGCGAAGGGCCCCGAAATGGGGCCTTTTCGTTTTTGTTTCTTATTCTTGATCGCGGCGCAGCAAATCCGTTGCGGCGCACAAGGGAAAAGTACTCAAAAAACAAGACACTGCATTGTGAACAAGGGAGACCGCAAGCGCGGTGCGTTGCCGCGTGCACCGCGGCTGCTGCGATGTCATGATGTTGCTTGTAGGGAAGATCGCTCGGGCGCATTGCGGCCCCCGGCCGCAACGGCGGCCCGAACCAAAACGGTTCAGGACCCTTAATCAATTGGGTTCAGGAGGAAGAGCATGTCCCATTCGCATATTCTCACCGGCGAGAGTCTAAGCCCGGCGCGGCCCGTCATTCGCCACATCTCGCCGTCCGATCTCTATCAGTCGCTGTCGAGCGGCATCGACGATTTCCTCGCCATGCCGAGCCACGCGTTTTTTCTTTGCGTGGTCTATCCCATCCTGGGCATTTTTCTGATCGCGCTCACGCTCGACAATTCGATGCTGCCGCTGGCGTTTCCGATCGCGGCGGGCTTTGCGCTGGTCGGGCCGCTCGCCGCCATCGGCCTTTATGAACTGAGTCGGCGCCGCGAGGCGGGCTTGGACAGTTCATCGCGTCATGCATTCGACGTGCTGCACTCGCCTTCGCTCGGCGCCATCGTCGCGCTTGGCGTTTTGCTGATGGCGATCTTTCTGATCTGGCTCGCGGTCGCCGAAGCGATTTATATCGCCAATTTCGGCTATGGCGGACCGGGCTCGTTGCAGCAGTTCGTCCACAATGTCTTCTTCACGCCAGCCGGCTGGAATCTGATCGCGATCGGCACCGGCATTGGCTTCCTGCTCGCCGTGGCGGTGCTCACGATCGGTGCGATCTCGTTTCCACTCTTGCTCGATCGCGACGTCGGCGCCGCGGTCGCGCTTGCGACCTCGATCCGTGTCGTCGCAGCGAATCCGGTGACGATGGCGCTGTGGGGCTTCATCGTCGCGGCGTTGTTGCTGATCGGCTCGATCCCGTTCTTCATCGGGCTAACCGTGGTGATGCCGGTGCTCGGGCACGCCACCTGGCACCTCTACCGCAAGGCGGTCGAGCCCGATCCCACTCCGAGGCCGGATTTTAAGCCGCGGGAGCGGACGCCCCGCTCCGCCGCGGATTTCCCGGCTTCGCTGTTCCCGACGCGGCGATAAGGCCACAATTCCTGCACAAAAAGTCAGGGCGCGCTGATGCGCGCCCTGATCTCACGCCGCTCGGCGCGTCACCAATTATAGATCATCTGATTGTAGCCGGTGCTGCCGCCGCCGGTCAGGGAAGGATCGTCCGAATTGACGGAGCCTTGCGGAACGACGTCGAAAAGGCGGCGATCGGTATGATGGGTTACGACTTTGGCATGGCCTGACGCAGCCGACGCCGGCGCTGCGAAACTCACCGCCGCGACGGCGGCAGCCACGACCACGAGTGAGGCGAATACTGAACCGCGGATCATAAGCTTTCTCCTGATACCCGGCACGACAATGCTCCCCGCCTCCCGCAATAACGACGTCCGCCGCCGGAAATTCCATCACGGCTCGATGACGGATTTGTCATCAGCCGCCAAACCCTTATCATGCTGGCGTTTTCACCTGCCGGTGTCGGTCGCGTATGCTTGATCTCGGCCAGAGCTTTCTTGGCAGTGTCGCCCGCGACCCGCACGCGCTCGCGATCGCCGATGGCGGCCTGCGGTTGACCTACACGCAATGGTACCGGCGCATCTCGGCGCTGGTCGGGGGCGTCGATTCGCTTGGCCTTAAAGAAGGCGACCACCTCGTCACCGCTCTGCAAAATCGCTGGGAGGCGGCGACGCTCCATTGGGCCTGTCAGTTCGCCGGCATCATCATCACCCCGGTGAACTGGCGTTCGACGGCAAGCGAGCTCGATTTCTATCTGGAAAACGCCGAGGCCAAGGCCGTCGCCTATGAAGACGCATCCGCCGCCGCTGTTGCCGCATCGGCGCTAGCACAAAAAATACAGCGTATTGCACTCGATCCGGCACAGCCGTCCGACATTACTTTCAGCGCGCTCGTTGCGCTTGACGCAGCGGACGCTGTGCCGCGGATGTCCGCGCAAGCGTGGTCGGTGATGCTCTACACCTCCGGCACCACGGCGAAGCCCAAAGGCGTGCCGCGCCGCCAGCATGCCGAGCGCGCCGCGGGCGTCGCCCATGTCGCGCAAAATCTCTATGCCCACGGCGAACGCACGCTCGGCGTCATGCCGCTTTATCACACGATGGGCGTACGCTCGCTGATCGCGATGTCGCTCGTCGGCGGCGCGTTCGTCTGCCTGCGCCGCTTCGATGTCGGCGAGGCGCTGAAGATCATTGCCGCCGAGCGCGTCACCAATCTTTATCTGGTGCCGACGCTCTATCACGATCTGGTCTATCACCCGCAATTCGCGCTGAGCGACGTCAGCTCGGTGCGCAAGCTCGGCTTTGCCGGCGCGCCGATGACCGATGGGCTGCTCGAGAAACTGCAGGCCGCGTTCAAACCGGATCTCTTCGTAAATCATTACGGTTCGTCGGAAATCTACACCTTTACCATCGACCAGAACGCGCTGCGGAAGCCCGGGTCCGCCGGCCGCGCCGGCATCAACCAGATGGTCCGGGTGGTGAAACTCGGCGCCACATCGGTCGACGACGTTGCTGCCACCGGCGAAGAAGGCGAGATCGTCGCCCTTCTTGCCGGCGACGAATCCTTCGAGGGCTATTGGCGGCGGCCGGACGCCGACGCCAAGGCGTTGCGGCAGGGCTGGTATTTCACCGGCGACACCGGCTTTACCGACGGCGATGGCGACATTTTCGTCACCGGGCGCGTCGACGACATGATCGTCACCGGCGGCGAGAACGTCTCTCCAGTCGAGATCGAATCCTGCCTGTCGCTGTGTGCCGCGGTGTCCGAAGTCGCCGTCATCGGCCTGCCGGACGAACGCTGGGGCAAGATCGTCGCGGCTTTCATCAAGCGCCGCGCCGCCATCGCGCCCGAAGAGCTCGACGCCTTCTGCCGCTCGTCCGGGCTTGCCGGGTTCAAGCGGCCGCGGCGCTATATCTTCGTTGAGGAAATTCCGAAATCGCCGGTCGGCAAGCTTCTGCGCCGCAAGCTGGCCGCCGGCGAATACACGCTCGAATCTTCTCAATCCTTCGTCGCAACAGCCCGCCAGCAAGGTACCACCGCATGACCGTGTTTTCCGATCCGCGTTTGCAAATACTCGACGGTTTCCGCGTCGAGATCGACCCCGAGCGCGAGCGCGCCGACATCGTGCTGGACCGGCCGCCGCTGAACGTCATTGAAATGGGGCAGCGCGATCAGCTTCGGCTGGTCTTCGAGGCGCTCGAAGAAGATACCCGTGTCCGCGTGATCGTACTACGTGCGATCGGCGAGCATTTTTCCTCCGGCGGCAATATCGCGGGCTTCCTCGCGGCCTCGCCCGAACATGTGTCGAAACTCGCCTGGAATATCGCGGCCCCGGCGCGCTGCGCCAAGCCGGTCATCGTCGCCAATCGCGGCTATTGCTTCGGCGTTGGTTTTGAGATTTCGCTCGCCTGCGATTTCCGCTTGGTGTCCGAAACCTGCTTCTATGCGCTGCCGGAGCAGCGGCTCGGCCAGATCCCGGGCTCCGGCGGCTCGGCGCGCCTGCAAAAGATCATCGGCATCACCCGCACCAAAGACATCGTCATGCGCTCGAAGCGCATTGCGGCGAAGCAAGCCTATGATTGGGGTATCGCCACCGAATGCGTGCCCGACGGCGAGCTTGAAGCCGTGACCGATGCCTTGGTCGACGAGTTGCGTGCCTTCTCACCGCTGGCGCAGCGCACGGCGAAGACGCTCCTCAACGAGACCGAAGACACCAATCTTGAGGCGGCGATCGAACTGGAAGGTCATTGTTATAGCCGGCTGCGCCAATCCGACGATTTCCGCGAAGGCGTCGAAGCGTTCCAGCAAAAGCGCAAGGCGAAATTTCGCGGCACGTAACATATGATTTTTGCAATGCCGCTGCGTGATGAACGCATGCGGTCGGAATGGAGGTTTATCGCGGAGGAAGTAACGTCGCTGAGAGCATGATCCCGAAAAAGCCTGCCCTCGGACTTGATCCGAGGGTGGAAACCGGTTTTCGGAAAAGATCATTCTCAAATGAAAAACTAAACGCACGCCGCGGAGAAACGGGTGTGCAGGGGAGGAGACTGAGAATGTGCAAATTGAGGAACTGGGCAAAGACCCTGGGTCTCGCGGCGCTTCTGGTCGCGAGTGCGTTAGTCCCACCAAATGTGGCGAGAGCTGCCGATCCGATCCGGATTGGTACCAGCCTCGCGCTCACCGGCGGCGTGGCGCCGATCGGCAAGCAGGTGCTGGCGGCGCTGCAAATCTGGCGTGACGACGTCAACGCCAAAGGCGGCTTGCTCGGACGCCCGGTCGAACTGGTCTATTACGACGACCAGAGTAATCCGGCGAACGTGCCGCAGCTGTTCACCAAGCTGATCGAAGTCGACAAGGTCGATCTGCTAATCGGTCCCTATGCCACCAATATGGTGGCCCCGGCCATTCCGGTGCTGATGCAATACAAGAAGACCACGATCAGCATTCTGGCGAACGCCGCCAACAGCAAGCTGCATTACGACCAGTATTTCTCAATGCTGCCTACCGGGCCCGAGCCGCAGAAGGCGTTTGCGGCCGGATTCTTCGAGCTCGCGGCGGCGGCCAAACCGCGTCCGAAGACGGTTGCGATCGTCGCTGCCGACGCCGAATTTGCCCAGAACGCCGCCGATGGCGCGCGGCAGATCGTCAAGGATATCGGCGGCTTCGAAATCGTTGCGGACCAGAAATATCCGCCATCGACGACCGACTACACGCCGGTCATGCGCGCGGTTCAGGCACTCAATCCCGACATCGTCTTCGTTGCGGCCTATCCGCCGGATTCGGTCGGCATCGTGCGGGCCGCCAATGAGGTCGGGCTCACGCCCAAAATGTTCGGCGGGGCTTTTATCGGGCTCCTGGTGACACCCATCAAGGTACAGCTCGGGCCGCTGATGAACGGCATCGTCAACAACGAGGTGTTTCTGCCGGCGAAATCGCTGATGTTCCCGGGCACGCGCGAGCTTTTGGCGAAGTACCAGGCCACAGCTCAAGGCGCTGGCATCGATCCGCTCGGGCCGGCTTTCCCGCCGCTCGGCTATGCGGCCGGTCAGGTTCTGGCCGAGGCAGTCGAAGTCACCAAAAGCCTCGACCAAAAAACGCTGGCCGACTACATGCACACGCACACGTTTTCGACCGTGGTCGGCGACATCAAATTCGGCAAGGATGGCGAATGGGCGAAGTCGCGGGTGTTCTTCACCCAATTCCAGCAGGTCGTTCCCAACTCGCTCGATCAGTTCAGGGATTCGAGTAAAGAGGTCGTGGTCTGGCCGAACGAATACAAGACAGGCGACATGATCTATCCCTACACCGACGCAAGGAAGTGACGCGTTGCGGTGTCCGATGAGGGCTTCATGAACGGGGCGGCTTTCAAACTGGCCACATTGGCAAAACCAGATGGCAACGCTTTCGTTGCCATCGTTCTGGGCGACGACGCCATCGATCTCCAAGAAGCCTACACCGCCTACAGCGCGTCGGCGCACAAAGAAAAACTCAGTTCGAGCGACAGCCTGCTTGGTCTGCTGGACAACTGGGATGCCAATTTCGCTGTGCTGCGGGAAATCGTGGCCTTCCTCGAAAAGGAAGGGCCACGGCCGGGGGCGGCGAAACTTGCGAGCTTGCGGGCGCTGCCGCCGGTCGGCCGGCCCGGCAAGATGTTCTATGCCGCGCAGAACTTTCAGGAACATGTCGACGAGATGATTCGCGCCGGCATGTCGCCGTCGAGCGGGCCAAAATTCACCGGCGAGAAATCGACCACGATCCCGTATTTGTTCCTCAAAGCGCCAAGCTGCCTCGCCGGCGCCTTCGATGATGTCGAAATCCCGCGCGGCATGAAGAAGATCGATTGGGAGGCCGAGATCGCGCTTGCCATTGGCAAAGGCGGCAAGCGCATCAAAGCCGAGCACGCGCTCAGCCACGTCGCCGGCTTCATGACCACCAACGACGTCTCCTGCCGCGACCAGCAGATGCGGCCGGATCGTCCGGCGCTGCGCTCGGACTGGCTCGGCGGCAAGAGCCACGACAATTTCGCCCCGATGGGCCCGTTCCTGGTGCCGCGTGCTTTCGTGCCGGATCACATGAATCTGTTCATCCGCCTAGCCGTCAACGGCGAGGTGAAGCAGAACGGCAATACGTCGCAATTTATCTTCACGCCCGAGGAGCAGATCGAATACGCTTCGAATATGCTGACGCTCGAAACCGGAGACATTTTCAGCTGCGGCACCTGCGGCGGCGTCGGCCAGGGCACCAACACCTTCCTCAAGGTGGGCGATGTCATGGAAACCGAGATCGAATTGCTCGGCCGGATGCGCAACCGCTTGGTCGCTGAAGCTTAGAGCATGATCCCGAAAAGCGGGAACCGGTTTTCGAAAAAGATCATGCGCGAACGAAAGATCCTAGGCCGACATTTATGCTGCCATCGCAACGTGCGCTTTTCGATATTCCAAGTGATGTCTGCTATCTCAACGCCGCGTCTTACACGCCGCTGCCGTTGGCGACGCTCGAGGCCGGCCGCGCGGCGGTGGGACGCAAGGGTCGCCCATGGCTCATCGATAATGATTTCGCCGCGCGGCAATATGACCGCACGCGCAAAGCTGCCGCGCGGCTGATCAATGCCGATGCGGCGGACGTGGCGCTCATCCCGTCGATCAGCTACGGGGTCGCCACCGTAGCCAAGCTGATCCCGGTGCCGCCGGGGTTGCGGGTGATCGTCCTTAAGGACGATCATTCCTCGCCGGTTCTGGAATGGACGACGCGCGCGAGAGATGGCGCTTTCACCGTCGACACCGTGCAGAGCCCGAGCGACCACGATTGGACGAGCGCCGTGCTCGCGGCCATCGCTCGACCGGGCGCGGCGCCGGTTGCCGTGGTTTCGATTTCGTCGGTGCACTGGGCGGATGGCGCGGTGCTCGATATGGCCGCAATCGCCGGCGCGGCGCATGCCGGCGGCGCCATATTCCTGGTCGACGCCACGCAAGGCGCCGGTGTAGTCGATCTCGACGTCCGCACGCTCGATCCGGATTTCGTGGTGTTTCCGACCTATAAATGGCTGCTTGGGCCCTACGGCCGCGCTTTCATTTACGTCGCCAAGCGCTATCAGGGCGGCATACCGCTCGAACAGACAAGCTATGGCCGCAAGGCGGTGCGCGCCGAGCAGAACGTGTATTTCACCGACACCGATTACGTCAGCGACGCGCGGCGCTTCGACATGGGTGAGCGCGATCACTTCATCTCGATGGAGATGGCGGCCATCGGCATGGAGATGATGGCGGACTGGGGAACGCAAGCCGTCGCGGCGCGGCTGCGGGCGCTGACCGGGCGGCTCGCCGAGAAATTGCATGACGCAGCGGCAGCTGGCCGGATCTCGTTCCCGCAAGTCCAGTTCCGGACGCCGCATATTCTCAGCCTCGGCTTTCACGGTGGAATCCCGGACGGGCTGGTGCAAAAGCTCGCGGCACAGAAAATCTATGTGGCGCCCCGCCTCGGCCGTCTACGGGTGAGCCCGCATGTCTATAACGAGGACGCCGATATCGACCGGTTCGCCACAGCATTGCTTGCAGGCATTCGCTAAAGCCGCCGGACGTGTCTCGGTTCAAACAGATCGAGGCAGCGCTGCCCACAGCGCCACGTCCGCATTGATTGCTCGCCCACCATTTCTCAGGCACCCTGTGGCCGTGCAATCAATGGGTTAATCTGCCTCGGTGGCAATCTCATGCGTGCTCAGCTGGACAGGCCGTGGAACGCCCGGCGCATACCGGCTAAGATTGCACCAAGACCTGCCGCGTAGCGCGGGATCGACAACAACAACACCGGGAAACGCGCCATGAAACTTGCCCCCAATCAGCTCAAGGAATTCGACGAGCAGGGCTATCTGTTCTTCCCGAATTGCTTCAGCGAGGAAGAGATCGCGCTCCTACGCGACGACGCCGAGGCGATCCTCAAGCTCGACCGCAAGGAGGTGTGGCGCGAGAAATCCGGCGCACCGCGCACCGCCTTTGCCGCCCACACGTTCAACGAGACGTTCCGCCTGATGGCGCACCATCCAAGGCTGGTCGAGCCGCTGCGCCAATTGTTCGGCGAGGACGTTTACGTCCATCAATTCAAGCTCAACGCCAAGGCCGCGTTCGAGGGCGAACTCTGGCAGTGGCACCAGGATTACGGCACCTGGGCGCGCGACGACGGCATGCCGGAGCCGCGGGCGATGAACATCGCGATATTTTTGGACGAGGTGATGCCGATCAACGGCGCGCTGATGCTGATCCCCAAAAGCCACAAGCAGGGCGTGCTGGCCGCCGGTCACGACACGGCGACGACATCCTATCCACTATGGACGCTCGACAAGGAGACGGTGACGCGGCTCGCCGCCGATGGCGGCATCGTGGCGCCGACCGGCAAGCCCGGATCGGTACTGATGTTTCACGGCAATTTGGTGCATGCTTCGCCGCCCAATATCACGCCCTATCCGCGCAAAATCGTCTATCTGACGCTGTGCGCCTGTTCCAACCACATCACCAAATTCACCCGCGAGGAATGGATCGCGCATCGCGATTTCACGCCCATCGTTCCGGTGGCCGACGATGCGCTGCTGCAATATGCCCGCGCGCACCGCGTGGCGGCGGAATAATTGGACAGCAGGTCTAAAATCGAGAGGCGCTCCTGTTGGCTCGTCCAAGATAAAATAGACATCAGGATATGCAGCGAGTTACCCGACAGCATATCTTTTCGCAGGCGGCGAAGAAGCTGCGTCAGGATTTTGACGAGCTCTCGAGTGTTCCCCATGCCGGCCTCAAGGGACAGGAGGCGGAGGATATCGTCCGTAGATTCCTGAAGGGCCATCTGCCGAAAAGATTTGACGTCGGAAGCGGCTTTGTAATTGATCCAACTGATAATATATCGAAACAGACCGATGTAATTATTTACGACGCGATAAACTGCCCAGTTTATCGCGCATCAGATACCGCAGCGATTATACCTAGTGATAACGTCGCGTCTGTCATAGAGGTCAAGTCTCGTCTGGATAAGGACGCAAGGCGTGAAGCATTTGCAAATATCAGCGAGATGAAAGGTCTTTCAAAAACAAAACCTCCGAACATGCCATTTTTAGTTACGACGCAAACGCTGTGCTGTTTGTTCGCGTTCTCGACTCCGCTGACCATGGAGAAGCTTTCTGAGCATTACGTGGAATTCACAAAAAGCTATGGCGTCGGCAGACATATCGATTTGATCGTAGTGCTCGATAAGGGCATCATTAACCTCGCTGGTAAAATTTCAACGTACCCATGGGCACCACTTATACTTGAGGGCTTTGGAGGCAAAGCCGGCGAAGGCGCGCACATTGCCGCCGCTTTGATCAAGACTGCCGAAGATAGCCTTGACATGTTCTTGCGATTTTTGTTGGGGCAGCTGATACATTTCCGCGGAATAGTGGGCCACCCCGGATTTCAATGGATCAAAGATGGCGCTCCAGGTAACATGTTCCTATCGTACATAACTTCCGTCACCTCCGAGAAAGATCCGGTCTTGCGGGAGCAAAAGTTGCGGAAGCTAGCCGAAGAGGTCCGTGCCGAGTTTGAACATTTCGCGGTTCCTCCCGAAGCTAACGCAGCTAAGTCCGAAGCAAATGTTGCAAAAGCGGACCCGCCGACAGTTATAATCTTGCCAGATCAATCCAAGGGTTCTCAGGGCTTATAGCGCTGTTTGGGGTTACGCCGACACCTTTGTCGAGCAAGGACGGATGACATGAACCTGCAAGCCCTCCTCGCCGCGCGTCTTGACGCCGGAAAGCCGGTGCGGGTCGGGCTGATCGGCGCCGGAAAATTCGGCTCGATGTTTCTGGCGCAAGTGCCGTCGATCAAAGGCCTCGAGGTCGCGGTGATCGCCGACCGCGACATCGAGCGCGCCAAGGCGGCGTGCCGCACCGTCGGCTGGGACCCTTCGCGCATCGCGCGCACGCTGTTCGTGGATGACGGGCGCGCGGCCTGTACTGATGGGCGAGTCGAGGTCGTCATCGAGGCGACCGGCGATCCGGGTGCCGGCATTGCGCATGCGATCGCGGCGATCGAGGCCGGCAAGCATATCGTCATGGTCAATGTCGAAGCCGATGCGCTGGCGGGCGCCTGGCTCGCCCGCAAGGCGCGCGCGGCCGACGTGATCTATTCGATGGCCTATGGCGATCAGCCGGCGCTGATTGCTGAAATGGTGGATTGGGCGCGTTCGGCAGGTTTTGAGATCGCGGCCGCCGGCAAGGGCACGAAGTATCTGCCGGCCTATCACGCCGTCACGCCGGACGGCGTGTGGGAGCATTACGGCCTGACCGCCGCCGAGGCCAAAGCAGCCGGCATGAACTCGCAAATGTTCAATTCGTTTCTCGACGGCACCAAGTCCGCGATCGAGATGGCCGCCGTCGCCAATGCCTGCGCGCTTGACGTGCCGCATGACGGCCTGCTCTTTCCGCCCTGCGGCGCCGACGAGCTGGCGCGCATATTACGGCCGAAGGCTTTGGGCGGCGTGCTCGACGGCGACGGCATGGTCGAAGTGGTGTCGTCGCTGCAGCGCGACGGCAAGCCGGTCGAGCGCGATCTGCGCTGGGGCGTCTATGTGGTGTTCAAGGCCAACAGCGATTACGCCGCGGCCTGCTTCAAGCAATACGGCCTGCCGACCGATCCCACCGGCCGCTATGCCGCGATGTACAAGCCGTTTCATCTGATCGGCCTTGAACTGTCGATCTCGGTGCTCAATGTGGCGCTACGCGGCGAGCCGACGGGAACCTGCCGGGCCTGGCGCGGCGACGCGGTGGCGGTCGCCAAGCGCGCGCTCAAGGCCGGCGAGACGCTCGACGGCGAAGGCGGCTATACCGTTTATGCCAAGCTCATTCCGGCGGCGCGCAGTCTCGAGCGCAATGCCTTGCCGATCGGGCTTGCGCATCACGTGAAGGTTTTGCGCGATGTCGCCGCGGGCGAGATCGTCGCTGCCGCCGACGTTGCGCTCGACGGCAATATACAGGCCGTTAGCATCCGGCGTGAGATGGAACGTGAGGCGCGGCAGGCCGGCCAAGAACCTTACAAGGTGATCGCGGCGGAATAGCTGTCGTTCACAATACGGCTGGCACAGTACGGCTGGCGCCGAAACGTGGTGCGACGCGCGTTGCTAAAATAGCCCGCTCTCATTCGAGGACGAGGCACGACAATGACCATCACCGTTTTCATCCGCTACCAGCTCGATCCCTATAAGCGCGACGGCTTTGAGGACTATGCGCGCCGCTGGCTCGACATCATCCCCAAATGCGGCGGCGAGGTCGTCGGCTACTGGATGCCGCATGAGGGCACCAACAACATCGCCTTCGGTTTGATCTCGTTCGCGGATCTCGCTGCCTACGAGGATTACCGGGCGCGCCTCAAGCTTGACGGCGACGGCGCGGCGAATTTCGCCATCGCGCAGAAGGAACGCTTCATCCTCGCGGAGGAGCGCACGTTCTTGCGCCAAGTCTCGTGAGCGTCAAGTCTCGTGAGCGGCGCGGCGCCGCCGTTACTCCGCGGCGACCTGTTGCGGCGGCCGCATCGATTCGACGCCGTCGACCGCCGTCGCCTGGATCGTCGTGCGCACCATGTGGCGCGCTTCATGCGCCGGCCACGGCCGGCCGCGATGCATGGTGGCCCGATTGTCCCACATCACGACATCGCCGGCGCGCCAGGCATGCGTGTAGCGGGTGCCAGGCGCGGTCGCCTGCGCCGTCAATTCTTCGATCAGCTTCTCGCCTTCCTTGGGATCCATGCCTTCGACCGCATAAGCATGCGAGGCGAGATAAAGCGCTTTGCGGCCATTGACCGGATTCTTCCACACCATGCGCCAGCATTGCGGCGGCAGCGCCGCGAACTCATCCGTCGTGGCCA
>Ga0209448_10000286_pt1 | contig 17927 bp, 16 predicted proteins | sample BogFormECP14_OM2_FD_188245 | JGI IMG/M metagenome (GOLD analysis project Ga0209448, IMG submission 188245) | Bog forest soil microbial communities from Calvert Island, British Columbia, Canada - ECP14_OM2 (SPAdes) (version 2) | ecosystem: Environmental > Aquatic > Freshwater > Wetlands > Bog ... | reverse complement strand
GAAGCGGCTCGAAACCTGCACCGGCCGATTCAGCGGTAGCCCCGCTCACCCGAACTGAGCCAGCGGGGAATTCGCTTCTTCCGCAAAACCGAAGGAGGCTCATGACGTCGTCAGATTTGCCCGCGCCCTCCTTTTCGCCTCCAGTTCTCGACCTGGTCGGGATCGCCGAGGATGTCACTTTCGCGGCCGATCCGGGCGCCCTGGTCCGGGAGCTGCTGGGCGCCGCCGGGATGACGCTGCAAAATCCGGGCGGAATCATCGCTGCGAACGCACGTCTGGTCTGGGGTTCTGTGGGGGCGTTTCGCGCTGCCGCGGAACGCGCGATCGGCCGTGACAGTCCCGGTCCCATCGCGATCGCCCGTGGCGACAAGCGGTTCTCCGATCCGGCCTATCAGGAGAATTCCGCGTACTTTCTGCTGGCTCAGCAGTATTTGTTGTTTTGCCAGTATGTCGCCGAACTCCTTGACACCTCCGGAGTGAGCGGAACGCGAGAAGCGAAGGCGCGCTTCACCGCCAATTTTCTACTCGATGCGCTCGCCCCGACGAACACCCTGGCCGGCAACCCCGCGGCGATCCGCAGGGCGTTCGACACCGGCGGCAGGAGCATCGGCAGGGGCCTCAAGAACTGGGTGCACGATCTTCGCCGCAACGGTGGATGGCCGTCGCAAGTCGACAGCTCCGGATTCGAGGTCGGCGTCAACATGGCTGCCACGCCGGGAAGCGTCGTCTACCGCAGCAACCTCATCGAGTTAATCCAATACTCGCCGCAAACTCCGAATACATATGCGGTTCCGTTGCTGTTTTGCCCACCGTGGATCAACAAGTTTTACATCGTGGATCTGGCACCGGGCAAGAGTCTTATCGAGTGGGCCGTCCAACACGGACATACGTGTTTTGCGATCAGTTACCGCAATCCGGATAAGTCGATGAGCGAGTTCGGATTCCGCGACTACCTGTTCCAAGGGCCGCTGGACGCCGTGCGAGTCGTTCGTGATATCACCGGCGCCCCCGCGGTGAACACGGTGTCGGTTTGCCTGGGTGGAACGCTCACCGCACTGGGGCTGGCCCACAACGCGGCACGAGGTGATGAATCCATCAAGTCCGCGACATTCCTCAATACCCATACCGATTTCACCCAAACGGGCACGCTCGGCATGTTCACCGATGAGGAAACGGTCGCGGGACTTGAGAAGCAGATGCTGAAGAAGGGTTTCCTGGACTCGGCGACCATGGCACGGACCTTCAGTGCGTTGCGGCCAAACGACCTGATCTTCCAATACGTGGTGAACAATTGGTTGCTCGGAAACAAACCCCCGTCGTTCGACCTGCTGGCCTGGAACGAAGACTCAACCCGTATGCCGGCCCGGATGCATTCGGAGTATTTGCGCTCATGCTTTATGCGCAACGAATTTGCCCGCGGTGAATTCGAAATCGACGGCAATCGTCTCGACCCCGGCCTTGTCGACATCGACACTTACGTGTTGTCGGCTGTGGACGACCATATAGTGCCGTGGACATCGGCCTACAAGACCACACAGCTACTCGGTGGCAAGAGGAGGTTTGTCCTGAGTTCATCTGGCCACATAGCCGGTATCGTCAATCCTCCCAATCCCAAGTCCAAACATTGGGTAAACGACAGTCTTCCGGCCGACCCGCATAAATGGAAAGCGGACGCGCAATTAACGGACTTCACCTGGTGGGAGGACTGGACTGCCTGGATCGCCGAACGGGGCGGGGAAATGGTTCCCGCGCCCGATCTGCCGGGCAACAACGACTATCCGCCGATCGAGAAAGCCCCGGGTACTTACGTCCGGGTCAGAACATGACCCACTCGCCGGAAAGGCTGACCGGTGGAAACCGAATCGCCGCGCCCAAGATCAGCCGGCCCACCACCAGGAGGCACCGCATGGCAATATCCGTCATCGTCGATGGCGCACGGACACCGATGGGGCGCCTCATGGGAGCCCTCAAAAGCTTCTCGGCGAGCGACCTCGGCGGGATAGCGATTTCGGAAGCACTTGCGGCGTCCGGCGTCACTCCGAATCAAGTCCAATACGTGATCATGGGGCAGGTGCTACAGGCCGGCGCGGGGCAGATCCCGGCGCGACAAGCCGCCCACAATGCAGGCATACCGCTTACCGTGCCCGCGCTGACCGTGAACAAGGTTTGTTTGTCGGGTCTGGACGCGATCGCGCTGGCCGACCAGTTGATTCGGGCGGGCGAGTTCGACATCATCGTCGCCGGTGGGATGGAATCGATGACGAAAGCGCCCCATCTTCTCCCAAATGCCCGACAGGGATTCAAGTACGGCTCGATCGAGGTCCTCGACGCGATGGCCCACGACGGGCTGACCGATCCGTTCGAGCACATCTCGATGGGCGAAAGCACCGACCGATTTACTGCCAAGGCGGGGATCACGAGGGAGGAACAGGACCGATTCGCGGTTCGATCCCACGAACGGGCCGCACGAGCGCAGAAGAACGGGACGTTCAGCGAAGAGATCGCCCCCGTGTTGGTACCGCGACGGCACCACGAGCCGTTGGAAATCATCGACGACGAGGGCATCCAGGCCGACACCTCTAACGAGGGCTTGGCCCGGCTCTCTCCGGCGTTCACCTCGCAGGGGACGATCACTGCTGGGACGTCATCACAGATCTCAGACGGCGCCGCCGCAGTCGTTGTCATGCGCAAATCCACGGCAGTTGGACTCGGCTTGAGTTGGATCGCCGAGATCGGCGCACATGGCAACGTCGCCGGTCCCGACGGTTCGCTGTTGCCTCAAGCATCTTCGGCAATTCGCGACGCGCTGCGGAAGGAAGGTCGGACCGTCGACGAACTGGATCTCATTGAGGTCAACGAGGCGTTCGCGTCCGTCGTTATTAACTCGATCCGCTCATTGGGTGTCAGTGAAGACATCGTTAACGTCAATGGCGGCGCGATCGCTCTCGGTCATCCGATCGGCATGTCCGGCGCTCGGCTGGTGCTGACCCTGACTCGTGAGTTGGGCCGGCGTGGCGGCGGCCTCGGGGCGGCCGCACTATGTGGTGGCGGTGGCCAAGGCGACGCGCTATTGCTCCATGTGCCGACACCCTCAAATGAAGAAATGAACCGCCGAGCCCGACGTGCTCGTTCGTTAGCTTGAGTCGAATGCGACCCAAAGTGAGTGTTGTCGACGTGTAGCGGCGCGGCTGACCGGCGGCGCGTGCGCACTCTTTCTGAGCAACGTCCGCCCCTACTGGGGAAACGAGACCAAGGTTCGTAACAGTGACGCCGGCACGGGGCCACTCGTCAATTCCGGGCCAGTACCTCACCGCGATCAACTATCAGCGGCCTGTGACCGAACAGCCCGACCCCTTCGGCGATGGGCGCAAGGGGGCGCGCCGCTTGATCGGTGCGTGCGCGGAGTCGGCTCAGAACTCGACCCGATCGCAATGCGGCTCGTCGAGGGCACCGACGCCGACGCCGCGCTTTAGGCCGGGACCATGACCCCGCAACGCGCCGTGCACATCATCACCCACGTTGCCATGGCGCTCGACTTCGCCCACGCTCACCACGTCGTGCACAACGCGTTTCACGTCCCGATGTAAGTCCACGGCCGGGTGCCGCCCTCGCACGCGCTTCTGCGCCGACGAGCAGCAAGTACGCGGCCACTGTCTACAACGGGATCTACCCACCGCCAACCCGCTGGCTACACGTCCCAGTCGGTCGGCACATCACCCCACGACAGCACCCAGTTGTTGAACGCGTCAGCGTTCTCGATCAGATCCTTCATCAATCCCTTGGCAATCTTAATCTTACCGGCCATGATCAAATCGCTGCCCTGCTCGTCGCCTTCTGCCGCGCTATGCCAGACGTCGACGTCGGCTATAAAGCGCACCCAGACCTCATCCTCCGGCCACGGCGTTGTCCGCCACGATTGGGCCTTACCGGCGACATATTCGATCTGTGTCAGCAGCCCCGGCCTGTCCTTGCATTCAACCGACATAATGTGGGTAAACGTCGCCGGATCCTTGAAACCGCTATAAATCTGTCGGCTCGATTTCTCCTCCGCCTCAAGCGCCAGTTGGCACCATTCTTCCGAAAAAAATTTTGCGTTCGTCATGTCGCCTCCGGTCTGCGAGATACAATTTGTTTGCGAATCGCATCGAGTGGTGAACTTGTGTTACTTCGGTCGGGCAGGTGGCTCGGAAAATCTACAATTCGTGCATCAGCTGATCAGGAAGCTGTGGTGACGGACGGTGGTCGTCACCTCGATCTCGTCGGAACCAATCTGCTTCCAGTCCGCTGTCGTTTCACCGTCTTCGACCACATGCCGTTCGCGACCCTGCAGATTGCATACGCGGAATGTCGTCGGTGCGCCAACGACGGCGCTATCGCAGCCTGGCAGCAGGCCAATCACCAAGCGTTCGTTTTTCTCGTCAAAGATAGCTTGTCGAACCGTCATAGTGGGGAAGTCGACGCCACACAGTGTCGGCTGCGCAAATTTCGCCAAATTTGGCGAGGTGTACAGGCGAGCAAAACTATCAGGACCGCCGATGGTCGCCATCGCTGCCCAATGGTTGAAAATCCCCCGCGGCCATGGCTCGTCGAGGTGAAATCCGTAGTAGAACTCTCCATTCTTCGTAGTCGGTTCCCACGCTTGATCGACCCAGTTCTGCAGCAGCCTGCCGCGTTCGTCGTCGCCGAAGATGTGAGCGCAAAATAGTGCGGCCGCCATAGCCCAATAGTCGTCGTGAACGACGTCATGAAGAATATTGCGACTCAAGACGAGACGAAGCGCATCTTCTTCCTCGCGCCCAAATTTTCGTATGGCGCTCTCGTAGAGACGCTGAGCCCACTCCGGGTGGAAAGGAGCAGCCTGGGCCGCAATGCTGGTCCAAAACCCGCCGATCTGGCTATCCGGGATATTATGGTTGTAATTTATGTCGCGGTCATAGTAACAGGAACACCACTCGAAGTAACCATCCTTGTCCTCGCCGCCGGCGATAAAGTTCTTGATACCAAACTTCAGCCAACGCTCATAACTCCTCGAATGCCTCGTACCGTTTAAACTGTCATGCAGGCGCAGACCGAGGCCCCCAACGGTCACACAGATAGGGAATACCTTACCGACTTCACAATCGATGCCGTACTTCATACTGCTTCCGCCGGGGTCCAGTGCCGAAGTATGCTGGCTGTCGAGGACGCTGGCGATATCCTCTGCCGAATAATCCCATTGCAGTTCGTCGTCATAGACGATATGCATCGGTTCGTCCCAGCGACTATCGCCGGAGATCGCCTTCTGATGAGCGAGTTGTTCCAGGAAGTAGCCCTTGTACATCATGTTAGAGCTGCCGTGTGCTCGAACCGGATCTGGGTCGTAGCTTCGGCCAACGCCGGGCGAGTGTGGATACGTATAAGGGTGGCGTGGATTCGGTTGCACCGGGTATATCCCAATCGACTCGAATATCCCTGGGGCATGGACTGCCAGTCCGTTTCCGGCGTACCCGGGGGCGTTATAGACGCCGGCCATGCCCGGTGGCATCAGATGCTTGTAATAGAAGTACGGATAAGATGCTCGGTTTGGATCCAGGCCTTTTTGCTCGATCCAGTCATATACAGCCGCGTATTCGCACATTTTCATGGAGAACACACTTGCGGCATCGGAAATGGTATCCCGCCACGCCGGCACTTCCTCGGCGATGGCGCGCAGCATCCTGACCGCATAGGTCAAGTCATAAGTCAACTTCGCCATGTACGGCCAGAATGACCACCGGTCCCAGGCGTCGGAGACCGCGCCGCCTTTAGTCCAGTCGTCCTTGACTCGCGAAAGCGACCACGCGTGCTTGAGCGCGCCCAGCGCACGGTCGCTCAAAACGGGATAGCCCTCGACATAGGACGCGCGCTGGTCCTTCGCGTCGACCGCAGAACTCATGTGGCATCCTTTTGTGACAATGCCACGCCCCGCAGCATGGCTGTGCCGTGGAAAGATCGACCTCGGCGGCGCGAGTTGCGAGCGGACTTGCTTCGTTCTGTTTGCCGCTGTGCGACGGTCACATCCGCCACTCCTTCTTCCACAATCCTCGCAGCTACCCTCGGGCAGCAGCGCGCTTCCAAGCAGAGGGGTCGCCACGTGCTCCGATGCAGTTTTGAAATTTATGACGCAGAAGTAGGTAAGCGGTAGGTCGACCGCCATCACGGCTGAGGATTTGATGCGCGGGCACCCTCTACGCTGCGGCGTTCGGCCGCGGTTTGGTCCGCCGTGCGGTCGACGGTTGTGGTCGGTGAAGCAAGCGCGATAACCCCGTGTGTTGTGGTGGTAATTGCCGTCTGGTTATGCCCGGGTGCATAATTGAGAGCTGGCTCACATCCAGGCCCGGCGGAGGGTGCGGATGGGGGCGCGGTGTCGACCGGCGACGAGGCACGGATGGCAGGAGTTGCAGTGAAGAACGGTCCGGGATTTCGAGCCCGAAGGAACGCCATGGATCGGTCTTGGGCGAAGTTTATGGAAGGCCAGCAGGTGATCGGCGTCCGCGACGAAGTCTTGTCGTCGTGGCGTCGGTCGCGGGCGCTGCTGTCTCCAGGCGTCGCTGCTGCACCGGTCGGGCAAACCCAACTTGACCATGAAGCCCTATTGACCTCGGCGCGAGCACTCGACCACACCACGCGCCTCGCGCTGGAGGATTCCAACGCGTTGGTGGCTGTTACGGATATCCGCGGGCAGATCGTGTGGACCACCGGCGAGCCCGCCCTGTCGAGGCTGGCGGACGAGATCAACCACGCACCCGGTGGGCTGTGGGATGAGGCCAGCATGGGTGTGACCGCGATGTCGCTGGCGTTAAGTTGCGATCGCCCGGCGATGGTCTGGTCGGCTGAGCATTGGTTGCCGGTCCTACACGACTTGGCGTGCTATGCGGCACCGATCCAGCACCCGCAAACGCGGCGACGATTAGGGGTGTTGAACATCTCGACTCCCTGGGACAAGGCGCACCCGGCTTTATACATGGCTGTCACGGCGTTGGCGGACAGGTTGGGGGCCGAGGTCGCCACGAACCGCGCGGTCGGTGACGACGAGTGTGACGCGGTAGAGCTCAGCGTGCTCGGCACGCATGGCCTAATACTGGGGGGGCGTCCCGTGCGACTGACCCGCCGCCAAAGCGAGATCGTGCTGCTGCTGGCGCTGCGGCGAGCCGGCGTGGGCCTAGCGGAGCTGCACGCGGATCTCTACGGCGATGAAGATGTCGAGATGGGCACCCTTAAGGCCGAGGTGTCGCACTTGCGCCGCATTCTGGGCGGACGTATATCCCGCACGCCGTACCGACTTTTGGGCAATGTCAGAGTAGACGCGTTGGAGCTGCTTGAGGATCTGCGCAGCGGCAGGCTCGCCGACGCTGTCGGACGTTTCCACGGTCTGCTGTTGCCGTGGTCGGAATCGCCGCGCATCCTGCGACTGGCACGAACTGTCGAGGTGGCCATTCGCGACGCCGTCCTTGACAGTAATGATTACGAGTCGGGGTTAGCCTTGGCCGGTCATATGGAAGACGACGCCCAACTTGCCGACCACATTCTGCAAATCCTGCCCTCCGGGGATGGCCGCCGCCACATCCTGCGGGGCCACCTGACAAGCATCGACTGACCGCCTTCGCTCCCAGCTTGTGCGGCGCCGAAAGCCTCATTCGCCGGACGAGCCGGTTAGCGCCATCGTGGAAGTACTGTGCCGCTGCCGGGGCTGCGATCTTCGGGTTCTGATTCAGGCAGCCGCCACAGCTAGGCTCAGACATAGTTCTTGTGGACATAACACCAGCGCCAGGATTCGCCTGTCTCCATGGATTGCATGATGGGGTGCCCACGGGTGTGGGCGTGGCTCCTGGCATGCCGCATCGGCGACGAGTCGCAACAGCCGACGTGCCCGCACGTCAGGCACAGCCGAAGATGCACCCACGGCGTGCCGAGTTCCAGGCACTCTTCGCACCCGTTGGGGGTGTGAGGAGTGACGGCTCGGATCGCCATCAGATCTGGGTCTGTGAAGTTCGTCGTCACGATTTACCTCCCCTGGTGGTTCTGGCCGGTACTGGGTCGCTGAACCAATTCCGCAGTGGCGCAATGGCTACAGCGCGCGTGACGTTCGCCGAGAATGCTTGCGACTCCACGGTCACGACTAGTCAACAATTTCGAGCAGTCGGCACGCCACAACAGCACATACACGTGATGCATGGCGGGGGCCAGCGCCTCCGCCACGACGCTGATGAACCGGTCTGCCGGCGATACGGCAGCTGCGGCCAGCGCGCCAAGGCTGCCTGTCAGTCGAACCCAGCGGCCGCGCACCGATCCCGTCGATTCAGGCGGACACCTTGCCCATTGGCTTGTCGCAGCACACTTCAGTGTGACCGCTTTCCGAGCAGGGACAGTCCTTCGCGCAGGAACAGTCCTTCTCGTAGACGAGAGTGGACCCGCACTCGCCGCACGCGTAGCGGTCTCCGGCCTTTCGTGCCATCGTCATGTCCTTTCCACGCACCTTGACTGCGCTTCTGCAGGCACGCCGCCCTCTTGGGCGACCGCCAGTTCGTTGTGCACCCAGTCCTCACAGGATGCGAGGCGCTCGACGACCACCCAATCGTGCGGGCGCCAATACCGAACAATGGCATGCCGATCGATGGCGATCTGTCATGTCTTTTGGTGAGCAGCATGATTGCACTGCGGGGATCACCTATTCAGGCGAATGATCGGCGCGCACCGCCCCACCGCTCGTAAACAGTTTCGCTACCGAAAGAGGGGCTATGTTAAGCAGCCTGTCGTCCGATTCACCCCACCGAATTACGTGAGGGATCGCCACCCAGTGTTGGTGTAGTCGGGTGACCCCAGCGTGTGAGGGCGCCCATTGGCCGTGATCGCCCCGACCGGTTCGCTGATCGGTTTGATCCGGCGGGCGTCTCCGTCGTTGTAGGCGCGACGGTCGAGCAGTTGTGGGTGAGCGACCGCCGAATGCCTGAAAGGCGAGTAACGGTGCCCACTCAGTGCCTATGGTCCACGGTACAGCGGGGTGAACCCACGTCGTGTTGGGCCAGACTGACCACCAGGCGAAGCTCGGCGTACAGTCACGGGTGCAGCTAACCAAGGCGTTGCGTGACCGGGGCGAACTGGACTGAGCCACTCCGCTGCGGCCCGCTGGTGTGAATTCCGCTGCCTGGGCTGCGATCTTCGTGTTCTGATTTAGGCAGCAGCCACAGCTAGGCTCAGACATAGTTCTTGTGGACATAACACCAGCGCCAGGATTCGCCTGGCTCCATGGATTGCATGATGGGGTGCCCACGGGTGTGGGCGCCGCACCACGCGGCGGCTCGGATCGAAGGCAGGCAACCGCCGGAAGCCGATTTCCTCGCGCGGTCGAGGAACGAGCGATCGCGCGTCCTATCCCGTGCACGGCGTGTCCAGCACCCGGGGATGGTCGCGCAAGAGGCGCCCCCATTCAAGCTTGAACCAGGGTGTGAAAGTCTCGGGTGCGCATGCGATCTCGGCGCGGAGTGCCTGCGGCGTGACGTACCGCCAGGCCGCGATCTCGTCGACGTTCGCGCGCGGTCGCTCGGCGCTGCGCCCGGCGTAGACCCAGCACAGCTCGTGCTCGGCGCCTTGCAAGTCGTACTGAGCCTGGTATTGGAACTTGAACAGGAATTCCAGCTCTGCCCTCAGGCCGAGTTCCTCCTGCAAGCGGCGCCGGACGGCGTTGTCCATATTCTCGCCCAAGCGTGGATGCGAGCAGCAGGTGTTCGACCAGTAGCCCGGCCACAGGGGTTTGCTCTTCGCGCGCTGCTGCACGAGCAGTTCGCCCGCTGGATTGAACACGAACACCGAGAACGCGCGGTGCAGCGTTCCGCGGCCAAGGTGCGCATCGGCCTTCGCCAGGAAGCCGATCTCGCGGTCATCGCTGTCCACCAGAATGAGCTGCTCGTCGTCGCTGGAGACGACTCGGTTATAGGGTTCCGAGTTATTCAAGCTGCACCTCCATCCCGGGTGAATAAAAACCAGCACGACAGGCAACGTATGAAGCGTAGGACCGACTTGGGCCAAATTAATGCACATCGTGGCTGTTGATCTTGGTGAGTGCGGCCCGGAGGTCGTCGGGGTAGGGGATCTGCGGCGGTCAGGGTCTATCGGCCGGCTTTGATCTGGATGGTGCAGTAGCGGCGTGCGGTCCGCACGAGTTTTCTGATGCTCCAACCGGTTTGGTGTTCGATCCAGTGGCTGACGTGTTTCTCACCGAGCAGCGAGAGCGGTCCAATGGGACCGCGTCGCCGACACCCCGCAGGCGGCGCGCACCGCGGCCGCCGACGCCGGCGCGTCCCACGCTGAGGGCACGACGCTGCCCGAACCCTGCCGATACACCTTGCGCGTTGAGGGCGCGATCACGGCCATCGTCGCCACCGGCGCCGGCACGCTCAACGCGGCGGCCCGCACCCGTGTGATCCACTGCCGCCGCACCGACACCGCCCTGCCGGTAGCTACGCCAGCCGCCTGGCCGCGCAACGCCGAACCCACCATCAAGATCCGCGGCCTCCGGATTTTCTCGGCGCGATCCAGCGACACCGGCACCGGCCTGAAGTTTCATACCGTCCACGACGCCAACGTCGCCCTGCACGCCCTGGCCGACGCCCAGGAAGCATTCCAGTCCACGTTCGGCCCCGACCCCGCCAGCGCGGTCCCCGGCGCCGACATCGTGGTCGTCTACCGAGCGCTGTACACCACGGTCTACCGTCTCGATCACCTCGGCGCCGCCGGATTCAGCGCACGCGGCGCCTGCCTCACCACAACGTGGGCGCACCACCGAGCAGCGCCGCCTCTACAGCTCCGCGATCCCATCCCCGCTCCCGCAGCACCGCCCGCAACGCCACCGATCGTTCGCGCCGCGTCCGGAGGCCATCGCCGAGAATCACTTTGCGACCGCCACCGCGCCGCATCCGCGCCATGCGCCGCATGTTGTCGCCCTGGTCGCCGATCACCACATGCCGCCGCGGCGCATCCGCGCCGCAGACCTTCACATACAGCGGCATGTCGCATTCGTGCAGCCCGAACTCGTCAGGCCCCAGGGGCGCCGCCAGCCGCCAGCGCGCGAGCCAAGGCGTAGCGGTGCGGCCGCACGCAGATCCCGCTGCCCCCGCGATAGATGTAGAAGACTGGCAGAGCGTACTTATTCCAAACGTGCGCTATTCCGGATGCCGGATCTACGTCTGGCTGACGGCGACGCTGGCAGGCTTCACGGTGGCGTCACAGCATTTATCGCGGATCAGCCTGCGTGACGGATGCCGGTGCTCCTATATGCGGGGTTCGCCGAATTGTCGTCATAACGGCGGAACCGTTCTTGTCATCTTCGTGGCGGATCCGAGAACCATCCGAGTGTGCATGATCTAGGGCGGCACCATCTAGTCGCGATGTGCCGGCGATCAGGCTTGGGGCCCCGCGTCTCGCATTGCGCCGCCGCTTCTGACAGGACGCGGCGACGCGGCGCAGCATGGTGGCATAGCGGTCGAGACAGATTTCCGAGACGGACATTTGAGACTCGATGACCTGCAGAACCCCTGACGAGCCAGCTGTGAGCCCGTTGTATCAAATGTGGTCTGTTTCAAGACACGAGCTTGTCAGCGGTGGTGTTCCCTGTGTGTCGGGTCGCCTTCCGGGCAGTGAGGTCTTAACCGCCTCACTTGCTAGGCCGAGCGCAGCTCCCGTACGAATTGCGCGACGGCAACGCCGATTTTGTCGGGGCTGTCCTCCTGCAGGAAATGCACCCCACTGACCGTGGTCTCGGTCGGGCCACGGCCAGGATCGCGGCAACCTTAACGTGGGTCCCCGTCGATAACGGTGGCTGACAACCCTCACCGTGACGCGCGCACGGTTAGCCCATCAGCTCGTCAGAGCGGAAATTTGGTGCTCGTGAGCTGCTCGGACAGCTCCCAGAGTGCGGCGGCGGTGGCTGCGCGCTTGGCCAGCCAGCTCCGCCCGACCGGCTGGGTGCGGCCCCATATGCCGAATCGCGGGCCAACGAAGGTGTTGGCCGGTAGATCCTGCGACGCGGTGTATAACGTTTGCCGGGCGCCGAAGTCAGCATCGGTGGCTATCAGCCGGGCGCCGAAAGACATCAGCGCGTCGTCCAACTTGCGGCCGGAGTGGCCTGCCAGGTTGGTGTTCGAGAAGCCGGGGTGGGCGGCCAGCGCGCGCAGCGAAGAGCCGACGGTATCCAGGCGCCGCTGCAACTCGCTGGTGAACAGCAGGTTGGCGAGCTTCGACTGGCCGTAGGCCAGCCAGGCCGAGTACCGCCGGGACTGCCAGTTCAGGTCTTTGAGGCTGATGTAGCCCATCCTGTGAAACACCGAGGACACCGTCACCACGCGGTCGGTGAGCTTGGGCAGCAGTAGGTTGGTCAACGCGAAATGACCGAGATGGTTGGTGCCGATCTGGCTCTCGAAGCCGTCGGCGGTGAGCGCGTACGGAGTGGCCATGATGCCGGCGTTGTTGATCAGGACATCAACCGTGTCTACCCCGTCGGCGAACTGGCGTACCGAGGACAGGTCCTGCAAGTCGAGTCGACGCACCTCGACGTCGCCGGTCATCTGCTGGGCGGTGGTCTTACCCTTCTCGGTGTTGCGCACGGCCAGGATGACGTGGGCACCGACCCGGGCTAACTCGCGGGCGGTCACCTCACCCAGCCCACTGTTGGCGCCGGTGACGATGGCGGTGCGCCCGGCGAACGAGGGCAGCTCTGCTGCGGTCCAATCAGGCATGGCTCCGAACTCCAATCTTCGACTATGGTTTGTAACTAAGTCTAGACTATAATCTAAAACTGAGTACCGACGCTAGGGGCGCATATGAACCACTTCCGACCAGGTCTGCGTGGGCGGAGCAGTTCACCAAGCAGCGGCGGCACCGTAGCTACCCCCGGCACCGGTTCGTCATCGGGCGGGTGATCAGTCCCACACGGATTGGTCATCGGGTGGGTAGTCGGCGCAATGGTCGGTTTCTTTGGCGGCAATGCCTTTGTTGTTGAAGAAGATCTTCGCCCAGTTGGGCCACGATGCCGTCATGGGATCGGCGAAATTCGTCACCATCTCCTCGGAGTATGCGCGGCGATCCGCAGGGCTGAGCGAGTAGAAGTAGTGCGCATTGTCGATGGCGGCCTGCTGAACCTCGGGCGGCTTGTTGTGCTTGTCGATGATGTAGCGCTCGTAATAGACCGGGGCGTAATCTCGTGCAGCGGAGAGGATCTGCTCGGCGGTGCAGGTCGTGACGATCATCCGGTGGGGGATCGGGTGATCATCGGTCGCGTCGGCCGCCGCCGTTGCGGGGAACACGGTCGCAGCGATGGTGCCTCCGAGGATGGCGATTCCGGCCCGAAAAGCCCGACGCTGACGGGTTCCGCGCGCACGCCTCGGTCGGTACATGTGTGCCTCACTCTGATCTCAATGATTTGGTTCAGCGACCGATGCCAGCCTCGGCATCAGGTCATCGCAGTAGGTGTTGATTGCGGTGCCGAGGAATTGCCACGTTTGCGCGGTGCTGGTGCCCCGTGGCAGGTTGTGCGACAAGAACTCGGCGGACTTCTCAGTGCTGCTGTCTAACCCGTTGCCCAATCGCCGACAGGTGATCTTGGCCAGCCACCCGTTGTAGTCGCGTTGCCCATAGATGCCGTAACCGTGCAGCTCGTCGGCGAAATCGGTATCGACGTCGGCGTGCGCCGACGGCGCCAGAGCTACCGCAGCTGCCGTCATCGCTGCCACAACGCAGAACTTGCCCAATCTCATTGTTGTCCTTCGGGATTCATCGCACCCGGCCCAAGTGGCTCAGTGGTGGCCTCCGTCGCCGGACCGCGAGCGGGCGAGTCAGCAGCCGGCCGTGGGACACCGCGGGGGCGGACAACTTGCGGCCACCAGAACCAGCGCCCGAGCAGTGTGGCGATCGAGGGCATGAGCAGCGCGCGCACGATCAATGTGTCGAGTAGTAGCCCAGCACAGACAGTGGATCCGAACTGACCGATGGCTCGCATGTCGCTGCCGACCATCGAGGCCATGGTGAAGGCGAATACCAGACCCGCCGCCGTTACCACCCCACCGGTGCCGGCCATCGAGCGGATAATGCCTGTTTTCAATCCGGCGTGGATTTCCTCTTTGAACCGGGACACCAAAAGCAGGTTGTAATCAGACCCGACGGCCAGCAGGACGATGACGGCCAGCACCTCCACGACCCAGTAGACCCGCAGACCGACAAGGTCTTGCCAGATGAGCACGGACAGGCCGAATGCCGCGGCGATTGTGCTGGCGGCGGTGCCGACGATCACCAGCGCGGCCACCAGGCTGCGGGTGAGCAGCAGCATGATCATGAAGATCAGCGTCAGCGAAGCGGCCGCCGCGATCATGAGGTCGTATTTTTCACCGTCGTGCATGTCCTTGTAGGTCGCGGCCTCCCCCGCGATATACACGTTGGCGCCCGAGAGGGACGATTGCTTGAGGCCCTCTTGTGCGGCCGTTTGCTCCCTATCGACCAGTGAGATTCCTTGCGGGGTCGCGGGATCTGCCTGCTGGGTGACGAAAAAGCGAGCGGCCTTACCGTCGGGCGATAAGAACATTTTCAGGCCCCGGATAAACTCCGGGTTATCGAAAGCCTCGGGAGGTAAGTAGAAGAAGTCGTCGTTGTTGGCGGTGTCAAAGGCTTGTCCCATGGCGGTTGCGTTTTGCAGCAGCGCCTCGGTCTGGCTAGCGATGGCCGATGTGGTGGCATAGTTCGACAGCGTCAGCGCCCGATCGATCTCCTGGCTGGCGATCTGGGGCGGTATCAACGCCACCAGTTGCGGCTGGAGCGCATCCAATTTATCTAAACTTGCTGTCAGGCTTGCCAACTGGTCGGTGAGCTTGTCGATGCCGTCGATCGCATCGAACAGGGATCTGGTCGCCCAGCAGATGGGAATGTCGAAGCAGTGCGGTTCCCAGTAGAAGTAGTTGCGAAGCGGCCGGAAAAAGTCGTCAAAGTTAGCGACTTGATCTCGCAGTTCATTGATCGTGGCCAGCGTTTCGTGAAAGTTCTGGGTCTCGTCGTGAGTAGCGGCGGCGACCTGCTGCTGGAGGGCATCCTGCTGCTTCAAAATCGCGATCGTTTTCGCGATCTCGCCGGCTTGTGTCCGCAGGTCGGCCGCGCGGTCTTTCTGGTATGGCAGGTTTGCGATCTGGCCGCTGCTTTGCGAGCTGATCTGAAACGGTATCGAACTGTGTTGAATCGGAATACCCAAGGGCCGGGTGATGTCCTGGATCATGGCGACGCCCACGGTGCGTTGGACGTTTTTGGCTACCCTGTCCAAGACGAGCATGTCGGCCGGATTGCGCATATCGTGGTCGGCCTCGACCATCAACATGTCGGGATTCAATCTGGCCTGGGAGAAATGCCGGTCCGCAGCCGCGTTTCCGATATTGACCCAGGAGTTGTTCGGTAGGTAGTAGCGATCGTTGTAGCCGGGCTTAAAGCCCGGCAGGGCCAACACACCGACAAGGACGGCCGCGGCACTGGCGACAAGTATCGGGGCGGGCCAGCGCACGACAGCGGTGCCGACCCGCCGCCACAGTCGGCGCCCGGCCCGTTGCTTGGGCCGCAGCAGGCCGAAACGGCCGCACACGGTAAGAACGGCCGGCCCGAGGGTGAGCGCAGCCGCAACCACGACGACCATGCCGATGGCGATGGGGACCCCCATGGTTTGGAAGTAGGGCAGGTGGGTAAAGCTCAGGCAAAACGTGGCCCCGGCAATAGTCAGACCCGAACCCAAGACCACGGGGGCGGTCCCGCGAAAAGTGGTGTAGTAGGCCGTATTGCGGTCTTCACCGGCGCGCAGCGCCTCTTGATAACGGCCGATGAGGAAGATCCCATAGTCGGTTCCGGCTGCGATGGCCAGCATCGTGAGGATATTGGTGGCGAACGTCGTGAGCCCGAAAACATTGTGATACCCCAGAACTGCGATCACTCCCCGCGATGAAGCCAACGCAATCAGGCTCATGAAAAGCTGGACCGCTGCGGTGACGATAGAGCGGTAGACGAGAAGAAACATGGCGGTCAACGCGGCGAGCGTAAAGATCGTTATCTTCGCCAAGCTTGCGTTTGCGATGAGTTGCAGGGCATCGGTGAGCGCCGCCGCACCGGTAACATGGGCCTTCACCCCGGGCGGCGCAGTGCTGCGATCCACGATTTCGCGGACAGCTTGCACGGATTCGTTCGCCAATTGCGTGCCTTGATCACCGGCGATATTCACCATCACGTATGCGGCTTTAGCGTCGGAGCTCTGAACGCCCGCCGCCGTCAACGGATCCCCCCACAGGTTCAGCACATGCTGCACATGCTTGCGATCCTGCGACAGTCGATCTACCAGGCCGTTGTAGTAGCGGTGACCGTCATCACCCAGCGGTTGCTGACCTTCCAGGACGACCATGATCGAACTATTGGAATCGTATTCCCTGAAGTCATGACCGATACGCTTCATCGCCTCCATCGACGGTGCGTCTGCGGGCACCATCGGTGCTGAATGTTCTTCCCCAACCACTTCCAATTGCGGGACGGCGACATTCACCAGGACGGCAATGAAGACCCAGGTCAGAATGATCGGCAGCGCCAACAGGCGCAGTGTGTGCGCGATGACGGGCCGCGTGGCGCGCGGCATGGCGTGCTTCGTGCTCGTGTCGGTCATGCGGACTTCACCAGGCAGAACGTCTGGGCATTAAAACCATCGGATTTGTTCTCCCTCTGGACCACACCGTCTACGGTTATGCGGCAGCCGATTTGATCGCCGTCGCCCTGCACCATGATGTTTGCGCTCACCGAGGGATAGACCGTGCTGAACGTGAACGACCACGGCACGGGCGCTGCGCTAATTTGGTGTGTGTTCGCATCAGCGTCCCAATAGTTGATGTTTGAAGTCGTTCCGGCGGGGCCGAACACGTCATATTGCACGACCTTCGGGTTGAACTGGACGATCTCGATCCCAGGGTCCGAGCGCGCATTGGCCTGCGAGCCGAAGATCCCGTGCAGCCTGTCGACCATGTACCCCGACGCAGCGAGCACCACCGTTAAGACCAGGGGTATCCACGCTCGTTTGAGCACACGGGTAATTGGAATCACGCTCACCCCGAACACCTTTCGCTTGTCGATCTACGTCGGCGTGCGGCAAACGCTCTTTCCGAAGCTTCGGCAATACGCGGGTAGTTGAACACGGCGACTCCGGGTGGGTTGGGTTTACAGTTCGGCGGCCACGGACCATAGGTCCCGCAAGGCCGACGGCTCGGTCTGGAAGGGGCTGAGCACCACGTCGGTCGCGCCGGCGGCCCGGTAGCGCAACAGCTGACCGATCACCGCATCCGGATCTCCGATGACCGCCAGATCGGCGGCGTGAGTGACACCTTCGCGGGCCATAATCTTCTGGTTGGAGGGGAATTGGTCGTAGAAGTGCAGGGCTTTCGCCGCGTCTGCGCGGGCCGCGTCGGAGTTGTTGGTGACGGCAACCGGGACCAACGCGATGATCCGCGGCGGCGGCCGGCCGGCGTCGGCGGCGGCTTGGGCGAGGGTGGGTGCGATGAACTCCTCGATGGTGCGGGGGCCGGCCAGATACGTCACGGTGCCGTCGGCTAGCTCACCGGCGGCGCGCAGCGCGCGCGGCCCCATCGCGGCGACATAGACGGGGAACGGGTGACCGCCGGTGACCGCCGGCGACAGGGGCGGGCGCGCGGCCAGTTCCTGGCCTTGAAAGTCGACCTCGCCGTCATCGCGGATCGACCGCAATACGGTGAGGTATTCGCGAAGGCGGGTCACTTCCTTGCCGGCGGGGATGCCAAAAGCACGCTGTTCCAGCTCGTTTCCGCCGAGCCCGATTCCGAGGCTGAAGTTGCCGTGCGCGGAGGCCTGGGCGGTCTGTGCCGCGGAGGCGACCAACAGCG
>Ga0209448_10000284_pt1 | contig 17985 bp, 9 predicted proteins | sample BogFormECP14_OM2_FD_188245 | JGI IMG/M metagenome (GOLD analysis project Ga0209448, IMG submission 188245) | Bog forest soil microbial communities from Calvert Island, British Columbia, Canada - ECP14_OM2 (SPAdes) (version 2) | ecosystem: Environmental > Aquatic > Freshwater > Wetlands > Bog ... | reverse complement strand
CGGTTCAATACCCGCTCTGATTGCCCGCCTGGATTGGACAACGGTTTGGTCCGCGATTGGGCAAAACGGAAGCGGCGCGCTGCACAGTGCTCTTCTCGCGCGCCCTGAAGAAGCGTTACGACTCGGCGCAGATGCCGTTCTCACCTATCTCGTCGTAGGTACCGGCGATGCCGAATTCGAGATGAAGGAGATCACTCGCAACGCCGAAGTCGCCCGCGAATGTGAACGAGTTGGAATCCCGCTGATTGTTGAATCTCTCGCGCGTGGGAAGGATGTGCAGAATCCAGGCGATCCCAAGTGGCTCAACCTCCACACTCGTATGGCGGCCGAACTGGGCGCGGATATGGTTAAGACGGATTACAGCGGGGATATAGCCTCAATGCGTTCGGTGGTGGAAAAATGTACGATACCGATTCTGGTGCTCGGTGGAAGCCGTCATGCATCGGACAAACACGCCCTCGATGTGGTGCGCGCAGTTGCGGCGGCGGGAGCAGCCGGTGTGTTCTTTGGCCGCAATGTTTTCCAAGCCGACAACATATCCGCGTTTCTTGAACAGGCACGCGCTGCGCTTGACGGAGCAGGGGCGGCAGAATTTCAAGCGATCACAAGATCAAGATGACGATGACGACATTGGGTTCCCGCGCGCGGGCGGTTTTGCACAACAAGAATGTGATGGACGGCCGTTCCGGATTCCGCCTGCGAGCAGATTGGGGATATGTCTCCGTTCTTGAAGGCGGAGGGCATATCTGCGAGTTGAATCTGAATGCATGTCCGGGAGTGAACCCGCTCTGGCGGCCGCAATGGGCGACGATCGATCCATTCAAGTACACGGCGAAACATGCTCGCAAGTACGGACCTCCGCCGGATGGCAGGCTACTCGCCGGTATTGCGGGACACAGCCTTAGCTTTGATCACTTCGGGCCGCCTTCGCTGGAAGAAACGGCAGCCGGTCTCACCACCCACGGCGAAGCGCCCGCGCTGAAGTGGAGCGTTCAGAAGCAAGCACAGTTGCCGAAGCCACAAGTGCAATATGGTCTGACGCTTCCCGAAGCTCGCATCGGTTTCAGCCGGACCCTGACACTTGACCGCGTGAATCCGTTGATTTATTGCGAAGAAGAGGCAGTTAACCTCAGCAGCTACGACCGGCCCATTTCGTGGAACGAACATGTCACCTTCGGACCACCGTTTCTGGAAGCCGAAACTACCTGGTTCGATATGCCGGCAACGCGGGCGAAGGTTTGTCCGGCTAGTTACAGCTCTCGATTTTCGCTGCGGCCGGATGCCGAGTTTACCTGGCCCAACGCGCCGACAAAAGATCGTGAGCGGATGAACTTGCGAGCGAATTTGCGCACGAATTTGCGGACGACGCCGGCGCAGCGCTTCGGACACTACACGGCGCAATTGCTGAATCCGGAGCTTGAGATTGGTTTCATCGCCGCCTGTAACCCGAGCCTGAAGCTTCTCGTCGTCTATGTATTTCGGCGGGCGGACTTCCCCTGGGTAGGGAATTGGGAAGAACGCTACAGCCGAACCCAAGCGCCGTGGCAAGGAAAAGCGTTCTGCCGGGGGCTCGAGTTCAGCACAACTCCGTTCTCCATTCCGCGGCGCGAAACCATTGAGCAAGGTCCGCTGTTCGGAGAGCCGACGTATCGCTGGCTTCCGGCCAAATCCAAGGCTCGAGTTCGATTTCTGATTTTATTGTTTGACGTGCCGGAGACATTTCGTGGCGTAGCGAGTGTTTCCCTTACCCAGAGCAAAAGGAAAAACAAAAGCAGGATCGATGTCGTCGAGTCCGGAGCTCGCGGCCGGAAACTTTCCGTTGCGACCGATGTATTCCTATGAATGGTGGCGATAGTTGAGGAATTCCGCCGCAAGCAGGAATCGAAAACCATCATGAGTTTGCTCGCCATCGATATCGGGTCGAGTAGATGCAAAGCGGTGGTATTTGCGGTGACGGGTAAGATACTTACCCAACACGCCTGCTCCTACACCCCTGAGTTCACGGCGCCTGCGCACGCGGAGATCAATGCGGAACGCTTTTGGCAGGCGGTGTGCCATTGTTCGCAAGCAGTATCCAAGAATCTTTCCGATCCCGTCCGAGCGTTGTGCCTGAGTTCGCACGGCGAATCTTTTGTGCCGGTGAATGGACACAACGAGGCAATCGCTCCCGCCATTCTCAATCAGGACAATCGAGCCACGGAAGAAACGGTGTGGCTCGAAAGAACATTCGACAGAAAACGGCTCTTCGAAATTACCGGCCTGGTCGCTCATCCTATGTATCCGGTTCCGAAAATTCTTTGGTTGCGCAAGCACCGGCCTGACATTTTTGCTGCCCCGGTTCGTTTCCTGAGCGTGATTGGTTATGTTCTTTCGCGATTAGGACTGCCTGCCTATATCGATTATTCTTTGGCCTCCCGCTATCTGGCATTTGATATACGACGGCGGCGCTGGTCTGACGAAATTCTTGCCGCAACGGGAGTAGATGCCGAATGCCTGCCCGTTCCTGTGCCTGCTGGAACGATTGCAGGAAAATTAGATGGAGCCGCTGCCAGTCAACTCGGTCTCTCGCCGGGAACGATGGTTGTGATGGGAGGGCACGATCAACCCTGCGGCGCATTGGGAGTCGGCGCCATCGGTTCGGGCCGCGTGGCCGACTCGATGGGCACTTACGAATGCCTGGTGGCGGCTGCCGATCAGCCCAGTTCAACCGACGTGGCGCTCTCGGCTTCTCTCAACTCTTATTGTCACGTGATTCCAGACAAGTTCGTCACGCTGGCTTATTTTCCATCGGGAATCATGATCAAGTGGTTCCACAATCTGCTCTATGGAGAAACGCACGGAGAGGGCGTCACCGCTGAGGACGGGGCGGAGTCTATGCATTACGCGGCGCTGGAACGAGAAGCGCCGGCGGGACCAACGGGGCTTTGCATTACTCCCAATCTGATCGGAACCTGCAATCCTGATTTCAACCCGCATGCCCGCGGAATCATCTCCGGCTTGAGCCCGAACACAACCCGCAGCCAGATTTACAAAGGCATCCTCGAAGGGCTTGCCTGCGAGCTGTCACAGATGACTGACATTCTGGCAAGCGCGGTGGGGGAGTTTCGGGATGTCTACGTCACCGGCGGTGGCTCGCGGTCGGTTCTGGGGCTGCAGTTGCGAGCTGCTTTATCGGGCCGGCGGCTGCATGTCATGGAGTGTCCGGAGGCAGTGTGTCTCGGCGGAGCGATACTTGCGGGAGTAGCATCCGGAGAGTACGGGAGCTTGCTGGAGGCTGTGGAACTCTTGGTCCGCGATGTTTCTGAGGTCTCACCCGATCATGCGATTGCGGCGGCCTACACGCAGCAGGCCAAACAATACCGTCGCTTGCGTTCAGCGCTTTAAGATTCAAGAGGCCAATAGGAGGAACGGTGATACGAGCCACAATCGGATTCATAGTTTTTGGAGTTCACAAAGATGGTCTGAAAGACCCAATGGGTGCCCCATTCATCGATGAAGCCGTGGTTCAACGCGCCAAGACTGCGCTGGTTGCGGCCGGTCTGACGGTGATTGAGCATGGCGTCGTTGTCGCAAGCAAAGAGGAAGCTCGGGCCGCATTCAAGAAAATGAAATGCGACGATGCCATCGATGCGGTCGTTCTATTTTCCGGGACCTGGGTTTGGTCGGCGCACCTGGTCGGCGCGATTCGCGATTACTGCGCCAGCGGCAAAGGTTTGCTTCTATGGACGCACCCCGGGTCGCAAGGCTGGCGGCCGGTGGGCGGATTGGTGCTGCACGGCAGTTTGCTCGAAATCGGGGTCCCGCACAAATTTGTCTACGGCAGCTTGGACGAAGAAGAGCAAGACACCGTAAGCAAGATCGTCAGCTATGCTCGAGCCGCGCATCTGAAGAACTTCTTGAACATGTCCACCATCGGCACATTTGGCGGCCGCGGAATGGGGCAAACCTGCGGTGCGGCCGATCCTTCGCAATGGATGAGAATGTTTGGCATCGATATCGATTCCCGCGACACGACGGAACTAAAACAAACCGCTGAAGCAATATCCTCGAACGAACTCGATGACCTGCAGCCACGCCTGAAGCAACTGTTTGGCAAGGAACCGGAGCGAAATGCAGTGACCGAGCGCTCGATGCGTCTCTATCTCGCTCTACGAAAAGTTGTGGCGAAGGAGAAGTTTGATTTCTACACGATTCAATCTTTTCCTGGATTAGCCGGAGATTACTCGGCCACTTGCTTCGCTCAGAGCATGATGCTTGAAGATGGAGTCGGTACTTCTACCCTGGGAGATTTCAACACTGCTTTAACCGTTCTGCTGCTCACCAAATTGAGCAAGGAGAGAGTCTATTACGGCGATCTGCAACACATTGACAGGAAAACAAAAGAAATCAAGATCATCGGCGATGGCGCTTGTCCGCCTTCATTGGCAAGCAAACTGGGTCCGGCTGGTTTCTCGGAACACGGCATTCCTACGGAAGGCGAGGCCGGCGGCCTCTCGGTAAAGTTGATCTGCAAAGTGGGCGAAGGAGTCTTGGCTCGGCTCGGCAGAGTGAACGGTGAGTTTCAAATGGTCATGACCCGAGCCAGCATTTTCGAGCCCCCGCCTAATCAGATCGAAAAGCGGCTCAACGAATGTGGCATCCCATTTTGGCCGCACGGTTTCGTGACCGCGCATTGTGACATCGAAGTTTTACTCCAGCATTGGACCAATGAATATGCATGCCTGGGCTACGGCGAAGATCTATATCCGGCGTTGGTCGATTTTTGCGAGCTCACGGGAATCAAGGCAATCCTTCCCTGAGTTTCCAACCCTGAGTCTGCAAAATATGGTGGTTGACAAAAGCTATAAAACGAAAGTAAAAGTAATAGTTCGTAATATTCAACCGAAGATCGTGGTTTCAGCACCCGAACGTACGCCCGGCCTCAACCGGTTGCTGGCGAACATTCGGGCTTAGCGTTCAGGAGACTCGCCATGCCAATCCGCCTCCCTCGCCTGCAAGTTCTCTCAGCCCTCTTTCTGCTCATGCTCCTTGCCGTCGTCACGCCGCTATGGGCGCAAAAAGACGCCGGAGCCATTGTCGGCCTGGTGCGCGACCAGAGCGGCGCGGTGGTCACGGGCGCCAAGGTCACCGTCACTGACGCGGATCGTGGCACCGAGTTGACCATCTCCACCAACGATGCAGGGGAGTATGTGGCCAGCCCACTCAAGATCGGACGTTACACCGTCACGGTCGAGAAAAAGGGATTCAAGAAGGCGGTTGCCGGCCCGGTGCAAGTGAGCATCCAGGATCGCCTCGCCGTGGACTTGAAGCTTGACCCTGGGATGACGACGGAAGTCGTCATGGTCACCGGCGAACGCGCACAGCTCGAAACCGAAACCTCCGAAATTGGCCAGGTGGTGGACGCCAAGCGCATCAACGCGCTTCCCCTGAACGGACGCAACTACGCGCAGCTCGCGCTGCTCGGCACCGGCGTCGCTCTCTCCGAGCCCGGATCGCGCGTAGAAACCACTTACGGCTTCAGCTCCAACGGCGCGCGCTCCCTGCAAAATAATTTCCTGCTCGATGGCATCGACAACAACGCGAATCTGGGCGACGTCCTCAACGGCGCCGCTTATGTGGTGCAGCCCGCGGTGGACGCGATCGCCGAGTTCAAGGTCGAAACCAATTCTTACAGCGCTGAATTCGGCCGCGGCAACGGCGCCATCATGAACGCCGTCATCAAATCCGGCACCAACAAGTTCCACGGTGACGTGTGGGAGTTTCTGCGCAACGAAAAATTTGATGCCATCAACGACTTCGACATCACTCAGCAGCCTTACAAGCAGAACCAGTTCGGCTTTACGCTGGGCGGGCCCATCGTCAAAAACAAAATGTTCATTTTCGGGGACTACGAAGGCTTGCGGGTTAGTCAGGGACTGCCACAACTGTCCGCGGTTCCCCTGAAAGGCTGGGCTAGTGGGGATTTCTCCGGGATTCCCCTCACTACTAAAGCCCCCGCCCTCGATATGAATGGCAACCCCATCACAGGCCAGTTTGCGCTCGACTGCAACGGCAACCAAACTTATAACGGAGAGATTTTCAACTCGCGCCTGGCACAGACCACGACCAATCTCTCGCTTTATCCAAACGGACTCTGCGGCGTCCCGATCGGAACGACCGCTGCGGGGATGCCAACCAACAAGTTCACTGGTAATGCTGGCACTAATACCGCTATTGATCCGCTCGGCAGCGAGCTGGCCGGGCTGTTTCCCGCCTCCAACACCAACGAGGGGGGCGGCAACGATTTTCTCAGCGATCCCAAAGGCACCGAAACGGAAAACAAGTTTGACGTTCGCTTTGACCAGACCATTAGCGGAAAGGACAATTTCTTTGCCCGCTTCAGTTACGGTAACGACAGTAAGTTCCTGCCGTCACCCTTCAACAACTTCCTCGACGGCGGCAGCTTTCAGGATGGCTACAGCCAAAACGTTGCCGAGGGCCTGGCGGCGAGCGAGGTCCACTCTTTTAGCAACAACCTGATCAACGAATTTCGCTTCGGCTTCAATCACCTGACTTCCCACCGCTACAACCTGAACTACAACATCAACGTGGCGCAGCAACTCAATCCCCCCTTTCCCGGAGTGCCGTTCGGACCGAACCTCGGCGGCCTGCCCTCGATCAGCTTCAGCGACGGCACGACGGGCATTGGCAGTTCGGGATACCAGCCCTCCCTCGAACACCAGCACAGCTACGTCTTTGGCGAGAATCTGAGCTGGGTTCGCGGGCGCCATGCCTGGAAGTTCGGCACCGAACTCCGCTTCGAACAGTTCACGATATTGCAGCCGGCCGCCGCCCGCGGCTCCATGTCATTCGGCAACGACTTCACCGACAATCCCGCATCGCCCGGTTCCGGCGGCGAGGCTATCGCCACTTTCCTGCTCGGTGTTCCAGACGGCGGAGAGATTACTAGCCTGAACAATATCGTCTATAACCGCCAGATTTACGCAGTTTATGCCCTTGACGACTTCAAAGTGACTCCCCGGCTCACACTGAACCTGGGTCTCCGCTATGAATTCTTCTCCACTATCAAAGAGGCGAACAACCTGGCGGCCACGTTCGATTTCAACTCGCTCTCGCTGATCGCTCCCAGCGGAACCAAAGCGTCATTCGCGCCCGGATCCATTCTTGCCTCCGAACTCACCATCCAAAACAACGGTACGCCCGGACTCATCAGCCCCGACCTCAACAATTTCGCGCCCCGCATTGGACTGGCCTACCAATTGAGCGACAAACTCGTCCTCCGCGGCGGCTACGGCGTTTTCTACGGCGGGCAGGAAAACGGCCCATTCTCCAACCCAAGCCCCGGTTTCAATCCTCCATTCTTTTCTTCGGAGTCGTTCACCACGCCCTGTACTGCAGCCTCTGCCAATCCTAACTACCTCGATTGCTCGATCTCGACGGCGAACAACGGTGGCTTGCCGTTGAATGTCCTGCAGAACGGTTTTCCCGCCAACTCGCTGAGCAACCCAAATACGCCGACCCTATACTCCATCGACCCGCACCTGGTCACGCCCTACACGCAACAGTGGCACATGGGTCTGCAGTACCAACTCCCTGCCGACACCGTTCTTGAAGTTTCCTACGCCGGCTCGCGCGGATTGAAGCTCTACGCTTTCTATAACGGCAATCAGGCTCTTCCCAGCGCGGTGGCAGCGGACCCCACCGCTCCGCGGCGCCCTGCCCACGAGGTAACGCCCGGAGACACCACCGGTTCTTGTACGCTGGCGGCATACTACGCCAACAATGGGACCTACGACTGCAATGGCGCGCTCGATACTGGCATCGCTACCTTCCGCTCGAATACGCAATCGAACTACAACTCGCTGCAGGTTCGCCTGGAGAAGCGCTACTCTCACGGACTGCAGTACGAAGCGGCTTACACCTTCGCGCACGCCCTCGACAACGCTTCCAGCGCCAGCCTGGGATCGGTGAACAACGGAGATTTCCAGGACCAGCGCTACCCCAACCAGAACTACGGCAATGCCGACTTTGACGTGCGTCACCGCTTCGTTTTCAGCTATGTCTACGATTTACCCTTCGGCCGCGGACGCACATTTGCAAAAGATGCTTCCGGCGTCGTAAACCAGATTCTTGGCAACTGGCAAATGAACGGCGTCTTTTCCGCGGCCACCGGCAATTACTACACCGCTACTGACGTGGTTTCGGTTTCCAATTCCGATTGCGGTGGTTTTGTCGGCTACTATTGCTCACGCCCCGCTATAGTTGGCAATCCCAATGGCAGGCCGTGCGTCGCGGGAACGCTATTCAACACCTGTGCCTTTTCAGACAACTTGCTCACTCCCGGAATTATCCCCCAGGGAACATTCGGCAGCCCCTCACGCAACATCATCACGGGCCCCGGATACACCGAGTGGGACACTTCTCTGGTCAAACAGTTCCCGATTTCCGAGCAAAAGCATTTCGAATTCCGCGCGGAATTCTTCAACGTGCTCAACCATGTGAACTATCTGTTTGGAAATTTTGGCGCGATTAGCGCTGAACCAACGCCCCTGGAGCTCAACGTGAATAGTCCTTCGAGCGGGTTCGGCTTTCCGCTGGCAGCGCGTGCGCCTCGACAGATTCAGTTCGCGCTGAAGTTTTATTTCTGAACCCGGCTTAAGGTCGTCGAGTCGCATCCAAGATGATAGGTTCAGCACGAACTATCGCTCGAGTTGTATTAGCTCTCTCGGTCGCCCTGTCTTGCGCGGCTCAAACGCCAACTTCCGCGTCTGCTCCAGCAAAGCCCAGTGATAGTGATGAGGACAGAGCTCTCCGTGCGTTCGCAGCGATCCATCCCATTGATGTCCACGTTCATGTCTTCAAGACCGATCCCGTATTTCAGAAGATGCTCGAGCAGCTGAACGCGAAACTGCTGAATATCCTTGTGATGGACGACACGCTCCCCTATCGCAAGCAGTTGCAGCCGCAGATCGATGACGCACAGGCGCTGGTACGGTCGAGTCGTGGCCATATCGCGCTGTGTACGACGTTCGATCCCTACAAGTTTGATAGTGCATCATTCAGCGTCGATGCCATCAAGCAGATCGACCGCGACTTCGCACAGGGAGCCATCGCGGTCAAGATCTGGAAGAACATCGGAATGGAAATCAAGGATAGTAGCGGCCAGTACATCATGGCCGATGATCCAAAGTTCGAGCCCATCTACCAGGACATCGCCAACCATGGCAAAACGCTGATGACACACCAGGCCGAGCCCGATGTGGCCTGGGGGCCACCGGATGCGGCCGATCCCTCATGGTCGTACTACCAGGAAAATCCGCAATGGTACGTCGCCAACCGGCCCGGGTTCCCGCCCAAACAGAAGATTCTCGAAGCGCGTGATCATGTGCTGGCAAACAATCCCAAACTACGCATGGTAGGAGTTCATCTGGGCAGCATGGAGCGGGATCTCGACAACATCGGACGCCACCTGGATAAGTATCCGAATTTTGCCATCGATACGGCGGCGAGAATGGATTACCTGATGCTGATGCCTGCGGAAAAAGTGCGCGCGTTTCTCATCAAGTATCAGGACCGCGTCCTCTACGGCACGGATCTCGATTTGCTCCCGGACGCGACCTTCCCGGACGTGTTGAAAGACTGGCAGTCCACCTACGCGCGTGACTGGAAATTCCTGGCAACCGGCGAGACCTTTGATGTGGAAGGCAAGCCGGTGCACGGATTAAACCTGCCCCAGTCGGTCCTCGAGAAGGTATTTCGCAGCAATGCCATGCGTTGGATTCCAGGATTGTGATGGACGTTGAGCGCGAAGGCGGCTCTCATCTCTACGTCCATCTGTACATCGAGGAGAAAAAAGTGGAATGATAGGGGAATGATTCCCGACACCTACAAACCAAAGAAAAAATTCATGCAGCTTGCGATCGCCGAGGCCAAGCGCGCACGCGACCGGGGCGACTATGCCATCGGCGCCGTGATCACGCAGCTTCTTGGAAATCGGGAAGTCGTGATCGCGTCCGCCGGCAACCGGGTAAAAACTTCGGGTTCATCCATCAAGCATGTGGAGCTTGAAACACTGAAATATGTTTCGTCCGGCTATGGCCGGTATCTGCCGGATTTTGTGTTGTATTCCACGCACGAACCTTGTGCTATGTGCGCGGGCGCCTGCGTCTGGTCGAAAATAGGAGCGGTGGTGTTTGGCGTTTCCCAGGAAGACATTATCAGTTACGGCAGGAAGCACGGCACTGAGGAATATAAATGGCGCGCCTGCCTCATTTCGTGCAAATTCGTGCTTGAAAAGGGCGGTCTTCACATTCCTGTCTTCGACAGTTTCTTAAGACCGGAGTGCCGAAAGCTATTCCGATATCGAGCCTCCTGAACGAGCACTCTCCGGCCCCTGACTTACTACCCCGGTCAATGAGCGTAATCCCGACATCGAGACGCAACTCCAATTTCACTGAGACGCCGCTCTTATCTCTCTTCCTGTGGCATAATACGTCCCGCCTCCCCGAAGAGCCGCTCCCAGCTGTGGGACGCGGCAGCCCGTGAGGCGAATGACCCAGTCTTGCGAGGTGGTTGTTTGTGAACTTGAGATGCTACCTGTTCTCCCTCCTGAGAATCCACCGTCCCGACTGTGAACACTGCGATGCTCATGAGACCCGCGGAGACGAGATGCGCAAGCGGCTGGAAGAGTTGAACTGGCGGACGCAGCCGGGTTCGCTCAACCATGAGGATCATGGAGGAGCAGCGGAGGTCCTCGATTCCGAGCCCGGCGAATTTGCGGCAAGTCCGCCAACTTCGTTGAACGCAAAGCAGCAGAAGAAGAAAAAGATCGCTTGAAGCCAATGGAGCCCGCAGCCGAGCACACCGTGCTTTATCCCGCAGCCTCCCAACGGTAACAACCAGGAGTGACCACCGTTAATTGAGCTTTGCGTTCACGCCGTATACATTAAGACATCGCCCCCCAATGACACACCAATTTAAATTCGACCACGAGAACAAGATTCTGCTGCTCCGAATTGAGGAGCGGCTCACGGATAAACTGGCGCGAGCGCTTTACTGGGAGGTTCGAAAGTATTCAACCTCAACCGATGCCAGCGCTGCTATTTACGACCTTTCGGGGGTGACCGAGTTCGCCATATCCCCCGAAATGATTCGTGACCTGGTAAATCGGGAACCAGCCATGCTGGACGCGACCAAACGCCCGCGCTGTCTGGTCGCCCCTGCCGTCTTCGGACTGGCTATATCTCGTCTGTGTGAGATCGCGGTAGAGCCCAGGAACCCGCTGCTGAAAATCGTACTCTCAATGGACGATGCGTTCTCGGCACTCGGCGTTCAATCCCCACACTTCGAGCCTTTAGATTCGCTGACGTAAGCCGGTGTTTGCGCTAGTTGAGAGTTATTGATGCAATAGAGATTCTGCAACGGGTGCCCCTGTGAAGACCGTACTGCTGGTTGAGGACGTGGATGCACTGCGCGAGCAGTTGCGCGATTTTCTGGAATCGATGAACATCCAAGTACTTGAGGCATCCAACGCCGAGGCAGCAATCCGCATTGGGCGCTCCCATCGTGGACAAATCGATTTGTTGTTGACCGACCTGAAGATGCGCGGGAAGTCGGGGTGGGAATCCGCCAACGAAATCGCCAGGAAAAGACCAAGCATGCGCGTTCTTTACATGTCCGGTGCGGTCAGCCGGCCGGAGTGGAATGACTATCAGGAAAAGCCGGCGGGCAGTTATTTCATACAAAAGCCATTTGAGTCGGAGGAATTGAAGGCGCTCTTGATGACCATCCTCGCGGAGTGAAGGTCGCGCGGCGGCGCAGCCTCCGGCCAGTCCCGGCAGGCGACGCCGGCGTCGGACTGCTCTGCAACAGTAAGTTCTTAAGAATGACGGTACCCAGGGACGGAGTTGAACCGCCGACGCCAGCCTTTTCAGCTGGCTTCTCCCGTTCTTATTCCATAGCGTGGGGGACTGGTCCGGCTCCATAGTTGAGGATTTCATGCTGTTTTCCCTGCATCCGTAGCCGCAGCCGGTCGAACGCCAGATAGACGACTGGAGTTGTATAGAGAGTGAGCAACTGGCTCAGGATCAACCCTCCCACAATGGTGATGCCCAGGGGGCGGCGAAGTTCATAGCCCGTGCCCGTCCCCAGCGCCAGCGGCAGAGCGCCCAACAACGCAGCCATGGTCGTCATCAGAATGGGACGGAAGCGCAACATGCACGCTTCAAAAATCGCATCCGTCGTGTTCTTTCCCTCCTCGCGTTCTGCCTGAAGAGCGAAATCGATCATCATGATGGCGTTCTTTTTTACGATTCCGATCAGCAGCACAATGCCAATGATGGAGATGATGTTCAGATCCTGTTTAAAGAGCATCAATGCGAGCATCGCGCCCACACTAGCCGACGGCAGCGTGGAAATGATGGTCAGAGGATGGACCAGGCTTTCATACAAAATTCCGAGAACGATGTAAACCGCCAGCAGCGCCGTCAGAATCAGCACGGGCTCGGTACCCAGAGATTGCTGGTAAGCCAGCAGCGTGCCCGCAAAAAAGCCTTGCAGCGTCGAAGGAGTGCCCAGCCGTTTTTGCATCTGGGTGATAGCCAACGTGGCATCGCTCAACGACTTATCTGCCGCGAGGTTAAAGGACAAGGTGACCGAGGGGAACAAGCCCGTATGGTTGATGGCCAGTGGGGTTGTGTTGGCTTGGCCCTTGGCCACCGCGAGCAGCGGAATATTACCGCCGCTGCCGCCCGAAGAATGCAGGTAGATGTCTTTCAGCCCCTCCGGGCTTTGCCAATACTGGGGAGCAACTTCGAGCACCACGTAATACTGATTTAACTGGGTGTAGATGATGGACACTTCCGATTGTCCGAATGCGCCGTATAACGCCGAGTCCAGTTGTTGTGTAGTAAGGCCGAGCTTGGCCGCGGTGACGCGATCATAGGTCATCAGCTCATCCAGACCGCCATTCTGCTGGTCTGAGCTCACGTCCTGCAGACCGGGTAAGTGCTTCATCGCATCCAGAATGATCGGCGCCCAGTGGGAAAGATCCTGCACGGTGTCCGATTGGATCGTGTACTGGTACATCGCATTACTGGACCGGCCGCCAATGCGGAGATCTTGCACGGCCTGAAGAAACGCGGACGCTACCGGCAAACGGTTCAATTGGGGGCGCAGGCGATCGATGATCTGAGCCGCACTGACCTTGCGCTCCGCCAGTGGTTTGAGCGCAATGTAGAGGGAACCGCCATTGGTGGCCCCGCCGCCGCCGGTAAACGCAATCACATTATCGACCGCAGGATCGTTCTTGATCACGCGGCCGATCTGCTGGATGGAGTCGTTCATCGCCGCGAAGGATGAATCCTGCGGCCCGCGCACGCTGCCGGTGATCGATCCGGTGTCCTCCGTCGGGAAAAATCCCTTGGGTATTTTGACGATCAGCACCACATTGAGCGCAATGGTGACGAAGAGTACGACGAGGGTGAGGGCCGGGTGGTCGAGAACCCAATGCAGACTGCCTCGATATAGCGACAGCACCCAGTCAAAGAATTTTTCGCTCGCCGTGTAGATGCGGCCATGTTTTTCCGCGCGCTCGTTCTTCAACAGGTAGGCACACATCATCGGCGTCGTGGTCAGCGAGATGAGCATCGACACGAAAACGGCCGTCGAGAGAGTGACGGCAAATTCACGGAAGAGACGGCCCACGATTCCGCCCATCATAAGCAGGGGGATAAAGACGGCAATGAGCGAAACGCTGATGCTGAACACCGTGAAACCAATTTCTTCCGCGCCCTTCAGCGCTGCGGCAAAGGGCTCCATGCCGTTTTCCAGGTGGCGCGCGATGTTCTCCATCACCACGATGGCATCGTCGACCACAAATCCCGTGGCTATGGTCATGGCCATCAGCGAGAGGTTGTCCAGGGTATAGCCGAACAGATACATCACTGCGAACGTACCGACCAGCGAGACCGGCACCGCGACCGCGGGGATGAGCGTGGCGCGGCCGTTGCGCAGGAAGACAAACACCACGACGATGACGAGGCCGATGGAAATGAGCAGTGTCCGCTCGACGTCACTGACCGAAGCGCGGATGGTGGTGGTGCGATCGAGAACGATGGTGGTGTCGATGCCGAGCGGAATGGTTGCCTGGATAAACGGAAGTTGTGCGCGGACGCGGTCGACCGTGTTAATAATGTTGGCGCCGGGCTGGCGGAAAATGATGACTGTCACCGAGCGCTTGCCGTTCAAATAGCCAGCAGCGCGGACGTTCTGCACCGAGTCTGTCACCTCAGCAACATCGGAGAGGCGGATAGCCGCTCCGTTCTTATATCCGACGACGAGCGGCTTGTAGTCGGCCGCGTGCGAAATCTGGTCGTTGGCAAGGATGTCCTCGCTCACCACGCCATCTGTGATTTGGCCCTTGGCCAGATCGGCGTTCTGCAGGCTCAGCACGGACTGCAAATTCGCCAGGGTAAGTCCATAGCCAGCCAATTGCGTGGGATTCGCGTCCACCCGCACGGACGGCAACGCGCCACCTCCAACCGAGACTTGCCCTACGCCCTGTATCTGCGACAGCTTTTGCGCTAGGACGGTCGAGGCTTCGTCATACATTTTATCGGGACCATACTTGTCGGAGGTAAGGCCGAGAATCATGATCGGCGAATCGGCGGGATTGACCTTGCGGTAGGTAGGATTGCCGGGCAGGTTGGCGGGCAGATAGGTTCGCGCCGCGTTGATGGCCGCTTCCACATCGCGCGCCGCGCCGTCAATGTCGCGGCTGAGGTCAAACTGAATAGTGATTCCGGTGCTGCCGAGCGTGCTGGCGGAGGTCATCTCCGTCACCCCCGCAATATGGCCGAGTTGCCGCTCCAGGGGAGTGGCGACGGATGACGCCATAATGTCGGCGCTGGCCCCCGGCAAGCCCGCGCTGACCGAAATAGTTGGGAAGTCGACCTCGGGCAGCGGCGCCACCGGCAGCACCTCAAACGCAATCGCCCCGGCAATAGCAATCGCCACCGTGAGCAGCGTCGTAGCCACTGGCCGGCGAATGAAAGGTGCGGAGATGATCATGCCGGCCCTGCCAGTTCTGCGCCTCCGGTTTCCGGCTGCGTCGATTTGTGCCCAAAGCGCTGCGCCAGATTGTCAAAGAAGATGTAGATGACGGGCGTGGTGTAAAGCGTGAGCACCTGGCTCAGCAGCAGTCCGCCCACCATGGCGATGCCCAGCGGTCGACGCAACTCGGAACCGAAACCGGTTCCCAGCGCCAGCGGCAGTCCCGCCAACAGCGCGGCCATGGTGGTCATCATAATGGGGCGGAAGCGGAGCAGGCAGGCTTCGTAAATTGCATCGGTCGCGTTCTTCCCGTGTTTGCGCTCGCCTTCCAGCGCGAAGTCGACCATCATAATGCCGTTCTTTTTCACGATACCGATCAGCAGAACTATGCCGATGATCGCCACCACGCTTAAATCCTGACGAAAGATAAGCAGTGCGAGGAAAGCGCCCACGCCCGCTGACGGCAGGGTGGACAGAATGGTAATCGGGTGGACAAAGCTCTCATACAAAACTCCAAGCACGATGTACACCGTGACCAGCGCGGCCAGAATGAGCAACGGCTCATTGGCCAGCGAAGCGGTGAATGATTCCGCCGTACCTTGAAAACCGGCCTGCAGACTTGGAGGCATGTGCATGTCTTTCTGCACTTTGTCGACCGCCGTAATCGCCTCACCCAGAGCGGCATTGGGCGCGAGATTGAACGACACGGTGATGGCCGGAAATTGGCCCTGGTGAGTAATGGCGAGCGGCTCTGTCGTCTGTTCAAAATGCGAGAAAGCGCTCAGCGGCACGGCATTGCTCATGGCCGAACTGGTGGCGCCGGCAGAGTTTGCTCCCGTGCTCGACGACGAAGCGCTCGGCGAAAGCGCGTTCACAGGAGGAGCAAGGGTGTTTGCCGATGGAGTGTAGAGTGCGGAACCGGTTGCCGCATTCGACCCCGCGGAGGATGAACCCGACGACGCGAAAGAGGAAGAGGCTCCGGTACCGCTTGCGCCGGAAGACGCATTGGACTGGATGTAGAGATGGTTCAGCTTGTTCGGGTCCTTCTGAAATTGCGGTGCACTCTCCAGCACAACGTGGTACTGATTCACCTGCGTATACATGGTGCTGATCTGCCGCTGACCGAAAGCATCGTACAGAGTGTTATCGATGGTCGTGGGCGCGATGCCCAGTCGCGAGGCGGTGACCCGGTCGATCACCAGAGTTACGGCCAGTCCACCCAGTTGTTGATCGGTGGCGACGTCTTCCAGTTCCGGCAACTGCTTTAGCCGGCCGACGAAACGGTTGGTCCAGTCGTTGAGTTCATTGGCATCGGGATCTTCGAGCGTGTACTGGTATTGCGTGCGACTCACTCGATCGTCCACGGTAATGTTCTGCACCGGCTGCATAAACAACTGGATTCCCTGAACCTGGGCCGCTCTGGTGTTGAGCCTGCGGATCAGGTCTGACGCGCTGATCTTGCGCTGGTCGAGCGGCTTTAAATTGATCGACATTCTGCCGCTGTTGATGGTGGTGTTCGTGCCATCGGCGCCGATAAACGACGAGACGCTGTCCACCGCCGGGTCATCCAGAATTGCCTTGGTAAGCTCCTGCTGCTTCTCTGCCATGGCCGTTGAGCCAATCGTCTGCGGCGCTTGCGAGATGCCCTGAATGACGCCCGTATCCTGCACCGGAAAAAACCCTTTGGGGATGATGATGTAAAGGAAAACCGTAAGCAGCAGGGTGGACACAGCGACCAGCAGCGTAATCGTCTGGAATCGCAAGACAACTTTCAGCGTGCGGCCATAGAACGCGATCATCCCCTCGAAGGCGCGCTCGGTGAATCGATAGATGCGTCCTTGCTGCTCTTTTGGGTTATGCCGCAGAATACGCGCACTCATCATGGGCGTCAGGGTAAGCGAGACCACTGCTGAAATGACGATGGTGACGGCCAGGGTCACGGCAAATTCGCGGAACAACCGCCCCACCACGTCGCCCATAAATAACAGCGGAATCAGTACAGCAATGAGCGACACGGTCAGCGAGAGAATGGTGAAGCCAATTTGCTCCGCACCCTTGAGCGCCGCTTCCATGGGTGGATCGCCCGCTTCGATGTAGCGCGCGATGTTCTCGATCATCACGATGGCGTCGTCCACCACAAAACCCGTGGAGATAGTCAGCGCCATTAGCGACAGGTTATCCAGGCTGTAGCCAAGGATATACATCGCCGCAAAAGTGCCGACTAGTGACAGCGGCACAGCCACGGCCGGGATGATGGTGGCGTAAACACTCCGTAAGAAGAGGAAGATGACCAGCACAACGAGTCCGACGGTCAACAGCAATTCGAACTCAACATCGGAAACCGAAGCTTCGATGGCGGTCGTGAGATCGGTGAGCGTGGTCACCTGAATGCCCGTGGGCAGATTCGCCTCAAGCTGCGGCAAGAGGGCCTTGATGCCTTTGACTACGCTGATGGTGTTGGCTCCGGGCTGGCGTTGCACGTTGAGGATGACCGCGGGAGTCTGGTTCATCCACGCTGCCTGATTACTGTTCTCGACGCCATTCACGATTTGTGCCACATCGGTCAGCATCACCGGCGCACCGTTACGGTAGGCAATGACAACCTTCCGATAGTCATCGCTGGTGACCAGTTGATCGTTGGCGTCGATCTGGTAGTCCTGGCGCGGGCCGTCGAAGTTCCCCTTAGCGGCGTTCACACTGGCCTGGGTCAGCGCCGCGCGCAAGTCTTCGAGGTTAATGCCGTAGGACGACAGAGCCGTAGGGTTGGCTTGAATCCGGACGGCGGGCTTTTGGCCGCCGCTGATGGTGACCAGGCCGACCCCGTTGAGCTGCGAGATCTTGGGCGCAAGGCGCGTGTCCACCAGATCCTCGACCTGAGAAAGCGGCATGGAACTTGAGGTGATCGCCAGCGTAAGCACAGGAGCATCGGCTGGA
>Ga0209448_10000283_pt1 | contig 18001 bp, 14 predicted proteins | sample BogFormECP14_OM2_FD_188245 | JGI IMG/M metagenome (GOLD analysis project Ga0209448, IMG submission 188245) | Bog forest soil microbial communities from Calvert Island, British Columbia, Canada - ECP14_OM2 (SPAdes) (version 2) | ecosystem: Environmental > Aquatic > Freshwater > Wetlands > Bog ... | reverse complement strand
ACCGTATAGCCCATCAAATCATTCGAGAACTCCATCGGAAACCGGAACCGCATAATGCCGTAATCATAGCTTCCGAGGCCCATCAAAGGAGCCAGAATCCACCGGCTGAGCGCCATGAAACTCGTGTGTAAAAAAGAAAACCCTGCCGCTGCTACGAGATGGAACACAACCTGGCGCATCCATCCCTTAACTTTGAACAAGTAAAAGTCTGCCACGCGCAAAACCAGCGGTAGAAGGAGGAATACCGTATAGACCCCGGTGAATTCCTCCAGGAAGCGGACAGCAAACGTTCCAGCCCGTTCGCGGGAAAGGTCATCGAGATAGTGATAACCGAAGAAAAGCACGAAGAGCGCCGTGTAGACGAGAAAAAGAATCCCCCATCCCTGCGCGCGCGTGAGCCCCAGCACACCCGTCTGCTGCGTTGCACGTGGTAGCCGTAGCGATCGGTTCGCAGCTGTGCTGTTTATTGGGCGGATGGCCATGAACTCGTCCTTGAGCGCTTGATTATGCTCCAGAACGAGTAAACGTCGAAAGGGAAGAACGATCAGAAGAGATATTGGGATAACAGATCGGCGAAGCGCGGGACCTGCCGCGACTCCGAAATCAGATCACCTGCTTGCGTTTATCAGGGGATCAGGAACCGCGACGGCCATTCATGCCGGAAATGGTGCTGGCAATTGTGATGGAAACCAAAGCTACCATTGCGAATGCGAGAAGTACGACGACCACGAGAACCCCCTTCTAAGACGCTGTTAAGAAGGGCAGGTACGCTTCCAAAGTCAACCTTTGTGTTTTCAATAACTTGCTCATAGACCAGGCAAACTTGCGTCGCCAGAAGAGGACAAGTGTCGCTTTGAAGGCACATTTTTCCAGTAATAGTACTGGCAAACGCTAACCAAAGTGAGTCTTCTCGAGGAGGCCACCGATCGCTATCGATGGCGACTTCAGCCTACGCCTTGCTCAGACGGATTGAGCCATCCCCGGTATGTACCGTCAGGGACTGCCCGCCGCCATTCATCTTCCCGTGTAGCTGCGAGTTACTGAATGTCCCCTCGACGGTTACCGGCAAGCCCACGCTGATGTGCCCATCGCCGGTGCTGGCGTCAATGTTTGCCTGGAAGTCGCCCGGGAGCGCCAAATCCACGCTGCCGTCTCCGGTCCGTATGTTCCAGCTAGAAGCCATCTTCGACCCCGGCAGGACGTGGGTATCCACGCTGCCATCGCCTGTCCTGACATTCAGCGCGTCAAACCGCCCTGCGATCCTGACATGCCCGTCCCCGCTGTCGGCATCCACCTTTCCGTCCAACCCTCGCGCTTCAATCGAGCCGTCCCCGGTGCGCAGCTTTATATCACCTTTTAGGGTATCCACATTGATGCTGCCATCGTGGGTGTGGAGATCAATGGTTCCGGTCAAGGTATTCGCATGGATCGACCCGTCGCCCGTCTCCACGGTTACATTTCCGTTAATCGAACTGGCTTCGACCGACCCATCTCCCGTATGTGCATTCAAATCAGCCTCTTTGGGCATGCGCACTTCAATATGCAGCCTCCGCCCGTGCGTACCCCACGAAAATCCCCAATGCCCCGTAACTCGCGCGACCAGCTCCACTTGGTCGCCATTCTGATGCGCCTCAACGTGCAGGTTCTTGTCCATCTCGTAGCCTTCGTACTCGACGCGAAATTCGACCGACTTGGAATCGCTGGTGATCACGCGCACGCTGCCATCATTCGTATCAATCCGCACATTGGCGCGCCCGCTGATCGTGTAGTTCTTGGTCCAGTCCGTTGCGCTGGCCCGGGGCGCAAGTGCGACCAAAGCGAGCAGGGCCGCGGCGACAATTCCCGAACGAAGCGCTGAAGCGCGGTTGGGATGCAGTTTCATGGCTCAAATCCTCCGAAATATGGCGTTCTAACAATAGGTACGACACCCGGGGTTAAAATGTTCCCTTTCTTGCGTTCCACTGGGCCCGTCGTGCCTAGCTCGCCCAAATCGACGAAACTCACGGCCCCATCGTCTGATCTGATAAGTCCCATCCCGCCCCTGACAGCACTGTCCCATGGACGACTAGCGTTTGGCGGCGGCCTTCTTGGGAGCCGGGATCTTATGTTTCGATGCTGCCGGCTTGGCACGTAGGGCGGCCAGGAAGTGCTCGGTAGGCAAAGTATTGATGACGTCGCGCTTTTCGAGCCAGCCGCGCCGCGCCATTGTCACGCCGTAGCGGATAAACGCTAGATTTCCGGCATTATGAGAGTCCGTTGAAATGACCACTTTCACGCCGCGGTCCTTGCACATCCGCAGATAGACATCCTTCAAATCCAGCCGGTCGGGATACGAATTGCATTCCATCGCCACGCCATGCCTGGCGCAAGCTTCCAATATCTTTTCCATGTCGTAGTCGAACGAATCGCGTCGCAAGAGCAGCCGACCAGTCGGATGAGCGATGATCTGTGTGTAGGGATTCTCGATGGCCGCGAGCATTCGCTCGGTCATCGCAGCTCGATCCAAGTTGAAATAGGAGTGAATCGAGCAGACCACCACATCCAACTGCGCCAGCAATTCGTCCGAATAATCTAGCGAGCCGTCCTTCATGATGTCGACTTCCGCCCCAGCCAGCACGCGAATCCCCAGCCCTTTATCGCTCGCCTGGTGAATCTCCTTGATATGTGCGGCCATGCGCTTTTCATCTAGTCCGTTGGCCACCGTAACGGCTTTCGAGTGGTCCGTGATGGCGATGTACTGGTGGCCCAACTTGCGGGCTGCTTCGGCCATTTCTTCCATGGAATTCTTTCCATCGCTGGCCGTCGTATGCATCTGCAAGTCGCCTTTCATATCTTTCAATTCAATCAAGTGCGGCAGTTTGTGCGCCTCGGCGGCCGCGATTTCTCCAGTGTTTTCGCGCAGCTCCGGCGGGATATAGTCCAGCTTCAGCTTCGCGTAAATCTCTTCCTCCGTGCGGCGCGCGACAGGCTTCTCTCCTTTCAGCGTGGCCAGCGCGTACTCGTTCAGCGTCAAGCCCATATCGTTGGCGCGCCCACGAAGCGAAACGTTGTGTTCCTTGGATCCCGTGAAATAAAGCAGCGCGGCGCCAAAGCTTTCCTTTTCCAGCAGCCGCACGTCCACCTGCAAACCGTTCTGCAGTGTGAAGCTGACTTTATTCTCTCCGTGCGCCAGCGTCTGATCGATTCCAGAAAACTCAAGAATGTGTTTGGCCAGAGCGTCAACATGTTTTTGCGAAGTATGGCCAGCCCCGAGTGTCAGCAGCAAATCCAAATCTCCCACCGTCTCTTTGCCGCGCCGCAGCGACCCCGCGGGAGTTACGTCCTCCACAGCCTTTCCCGCTTTCTTGATGTGCGCGATGATTTCCGCGGCCGCGGCTTCCGCCGTATCAATGTGGAATCGCCCCGAAGTTTTCTTGAAAACTTCAACGGCCTTCAGAATGTTTTGTTCGCTCTTTTCGCCAAAACCCGGAAGGTCGCGAAGTTTGCCCTCCTTCGCGATTTTCTCCACATCAGCTACGGTTCCCGCCTTGAAGTTGGACCACAGGAACGCCACTTTCTTCGGCCCGAGCGATTGCAGTTGCAATAAATCCAGTATTGTCGCCGGATATTTCTTCAGCAGCTTCTTGCGAAGCGCGTAATCGCCAGTTTTGACGATTTCCTGGAGATGTTCCACCATGCGCTCGCCGATTCCCGGCAACTCTTCCAACTTTTCCGGCTCTTTCACGAGCTGCTCGATCGATTCCGGCAGTCCATCGATCAGTTCTGCCGCCTTCTCGTAGCTGCGGTAGCGGCCGATGATGGCCCCGTCGATTTCCAGAAGTTGCGCGGTTTCGCGGAGGATGCGGGCGATCTGTTTGTTGTCCATGGGGAGATTATAAAGCCGGAGTCCAGCGAAAAACACCCACGCGACGGTCCCCGCCGTGGATCCTCAGTTTCGGATTACCGCGTTTACCAAGCATAGACTCGGTCTGGCGCAGTGCGCCCTAGCCTTCTTGACTCACAAGAGAGCCTTAACTACAATTCTACTTACCGATGAACTAACCCAAAATCATTGATGGAGCAGGCTGTCAACACGATAGCCAGCGTTCCGTCGAGTTTGCCGTGAACGACAGGATGGCGGTTCCGGGCACACAGTTCGTGGATTTAGGAGGGGACCATGAAAGCTAAAGCTATACCGATTCTGATGCTGCTGTCCGGTTTGTTCGGAAGCATTGTTGACACGGTCGCGCGACCGCATCCACAGGATAAGGCTGACGAGCTTCCTCCATGGGAAGCAGTGGGTGCGATGCGCACGATAAACACCTTTCAAGTTGCGCCATTCCAGGGGCCAAGACATCAATACGTTTCATTGGAGGAGTTGGTCGCGCAGCGTCACGAGAAGGCCCACGAGCAGTGGCTATCGACCGTGTTACTGAAGGACAGCAGTACGGGGACGCTGAAAAACCACACTGTGTCCATCGTCGTCTCGGCGGACGGCCAGCACTACGTGGCGCAATTGATAAGCTTGTCGAGTTGTGGCTTGGCAGTCTTTAGCAATGAGTCCGGAATCATCTACACCGCCAGGGGAATCGGATGCCCGCAGGAAAAACACCTAGAGGAGGAATCCAAAGGCAATTAGCGTGGAGCCGCGCGAGGTACGCCAATATACCCAGCGTACTGGCCCTCGTGAATTGGACACTAAAAACGCTAGTAGAGCGTCGGCCACTCAGACGCATGTTTCTAGGAGTGAAAGCCCCCCCCTGGTCGCGTAATCGCAGACTGAAGCACTACTCAAATTTGAACAACGGAATGGACAGGAGAGGAGAAGTCCAACAATCAAGGGTTGCTAATATGCGCTCTGGGATAGACTCTCTCAGGAATCGGCGCGTAATTTGAGGACATCGCAATCCGTGCCGTCCAGCTTCGTTTCCTGGAGGGCAGAGTGCGTTTCTCGGCTTTGGCAATTCTACTCTCATTGGCCACTGGCCCTATTTCCTGGGCGCAAACACAAATGGGTGCGCGAACAACAGGCGCTCCTGAAAAAGTCATCATCGACACCGACATCGGCGACGATATCGACGATGCCTTCGCTATCGCGCTAGCTCTCAAGAGCCCCGAGTTGGAAATTCTCGGCGTAACCACAACCTTTGGCGACACGGAAGCCAGAGCCAAAATTGTGGACCGTTTGCTTGGTGAAGCCGGGCGGACGGATATTCCGGTCCTTGCTGGTACCCCGACCCATACCACCAACGTGATGAATCAGAAGCGCTATGGCGAAGGCGGCCATTTCGCAAAAGCTTCTCATCCGAACGCCGTGGACTTCATCCTCGAGCAGATTCGCCGCTATCCCGGCCAGATCACCTTAATCGCGATCGGTCCGCTGATGAACGTCGGTTCGCTCATCGACAAGGATCCAGTAACCTTCCTCAAACTCAAGCGCGTAGTAATGATGGGCGGTTCCATCGAATGTGGATACGGAGAACTCTGGTTCTGTCCCGAGCGCGGGCCGGACGCGGAGTGGAACATCATCAATGACATCCCCTCCGCAAAGAAACTCTTTCTTTCCGGTGTGCCTCTCTACGTGATGCCGCTAGATTCCACGCAATTGAAGTTGGACGAGACCAAGCGCGCCTTTCTTTTCAAGCAGGGAACACCGCTCACCGATGCATTGACGTTGCTTTATCACGAGTGGGGTCAGCAAACGCCCACTCTGTTCGATCCTGTGACGGTGGCCTACATCCTGAATCCCAAGATTTGTCCCGTCCAACCCATGCACATCCGCGTCGACGACAAAGGCTTCACCCGCAAAGAATCCAACGCTCCAAACGCCCAGGTCTGCATGCATTCGGATGCCGACGCCTTCTTCCGTCTTCAAATTGGCCGCCTCACCGCTCCGTAGACTGCCAACTACTCACTTCTCACCACCCACTACTCACTGTCTCTCAAAAAAAGACCGGCAAAGGGGCGCCCTCTGCCGGCCGAATGATGCCTGGTTTTTTTACGCTGGCTTTTGCACGTTCGCTGCCTGGGGGCCTTTTGGTCCCTGGACAATTTCGAACTCTACCGTATCCCCTTCCTGCAAGCTGCGGTAGCCATCTCCCAAGATTGCGGAATAATGAACAAAAACATCTGGACCATCGTCGCGCCCTATGAAGCCATACCCCTTTGAATTATTAAACCATTTGACGGTTCCTTGCACCGATATACTCCTCCCTCATGGAGACCTGGATGTTTCTCCGGGCGGCTAATTCGAAACGAAAGGAGCCGCCTCCTTGTAATAAATTGCGCGGAGTGTACCAGAATGAGGCATTCAGTCAAGAGAGCATTGTTTTCCCTTGTGTCAAAAAAAGAACGTTTTTTTGAGTATAAAAACGATTCAGTACAAGATTTCTGACTTTTTCTTGCGGAATTAGTTCGCGAGTCCTCGCAACTCCAAGCGAACACAGGGTTTGCTTCGTCGCGGTTCGTGAACTGAAATGTTTGTTTCAGTGGACGACTTTCCGTACAAAATCGACTTATTTCTAGCGTGAGGACTGCGCCGAGTAGCTCACCGGGCGCAAAATTTCGAAAAGATTGTTGTAGTCGTCAGTCCAAAGCCGCAAATGCGGGGGCACATCGATGTTTTCGCTGCCAGCAAATGTTTCTGGTTTGTTTAGAAATTCCTGATTCCGCATAACCAGCACCCAATCGGCGGGAGAAACCATCATCGACGTCTCTTCGTCGCTCGAAATGAGTCGCGTTGTGTAATCGGCGTCTTCCGCCAGTAGTTTCACCACCGGCGCGAGTTTCAGGTACGTGTTCGACGTGTGCACCGCGAGAATGCCGCCCGGCTTCAGATGACGGAAGTAAACAGCAAACGCTTCTTTGGTGAGCAGGTGTACAGGGATGGAGTCGCCCGAGAAGGCATCGACTGCCAATACATCGAATTGCTGCGACGGCTCGCTTTCCAGCGAAAGCCGAGCGTCTCCCAGAATGATTTCAGTTTTTGCCGGACTCTGCTTGAGAAACGTGAACCAGCCATTCGCAACCGCGATGACTTGCGGATTAATTTCGTAAAATCGGAACGAGTCTCCCGGCTTTCCGTAAGCGGCGAGCGTTCCCGTCCCCAGGCCAATCACTCCGACTCGCTTCGGACCGTCGCAGCAAAATCGCAAAGCCAGGCCGGCGCCCGATCTTCTTCCGTAGTACGTCGTTGGGTTGCGGTTTTCCGGGAAAGCAAGATATTGCGCGCCATGTTCGATTGTTCCGTGAACTAAACTGCGGTACGGCAGTTGGAGACCGATTTTAAATTCCTGAATGCGGAGCGCTCCATAAAAATTGCGCATCATCGCAACGGTGTCGTCTCGCATCGTTCGAACATTGAAGACCAGCACGGCGCCCATGGAAACGGTTACGCAAGCCCAAAAAATTCGCGCCGGCCATCCTTCACACCAGAGAACGACGGTCGCAAGAAGCGCAGCAAGCAGCAAGACGATCGGCAGTTCGAAAATTGCAGAAAGAGTATGCGGTGCAAGCAAGCCGACGCAGACCGCACCAAGAGCGCCTCCGAAGGCAAGGATCAGGTAAAAGGACGTGAGGTAACGCACGGCAGGTTTACTTTGAGCGAGCTCGCCATGACAAAAAACACAAACAACAAAGAGCGCACAACAGAAAAGCGGCACGCTGATCTGGATGGCGTGGGTGATCGAAGAATCGTAAATCGCGTAGCCTGCCGCACCCAGCACGACTGCCAGCAGACGTGCCACAAACCAACGGGAATAGAGCTGGCGCTTGGCAAACACCAGAGCAAAAGAAAGCAAGTACAGCGCGAGCGGAACAACCCACAAGAGCGGCACCGGCGCGACGTTTTCCGAAAGATGATTCGTGACCGCGAGGAGCATCATCGAGCCGCAAGCCGAAAGGCTCAGCCATAAAAGCTTGCGGCTGAGTGCGGGCCGTGCTTCCTGTTGTAATGTGTCGGGCACTGCGTGAGCGATCGGATTGTAGTTGCGGCTAATCCACGCAGAAAGTGCGCAACACGCGACGAACAGACCATAGCTTACAGACCACAGCGAGGCTTGATGGCGAGAAGAAAGATGCGGCTCGATCAGGAAAGGAAAACTCAGAAGAGCGAGCAGGGAAGCGAGATTGGAAAGAGCGAAGAGGTGGTACGGCGAGCGGCCGGAGGCGCGGCGCGCATACCAGGTTTGCAACAGCGGGCTCGTGGCACTGAGTAGGACGAAAGGCAATCCGACTGAAAACGTGAGCAATCCCAGAATGCGCCATGCCGGATCGACTTGCACATGAGCGCGCCAGAACACCTGCGGCGCGATGGGCAGCCACAGCAGGCTGACGAGAAGAAGACCCAAGTGAAGGACGGATTGGCGTCGTGGCGAGAGGCCGCGAATCGTCGCGTCCGCGTAGAGATAGCCGAGAAGAAGTGCGGATTGAAAAAAGACCAGGCACGTGGCCCAGACGGCCGCCGAACCTCCGAACCAAGGGAGAATCAATTTGGCGATGAGTGGTTCGATCAGGAAAAGAAGAAACGCTCCGAGAAAAATCGTCGCGGCAAAGAGCAGCCGATGCGCAATGGGGAATGAATCAGATGTACTGGCAGTGTCGGAGGGGTTTGCTGCGTCTTCACGTTCGTTTGTATTTGCAGGATTCGTCAGCACGATGTTGGGTTCAGCGGCTCAGCGTGGGGTGAGGGGAAGAATCTCGCATCGTGTTGTGAATGCCCCTTATGGAATCAGGAACGAACCAGGAAGCGGAGATAGTACAGGATTCCGGCGATGGATTTGGCGTCGCGAATTTTGTTGCGACGAATCATTTGTTCGATTTCACCGTGCGTGAAGGCTTTGCAGGTAATCCTCTCGTCTTCTTCCGGCTCGGCCTCGCCTGGAGTGAGATCTTCGGCGAGAAGAATGTACATGCGCTCTTCGAGAAAGCCGGGTGTGGGAAAAATGTCGAGGAAAACGTGGAAACGCTTGGCGCGGTAACCGGTTTCTTCAATGAGCTCGCGGGCGGCGGCGCGGCGGGGGTTTTCGCCATTGTCGATACGGCCGGCAACGAGTTCCCAGAGAAATTGACGTGTAGCGTGGCGGTACTGGCGAATCATCAGAATGCGGCCATCGGGCAGCGCGGGGAGAACTACCACGGAGCCGGGATGCGTAATAACTTCGCGCGTAACGCGCAGGCCGCTCGGCTCGATGATTTCATCGCGGCGAATGCCGAAGACCGGGCCCTTGTAAATTATTTTGCTGCGGAGGATTTTAGCCGTAGTGCGGCTGGCTGCTTTGGGCGGCATAGTGCGTACGTTTTCTCCGGCGATATCATACACTGTAGAGGCCGGGCTTTAGCCCGGCACTTCTGGATCGCCAGGATATGACGATCAATACCATCATCGTGGATGACGAGAAGCCGGCGCGGGACGAGCTCGCATTCTTGCTGAAGGCGTTTCCAGAAATCAACGTCATCGGGCAAGGGAAGAACGGCGTGGAAGCCGTGGCGCTGATCAAGGAGCACGCGCCAGACCTCGTTTTTCTGGACGTGCAAATGCCGGGGCTCGACGGATTTGGCGTACTGAAAAAATTGGTCGAGCGAAAAATGAAAATGCCGCACGTGGTGTTTGCGACGGCGTTCGATCAATACGCGGTGCAAGCCTTTGACGTGAACGCCGTGGACTACGTCTTGAAACCGTTCGATAAGGCGCGCATCTCCAAAGCCATTCAGCGCGCGAAAAAAATGCTGGACACGCAAACGTCGACAACTGAGCGGCTTGAACAACTCGTAAGCCAGCTCGGTGCCGCGAAAAGCGCCCCGCAAAAAGTGAAAGTGCTGGTGAACTCGCAACAGCGGCTGCTGCTGGTGAACGCAGAAGACGTGATTTTCGCGACGTTTGTCGGTGGTTCGATTTCCGTTGTGACGCGAGACGTGGAAGGCTCGTCGAACTACCGCACGCTCGAGGAGCTGAACGCCACCCTCGATTCCGAGTCGTTCTGGCGTCCGCACCGCTCGTTTCTCGTGAACACGCAGCACATCAAGGAAGTCGTCCCCTGGTTCAACTCCACCTTCATCCTGAAAATGAACGACAAAAAATCCACCGAAGTCCCCGTAAGCCGCGTCCAAGCCAAGCGCCTCCGCGAATTGTTCAAGCTCTAGAGACCAACCTATCCAATTCTGGAGACTCCTGATGCTCGATCCAAAGAAACCGAGATGGATTGAAGCCCGGCGATGCCCGATTCCTCGAAATCATTGATAAGTATGGATGGCACGTGATGAGCGTTGCTCCGCGCGTCGACTCGGAGGATGAGCAAGAGTGGTTCTCGTACTCGACTGGCCTATTCATGCACTTCCAGCACCCGGAGATCATCTTATGCGGGCTCGACGCGGATGTCAGCCAGCGAATTATTAACTCCATCGGGAACGAGGTGAAATCTGGCCGCAAATTTGCTTTGGATGCGGACTGCACCGATATATTCGCGGGCGACGTGAGATGCCGTTTTTGGGCCGTTCACTCCAGCCAATACGGCGAGTACGTTGGATGGTCGCAATGGTTTTACGAGGGAGAGCACTTTCCCCTCTGGCAGTGTTTCTGGCCGGACATGTCCGGCAAATATCCATGGGACGAGGCCTGCAATCCTAGCGTCGCCGAGCTTCAGCCCCTTTTGTACAAACCATCGCAAGAAGTCATGTAAACCGGGGGCTGTCCCTGACGAGCCAACTGCAAGCGCCAGAAGCCGGGATGAAGCCCGGCGCTACGTGAGACACGGTGTCGTGTGTTAACATTCTGCGTACCGCGCGTACGACCGAGACGATGGATTTTTCGCTTAACGACCACCAAAAACTGATACGGGATACGGTTCGCCAATTCATGGAGGCGGAAGTGCGGCCTTCGGTGAAGCAGCGCGACCGCGAAGAGCGTTTTCCCGCCGAAGAAATCAAAAAACTGGCGGAGCTGGGCTGCTGCGGGATGATGATTCCCGAGGAGTGGGGTGGGCCGGGGCTCGATACGCTTTCGTATGTGTTGATGCTTGAGGAAGTGGCTCGCGTGGATGCGGCGATGGCGACCTCGCTGAGCGTGACGAATTCGGCGGTGCAGGTGCCGCTGACGAAATTTGGGACCAAAGAGCAAAAGAAAAAATATCTGCGGCGCCTGGCGACCGGTGAAATTCTTGGCTCGTTTTGTTTGACCGAGCCGGCGGCTGGGTCGGACGCGGCTGGAATTCAGGCGCGTGCGGTGGCAGTGCAGCGAGTTGGCTCGGGGCTCGGTGCGAGGACTTCCCCGGTACCCGCGTTCGCACCCGCAGCGAACGCGGCCTGGAGCGGAGCGCCGCTGGGCACACCTGGCGGCGATGTCTATCGGTTGAACGGGACGAAGACTTGGGTGTCGAACGGGCACGTCGCAGGTTTGTTCATTGTTTTTGCGAAGACCGATCCCGAAGCCGGCGGCAAGGGAATTACGGCGTTTCTGGTTGAGCCCGGGTTTCCGGGGTTCAAGGTCGGGCGGCACGAGGACAAGATGGGGCAGCGGAGCACGCCTGCCGTCGAGATTTTGCTGAATGACTGCGAAGTGCCGCGCGAGAACCGGCTGGGCGAAGAGGGGCAGGGGTTGAAGATTGCGTTGAGCGCTTTGGACGGCGGACGGATCGGGATTGCGGCGCAGGCGGTCGGGTTGGCGCAGGGGGCGTTGGACGAGTCGGTGAAGCATGCCAAAGCGCGTCGGGCGTTTGGGAAGTCGATTGGCGAATTTCAGGCGATTCAGTGGATGCTGGCGGACATGCAGACGGAGATCGAGGCGGCGCGCGGGCTGGTCTATCATGCGGCGTGGCGTAAGGAGGCGCACCCGGGGAAGCTGGGGGCGGCGTCGTCCAAGGCCAAGCTGTATGCCAGCGAGATGGTGAACCGGGTGGTGGCTAAGGCGGTGCAGATTCATGGCAGCTCAGGGTATTCGAGGGAGTCGGATGTCGAGCGGATGTATCGGGATGCGCGGGTGATTACGATTTATGAGGGGACTAGCGAGATCCAGAGGACGATCATTGCTCGGGAGCTCTTGGGCGCATCCGGGACTCGGGCCTAGTTATCTGTACCCTCCCCCGGTTTTTTGTAAACATTGATTCTAAAGAATTTTATGTTGTTTAGAATCAACACTTATAGAAGTGCGGATTCTAAAAGACTTAGGTGATCGTGGGGATGACGGTCCTGGGAGTGGGAACAAAAATACCCAATACGTGTAGTACTGCAAGGGTTATCTTTTGTCAAGGGGAAATCGCCCCGTTGAAGAGCACAGCCAGGATTGGCTGTGTCACACAGAAAAGAAAGAGCTTATCGCAGAGGTCCGCACTGACGCAGAGTTCACAGACAAGAAGGAAGGGGAGATTGGATTGACGACCGGGGATAGCAGCGACATGGATGCCGGGAAAAGCGGGAGCGGGGCTCCCGCACTCCAAAGGAGGGTGGTGAGCGGGATGCGGCCTACGGGTAGGCTGCATATTGGGCATTACTTTGGGGCGTTGGAGAATTGGGTGCGGTTGCAAAATGACCCGGGGTATGAGTGTTTTTACTTTATTGCGGATTGGCATGCTTTGACTAGCGACTATGCGGATACGTCGGGGGTGGCGCAGAACACGATTGAGATTATGACGGATTATTTGGCGGCGGGGTTGGACCCGGCGGAGTCCGTGATTTTTCAGCAGTCTTTGGTGCCGGAGCATGCGGAGTTGCATTTGTTGTTGTCGATGGTGACGCCGCTGGGCGAGCTGGAGCGAGTCCCAACGTACAAGGAACAGCTGGCAAACATTACGGACAAAGATCTGCATATGTATGGGTTCCTCGGATATCCAGTTTTGCAAACGGCTGACATTGTGATTTATGGTCAGCAGGGCAGCCCGCTTTTAGTGCCAGTGGGCGAAGACCAAGTTTCACACGTTGAGCTTTCACGCCAAATCACCCAGAAATTCAATTTTCACTACGGTCTGAAGTTTGCTGCTGTCGAACTGAAGTCGGCACCCACGAACGTAAAACAACGGGTGCAGCGGAAGCTTGGGATAGAACAGGAAGTGGGACGCGCGTTCGATTTCTTGTACTGGGAAGTTGCTGCCCACCGCCAGTCGCGAGAGGTGGGACACCAGAACTTTCTGAGACAGATGGGTGAGGATGCAGTTTTCTTCAATCTGAACCCTATACTTCAAGAACCGGGGGTGATGCTGACGAAGACGCCGAGGATACCGGGGCTCGATGGGCGGAAGATGTCGAAGAGTTATGGGAATGCGATTACGTTGAGCGAGACGGATGAAGAGATACAGAAGAAGACGAAGGTGATGGTGACAGATCCGGCCAGGAAGAGGCGGACCGATCCGGGAAATCCGGACGTGTGTCCGGTGTACGACTGGCATAAACTGTTCTCTGCGGGAGAACCGGGGCGGTTGGAGTGGGTGCGGCAGGGGTGCATGACTGCGGGGATTGGGTGCATTGAGTGCAAGGCGGCGATGGCGGAGAATTTGATTAAGTGGATTGGGCCAGTGCGGGAACGGCGAGTGGAGTATGAGAAGCATCCGAGGCGAGTTTTGGAACTGATTGATGAGGGGTCGAAGCGGGCGCGAGTTGAGGCGAGGAAGACGATGGAGCGGGTGAGGGAGGCGGTGTTTGGGTGGAAGAAGAAGAGGAAAGAACTGGCGAGTGGGGCGTAGCGAGATAAAGCGGAAAAATCGAAGAGAGATTTCTCCTTTCGCGTGCCGACCGTTTCGCAAGAGCGAAATGGGAAGAGAAAGAGTCGGCTCCCTGCGCTCGAAATGACAGTGATTAGAGTCTGGGGATGAGGATTAAAAGCGCGAGGACGACCCTACGAAGAATAGATTATAATCCGCGGCAACTATGGGGCTTTCTCCCGGAACAAAACTTGGGCCTTACGAAGTAATCGGACCGCTGGGCGCGGGCGGGATGGGAGAAGTGTATCGGGCGCGGGATACGCGGCTCGAGCGCACCGTGGCGATTAAGATTTTGCCGGCGCAGCTTTCTGCGGATCCAGGGCGGAAGCAGCGGTTTGAGCGTGAAGCGAAGACCATTTCTGGATTAAATCACCCGAACATTTGTGTGTTGCATGACGTGGGTAGTCAGGATGGCGTGGACTATCTGGTGATGGAGTGTGTCGAAGGGGAAACGCTGGCGAAGCGTTTGGAGAAAGGGCCATTGCCGGCGGAGCAGGCGCTGAAGTATGGAGCGCAGATCGCGGATGGGCTGGACAAGGCGCATCGCAGCGGCGTTGTGCACCGGGATTTGAAACCCGCAAACATCATGCTGACTCCGACGGGAGCGAAGCTGCTTGATTTTGGGTTGGCGAAGCCGGTGGCGCCATTGGCGAGCGGGTTGACGTTGACGGCGGCGGCGCAATCGCCGGTGACGGAAGCGGGCATGGTCGTTGGGACTTTTCAATACATGTCCCCGGAGCAGGTCGAAGGGAAAGAGGTGGATGGGCGGAGCGATATTTTTTCATTGGGCGCCGTTTTGTACGAAATGGTGACCGGGAACAGGGCGTTCGAAGGGAGGAGCCAGTTGAGTGTGGCGTCGGCGATCCTGGAGAAAGAGCCTACGCCGATCAGCAGCGTCAAGCCAATGACCCCGGCGCCGTTGGATCGTGCGCTGCGGCGTTGCCTGGCGAAAGATCCGGAGGAAAGGTGGCAATCGGCACGTGACCTGGCGCTGGAATTGAAATCGATCGCGGAAGGGGGACCCCAGAGCGGGGCCGCTGTTCCGGCGATCGGCGGGAAGAAAACTCGAGAATTGGCCGCATGGGTTGTGGCGTTGGTGTGCGCGCTGGCCGCGGTGGTGCTTGCCACTTTGCATTGGGGGCGCGCGCCGGAGAAAGCCAGACTTGTTCGCGCATATGTAAAGCCGACACCTGGTTCAACATTTGTCCTGTCGGGTCAGATGTCCGGGTTTTCGTTGTCGCCCGACGGTCTCCGATTGGCGTATGTGGCGCAAAATGCGAGCGGCAGAGCCTTGTTGTGGGTGCGGCCAATCGATTCCCTGCAGGGGCAGGTGCTTGCGGGCACGGAGGACGCTGGGTACCCATTCTGGTCGCCCGACAGCCGAACGATTGGGTTTTTCGCCGGGGGAAAACTGAAGAAAATCGATGCCTTGGGTGGCCAACCCTTGACGCTAGGCGACGCCCCGAACGCGCGCGGAGGTACGTGGAACCAGGACGGCGTGATTATTTTCTCGCCGAATATCAACGCATCTCTGATGCGAATTTCGGCATTCGGGGGAACTTCAATTCCTTTGCGTCCTATGGACGGCCAGAAGGGCGAGGTAACCCACCGCTGGCCACAGTTCTTGCCGGATGGGCGCCACTATCTTTACCTGGCGGGCTCGTCGTTTGGTTTCAAGGGCGACCCGACGAACGTGATTCTGATTGGCTCGCTGAATTCGATGGAAAGCAAGGTCCTCATGCACACGCACGGAGACGTGTTGTACGCATCCGGCCGCATTCTTTTCTTGAGACAAAATACGCTGATGGCGCAATCGTTGGATGCGAAACGCCTGGAATTGACGGGGGAAGCATTTCCCATCGCGGACCCCGTGCAGCAGGATGAGCTCACGCTGCACACGGCGTTCTCAGCATCGCAAAACGGCTTGCTCGCGTACCTGGAGGGCAGCGACACCGCGGCGCACGAACTGATCTGGTTGGATCGCAGTGGGAAGAAAGTGGGAGCGATTCCCGGGGCGGACGGATACGTTTCTCCGCGCATCTCGCCGGACGGAAAAAGCCTGTTGTTCACGCTCAGTTCCGCGGGATTCGATATTTGGAGATACGACCTAGAGCGAGGAGTGAAAACGCGGCTGACATTCGGCGGCGCTTCAGGGGTGGCAAACTTGTACCCGGTGTGGTCACCGGACGGACAACGAATGAGTTACACCACGGTGCGAAGCGGCAAGTTTGGATTTGTGCAAAAACCCGCGGATGGTTCGGGAAGCGAACAGCTGGTTCTGGAAAGCAGCGGCCATGTGAAATACGTGAACGATTGGTCGCCGGACGGAAAGTTCCTCGTGTACCAAGATTACCAACACGGAGCCGCGGGGGTTTTCGCAGTACCGCTGAGCGGTGAGCGAAAACCGTTTGCGGTACAACAGGATCCGTTGTTCACAATGCTGCGCGCCGCGTTCTCACCAGATGGCAAGTGGCTGGCGTATTGTTCGAGCGAAGCCGGGGAGTTGAGGGTGTATGTCGTACCTTTTCCCGGGCCTGGGGGAAAGTGGCAGGTGTCCGCCGGCAGCGGGGATAGCCCTCGCTGGAGGCGCGATGGCAAGGAACTTTTCTATTTGACGACCGACAACAAAATGATGGCTGCGGAAATCAAGACCAGCGGGTTGAGTTTTGCGATTGCCGGCGTAAAGCCGTTGTTTGAGACACAAGTATACCGGGCCATTGTTGGTGCGTACGACGTCAGCGCGGATGGGCAGCGGTTTCTGATCGTGTACGAACCGGGGCAGCCGAATGCGGCGATCAGTTTGGTGGAGAATTGGGATGCGGAATTGAAGAAATGAATTTTGGGCGGCGGCTGACATTTGTGGAGTGGCGCTGTTTCGCTGAGAGGCCCGAAAAAGCAGTGTATCATTGAGGGATAGAGAATTTAGAGGCGAGAAGTAAGGAAACAGGAAAAGAATGGCGACGCCGGGGAATAAATTGACGCGGGATGCGGCTTACAAGGTGAACATACCTTTATATGAGGGGCCGCTGGACCTCTTGCTTGATTTGATCAAGAAGCAGGAGATGAATATTCATGACATTCAGATTTCGCTGATTACGGCGCAATACCTCGAATACCTGCACAAGCTCGAAGAGTTGAATGTGGATGTGTCGGCGGATTTTATTTATATGGCGGCGACTTTGATTTACGTCAAGTCGAAAATGCTTTTGCCGCCGGATCCTTTGGCTGCGGAGGAAGGGGCGGAGGGCGATCCGCGGGCGGAGTTGGTGCAGCGGCTGGTGGAGCACGAGAAATTTAAGAATGCGGCGCAGCTTTTGTACCAAAAGCAGCAGATTGAAGAGAACGTTTGGTCGAAGCCGGACAAGTCGCTTTACAACGACGAGGGGACGGAAGGCGAGCTTGTCGTTTCGCTCGTGGATTTGGTGAAGGTGTTTCAGCAGGTTTTGGAGCGGCGCAAGGAAGTTTCGCGGATTGAATTGCAGCACGAGCAGTTTACCGTGGCGCAGATGATTGCGGCGTTGCGGGCGCAGATTTTGGCCAGCGCGGACAGCGTGGTGAATCTGATTCAGTTTTTTGAGGCTTGTCCTTCGCGGCACGCGATGATTGTGGCGTTTCTGGCGGTATTGGAGATGGTGAAATTGCAGGCCGTGGGTTTGGCGCAGGAGAAGCAGTTTGGAGAGATTGTGGTGAAGAAGGGGAAAGCGTTTGATGTGATTTTTGATGAGGCGGGCGGGATTAAGCAGATTGATGAGGAGTATAAATAGTGAGTAGTGGGTAGTGAATAGTGAGTAGAAAAAGGCGCGGAAGTTTCGCAAAGAGCGCTTCGGGTGCAGAAGGCGCGGAGAAGAAAGAAGTAAAAGATAACGCAGAGACGCAGAGTAACATGAGGATACGAAGAGAAAAGAAAGATAAGAAAGATAAGAAAGCCTAGAGAGAATACGAGATTTAGGAACCGCAGGGAAGAGAGAGTTCAGCATGACGAATGAAGAGAGAAAAGCGGCACTCGAGGCGATTATTTACGCGGCGGATGAGCCGGCGACGATTGAGCAACTGGCGAAAGCGCTGGGCGAGGAGAAGCTGGTGGTGCAGGCTTCGCTGGATGAGTTGGTGGGGAGTTATGGCTCGGAGGAGCGGGGGATTGAGATTCGAGCGGTGGCGGGCGGGTACAAGCTTTATACGAAGCCGCAGCAGCATGATGTGGTGCGAAGATTTATCAAGAGTTTGCGGCCGCCGTTGAGGTTGACGATGCCGGCGCTGGAGACTTTGGCGGTGATTGCTTATAAGCAGCCAGTGACTTCGCCGGAGATTTCGGAGATTCGCGGGGTGAATACTTCGGG
>Ga0209448_10000282_pt1 | contig 18003 bp, 13 predicted proteins | sample BogFormECP14_OM2_FD_188245 | JGI IMG/M metagenome (GOLD analysis project Ga0209448, IMG submission 188245) | Bog forest soil microbial communities from Calvert Island, British Columbia, Canada - ECP14_OM2 (SPAdes) (version 2) | ecosystem: Environmental > Aquatic > Freshwater > Wetlands > Bog ... | reverse complement strand
CGCCGCCTTTGAGCCGCGCCACGCGGCGTCCGGCTTTGGCGAGCGAAATCATGAGCGCGTTGATGTCGTCCTGACGGCATGAGATTTTGTGACCGGTTTTGCCGACCAGCATTTTCTTGGATTCGCGGCGGGCGAAATCGAGAATGTCGGCGGCGACGAGATCGTCGAACAAGATCACATCGGCCGATTGCAGCGCCCGCACGGCGCGCAGCGTCAGCAATTCCGGATCGCCCGGGCCGGCGCCGACCAGCACCACCGAACCCGCTTCCGGCGCGGGCGCAGGCACCAGCAGCGCGTCGAGATCGGCCTCGGTCGGTTCGCGATCGGGCGCGGCCACGGCACGCGCGGTGAATTTTTCCCAGAAGCCGCGGCGGCCGCGGAACGGCAAGGCCAAAGCTTGCACGCGCGGCCGCCACGCGCGCGCGGCGTCGGCCCAGCGGCTGAAACCTTTGGGGATCAAAGCTTCGATCTTGGCGCGGATGGCTTGGCCGAAGACCGGGGCTGCGCCGTCCGTCGAAATGCCGATGACGAGCGGCGAGCGATTGACGATGGCGCCGAAGGCGAAGTCGCAAAACGCCGGGCGGTCGATGACATTGACGGGCACGCCTGCGGCGCGCGCCGCAGCCGCGAAGGCCGCAGCTTCCTCGTCGTCAGCGCAATCGGCGACGGCGATGGCGGCGCCGAAAATGTCCGCTGCGCTCCAGCGGCGTTCATGAATGACGACATCGCCGCGCGGCGGCGCGGCGGCGAGGCCGCGCAATTCGTCGTCGGCGATTGGAGCGAACACGTCCACCCGCGCACCCGCGGCCGAAAGCAGTTCGGCTTTCCAGATCGCCGCTTGGCTGCCGCCGGTGACGACAGCGCGCTTCCTCTCCAGCGCGAAAAACGCCGGCAGCCGCGACAGCGGGCTCATGCGGGCGGCTTTGATCTCGGATGGTGCGCGGCTCATGCAGCGTTACCTAACATGCCGGAGGACATAGAATTTCTAACCTCGAACGGCAACGAACGGTGATAATTTTGGAACAAAATCATCACCGGTCTCAATTCTTTAGGAGATTCGTCCCGATAGCGGCTCTCCACAGCGCGTTCACCCCTCGATTTCCAGGCCATTTACATACAAGTGGCGTGCCAGAACGGTGGCAAAAGACTTGCGGCCGCCAAAACTTGGCGGGCGCCCGACGGGGGTCCGCCGGGCGCCCTTAGTTTCACGTCAGCCGGCCTGTAAGCCGGGTTCTGGATGGCATGCGAGCTAGGCCCGCATACGTGACGGCCATTCCTCTGGGACGCCGGTTACCCGGCGCCTCAAGCAACCTACCCGGACGGCCGGATCTGGACACAGATCCCGAAGTCTTTCGCGCTTGCGCGTGAAAAGCGTCGCGCCGTCCCTATTCGGTCTTGCTCCCGGTGGGGTTTGCCGTGCCGCCGGCGTTACCGCCGGCGCGGTGCGCTCTTACCGCACCGTTTCACCCTTACCGCGGCAATTCGCAACGCGCCGCGGCGGTCTGTTCTCTGTGGCACTGTCCCTGGGCTCGCACCCGCCGGATGTTATCCGGCACCGTTTGTCCATGGAGCCCGGACTTTCCTCCCCGGCAACCTTTCGGTTTCGCCGGAGCGGCCGTCCGGCCGACTGACACGAACAGGCATGGGAGCGCTGGAGTTCCCCGTCAAGGGCGCCCTCGCAACAAGCTAAATCAGGGAACAAGATTGGGCGCGGTAAGCGTCATCGAGGTGCGGGCGCGCGCCGCGATGGTGCGGCCGCGGCCGCGACTGGCGAGGAGTTCCTGCAGCGTGCTGCGCGTCGACACATCGAAAATGCCGTCGACGCACTCGGGGCGGAAATGGCGCTGGAACGCGGTCACGACGTCGCGCGTCGCCATGTCATACTCGCTGTTGACCTCGATGCCGTAGCCATACTCGCCGAACAATTTCTGCATCGTGGCAACCGCGTTGCTGCGATCGCCCGGCCGCAGCGTTTGGCCGAATTCCAAAATCGGCGCCGGTTTGACCCAAAGGCCGACGCCGGAATCGTACAGTGTGCGCCACGGGAATTTTTCGCCCGGATCCTGCTTGCGGCCCGGCGCGACGTCGGAATGAGCGAGGACCCGCGTTGGCGCAATCGTATGGCGGGTCTGAATGCTCCGGCACAGCGTGGTCACCGCCGCGATCTGGCGCTTGGGAAACGGCGGATAGCCGTGATCGTGGCCCGGATTGGCGATTTCGATGCCGATCGAGCACAAATTGATGTCGGTTTCACCGGCCCAGGATGACTTACCGGCGTGCCAGGCGCGCCTAGCCTCCTGCACCATCTGGATGATGCGGCCGTCCTCGAACACGAAATAATGCGCTGAAACCGCGCTGCCGGGTGCTTTCAGAAGCCCGAGCGCCGAGTCGGCGTGCCGCATGCCGGTGTAGTGCAGCACAATCATATCCGGCCGCCGGCCATCTTTGCGTTCGCCGTGATTGGGCGACGGTTCGACTTCGGCAACGACGCAGGAATCTGGTGCAAACGCACTACGCGACATGACTTCACATTAGGAGGACGAGTCTTGCCGACAACCCGATTTAAGAGTTTTGCACAGTTAAGCCCTGCGATTTGCAAAGCTCGTTGCCGCTGCGCAACGCCGATATGTTTTGGCAACTGAGATTGCGAGCGCGGTAAGCGTTGGCACCGCGGCTGCGCGTGTCGTTGGTAAGGCCGGCGGGCCCGCTCTCGCCCGAGCCGCGGCGAAGGCAATCTCAACGATTCCTTAAGCTTGCCGCTCACTAATCGAGTTCAAGCGAAGTCGCGCAATGGGTGCGCAGTTTCGTTCATACCCATATTGTCCCATGATGGCCCAAATAATCCCACAAAGGCACGCGATAGGTGATGGGATTGAGGGACGAGATGGATCGGTTTGTGTCCAATTATATGCTGCGCCTGGATGCCAAGGGGCGCGTTTCGGTGCCGGCGCCGTTCCGTGCGGTGCTGGTACGCGACCGATTCGACGGCCTTTATTGTTATCCAGCGCTCGACCGGCCGGCGCTCGATGCCGGCGGCAATGCGCTATTGGCGGAAAACGAAGCGCTGATTGCGGGCGTCGCGCCTCATTCGCAAGAGCTCAATCAGTTCTCGCTGTCGCTCTACGGCACCAGCGAAACGCTGACGATAGATGGCGAAGGCCGCGTGACGCTGACCGAAACGCTGAAGGCGCATGCCGGCATCACCGACACGGTCACATTCGTGGGGCTCGGCCACAAATTTCAGATCTGGGAGCCCAGCCGCTTTCGCGCCGAACTCGCGGCGGCGACCGAGAAGCTCCGCGCCTTAAAGCACGCGGACCGAACTCCCGGAGAACGGCAATGACCGCGGACGGCGACGAGGCTGTCGGAGCGGGCCGTCATATTCCGGTGCTCGGCCGCCAAGCGATAGGCTGGCTCGCGGTCAAAAGCGGCGGCCTTTACATCGACGGGACTTTCGGCGCCGGCGGCTATACGCGAGCGATCCTGAAGACGCCCGGCGCGCGCGTCATCGGCATCGACCGCGACCAAAGCGCCATCGCGCACGGCGCCGCTATGGTCGAGGATGCGCAAGGCCGGCTCGAACTGTTCCAGGACCGTTTTTCCAATCTTGCATCGATTGCCCGCGAACCGGTCGACGGCGTCGTCTTCGACCTCGGCGTGTCGTCGATGCAGCTTGACCAAGCCGACCGCGGCTTTTCATTCCGCTTCGATGGCCCGCTCGATATGCGCATGGGGCGCAAAATGGGGCGCGACGAACCGAGCGCCGCCGACATCGTCGCGCGCGGCAGCGAACGCGATCTCGCCTTCATCATCGCCAAACTCGGCGAAGAACACCGCGCCCGCGCGGTCGCACGCGCCATCGTCAAGTCGCGTGGCGAGCGCCCAATCGACACGACCAGGGCGCTCGCCGATATCGTCGCGCGTGTCGTACATATGCGCGAAGGCATGATTCATCCGGCCACGCGCACGTTCCAGGCGCTGCGGATTTTCGTCAACGACGAACTCGCCGAACTGGCGCACGGTCTCGCCGCTGCCGAACGCGTGCTGAAGCCATCGGGCCGGCTGGTCGTCGTCGCCTTTCACTCGCTCGAAGACCGCATCGTCAAGACATTCCTCACCGAGCGCAGCCGCGCACCGGCGTCCTCGCGTCACCAGCCGGAAATCGCAAGCGTGCCGGCGAGCTTCCTCATGCTGACGCGGAAGCCGGAAATGGCGGACGACGCCGAGATCGCCGGCAATCCGCGCGCCCGCTCGGCCAAACTGCGCGCCGCCGAGCGCACCGCCGCGGCTCCGCATTCCGCGGCGGTCGAGCATTTGCTGCCGCGGCTGCCGTCGATCGACGACGTGATGCGGGGGCGAGCGTGATCCTGCGGCTTCTCAACTTCGTCGTGATCGGTGCGCTGGTCCTGGCGGCGGCTTACGTCTATCGCATCAAATTCGACTCGGCCGCGCAGGCCGAGAAGCTCGCCAAATTGCGCGGCGAATTGCGCCACGAACGCGACGAGATCGCGGCATTGCGCGCGCAATGGGGACAGCTCGACAATCCCGACCGCATCCAGACGCTTGCCAAACGCTATCTGCAACTTAAACCCATCGCGCCGACGCAATTTGACACGCTCGATCATCTGCCGGATCGCCCGGCGCCGCCGCCCGAAGATGTGCATGCCGACTTAAGGGATCCGATCGGCGGTATCATCGAGAATTCGGCGGAGCCGACAGCGACCGGAAGCATTCCGTCGTCCGGGACCGTGCTGCCGAGCGGCGCAAGCCAAACCCCGGCGCCCGCCGCGAGCGGAGCGCGACCGCAATGAGCGCGATCGCAGATCCGATCCCCGCGAAGCCCACGGAGCCGTGGCGGCGCCGCTTCACCCGCAAAATGCTCTATGGCGCCAATGCCGACCGCGGCGCCAAGGCGCGGGCGCGGATCGTGCTCGCGATCATGGCCTTCGCCGCCGTCTACGCGGTCATCGCCACTCGGCTCGTCATGTTCGCCATCGTTACGAACAGCCACACCGTGCATCGCGTGGTTTCCGACGACGCCATCGCCACCGCACGCCCCGACATTCTCGATCGCAAGGGCGAGGTTCTGGCGACCGACGTGCGGGTGCCGTCGCTTTATGCCGAACCGCGCCGCTTGATCGACGTCGACGAGGCGGTCGAACTCCTGACCGCCGACCTGCCCGATGTCGATGCCGCCGAATTGCGCGAGCGCCTGTCGTCGAAACGCGGCTTCGTCTGGCTCAAACGCGACATCACGCCGGAGCAGCAGCGCGAGATTTATCGGCAAGGGTTGCCCGGCATCGGCTTCCTGAACGAGAACAAGCGCGACTATCCGAACGGCCCGGAGGTTTCGCATCTCCTCGGTCACGTCAATATCGACAACCAGGGCATCGCCGGCATCGAGAAATGGCTCGACGGCCAGGGCCTCATGGCGCTGCACATGGCGGGGCTTGCCACCGATCGGCTGCAAACGCCGGTGCAACTCGCCGTCGATCTGCGCGTGCAGCATGCGCTGCGCGACGAACTCGTCGCGGCGCGCGAAAAATTCCACACCATCGCGGCGGCGGGCGTCGTGCTCAATGTGCGCACCGGTGAAATCGTCGCTATGGTGTCGGAGCCCGACTACGACCCCAACGATCCGCACCAGGCGCTCGACCCCACCCGCATCAACCGGCTCACCACCGGCGTCTTTGAAATGGGCTCGACGTTCAAGGCGTTCACGGTGGCGATGGCGCTGGATTCCGGCAAGGCCACTTTGAAATCGACCTTCGATGCGCACAACCCGCTGCGCTACGGCAAGTTCGAGATTCACGATTTCGAGCCGATGCAGCGGGCGCTGACGGTGCCGGAAATCTTCACTTACTCGTCGAATATCGGCGCCGCCCATATCGCCATGGCGATGGGCATCGACGCCCACAAGGCGTTTCTGAAAAAGATGGGCCAGCTCGATCGGCTGCGCACCGAATTGCCGGAAAGCGCCGAGCCGATTGTGCCGAAGCACTGGGGCGAGCTCAACACCATGACCATCGCGTTCGGCCACGGCCTTTCGGTCGCGCCGTTGCAGGCGGTGATGGGCGTTGCGGCTCTGATGAACGGCGGCATCCTGATCCCGCCGACCTTCCTCAAGCGCACCGAGGCGCAGGCGCAGGCGCTCGGCACCCGCGTCATCAAGCCCGAGACCAGCGCGACGATGCGCTATTTGATGCGCCTCAATGTCGAGAGGGGCACCGCGTCCAAGGCCGACGTTCCGGGCTATTACATCGGCGGCAAAACCGGAACCGCCGACAAAGTGGTATTCGGCCGCTACTCGAAGACCAAAGTGCTGACCGATTTCATGGCGGTGCTGCCGGCCGATCAACCGCGCTATCTGGTGCTGATCATGCTTGACGAGCCGCACGCGCTGCCGGAGACGCATGGCTACAAGACCTCGGGCTGGAACGCGGTGCCGACCGGGGGCGCGGTCGTGGCGCGCATCGCGCCGTTCCTCGGCGTCGCGCCACGCATGGACCTGCCGCCGGCCGATCAACTGATACTGGCCTCGGTGAAAGAAAACAGGTAAGGCACTCCCCGCATTGTCGACCGAACTCAAGCCGCTCGCGCTTATGTCGACCGGGCCCCCATGAAGCTTCGCGAAATTTTGCCGTCCGGCGCGGAATTCGACGCGCACCATGCCGATCTCGACATCGGCGGGGTGAGGGCGGACAGCCGCACCGTCAAGCGCGGCAGCCTGTTCGTCGCCATCGCGGGCACCAAGGCCGACGGCCTCGGTTTCGTCGCCGCAGCCGTCGCCGCCGGTGCTTCAGCAATCGTTGCCGAGCAAAAGCCGCCCATGCCGTTGCCGGAGCAGGTCCCGTTTGTCCGCGTCGGCAACGCCCGGCGCGCGCTGGCGCTGATCGCCGCAAGATTTTATCCGCGTCAGCCCGGCATCATTGCCGCCGTCACCGGCACCAGCGGCAAGACTTCCGTCGCCGCATTCACGCGGCAAATCTGGACCGCGCTCGGCCATCGCGCCGCCAGCATCGGCACCGTCGGCATCGTTTCGCCGCGCGGCGAGACTTACGGCTCGTTGACGACGCCCGACCCCGTCGCGTTGCACCAGGCGATTGACGCGCTCGCCGGCGAAGACGCAACGCATCTCGCGATCGAGGCGTCTTCGCATGGCCTCGACCAATCACGCCTCGATGGTTTGCGCATCGCGGCGGGGGGCTTCACCAATATCACGCGCGATCATCTCGATTATCATCCGAGCTTTGACGCCTATCTCGCAGCCAAACTGCGCTTGTTCGAAGTATTGCTCAAACCCGGAGCAGCAGCCGTCATCTACGCCGACCATGATCGCGCCGATACGGTTGTGACGACAGCCAAGGCACGCGGTCTGTCGGTGATGACGGTCGGACACGAAGGGACCGGAATTCGTCTCCTCGAATCCGCCATCGACGGTTTCGCGCAAACGATGCGACTTGAACACACGAAGAAGATTTATCAGCTCCGCTTGCCGCTGGTCGGTGAATTCCAGATCGAGAATGCGCTCGTGGCCGCGGGCCTTGCCATCGCGACCGGCAGCGACGCGGCGTCGGTTTTCACCGCCCTCGAACATCTCACCGGCGCCAAAGGCCGCCTCGAACGTGTCGGCGCCAACCAAGGCGCGCAAATCTTTGTCGATTACGCCCACAAGCCCGACGCGCTCGCCAAGGCGCTGGAAGCGCTGCGGCCCTATGTGACCGGCCGGCTCGTCGTCGTGTTCGGCGCCGGCGGCGACCGCGATCGCGGCAAGCGCCCGCTGATGGGCGCCAGCGCCGCGGAAAAAGCCGATCGCGTGATCGTCACCGACGACAATCCGCGCAGCGAGGATCCGGCCGCCATTCGCGCCTCGATCATCGCCGCCGCACCCGGCGCCATCGAGATCGGCGACCGGCGCGAGGCAATCCACCGCGCCATTGCCGATTTGCGTTCCGGCGATGTCTTGTTGATCGCCGGCAAGGGCCATGAAACCGGCCAGATTATCGGCGACCGGGTGATCGAATTCAGCGATCACGAAGCGGTCGCCACGGCCTTGAAGGAACTTGCGGCATGAGAGCCGCAACATGAGAACTACAACATGAGTTCGCCCGCGCTGTGGACCACGGACGCAATGGCAAGCGCGATGCGCGCCGAGCGCCAGGGCGCGCTGCCGCCGTCGATCGCGGGCCTTTCGATCGACACACGCTCCATCGGACCCGGCGAAGCGTTCTTCGCCATTACCGGAGACAAGCGCGACGGCCACGACTTCGTCATCCCGGCGCTCGCCGCCGGGGCCGCGCTCGCCGTCGTCGCCGCCGATCGCCGCGCGCAATTTCCCGCCGATGCCCCGCTCCTTGTCGTGCCCGATGTGCTCGCCGGCTTGCGCGATCTCGCCAGTGCCGCGCGCGCGCGCTTCCAGGGCAAAGTGATCGGCGTCACCGGCTCGGTCGGCAAGACCGGGACCAAGGAAGCGCTGCGGCTCGCGCTGTCGAAAGACGGCGCGACCCACGCCTCGATCGCCTCCTACAACAATCATTGGGGCGTGCCGCTCTCGCTCGCCCGCTGCCCGACAAGTGCGCGCTACGCGGTGTTCGAAATGGGCATGAATCACCCGGGCGAGATCGAGCCGCTGACGCGGCTCGTCCGCCCGCATGTCGCGATCATCACCACGATCGCGCCGGTGCATTTGGAATATCTCGGCACGCTGAAGAAGATCGCCGATGCCAAGGCCGAAATATTTCTCGGTATCGAACCCGGCGGCGCGGCGATCCTCAACCACGACATCGCCCAGTTCGCCCAGCTTAGGCGCCGCGCCAAAGCGGCGGGCGTTGCCCGCATCGTGTCGTTCGGCGAGCACAACAGCGCCGACGCGCGCCTTGTCAAATGTGTTCTGCAGGCGCGCTGGTCGACGGTCGAGGCAAATATCCTCGGCACCGATCTGACCTATAAGATCGGCGCGCCAGGCCGGCACCTGGTCATCAATTCGCTCGCGGTCTTGGCGGCGGTCGAACTTGTCGGCGCCGATCTCGCATTGGGGGCGCTGGCGCTCGGCGAGCTCAATCCGGTCTCCGGCCGCGGCGCGCCGATCGAAATCGAACCGCCGGGCGGTTCGGCGCTCGTCATCGACGACAGCTACAACGCCAACCCGGCTTCGGTTGCCGCCGCGCTCTCGGTGCTCGGCCAGGCCACCGTCGGTCCGCGCGGGCGCCGCATCGCCGTTCTCGGCGACATGCTGGAACTCGGCCCCAAGGGCCGCGCCTTGCATCGCGATCTCGCCGAATCCGTCGTCGCCAATGCGGTCGATCTGGTATTCTGTTGCGGTCCGCTGATGCAGTCCTTGTGGCAGGCTCTTCCCGCGAGCCGCCGCGGCGGCTATGCAGAAGACTCTAGCCTGCTCGAGGCGCAGGTGCTGCCCGCGATCCATGCCGGCGATGTCGTCATGGTCAAAGGCTCGCTCGGCTCGCGCATGGCGCCCATCGTCAAGGCGTTGCAGCGAGCCTATCCGCGCCAGACCAATGGCGACCACTCGCCGGCAAACGCCTCCGCGCAAGGTTGATGCAATGTTCTATTGGCTCGTCGATCTGTCGGACAAGCTCTCCGTCCTCAACGTCTTTCGCTACATCACCTTCCGCACCGGCGGCGCCATCATCACCGCGCTGCTCTTCGTGTTTCTATTCGGCCAGATCATGATCGACCGGTTGCGGCTCCTGCAAGGCAAGGGCCAGCCGATCCGCAGCGACGGCCCGAAATCCCACATCATCGCCAAGGCCGGCACGCCGACCATGGGCGGGCTATTGATCCTGTCCGGGATGCTGGTCTCGACGCTGCTATGGGCGAACCCGTCCAACCCCTATGTCTGGGTGGTGCTGTGGGTGACGCTCGGATTCGGCTTGGTCGGCTTCTACGACGACTATCTGAAGGTCAGAAAGCAGCAGAGCGAGAACGGCTTTTCGCCGCGCACGCGGCTTTCGCTCGAAGCCACCATCGCGGGGCTTGCCTGCATCGCGCTGGTCAGGCTCGGGCAGGTCAATATCTCGATGACACTGGTGTTCCCGTTCTTCAAGGAATTCGTGCTACATCTCGGCTGGTTCTTTGTGATTTTCGCGGTGTTCATCATCGTCGGCGCCGGCAATGCAGTGAACCTGACCGACGGCCTCGATGGGCTCGCCATCGTGCCGGTCATGATCGCGGCCGCGAGCTTCGGCATGATCTCGTATCTGTCCGGCAACACCGTGTTCGCCGATTATCTGCAAATCCACTACGTCGCCGGCACCGGCGAGCTTGCCGTGCTGTGCGGCGCCGTGGTCGGAGCCGGTCTCGGATTTCTCTGGTTCAACGCGCCGCCGGCGTCGATCTTCATGGGCGACACCGGCTCGCTGGCGCTCGGCGGCATGATCGGCGCGATCGCGGTCGCCACCAAACACGAGATCGTGCTGGCGGTGATCGGCGGGCTGTTCGTGCTCGAAGCGGTGTCCGTCATCGTGCAGGTCGTCTCGTTCAAGCTCACCGGCAAGCGCGTGTTCAAGATGGCGCCGATCCACCATCATTTCGAGCAGCTCGGCTGGACCGAGCCGCAGATCGTCATTCGGTTCTGGATCGTTTCGGTCGTGCTCGCACTCGCCGGGCTTTCGACCCTGAAGCTGAGGTAGGCGCGCCGTGATCCCGGTTACGACCTTTGCCGGCAAAAAGGTCGCCGTATTCGGGTTGGGCGGCTCGGGGCTCGTCAGCGCCAGCGCGCTCTTGGCCGGCGGCGCCGACGTCGTCGGCTATGACGACACGCAAGCGAGCGTGATCAAAGCCAATGCCGCCGGCATTCCAACGGGCGATCTGCGCAAGGCCGATTGGAAGAGGATCGCGGCGCTGGTTCTTGCTCCAGGCGTGCCGCTGACGCATCCGGAGCCGCATTGGGTGGTCAAGCTCGCGCGCGACGCCAACGTCGAAATCATCGGCGATATCGAATTGTTTTGCCGCGAGCGGGCACACCACGCGCCGGGCTCGCCCTTTGTCGCCATTACCGGCACCAACGGCAAATCGACGACGACGGCGCTGATCTCACACCTTGTGAAGTCGGCCGGCATGGACGCGCAGCTCGGCGGCAATATCGGCACCGCGATCCTGTCGCTGCAGCCGCCGGCGCTCGGCCTCAAGCCGCTGCGCGTCCACGTCATCGAATGCTCTTCCTATCAGATCGATCTGGCGCCGTCTCTCGATCCGTCGATCGGCATCCTAATCAATCTCAGCGAGGATCATCTCGACCGCCACGGCACGATGGAACATTACGCTGCGGTGAAGGAGCGCCTCGTCACCGGCGTGCCGAGCACTGGCACCGCGATTGTCGGCGTCGACGACAATTGGTGCAGCAATATTGCCGACGGGCTGGAGCGAGCCGGCAAGCGCCTGGTCCGCGCCTCGGTGCGGCGGAAACTGACCGGTGGCATTTACGCCGAGCAACAACACATCATTCGCGCCGAAGCGTCCGGCGCGCTCGAGATCGCCGATCTCTCCGGCATCGGTTCGCTACGCGGCCTGCACAACGCGCAAAACGCCGCTTGCGCCACGGCAGCGGCGCTCGCGCTCGGCTTCGAGCCGGCGGCGATCCAGGCCGGGCTGAAATCCTTTCCGGGCCTCGCGCACCGCATGGAAGAAGTCGGCCGGCGCGGCTTTGTTTTGTTCGTCAACGATTCCAAAGCGACCAATGCGGATTCGACGGCGCAGGCGTTGGCCTGCTTCACCGACATCTATTGGATCGCCGGCGGCAAACCGAAGACCGGCGGCATCGAATCGCTGCGCGGATTCTTCCCGCGCATCCGCAAAGCCTATCTGATCGGCGAAGCCGCCAATGAATTCGCAGCCACGCTCGGCAACGACGTGCCGCATGAAATCGATGGCACGCTCGACAAGGCAGTCGCGGCGGCGACGCGTGACGCCGAAGCCTCGCCGAGCCGCGAACCGGTCGTGCTGCTGTCGCCGGCCTGCGCCTCGTTCGACCAGTATCGCAATTTCGAGGTGCGGGGCGATGCGTTCCGCGAGCTGGTGCGGGCGCTGCCGGGGGTGATTGGGCGCCAGCATTAGTCTGCTGGCCGTTTTTATTTCGGGGATTACCTACCGAGATTATAATCCTGATGGCTCCGGTGCGTGACGGGCCGGTGCGATTAGTTGTCTGGCAAGTAATCCAACGCGAAATACAGCGTCGCTGTAGTTTGGCTTTGCAGACTAACCGCGAATAAGACAGATTGTCCTCAACCATTTTGATTAATCAAAATGGTCATAAAAGAGGGCCGCTCCCTTTCGAGAACGGCCCCAAGTTGACGATAGATACCCCGTTTGGACCGGGGGTCGCACGCAAAGTGACTGCCCCGATCCTTGTGGAAGGGACCGGGAAGCGCGAGCCCCGAGGGGACGAGGCGGTAACGCCCCCAAGGCGCCGTTGCCCGAAAGGGCAGAGGCGAGCGCACTCGATACGGGGCCGGAGACCTTGGCAGGACCGGCCCCACCGCCTTTTTCCCAGCGAATCGAGTCTACCAGCGACCTTCTGAGGCGAAAGTACAAAAATACAACAGGCCAACAAAAGCTTCATTAACTGTGCACAAAGTGGATTGTTCGCGCGCTCAGAAGCTTAGCGTGTCCAAGCAAGACCAAAATAGTCGGGATGACGTCCTACGACGGATGCTGAAAGCGCCGCCGGCGCCGCCCTACATAACCGCGAGCAACGCCGCAAACCCGAATCTTAATCCCCCATAAACCATCCCAATGTCACCACTAAGCCCGGGACACATCCGGGGACGTGATGGCTTCGCGCGCGCAACCGACGCCGTTTTCGGAATGGTGGTGGACGGTCGACCGCCCGACCTTGGCGGCGCTCGGCGCCCTGATGCTGGCCGGCATCGTCCTCTGCCTGGCCGCGAGCCCGCCGGTCGCGGCCCGCCTAGGGCTCGACCCGTTCCATTTCGTCAACCGGCAGATCTTCTTTCTCATTCCGGCCATCGCGGTGATGATCGCGACGTCGTTTCTGTCGCCCCACGAGATCCGCAAAGTGGCGCTGGTGGTTTTCGTGGTGAGCCTCGTCCTGATGGCGGCGACGCCTTATTTCGGCGCCGAGATCAAGGGCGCCAAGCGCTGGCTGGTCATTCTCGGCGTCAATATCCAGCCGTCGGAATTCATGAAGCCCGCTTTCGTCGTGCTGATCGCCTGGCTGTTCGGCGAAACCGCCAGGCGCCCCGAAATGCCGGCGAATTCCATTGCGCTGATGCTCCTGATCGTCGTCGTCGCGCTCTTGGTCATGCAGCCCGATTTCGGCCAGACCATGCTGGTGGCGCTGGTCTGGGGCGCGCTGTTCTATATGGCGGGGATGCGCTTCATCTGGGTGATCGGGCTTGCCGCAACGGCCGGCTTCGGTCTCTTGACGGCCTTCTTCACCGTTCCCCATGTGGCGCAACGCATCAACCGCTTCCTCGATCCTACTTCGGGCGACACCTTCAACATCGATATCGCGACCGAATCGTTCCTGCGCGGCGGCTGGTTCGGCCGCGGCCCGGGCGAAGGCACGATCAAGCGCATCCTGCCCGAAGGCCACACCGATTTCGTCTTTGCGGTGGCGGCGGAGGAATTCGGCGTCGTCTTGTGTCTTATTCTGGTCGCGCTGTTCGCGTTCATTGTGATCCGCGCGCTGATCAAGGCGATGCGCACCGACGATCCGTTCATCCGTTTTGCCGCGGCGGGGCTCGCCATCCTGTTCGGGCTGCAATCGACCATCAATATGGCGGTGAATCTGCATCTGATGCCGGCCAAGGGCATGACATTGCCGTTTGTCTCATACGGCGGCTCGTCGCTGATCTCGCTCGCCTACGGCATGGGCATGCTGGTGGCGCTGACGCGCGAGCGGCCGCGGGCCAAACTCGGCGGCGGCAGGTTGCTCGCCAAGGAGCCCGTATCAATGGGTCCCGTATCATTGGGCACTGTGTAATGGACGCGGCGCGCGCGGCGCCGGGTTTGGGGCCGGTGCTCGTTGCCGCCGGCGGCACGGGCGGTCACTTGTTCCCCGCCGAAGCGCTGGCGGCGGCGCTGGCTAAGCGCGGCATCGCCACGCATCTTGTCACCGACCGCCGCGCCGCACGCTTCGGTGGCGCTTTCTCCGACGACACCATCCACGTCGTGGCGAGCGCGACGTTTCAATCGCGCAATCCGATCGCGGTCGCCAAGACGCTTGCCGCACTCGGCACAGGCTTCAACCAGGCGCGAAAGCTGATCGGCCAGCTCAAGCCCGCAGCCGTCATCGGCTTCGGCGGCTATCCGACCATTCCGCCGATTTTGGCCGCGGTGTGGCGCGGGGTGCCGAGCCTCATTCACGATTCCAACGCCGTCATCGGCCGCGCCAACCGATTGCTCGCGCCGCGCGTCACCGCGATTGCCACAACCTTTCCCGACATGTTCAGCGCCGCGCCGGCACTGGCCGCGAAGGCGACCGTGACCGGCAATCCGTTGCGGCCGGCGGTGATCGCGGCGGCGGCCGTGCCCTACCCGGCGCCTGGCGATCCGTTGCGTCTTCTCGTCGTCGGCGGCAGCCAGGGCGCCCGCATCATGGCGGATGTCGTGCCGGCCGCGATCGGCCGTGTCGATGCCGGACTGCGGGCGCGGCTCGCCGTGGTCCAGCAGGCGCGCGAGGAAGATATCAGCCGCGTCAGCCGCACCTATGCGGACCTCTCGGTCGCCGCCGAGATCGCGCCGTTTTTCTCCGATCTGCCGGCCCGCATGGCGGCGTGCCACCTGGTGATCTCGCGTTCCGGCGCGTCGACGGTCGCCGAGCTTGCCGCGATCGGCCGGCCGTCGATCCTGGTGCCGCTGCCGGGCGCGCTCGACCAGGATCAATTCGCCAATGCCGGCGTGCTTGAAAGCGCCGGCGGCGCGCTGCGGCTGCGGCAGGACGACTTCACCCCGCAGCGGCTGGCCAATGAAATCGCGGTTCTGACCGGCAAGCCGCAACGGCTCGTCGCCATGGCGGCGGCCGCGCAATCGGTCGGCCGCCTCGACGCCGCCGAACGGCTTGCCGACCTGGTGCTCAAGGTGGCGGGAATAGCCTGAAAGCCGTAATTCCAGCATTATCCATCCGTTATGGCGAGGTTTGGTAGGGCTGGCTTGTCCCCGCCGCCGGCATCTTTCATTGATGGGGACGCGGCGCGAATACCCGGCATGGGGCTGGGTAGTGGGCCGGGTAGCGCGATACCGGGGAGTTCAAATGAAACTGCCGCTCGATATCGGCCCGGTGCACTTTGTCGGTATCGGCGGCATCGGCATGAGCGGCATCGCCGAGGTGCTGGTGAATCTCGGCTATGTCGTACAGGGCTCCGACCAGGCCGACAGCGCCAATGTCAAACGGCTGCGCGACGAAGGCGTCAAGGTCGCGATCGGACATGCCGCCGATAATCTCGACGGCGCGCGCGTCGTCGTCGTCTCCTCGGCGATCAAGTCCGACAATCCCGAACTCGTCGCGGCGCGGGCGCAGCGCCTGCCGGTGGTGCGGCGCGCCGAAATGCTCGCCGAATTGATGCGCTTGAAAAGCTGCGTCGCCATCGCCGGCACCCACGGCAAGACCACGACGACATCCATGGTGGCGACGCTGCTCGATGCCGGCGGCTTCGACCCGACCGTGATCAATGGCGGCATTATCAACGCCTACGGCACCAATGCGCGGCTCGGCGACGGCGACTGGATGGTGGTCGAGGCCGATGAATCCGACGGCACCTTTCTGAAACTTCCCGCCGACATCGCCATCGTCACCAATGTCGACCCCGAACATCTCGATCACTTCAAGACCTTCGACGCGGTGCAGAACGCATTCCGCGACTTCGTCGAGAACGTGCCGTTCTACGGCTTCTCGGTGATGTGCACCGATCATCCGATCGTGCAAAAGCTGGTCGGCCATATTCAAGATCATCGCATCATCACTTACGGCGAAAATCCGCAGGCCGATATACGGCTGGTCGACGTCTCGCATGCCGGCGGCATTTCGCTGTTCACGATCGTGCTCGCCGAACGCGCCGGACAAGCGGCGCACGAGATCAAGAACCTCGCTTTGCCGATGCCGGGACGGCACAATGCGCTCAACGCCACCGCCGCGGTCGCGGTGGCGCACGAGCTTGGCGTCTCCGACGACGCGATCCGCAATGCGCTCGCCAAATTCGGCGGCGTGCGGCGGCGCTTTACCCGCACCGGCACCTGGAACGGCGTCACTATTATCGATGACTATGGCCATCACCCGGTCGAGATCGCGGCCGTCCTCAAGGCGGCGCGCGAATCGACCAAGGGCCAGGTGATCGCCGTGGTGCAGCCGCATCGCTACACCCGGCTCGCCGCGTTGTTCGAGGAGTTCTGCACCTGTTTCAACGACGCCGACATCGTCATCGTCGCCCATGTCTATTCGGCGGGCGAGACGCCGATCAAAGGCGCCGATCGCGACGCGCTGGTGCACGGCTTGCGCACCCACGGCCATCGTCAGGTGGTCCCGCTCGATAGTCCCGAGCGGCTGGCCTCGCTCATCGCCGGGATGGCAAAGCCGGGCGATTACGTCGTCTGTCTCGGCGCCGGTTCGATCACCCAATGGGCCTATGCGCTGCCGGGAGAATTGGCTGGCTGATGACGTTTCCCGATCTCATTCCGGGCCTCAAGAAAAATATGCCGGAGCTGCGCGGCCGGTTGCTCGCCAATCAATCTCTCGCAGAACTGACATGGTTCCGCGTCGGCGGTCCGGCGCAGCTTTTGTTCATGCCCGAGGATGAAGCCGATCTTGCCGACTTTCTGAAAAATCTCCCGGCCGATATCGCGGTGACGGTCATTGGCCTCGGCTCCAATCTGATCGTGCGCGATGGCGGCATTGCTGGCGCGGTGATCAGGCTCGGGCGCGGCTTTAGCGAGGTCAGTGTCGAAGGCTTGCACATTCGCACCGGGACCGCGGTGCCCGACGTGAAAGTCGCGCGCGCCGCGCAAGAGGCCGGCGTTGCCGGACTGTCGTTCCTGCGCGGCATTCCGGGCGGCGTCGGCGGCGCCTTGCGCATGAACGGCGGCGCTTACGGCCGCGAGACCAAAGACGCGCTCGTCGAAGCGCGCGCGGTCGATCGGCAAGGCCGCGTTCACGTTCTCAGTAACAGCGACATGCACTACACCTATCGGCATTGCGGCGCGCCGGACGATTACATTTTCACGCAAGCCGTGTTCGCCGGCGACCGCGGCGATCCGGCTGTCATCGCAGCCGAGATGGACAAGATCACCGAGTCGCGCGAGGCGACCCAGCCGATCAAAAGCCGCACCGGCGGTTCGACGTTCAAAAATCCGGCCGGCCACAAAGCCTGGCAATTGATCGACGCCGCCGGTTGCCGCGGCTTGTGCCAAGGCGATGCCCAGGTTTCGGAAATGCACTGCAATTTTTTGATCAATTTAGGTAGCGCCAAGGCCGCCGATATCGAGACCTTGGGCGAAACCGTGCGGCAGCGCGTCAAGGACAATTCCGGCGTCGATCTCGAATGGGAGATCAAACGCATTGGGGTTCCTGAAGTCGAGGGCTCTGCATAAGTCCGATAGAGACTCTCGACCTTTCCACAATTGTCGATTCTATTGGTATTTCTTGCGAATCATCGGCCTAAGGCACCTCGACAAGCCAATTGGCTGAATTGTGGCTGAGACCCTGTGGCTCGGATAATGGCCAAGCATGTCGCCGTTCTGATGGGAGGCTGGTCGGCGGAGCGCGAGGTGTCGCTGCGCTCGGGCAAAGCCTGTGCGGCGGCGCTGGCCCGCCGCGGCTATCGGGTCACGCCGATCGATGTCGGCCGTGATATCGCCGCCGTGCTGACCGCGGCCAAACCTGATGTCGCGCTCAATGTGCTGCATGGCCGGCCAGGCGAAGACGGCACCCTGCAGGGGCTTCTGGAAATCCTCGGCATTCCCTACTCGCATTCGGGCGTGATGGCCTCGGCGGTCGCCATGCAGAAGGACTACGCCAAGGCGTTGTTTCGC
>Ga0209448_10000281_pt1 | contig 18052 bp, 11 predicted proteins | sample BogFormECP14_OM2_FD_188245 | JGI IMG/M metagenome (GOLD analysis project Ga0209448, IMG submission 188245) | Bog forest soil microbial communities from Calvert Island, British Columbia, Canada - ECP14_OM2 (SPAdes) (version 2) | ecosystem: Environmental > Aquatic > Freshwater > Wetlands > Bog ... | reverse complement strand
CGTGAAGCCTACGGCGACCTGGTTGCCTTTCTTTACGGCTGGATGTTGTTCGCCGTCGCCAATGGCGGCACCATCGCCGCACTTTCCGTCGCTTCGGCGGCATACATGGGGAACATCATTCCCGCTATTTCGCAGGAGCACGTAATTTTATCGTTGCTAGGCATGCCATTTACGCGCGCGCATGCCGTCGGGCTGCTGCTCATCGCCATCCTTACTTACGTCAACGTTGTCGGATTGCGCTGGGGCGCGCTTCTGCAGAATGTCTCCACCTGGACCAAGTTCACCGCCATGGCAGCATTCGTTGTCCTGGGATTCGCCATCGGCAAAGGACATTGGTCGAATTTCAGCTCGCAGGCGCCCGGTGGTTTACACCAAGGTCTAACTATGGGGTTGAGTCCCGCGCAGTTAGTCTCCGCTCTCGGCGTCGGCCTGATCGCCGTCTTCTGGGCCTATGACGGCTGGGTCTACATCACATGGGTCGCCGGCGAAGTCAAAGAACCGCGACGCAATGTTCCGCTGGCCATGGTTCTAGGCGTGCTCGCGGTGGGCGCAATTTATCTGGCCATGAACATGACCTACGTTTACGCCATGCCGCTGAATGAGGTCGCAAAGCACGAAACCATCGCGCACGCTGCCGCGGCAAAGCTTTTCTCGCCCGCCGCTGCAGTCTGGCTGTCGGCGATGATCGCGATTTCTTGTTTTAGCGCGGCCGCGACCTGCACCCTATCGGGCGCGCGCGTCTACCTCGCCATGGCGCAGGACGGCGTGTTCTTCCGCCGCATGGCTGTCATCCATCCCAAGTGGCGCACGCCCGCCTTTAGCCTGATCGGCCAGGGCATCTGGGCCGCGGTGCTCACCATGAGCGGAGGCTACAACTGGCTTTACACCTACGTCATCTTCGGCATGATGCTCTCCTACACGCTGACCGTCATCGGCTTGTTCGTGCTGCGCTGGAAAAAGCCCGACATTCCACGTCCCTATCGCTGCACCGGATACCCATGGCTGCCCGCGATCTACATTTTGGTCGCGGTCGTCTGGATCGTTAACACCGTCATCCACCGGCCGACCGAGGCGCTCGGGAGCGCTGCGATTGTGCTGGTCGGCGTGCCGTGGTACTTGTACTGGAAGCGCCAGAGCCGTGCTAATTCCGCATAGGTATCGGCACATATTCCATATCTTCTCCCACGGATAATTCGGCCCGACCGCTTGACAAGTTCGCGGAACGGGCACAAACTTTCAGACGCTTTTGCTTCGGCACCCGCCGAATCCAGCCCGGGGAAAGGGTTTCACCCTAATTATTGAGGAGGATTCCATGTCGAATCTCACCAGCCGCACTCTCTTGTCCGCCCGTACCGCCATTCTGATTGCTGTGTTCTTTGTTGTGCTCTGCGGAAGCGCAGCCGCACAGCAGCACATCACTGGCACCTTGGGGGATGGCGCCACCTATGTGATCGACGTTCCGCCGATCTGGAACGGCACTCTGCTTCTTTACAGTCATGGCTACGTCGTGCCCGGATCGTCAAATCCCGCGCTCGACGTGGGCGATCCGCTCACGGGCAGCTATATGCTGGCGGCGGGTTACGCGCTGGCGGGTTCATCTTACGCGACCACCGGCTGGGCAGTTCAGCAGGCGATCCCGGATCAGATTGCAACCCTTGATGCTTTTGAAACCGCCGTTGGAACTCCAATCAACACCATCGCCTGGGGCCACTCTCTCGGTGGCATGATTACCGCCGGATTGGTGCAGGAATACCCGAGCCGCTTCAACGCGGCGCTTCCCATGTGCGGAGTGCTGAGCGGTGGCGTGGGCACCTGGAACGGGGCGCTCGATGTTGCATTCGCCTTCAACACGCTGGTGGCGGGCGGGTCTTTGCAGATCGTCGACATCACCGACCCGGATGGGAATTTGACCAACGCCGAAGACATACTCTATGTCGCTTCGACCAGTGCGCAAGGACAAGCGCGGGTGGCGTTGGCTGCGGCCCTTGGAGACTCACCCGGCTGGTTCGATCCGTTATCTCCGGAACCAGCGCGCACCGACTACGCAGACCAGATCGCTAACCAGTTTCTGTGGTTGTCTGAGGTGGATTTCCCGTTCTTCTTTGCTCTGCGTGCCGAACTGGAGGCCCGCGCCGGAGGCAATCCTTCATGGAACACGGGCGTCGATTACGGACAGCACCTGAAGCACTCGGTCAATTATGCGGAGGTGCAAGCACTGTATGCCGCGGCCGGATTGAGCCTGGACACGGACCTCGCGACACTGAAGAAAGCCCAGCGAATTAAGGCCGATCCGGGCGCCGTGGCTTACCTGAGCGAGAACATCATCTACAACGGCCAGCTGCCATTTCCGGTGCTGACGATGCACACGACCGGCGACGGACTCGTGCCGGTGGAAAACGAGCGCGCCTATCGCTACGTAGTCAACGAGGCGCACGACAGCACTATGCTCCGACAAATATTCGTGCACCGCGCCGGTCACTGTGCATTCACTCCGGCGGAAACAATTACCGCGCTCGAAACGCTTGACCTGCGTCTGACGACCGGGAAATGGAGGGACCTCACCGTTCCCGACCTGAACAATGACGCGGATCTCCTGGGCTCCGGGTACAACGTTTACATCGATGGCGATTCGTTGGTGCCCACGCCACCGGCTTTTCTGAAGTTTGAACCCTTCCCGTTCCTGAGGATATACGACGCGTTTACGAAGTAGGAACGCGGAGAAGCGCGGCAGAGGTCTCCAACAAGAAAGCGGCACGGAGCTTCTCATTCCCTCTCCGTGCCGCAGCTGTCTCCGTGGTGAAAGAATCTCTACACCGGCACAGCCGTCTTCCTTTTGGGATTAAAGAACGGCAGCGACACCACCGTCGCCGTCGTCTTCATCCGCTGCGCTTCGATGGTCAACTCCATTTGCAGCTTGGTGCCGGGCTTCGAATATTCGGTGCCCACGCTGGCCAGCGCAATCAACTTCTTCAGCAGCGGCGAGAACGCCGTCGTCGTGGCCTTGCCCACGTGCTTGTCGCCAGAATAGACAGGCACCGCAACACGTGATGCCTGGCTGGGCGCTGCCGGAGAGAGTCCGAACTTGTCGAACTGCTCCTCCACTTCCACCCAATCGATTTCCAGTCCAACTAACTGCCGTGCCACGCCCTGCTTGTTGTCTTGCGCCAGCGCACGCTTGCCGATGAAGTTCTCTTTATCCAGATGCACCATCTTCCCGAAACCCAACTCATACGGCGAAAATTTCTGTGACGGAATCAGCGCCTTCTTCGAGCTTGTGTAATCGACTTCGATCAGCAGCAGTCCGGCCTCTACGCGCGCCACATCGAGCGCCAGCATGCCGGCGGCATGAATGTCGAATTGCTTGCCTTTGTCCATCAGCGCGTCCCAAACTCTGACGGCTTCATTCCACGGCATCCAAATTTCATAGCCGAGGTCGCCCGTGTATCCGGTGCGCGAAATATCCACCGGCACGCCGGCAATCTTGCCAATCGTTTTTCGAAAGTACTTCAGATCCGTGATGTCAGCTTCTGCGACCGTCTTCAAAAGTTTCGCGGAGGCCGGCCCCTGCAGCGCCAGAGCCGCCGTTTGGTCGGAGATGTCCTCAATCTGAACGTCCATGTTCAGGCCGTTTTGCCGGAACCAGCGCAGGCTTGGATCGGCGGCCGTCCAGCGATATTTGTTTTCTTCCAGGCGCGTGATCGTACCGTCGTCGATGACCTTGCCGTCTTCATCGCACCAGCAGGCATAAATCACCTGCCCCACTGCGACTTTGTTGACGTCGCGCGTGATCATGCGGTTCACCAGTCTGGTCGCATCTTTGCCCGTCACCAAATACTTGTAGAGCGGAGAAATATCAATCAGCGCGCATGCATTGCGGATCGCGTTGTACTCATGCTCGTGGTGCACCTCATACACGCTGACCGTGTAGTATCCCGACCACTCGCGATAATTCAGGCTCTGGCAGAGGGCGAAAGTTCTCTCGTGAAACGCAGTTCCAATGGGCAAAGTCGACCTCGAAAGGTTTCCCCTGTGTGTTTCTCTCTGTGAACCCCTGTGATCCCTGTGGTTAAGAAAATCTTCACCACAGGGATCACAGGGGTTCACGGAGGGAAATTTGAAAAATCCCTGACGCCGGATTATATGCACCTCAACGCGTCCGCTGCAAGCGCCGAGATGGATTGACCGTGAGTCATCAATCATGCGCAAGCAGCGACAAACAGCTACTTTCTCGATAGAATGGCGAGTCACTTTTTCCGGACGTGAGCGGTTAACCTATGCCTTCTGTTGCGCGCGGTACGAAGTACGACGTGATCGTGGTTGGAGGAGGCCACAACGGCCTTGTCAACGCCGCCTATCTGGCGAAAGCGGGAAAGAAGGTTCTGGTGCTCGAGCGCCGCCACGTCCTCGGCGGGGCGGCTTGCACGGAGGAAGTTTTTCGCGGCTTCAAGTTTTCGGTTTGTTCTTATGTCGTCTCGCTGCTGCGGCCCGAGATCATTCGCGACCTCGATCTTCCCCGCCACGGACTTGAGATCCTGCCGCTCGACGGCACTTTCACTCCCATGCCGAACGGCGACCATTTGTGGCGCGTCAACGATCACGGCAAGACGCATCGCGAAATTGCCCGCCACTCGCGCGTTGACGCCGAAGCCTACGATGAATTTGGCAGAGCGATGCAGGCGATGTGCCGCTTCGTGAAGCCGATCCTCAGTATGATTCCGCCCGACCCGGCCACGCTGAATCCGAAAGAATTGATGAAGCTGCTCTTCATCGGCCGCCGCTTCCAGGGCATGTCGAGCGAGGACAAATACAACCAGGTTCAGCTCATGACCATGAGCGCCATCGACTTTCTCGATCAGTGGTTCGAGACTGATGTGCTCAAGGCGACGATGTCCGCGTCGGGCATTATCGGAACTTTTCTCGGCGTGCGCTCGCCCGGCACCGCTTACGTTTTGCTGCATCACTATATGGGCGAGATTGACGGTGCCTTCCGCGCCTGGGGATTCGCGCGTGGCGGCACCGGCGCCATCTCGAACGCAATCGCCGACGCAGCCCGCGAGGCCGGAGCCGAAATTCGCACCGAAGCTCCGATTGCGAAGATCCTCGTTAAGAACGACGTCAAGAACGGACGCGCTGTCGGCGTTGTGCTCGGTAACGGCGACGAGATTTACGCCGACGTAATTTCCTCCAGCGTCGATCCGCGACTCACGTTTACCAAGATGATCGAGCCCGGCAATCTGCCCGATGAATTCATGGAAGGCGTGAATCGCTATAAGTTCCGCGGGTCTTCCGGCAAAGTAAACATGGCGCTCGACGGCTTGCCCGATTTCAAGTGCATGCCGGGAGTGGGCGCGCATTTGCGCGGCGCCATGTCGATCTCGCCCAGCGTCGAGTACATGGAGAAAGCTTACGACGAAGCGAAATACGGGCACTGGTCATCGCACCCCTACATCGACATGGTGATTCCGACGCTCACCGACACGTCGCTCGCGCCGCCGGGCAAACACATTCTGTCTTGCTTCGTGCAATATGCGCCCTACAAACTGGCGCCCGGCCTGGACTGGGACACGGAAAAAGAAAAATTCGGCGACAGCGTGGTCGACACCATCGCCCAATACGCGCCGAACATCAAGAACATCATCCTGCACCGCCAGGTCGTCACCCCGCTCGACCTGGAACGCGAATGGGGATTGACTGAAGGCAACATCTTCCAAGGCGAACTTTCGCTCGAACAGTTATTTTTCCTCCGCCCGGTTGCAGGATGGGCGCAATTCCGCTCGCCCATCAAGAACCTTTATATGTGCGGATCGGCCACGCACCCCGGCGGCGGCATCATGGGCGCGCCCGGACGTCTGGCGGCGCTCGAGATTCTGAAAGACGGAGCGGCCTGATGTCCTCAGAAAGACCTATGGCCGAAACGCGCGATGTCGTCATCGTCGGTGGCGGACACAACGGTCTGGTCACTGCCTTCTATCTCGCCAAAGCCGGCTTCAAACCGCTGCTGCTCGAACGCCGCGCCCAGGTGGGCGGCGCAGCCATTACCGAAGAATTTCATCCCGGCTTCCGTTGCTCCACGCTCGCGCACAACACCGGACCACTCCGCGCCGACATCGTGCGCGACATGCAGTTGGAGAGACACGGCCTCAAGCTGACGACTCCCGATGTGAGCACCGTTTCGCTGCTGCCCGACGGGCGCGCGCTCGTGCTGTACTCCGACGCAAGAAAAGCGGCGCAGCAAATCGCACTCTGGTCGCAGAAAGACGCTGCCTCCTATGCGGACTTCGGCGCGGCCCTGGGAAAGATTGGCAAGGTCATCGGCGAAGCCCTCCTACTAACTCCGCCGAACATTGACAACCCCAACAGCGGCGATCTCTGGGGAATGTTGAAGACGGGGCGGTCGATAAGAAATCTCGGCAAGAAAGACTTGTATCGAGTGCTGCGCTGGGGACCGATGGCCGTGGCCGATCTGGTCGCTGAATTCTTTGACACCGAGCCGCTGCGCGCCACCATCGCCGCCCGCGGCATCTTCGGAACATTTCTGGGACCGTGGTCGGCGGGCAGCGCCCTCGTGTTGCTGTTGCGCGCCGCTGCCGAACCATCTCCAAATCCGTCTCCCGCCGGAAGGATTCAGTTCCCTGCCGGTGGTGTGGGGGCCATCACTCTGGCCATGGCTGCAGCGGCGAAACAGGCGGGCGCGGAGATTCGCACCGGCGCCGACATCGCCGAGGTTCGCATCAAAGACGGCGTCGCCACTGGAGTCGTGCTCACCTCTGGCGAAGAAATTTCCGCACGCGCCGTGGTTTCGAACGCCGACCCCAAGCGTACTCTCATGCGCTTGGTCGATCCCGCGCACCTCAGCCCGGACTTCGTTCAGAAAATCAAGAATTACCGCTCCATGGGGACGGTCGCAAAAATCAACCTCGCGCTCTCCGCGCTCCCGGAATTCACCGCGCTTAAGGCTGGTTCACAGTCAAACAGTAACGGCGACTTGCTTCGCGGCCGCATCCAAATCAGTCCCGAGATTGACTACCTCGAGCGCGCCTTCGACGAATCAAAGTACGGCAACTTCTCGCGTCACCCGTACATTGAAATTACGTTTCCGTCTCTTTCCGATCCGTCGCTCGCCCCGGTTGGCGAGCACGTGATGTCCATCTACATGCAGTACGCTCCGTACAAGTTGAAAAATAGCGACTGGGAGAGCCAGCGCATCGCACTCGGCGAAACCGTGGTGAAGACGATTGCGCAGTACGCACCGGATCTGCCGCAGACCATCCTGCGCCACCAGATCATTACGCCCAAAGATCTCGAGGAAACTTACGGTCTCACCGGAGGCCACATCTTCCACGGTGAGCTCGCGCTCGATCAGTTCTTCACCATGCGTCCGCTGCTGGACTGGGCTCGCTATCAAACGCCGATCGAGCGCCTGTATCTGTGCGGCAGCGGAACGCATCCCGGCACCGGGCTCACCGGCGGCTCCGGCGCCAACGCCGCCCGCGAGATTGCGAAGGCACTGAAGAAGTAGTTCATGTTTCCCTCGGTGTACCCCTGTGCACCTCTGTGTCCTCTGTGGTAAAGAAGTTCTTGAACCACAGGGGACACAGAGGTACACAGGGGACAATGACCTTTATGCAAACTTCCGCCATCCTTCTCGTCTCCTGCCCCGACCGCAAAGGAGTCGTCGCCTCGATTGCCGACTTCATCTTTCGCCACAACGGCAACATCCTGTTCGCCGACGAGCATGGAGACGAGGAATCCAATCTCTTTCTGACGCGAGTCGAGTTCGATCCCGCCGATTTTGATTTTGCCCTTGCTGAGTTTTCCGAGCGCTTCGCTCCCGTCGCCCGCGACTTTCAGATGGACTGGCGGCTCGCCCATTCTACCGACCGCCCACGTGTAGCCGTTTTCGTTTCGAAGTATGACCATTGCTTACAGGATCTGCTCTACCGCCACCAGAGCGGCGAACTCCACTGCGAGATCCCGTTTATTATTTCCAACCATCCCGACAATCAGCGCATCGCCGACTTCTACCGCGTCCCCTACTTCGTCGTGCCGGTCACAAAAGAAAACAAGCAGGAAGCAGAACAGAAACAAATCGCGCTCGTCCGCGAACACAAATGCAGTCTCGTCGTCCTCGCGCGCTACATGCAGGTACTCTCGAACGAGTTCATTGCCACGCTGGGCTCGCAGAACGTCATCAACATTCACCACTCTTTCCTGCCGGCGTTCGTTGGTTCCAAGCCCTACCACCAGGCGTTTCAACGAGGCGTCAAGCTGATCGGCGCCACCGCCCACTACGTTACCAAAGTGCTCGACGATGGCCCCATCATCGAGCAGGACACCGTCCGCATTTACCACCGCGACACCATCGACGATCTGATCCAGAAAGGTCGCGACATCGAAAAAATCGTCCTGTCGCGCGCCGTCCGCTGGCACGTTGAGAACCGCATCCTGCTGTATGGAAATAAGGCCGTGGTGTTTCAATAGGACGGCAATAGTACAGCTCAAAAAGCGCCGCCCGCCTGATCCAGTCGCTCCCGAGAGCTTCATTCACGTACCACAGTACCGACAACCGGGCGCAGGGTAACAGTGCAGTCACTTCCGTAACCCGGTAACCGATTGCGCTGCCACTCCCTTTCGGTTTAACTAAAGGACGGTACCCATTTGAAAACACTACCCCGCGATCTCGAAGGAGCAGACTTTGGTTGAGGATCCCAAATGGGAACTCGCGTTGCTGGCCACCGTGCAGAGCTTCTATCAGCGGCTGCTCAGTGACCAGCTCGGCGGAAAACTGCCCGCGCCAAGCGAACTCGCCCCTGACGTTATCAGTCATGCCGACGACGTGCGCTCCACTCTCGATCAGATGCAGCTCTGGATCCAGCTTCTCGACATGGCCATCACTCCCGCCATGCTACGGCTTGGAGTGCAGTCCGATCTCGACCCCGAGGTCGCCGAGGCGCTGCTGCGCTACTTTGCGCGCCACCGCGACGATTCCGGCGCCAATCGCGACAAGACCGATCTGGTCGCGACTTTTCTGTTTCGTCATCCTCGCGTGCCCGGACAGTGGGAGCAACGTGGCTACGGCCTCGATGGATCGATTCCTCTATCTCCGTTTGAAATCGCGCTGCTTGAAATTCTGTCCGAGTCCGATGTACCCACACTCCCGGAAAGTCATGTGCAATTGCTGCGCGAATTCGGTCCCTTGCTCGATCAGGCAAATCGCTTCCAGGACTTCAGTACGCTCATGGACTCCGGCATTATTCCGCGGGTACGGGAATTAAAAGCCTCGCTGGGCGAATCGATTTATCACCCCGGAGTGCTGGCCACGCTCGCGCCTTACAACGCCGCGTTCGGCGATCGTTTCCATTCGTTGTTCGACGCCGCCACAAAAGAAATTAAGGATTTCGCCAACCGCCTGGAAGAACTCGGCGGCAGCATCCTGAGCACGGTCGACGGCGTTGAGGTCACGGTCGAGGACGTCGCCGCGCTGAACCAGGAAGCTTTGCTGAAGATTGATTACAGCTCAGCCCTGGACAAATTCCGTCGCGTCTCACGGCTGAAAAAAGAGTTGGAGCGCAGGCCGCCGATCCGGCGCGCCACCAACCAAACCCCGGCCGCTCACGTGGCCCCGGGCGGTGCAGCGGCGGCTCCTGCTCCCGCGCTCGTTCCCAAGTATTCTCCCGCAGCCATCACGCCGCAGGCTCTCTCCGCCGAAGAAGCCAAGTTGCGCAGAGTGGAAGAATCGATTCGTGTCTTCGTGCGCGTCGCCGATCCAAAATTCCGCCAGATCGTGCCCATGCGCTATTTCAACCTGATGCTCAGTAACGCCGAGATTGAGGCTTACACCGCCGACTACCTCGAACAAACGGGTCCGCGGGCGGATGCTGCCCGCATGCTGCTCCGCCTCGTCGCCGTAACCGCGCGCATCACGACTGAGGTGGAGGAGTTGAAGCGCTCGCAGAATTCGCGCTCCGTTTGGAAGCTGCACGCCGATTCCCTGGTAGTCCTCGTCGACCTCGCCAAACACCTCGCCGAAGCCGTAGACCGGCTCGCCTTGACCGTCGGCCAGCAGGCGGAAACGCAGGCCAACAGTGAGCCTCTCCGCAACTCACTCGAGAAGCTGCGCGAGCGCACTACCGAAGCTGCCAAGCTCATCGCCGCGGCGTAACCACAAAATAAAAAGGGACGGGCTATTCGCCCATCCCTCATTCTTCTGTATTCAAGCCGCAGCTAACGCCTAGTGAATATCGAACTGCTCCTGGTGCAGCGCCGGATCCGACTTCACGATAATTGTCTTTTTGGTGAGCTCTTCCATTTCATTCAGCAGACGCGCGTTGTCCGCCTTCAGCGCTTTCGCAACCTCCGGATTCACTCGCAACATCACGTCGCTGTGTTCCAGATGCTTCGAGATCTTCCGCATCTCGACATACACCTCGTTGCAGATGGTATTCACCGCTTTCACGAAGCCCGTGGCCTGGCAATACGGGCACGGCGATCCGATCGTCCGTTCCAGTGATTGCTTCACCCGTTTGCGGGTAATCGCCACCAGACCGAAATCATTGAACTGCAGCACCTTTGACGGCGCCCGATCGAGGCGCAACGCCTCTTCCAGCGCCTGCATCACTTTCTGCCGGTTGCGCCGCTCGTCCATGTCGATGAAGTCGATGATGATGATGCCGCCCAGATCGCGCAGCCGTACCTGCCGCACGATTTCCTTGATCGCATCCACGTTCGTCTTCACGATCGTGTCTTCCAGGCGGGCGGTTTTGCCGACGTACTTGCCGGTGTTCACGTCGATCGCGACCAGCGCTTCCGTCTGATTGATCACGATGTAGCCACCGCTCTTCAGCCAGACTTTCGACTTCAGCGCCTTGTTGATTTCCTCATTCAACCCGAACTGATCGTAGAGCGGCGTCTCCTTCGTGTAGAGCTTAACGCGCTTGACCAGAGCCGGCTGGAAGCGATTGGCGAAGCGCACAATGCGCTCGTACTCCTGCTCCGTGTCGACCCAGATGACGGAAAAGTCCGAGCTCACCTGGTCGCGCAGCACCCGCTCCACGACGTTCAGGTCGTGATAGATCAGCGCGGGCGCCTTGCTGCTCTCAGAGCGCGTCTTGATCTCGTTCCACAGATTTTTCAGAAAGCGAATATCGGCTCGCAGCTCCTCGTCGGTCGCGCCTGCCGCCGCGGTACGCACAATGAACCCACCGCCGCCGTTTTCCCGCTCGCTCTGGATGATTCGCTTCAGCCGCTGGCGCTCTTCTTCCGAGGCGATCTTGCGCGACACGCCCGTGTGGTTCACCGTCGGCATGAAGACCAGGAAGCGACCGGGCAGCGCAATGTGGCTGGTAATGCGAGCGCCCTTTTTTGCGATTGGCTCTTTCGCAATCTGGATCAGAACTTCCTGCCCTTCCTTGAGCAGTTCGCTGATCTGCGGCACCACCGTGTTCTCGCGGCTGCGGAAGCGCCGTCCACCGCGCCGTCCCCGCCCTCGATCGGAACCGCGCTCCGGGCCGCGACGCTGCGTCCGCTGCAATAACCTCGCCTCGGGTACCGGACCACGAACTTCAGCGCTCGCATCCACGGCGCCGTCGCCAATCGCCTCGGCCTCCAGCAGCGCCTCAGCTTCCGCTTGTGCCTCTTCGAGTTCCAGCTCTTCCGCTTCTCGCTCTTCGGCTTCCAGTACGGCTTCGGGAACCGCCTCGCCGTTCGCTGCTGGCTCGCTACTGGCTGCCAGGCCGGGAGCAACCTCTCCAACTCCGGATGCCGACAACTCGCCACCGGCCGCTCGCGTCTCTTCTTCCAGTTCTTCAAAGCCCGCGTCGTCTCCCGGTTCTTCTCCGTAGGCCTTGAGGTCGGCTTCTTCTTCCTCGATCTCCTGTTCCTCCACCGCGTGTCCAATATCGGGCGTAAGATGCGGAGCTGCTCCGACCAGTTCGCTCGTGGCGTCGTGGACCGTCGCCTCTTGGACCGTAGTTTCCGGCGCCGAGTAAGTCTCCGCATCCGTTCGCACCTCGCTCCCAGCTTCCGCTATTTCCGGCGCGGCGCTGGCCACCGTCCCGCGCACTTCCTCTTCTTCATAAACTTCCTCTTCCGTCACATGCTCATGCTGCTCGTGAAGCGGCTCGGCAACTTTCGCCGCGAAGATCGGCTCGTCTTCGGGGAAGTTTGCAATGATCGATGCCGGTGCCGGCCGTTCCGCGGCCGCACCTTCCGCTGAACTCTCCACCGACAAAGCCGGGCTTTGATTCACACTCTGATTCAGACTCTGACCCTGTCGTTGATACTTCGAGATCGATTCGCCGGGAAGCACGATGGGTTGGTATCCCGGGGGCGGTCCGTAATCGTAGTCTCGGCCAGTGCGCGCGGTCGGCGCCGGTCGCTGGAATCGCGAGTCCGATCCGCTGCGTCCCGGACGGTCGCCACGGTTAAAGCGTTCGCTCCGTGGTTCGTTGCGAAGTTCGTTGCGAGGTTCGTTGCGAGGTTCGCCGCTGGTCTCACTGCGTTCTTCGCTGCGAATTTCGCCGCGGTCCGTACTCGGCCCGCGCCCGCCCCGGTCTCCGGTTTCTCCGCGACGCCCGCGACGACGGCGGCGTCCGCGAAAGTCGCGGACTGTGCCCGTGCCCGTGGTGTCGCCCGGCGCTTCCGCAGAAGCCACCTCCGGCTCTTCCCCCTCGTCCGCGAGGTTGCCGGCTTCGGCAAGCTGCGCGTCACTATTACCATTAATCGCCGGACCGCCTCCAGTCGCTTCCAAACCGTTGCGCGGACGTGTCTCCCCCACCGGACGATTTGCCGGGATCGCCTCATCCAGGTCCTCGTCCTGCTGTTCCAGATCCATGAAGTCGGAGACGTAGAGAAACGCGTCGCGTTCCAACCCGATATCCACAAAAGCCGACTGCATGCCTGGCAGCACGCGCGTCACTCGGCCCTTATAAATCGAGCCTGCTAAGGTGTATTCGTTTTCTCGTTCCAGGTAAATTTCGGCTAGCTGATCGTCTTCCGTGATCCCCACTTTGGTTTCGTGGGGGGTGGTCGATACATACAATTCCTTGTTCATTTCTACTCCGGTCTTTCTTCACCGGACCAGAAGCGCAAGGCGGACCAGGAGATCGATAGCGTTCAGCGCCGCTCCGGGTAGGAACGGGCGCGGTCAACAGGAGGAAGTACTTCTTCCCGGGACCCGCACTGCAGTGAATTGTTCTTACTCGTCTGCACTGATCGCGTTAAGCCTTCCGTCAGGTCTGTGACCACTCTCTCGCATTCCGCTGAGGGGGCCGTTCCCCGCCTGACTGGCTTCAATCCTGTCCGGCTTTGACTTCTGCCGGCATTCTGCCCTCCTTTTTCGCGAGGGCCTTCGTAATCTTGTTTCCGTACTGAATCTTGTTTCGTCGCGCCGTTCTCGTTTTTGACCAGTCCCGTTGAAAAGACCAGTTGAAAAGGGCGCCCCAACTTCCTCCGACCGTCTCAGTTCACGAAGCGGCGCATCCTGACGTTCATTACCATCCCCAGCGCCAAAAACATGAAAAGAACGGAAGACCCACCGTAACTCATAAGCGGTAGAGGAATTCCCGTGACTGGCATAAAGCCAACCACCATGCCGACATTGACCAGGATGTGAAAACTAAGCACAGCCACCACACCCATCACCAGAAATGCTCCGGCGCGGTCGGGCGCCGTTTGTGCATTCTGAGTCAACCGCATCAGCACTATAAAGTATAACAGCAGAACCGCCAGAGCTCCTACAAACCCGTGTTCCTCGGCGAACGCGGCAAAAATGAAGTCGGTCTGTGGCACCGGCAGAAACGCCAGATGCGTCTGCGATCCCTGACTGCTGCCAAAGATCCCGCCCGACCCCACGGCAATCAGCGACTGATTTACCTGATATCCGGAGCCCTGCCGATCGGCATCTGGATTCATGAAACTCGTCAACCGCTCCTTCTGATACGACTTCAACACCTTCATCCACGCCACCGGGACCAGCAGCCCCATGATCATCACCACGATCAGCGCCTGCTTCCAGCGCAGTCCGCCCAAAAACAGACCCATGACCGCCACGGGCAGGTAGGTCAGCGCCGTTCCCAGGTCCGGTTGTGCCAACACCATCAGCATGGGAAAACCGACGATGGCTCCCGCCTTCAGGAAGTCCGCCCACGACAGCTCCCGCTCGTGCAAATCCGCAAAGTACTTCGCGACCGCCAGAATCAGGATCAACTTCACCCACTCCGACGGCTGAAAGTGCGCGCCCCACGGCATCTTGATCCAGCGCCGCGCACCCAGATACTTCTGCCCGAACAGAATCACCGCGATCAACGACGCCAGCGCCGCCACGTACATCCAGTGGATTTGTTCGAGCAGGGCTTGGTAGTTGAGCAGGCTGACCAGGAACATGGCACCCACGCCCGCCAGGATCCAGTAGATTTGCCGGATGTGGGATCCGGCAAATTTCGTGTGCTCGGTCGCACTGTGAATCTGCACCACGCCCAGCGCACAGATCACCAGCACGAAGCCCATCAGGACCCAGTCGAAATCTCGATAGGAAACGTAACGCGACATCGATTCAATGATCTAGATTAAACGACCCACCCCAGAACGCATTGGAGAGAACTCAGAGCAGGAACTCACTTGCATGAAAATCACTGGCAGGGATTCGTCGGGCACGACGGACTCACCGGGGGTTCCGAACGCGTCCATACCCAGATCGCAACTCCGCCCGCGACACCCAATCCGCCGTAGACCACGTACGGCGAACTCATGATTCCTCCACCTGCCGCCGGCGCCGCCCCGGCTGCTTTCCGGCGCTTTTTCTTCTTTTTATCGGTGTCGGCGGTGTCGTCCTTCGTGGTCTGCTGCCCCTGCGTCACGGTGGTCGTCGTTCCCTTGTCGTCCTGGACGGTTACGTCGCCTTTGTTAGCCGCGATCTGCACGCGTCCATCCACGTCGGTTACCTGAAACTCGGTCCAGGAATCGCCAGCCGGCTTTACCGTCACATCGCCGGCGCGCGCCGCCAATCCGCGTGAAGTCGTCACTCGTACCGAGCCATGCTCGAGTTCAACTGCCGAACCTTCAAATTTTACCAGGGAGTCCGCCAGCACCATGACGCTTGATCCATTCGATTGAATGCTGGCCGTCGAATCCGGCCGCGTCTGCAACATGTCTCCCGAAAACACGGCTGCCGATTTCGGCACCTCGCTCCCGTTCAACCACGCCGAGCCATTCGTGTACAACATGGCCGACGCGGTCTCTCCCGCCAGCATCATCTGCGCTGGAAACAGGACCGCCAGTAAACAGCACACGGCAGAGCGTAGCGCTGACTGTGACATTGGTTTGGATCACTCCCGCATTTCTTATTTTCCGCTATCGTAAGCTGTAAAGGGTTACAGGTCAATCCGTTTGTTCGCTTTTGTGCACTCCTGAGTCACTACGGCCGCCGAGGCTGCATGGAGGACATTCCCCCTCGGATCGCTGCAAGCAGGCTCCACAGCCGGCTTCCCCATGAGCACCTCACCATTCGCCGCTTCGACTTGCACGTCCATCCAGCGGTTCGCCGCATGATGCCCGGAAATTTTCATCTTCAGGTAATTGTCCGTCAGGGCTTCGGTGAAGTCCGCTCCGCCCGATTGCAACGTAATCGCCTCGACCACCGTCCCCACCAGCGACCTCGCAAACGCCGCTTTCCTCTTGGATGCAATCTCCCGCAACACGCGATTTCTTTCCCGCGCCACCGCGACCGGAACCTGCCCCGCTTGCTCCGCCGCCGAAGTTCCCGGGCGCGCCGAATAGGTGAAGACATGCAGATAAGTAAACGGCAACTCTTCGATCATGAGGCGTGTCTCCTCAAACTCCGCGTCCGTCTCGCCCGGAAATCCCACCATCACATCGGCGCCGATTGCCGCCGTTGGCATCGCCTTCCGAATCTTCCGAATCTTCTCCCGGTAATGCCACGGACGATACTTGCGATGCATGCGCCGCAACACCGCATCACTGCCCGACTGCATGGGCACGTGCGCATGCTTGGCGATGCGCCCAGATGCCGCCACCAACTCGATCAGTTCATCGCTCCAATCCATGGGCTCGACCGAACTGATGCGCAATTTCTCGAGAGACGTCTGTTGAAGGATGGCGCGAATCAAAGAGGCGAGTCGTTGGTCGTTAGTCGCTGGTCGTTCGCGGTTCGACTTTGGTTGCTGGCCGGAAGTCAAGGCTGTAAAAGGCTTTTGTTCGCCATCGACTAACGACCATCGACCATCGACTTCCAGATCCCGCCCCCACCGCCCCAAATTAATTCCCGAAATCACAACTTCACGATAGCCCGCCTCAACCAGCGTCCGCACCTCGGCGATGACGCGCTCCCCGGGCAGCGAACGGCTCTGCCCGCGAACATACGGGATCACGCAGAACGAGCAGCGGTTGTCGCATCCGTCCTGCACCTTCAGGTTCGGACGCGTTCGTTCATTGGCCGCTTCAAATACCGGAGCCGCCAGCAGTTCAGTATGCGCAAAAATATCCCCCACAATCACGCGGGTGGTCCGGCGCTCGAGAATCCGATCTTCAACAGCCAGCGGAAAAACTCCGTCTTGTTCTTGCTCTTGGGTGGCACAACCTTGTTCTTGCTTTTGGGTGGCGAAGCGCTTCAGCGCTGCGATAACTGGCTCCTTTCCGGTGCCGGTTTTAGCTGCTGAGGGTGACTGCGGCCCGGAAGAAAGCTGTGCCAGTGAAACAAACCCCGCCGCGGAAGAAGTGGCAATCTCCGCCGCCTGGTGCTTGTGCGAATTGCCAACCACCCAGGTCACACCCGGCAGCGCTGCCAGTTCCTCCGGCGCGCGCTGCGCGTAGCATCCGGTCACCAGAATGCGGCAATCCGGATTCACTCGTTGCAGCCGCCGTATCGATGCGCGCGCATCTTTATCCGCACCCTCGGTTACTGTGCACGTATTCAGCACAACAATTTCCGCGTCGCGAGCTGCCGCGGCGCGATCCAGTCCACGCTCCAGAAATTGCCGTTCCAGCGCCGCCCCGTCCGCTTGCGTTGCGCGACAGCCAAAATTCTCTATGTAGAAGCGAGCCACGCTCCTATACTAAACGAGTCGATGCTGCGACTGAAGCTCCCGGTGGCCGCTAGATTCGACGGCAGCGTCCTTACCGAAGATCGCTCTGAGCTGATGCCGCCGAGCACTGCATCTCCAGTTCCCCCGTACGAGGTGCACCATGAAACGTTGCATTCTTCTTGTCGACGACGATCTCGCCGTCCTCCTGACCCTCAAAGCTGTCCTTGAACTTCACGGATTCGATGTTGAAACCGCCGGCAGTTGCGCCGAGGCTTTTGCCCGCCTGGAACGCGGCGTTTACCAGATGGTGATCAGCGACCTGCGCATGGAAACGGAAGAGGCCGGCCTCGAGGTCATCCGCCGCGCGCGCCGCCAGGCTTACGATCCAGCGACCGCCCTACTCACCGCCTATCCGCCATCCGCAGAGCATTGGAAGGGAAAACAAGGGGGCGGAAAAGATTGGAGCGTAGAAGACTCCGACTCGCTGCTCATCAAGCCACTCGGTACCGCCGACCTTCTGCGCCAGGTGGAGGCCCTGCTCATCCGCCACGCGGACAAGCAACTCCACCGGCGCAACTCCGTCTCTAAAGGCGCAAGAAGCCACGCGCCGCGCAGGATGAGATCCCGCTAGCCAAGCTTCTACCTGCGTTCAAAGAATAATCAGGCGCTCGCGACCTGCCGCCCGTGCTGAAAGCACTCGCGGCACAGCACCGGCCGTCCCTGCGTCGGCCGGAACGGAACCGTGGTCTCTTTCCCACACTGCGAACAGTTCGTCCGGGTCTCGGTCTTCGCGTAGGAGTGTCCGCGCGACGGCCCGTGTCCCTGCGACTGGCCATGTGACGAAGCCCCAAGCACCGCCACCCTCTTCCCCTTGCAGTTCTTGCAGCGTTTGGGTTCGTTCTTGAACTGCTTGTCGTGGAAGAACAGCTGTTCACCCGCCGTGAACACGAAATCCGTGCCACAATCGATGCACTTTAAAATCTTGTCCTGGTATTCCATTGAAGAGGCGCTCC
>Ga0209448_10000280_pt1 | contig 18066 bp, 15 predicted proteins | sample BogFormECP14_OM2_FD_188245 | JGI IMG/M metagenome (GOLD analysis project Ga0209448, IMG submission 188245) | Bog forest soil microbial communities from Calvert Island, British Columbia, Canada - ECP14_OM2 (SPAdes) (version 2) | ecosystem: Environmental > Aquatic > Freshwater > Wetlands > Bog ... | reverse complement strand
GAGTTGCCGCGGGACTCGGACGCGGACGGGGCCTCCGAACGGCACGGGAAGTTCATTTCCGTTCATGCGATGGGCGAGAAGCGTTTGCGGGTGCAACGCGTCCGCCATGTCGATGCTCTCCCACCAGTCAGGTTGGATCGAGCGGTATACAACGTAACGCACCTGGGGCAGAGCGCCCACACGGTCCAGGATGTAAGAGAGCGGCACCCCGGTCCATTCGGCGATGTAAGTCCATCCTTCTTCACAGCCGATCATGGTGATCTGCGTACTGGTGGGGAAACTCCTGATCTCTGCCAGCGAGAACGAGGCCGGCCGCGCCGCCATCCCGTCCACAGTCACCCGCCAGTCCACGAAACTGGCTGCCTGGAGTCGTTTGAATTCATCGCCCAACGGATCGACTTCATTGGCGAACGGATTCTTCGAAATCTCGGTGCGGGAAAACTCACGGGCCCTGGAATGGCGGGTCAAAAGTCGCTGCGCCGCGTAGGTCAGCGTTTCTCCCGGGCCGTAAAGTCCTCCCGCGTCCGGCGGAATGAGCCAATGTTGCCGCGCGACTTTCGCAGCGACCGCGATCCCAGATGCACCGGCCGCCACAGCCAGCCCCGTGCTAATGAATTTGCGTCGAGAGCTATTGCTCATAACTTCACTCCGTCGGTGGGGTAGCGCGGCCGGTGATCATTGTTCCTGAAATCATGGCGCGCATACGATTTCGAAATCCCGCAACAAAGACCATCAGCACGTGAATCAACAGAAACAGCACAAGGAGTATCGTCACCAGGAAGTGCAGGCTGCGCGCCGTCTGCTGGCCTCCCAGGAGCCGAACGGACAGAGGGAATTCCGACGTGAATCCGAACGACATGGCAAGCCCCGTCCAGATCATCAATGGGAACAACACGAAGATTACGAGCAGATACGTGAGGCGCTGCAGCACGTTATACGACCACGCTTCTTCCTCGCCCGGCCGCTCGAAGCGCAAATGTCGAACCAGCGAACCGCCAAACTCCTTGATGGAAAGGTCAGAAGCCGCGGGAAACAGATTGCGCCGGAAATGCCCTGCGAAGAAGCCGAACAGCACGTACAACAAACCCGTCCCGACCGCAATCCATGCCGCCTGAAAATGGAGATAGCGGCTCCAGCCGTTCTGATCAGGGAGCACGTACCCATAGCCGGTGGGGACGGTATCCCTGGAGGATGGCAGGTGCAGATTGAGCCACGGGCGCATGTTTACGTTGCCGATCTCACCCCAGTAAAACCGTGGATGCGAAAGCACGATCTCTCCTCCGCTGACCAGCAGCGCGAGAAACGCTACCGTGGTAATCCAATGAGTCACGCGCACGAGCGCGGAGTGGCGCTTCCGGTGCGCGGCAGGCACTGCAGAACCAAGCTTGGCCGAAGAAGACAATTGGCGCGCACCGCGATCAGCGATCCGCAGACTCGCATCCATAAGTGGCCCCATCCCCGATGCTCTGGATTCTACAGCAGCCGCCGATTAGCCGAGGACCTTTTCGCTAACCATCGTGGTTGTTGGTGTAGCCGTCGGTTTGCTAGCACTAAATTACCTTCGTAAGCTTCCGCCGCTCGTTCCTCTCTGCTGAAATACCCGAAAACCACCTTTGTTTGAGGAGCGACACCATGAGCATGAGTATGTCCACTTTGGTCGTCATCGGCCTTCTATTCCTGGCCTGGGTATTCATTAAGCGCGTGCTGCCAATGCTGATTGTTCGGCAAATGGGCCGCTTCGCTCTTAAGAAAGTCGGGGAAAGCGCGATCGCCAAGGTCCCGGAGCAGATCCAGTTCACTCGTGCTGCCGCGCCGCAATGGAAAGATGAGGCCGCCATGCAGCGGCAGGCTACTCCGTTGGTGCGGGCCGGGTTTAGCGACCTGGGCACGTACAGCGTCGACAAGATGCCCGGCGCGTTGATCCGTGTCCTGTTTCAGTCGCAGACGCATGTGTCCGCACAGATTTGTGAGCATCCCCGGAGCGGAGGCTGGACCGAATTTGCCACGCGTTACATCGATGGTGGCAGTGACTATCTGACAACCTTGCCGGATCAGGGCATCGCTCCTCCGCCGTTTGCGCGAACCAGCCGCGCCGACAAGAGCACGCCGACGGATCGCCTCTACCAGCAACACCTGGCGCAGAGGAAATCGGCGGGGATCAAGCCTGTGGCTGCCAGCGAAGTGGTACACGAAATGGAAGACGCCTACCTGCGCTATATGGTCTGGAAGAAAAACAAAGGGCTCACGCCGGAAGAGGTCGCACACGCCACGGTGAAGTGGGCGAAGGCGAAGCAGCAAGCCGCGGGACAGTCCTGATCGAGCCTAACCGGGGCTAAAGCATACCGTTAAGATGCAGCCTTAGGATGCCTGGCGAGACTTGCCGTTTATCCAACAATTCCTAGTCAGTGTAAACTGCTGATTTTTTGCGAACTCTGTTATCGCCAACTAACGATTCGCCGCCCACTGGAAGCACAGTTCAAACCCGTCGGGGTCGCGTAAGTAAAGCTGCTTCATGTCGTATGCTGCCACTTTCGGCTCTTTCAAGTCGATTCCCTGGCGCGCAGGTGAGCGTATACCGCATCAACGTCGGGAGCAGCGAAATAGAGTGCAGTGTCACGATGGCCCGCCACACGTCGCGGGTCGGGAGATGGCGGGCGCTGGTCGTATTCGTAGGCTGTGTTCAGCATCAGGTCCGTCCCGTTCAACCTCAGCCAGACCCAGTTGTGGTTCGGTGCAGCTGTGTTCGCGTCGGTTGTTACGATCTGGAAACCGAGAACGTCGCAGTAGAACTTGAGTGACGTCGCCATGTCGAAGACCTGGAGCAACGGCGTCATCCCCTTAATGTCAACGGCCATATCGGACCTCCAGCCGGGAAGCGCGGCGAGGTGAAATTGTAATCCGCCGACAAAATTCGCGCGCGTATGACTGTTGATAAATCGCCGTTACACCAACAACCCGGTCGTTACTGAAATCTCGTGTTTTTCGGCAGTTGGGGCGACCTTCATGATGTTCGGTCGATTCACCACAGCCATTTAGTTCTCATCCCTCAGTTTGCTGCCCGTTATTATGCACGCCGAGCAATCCGGTGGAATTTTGCCCCCGGATCACGCTTCACTAGTGCAGACAGCAAATCATTCACACATCGCGGGCGACACGTTTGCCATAAAGTCCACCAGAAAGTGCGCTCCAGAGGCCGAGGTGAAGGAGGGGTGGAGAAAGCGGAGACAAAGATTAAAGATAAAGATGAGGACCGGGGAACGCTGCGGTAGCGTTCCCCGGCCGTGCTTGGTTCAGTCGTGACGGGTTCAGTGGAAGAGATTCAAGGTGTTGGTGGCATCGTCCACGTAGTAGACATTTTGCCCGACCGTAACCAGGCCGAACAATGCGCCGGAGCCCGGAGGATCGCCGCTGCTATCGAGTAGCGTCTTCGCGACCTGCAATCCATCGGACGTGGTCTGGACCATATACCCGTCATCTCCGTTCGCGGTGAGGATGTCACCGTTGGGTGCGACAGTCAGGCCCAAGGGATCGTTCAGGCTCCCGCCCTTCGTGATCGTAATGCCGGTGTGGGCGGTGGTTTGGCGCGTGATGGGATAAGGGATCGCGACGATACGGTTATTGAGGCTGTCGGCCACATACAGTGAGAAGCCGTCCGGGCTCAAGGCCACTCCCGTCGGGCCGATCACCAACGCTGCCGGGTCTGTGCGCTCGGCGAACCCCGAGCCAATTACGGTCATCGCTTCCACAAAGGGAGGCGCCGACTTCGAGAGAGTGAGATCGACTCGAACCACGGTGCCTTGATTCACGACGCTCCCGCCGGCTGCGACGGTGCCGTTCAGCACGTTGGTGACGAATAGCGCGGCAGTCCCCCCGCCGCTGACGGTCGAATGGTCGAGCACGGCCATGTCCCAAGGTCCGTTAATCAGCGTGCCGTAGATTGTTTCAGACACGTTTCCCATAGGATCCAGGACCAGGAGACATCCAGCTTGGGCCGTTGCCGCGGTGCCATCCGCGGTAGGCAAACTGCCGACGATCACCCAGCCACCGCGCAAGGCAACCAGCGCGGTGGTGAGACCGATGCCGCCGGTGCAAGCGCCGGGTAGTGCGGAAGCGTCAATCTGGGCGAACTGGCTGACTGTGCCGCCCGGAGATATCTGCATGATCGTAGTTCCGGTTCCTTGCTGGTTGGACGCGGCGTTGAAGTTGCTGATGAGCAAGTTCCCCTTTACCAAGTGTCCAACCGTGTTCGGAACGACGAAGATGCCGTACGGGTTGATATCGCCGTTTGCGGGCACGGTGGAAGCGATGGTTGCGATGGTGTGCGGTAAGTTGGTCGCTGGCGACTCAGCGGCGGCGAAGCCAGATACGAGGCACGAGAGGGCCAGTAAAGTGCTCGCCACCCGGACGAGAGCCGGAATTCGAGGGTCACATTGTAGACGCATTTCTTTCTCCTTGACTCTTCTGAGTTGATGGCAAGCGGCATACCGTCTTCAGGAGCCTTTTGGGGATTAGCTTCGGAGCCCGGAGACGGACGCGTTTGCAATAGAGAAAGCTATTCGAGTGCGGCAGACAACATGTCACAGGATTGTCAAGGGATTGTCTACTTTTACCCGCAGCGAGACTGGCTACCAGCGCGATGTCAACGATTCGTCGGCTCTCGCGTGTCGGCGTGTAACCAAGATTGCCATCGACAGGCGAGCACGCCAGAGCGAAAACAAAAGGCATGAGGAAGTGTTGCCTTTTATTTTGCCTGCTACTGGCCGGTTGCGCGGCCAAGAAGCAGCCGGTTGCGACGACCGCTCCGCCAATCAGGAGCCAGTTGCCACCAGCCACTGCCGAAATCGTCGAACACTGTGTAATCGTCAAGCAGGAAAATGCCAACACGGTGACCTGCAGTTGTCTTCCCGTGACCACCGTGATCGATTCGAAAACCGGGCACACCAAGTTAGTCTGCAAAAAAATGAAAGAGGAAAAATGAGACCGGGACTGGCAGACTGAAGTGGTGACACGTCCCCATTGCACTAACAACCGGGTCGTTAGCGTAAACGCTCGATTTCAGCACTGATCCGCATCTACGAACCGAAAGGTCAACCCAGTCTGAGGTGTCAGCCCCGCAACCAGTGAAAAGGTACAATGTATCTCGATTATGCGGACGGTTTCCGACATCTTCGCGCAAATCTTCCGCAATCTCTGGGCGCACAAGCTGCGCTCGTTCCTGACCATGTTCGGGATTGCCTGGGGCGTGGGATCTTTGTTGCTGCTGGTGGGCGTGGGCGAAGGCTTCCGCTCAGGCAACAAGCGTGAGCTGGCCGAGTTTGGCAAGGACATCATGTTTATCTTTCCCGGGCGCGCGCCTGCGGTTGCCGGCAGCATGAACTCCGCTCGTTCCTACTTGCTCACCTACGAGGACTACGTGGAGATCCGCACCCAGGCCCCACACGTCCGCAATGCCTGCCCCGTGCTTTCTCGCACCGACCTGCACGAGGTCAGCGAATTCGCCAATGCCGGGGTCGAAATCCTGGGCGTGGAGCCGCAACTTAACGAGATCAGTTATCTTCCCCTCAAGGAGGGACGCTGGCTCAATGAGATGGACAACGCGCAGAGACGCAATGTGATCGTCCTCGGCAACGAACTTCTGAAAACTCTGTTTCCCGGGCGGCCAGCGGTGGGCGCATTCGTCCTGCTGAACGGCCTCAGGTTCGAAGTCGTTGGCAGCATGCCGCACCTCGGCCGCGGCGACAACACCTGGCTGAATATGCGTGGCTACATCCCTTTCCAGGTGATGGCGACCTACTTTCCGCTCAAGGGAGAGAACCACGAGAACTCCATTTCCTTTATTGAATATCAGCCCACCGCGACGGCTGAGCACGTGCTGGCGGAGAATGATGTACGCAAGATTGTTGCCCGCAATCACGGATTCGATGCCCGCGATGAAAACTCCTTTGACCTCTGGGACACGATCCAGGAATCAAAAATGGTGGGAACCATCTTCGACGTGATGAATATGTTCCTAGGAGCGGTGGGCATGGTCACGCTTGCTCTGGGGGCCATCGGCGTCATCAATATCATGCTGGTTGCGGTCAGCGAACGCACCCATGAGATCGGATTGCGGAAAGCGCTGGGCGCCACCAATCGCAGTATTCTGTTTCATTTTTTCCTGGAAGGGTTGCTGCTCACACTGGGCAGCGGGCTAATCGGAATGGGTCTGGCGGCAGCCTTCATGGCAATGTTCGGCAACGTGCAAGGACCAGGCGGATTCGATCCCCCCAAATTAGTGCCCATGTCGGCCCTGCTGGCGATTGGCAGCCTGACGCTGGCCGGGGTGGTCGCGGGTCTTTACCCGGCGCGCAAAGCGGCCATGCTGCAGCCGGTGGAAGCCCTCCGGCAGGAGTGACGCAGGATGTTCCGTGGTCAGTTCCGTGATCTGCTCCGCGAAGCCTACGGCGCCATGCGGCACAATCGCCGCCGCACCGCGCTGACCATGCTGGGCATGGCCTGGGGCATCGCCACGGTGGTCATGCTGCTTGCCTACGGCGATGGTTTTGGCCAGGCCTGCGCGAACATTTTTGCCAATTTCGGCTCCAAGCTCGTCATCGTGGTGCCGGGCCGTACTTCCATGCAGGCCGGTGGCCAGAAAGCGGGAATCCCCATTCGCTTTACTCAGGACGATTTAGACACGCTTACCACCAACCTTCCGCAAATCAGCCACATCACGCCCTCCGTCGACAAGCAGGTGAGCGTCCAGTACGACACCAGGATTTTCACCTTCACCGTCACCGGTAATGATCCCAACGTGATTTCTGTTCGTGTCCTGAAGTTGGGGCAGGGCCGCATGTACAACATGGAAGACCAGATCCAGCGCGCCCGCGTAGCGGTGATCGGCTCGGAAGCGAAGGAAAAACTCTTTTCCGGACGCAACGCGCTGGGTGAGAGCATTCGGGTTAACGGTCTCAGCTTCGAAGTGATCGGCGTCCTCAGCGCCAAGATGCAGGAGGGAAATGACGATATCAACCGCGTGATCTACATCCCCTTCAGCACCATGAGCGATCTGAAGGACACTCACTACCTGGACTCCATCTGGTTCACCTACCAGACGCCCGAGTACGAGCAACTGGAACAATCGGTCCGCACCATCATGGCGACGCAGCACAAATTCAACCAGACCGACCGCCAGGCCGTGGAAGTGTTCAACATCATGACCCAGGTCCATCAATTTGAAATCATCACTCTCGGGCTGAAGGTTCTCATGGGCTTCATTGGCACGCTTACACTCGGCATTGGCGGCGTCGGCCTGATGAATATCATGCTGGTTTCGGTGACCCAGCGGACGCGCGAGATTGGCGTGCAGAAGGCGCTGGGCGCGCAGCGGCGGTACATCCTGCTGCAGTTCCTCGCCGAAGCTCTCACCATTACCTTCATCGGAGGTGTGCTGGGAGTGGTGCTGGCCTACGTGGTCGCGCTTTCGGTGGGAAGGCTCACGCTGTATAGCGCATTTGCTAAGAACGCGGAAGCCGGCGACATCCGCCTGATCATCGCTCCCGGAACGCTGATCGCCGCCACGCTCATTCTCGGCGCCGTTGGATTGGTCAGCGGCATGGTTCCGGCCTGGCGCGCCTCCCGCCTGGATCCGATCGAAGCTTTGCGACACGAATAAGGTAGTTCGGGCTTCTTGGATGCTACTTCAGCTTCGTGTACTCCGCTTTCGCTTCCTTCAGGATAGGAACATCGGTGTCGGCGTCTTTCCAAAGACCGAGAAAGTCTCGATAGGCGTCTCGGGCTCTGGCAGAATCGCCACCGCGAGCATAGGCGCGAGCCCGTCCCAGGCGGGCCGCGGCCCCCAACGGGGAATTAAGAACGATACCCGGGTGATCGATGAATTTCTGGAATTCCCCCGCCGCCTTACTCGCGTCGCCAATCACCAATTAGTGCTATCGCTGTTTACATCAGTTAGACATCCACCTTGCGCGTGACGCAAAAGAAAAGCCGCCCGATGTCCGGGCGGCTTTGTCGTTTGTTGCGCATGCAATGTTTACTTTCGCAGTGGTGGCTTCTTTCTCAGGAGATTTGGGCGAGCGGCGCTCGTGGCGGCTTCTGCAGATGCTGTGGACTGCTGGCAGCCAATGATCGCGTTGTTGGTGCCTTGGTTAAGGACAGTGTCGCTGCGTTCGGCGCAGAGAACGAGGTCATTCGTGGTCGACGGGTCCAGATAAATCTGAGCAAGGCCAGATGTTGGGTCAACAGTGAAGTTGCTGACGTTGTTGTTTGCCACAGTGTCGAAGGTGGTGCTCCACAGGCCGATTCCATCGTATCCGCCCGACCCCATAACGATGTTATTCCACACCGCGGTGCCCTTGGTGTAGTAGACACCGATGCCTTCCGACAGAATGTCCTTTACTCTAGCGGTGTTGTTCCAGACCGCCGCTTGAATCCACGGGCTAGTAGCGTCGTCGTAGAGGTACATTCCGTCGGCATTCTGCTCGGTCCCGACAAACTTGTTGTCATGAATGAAGTACCAGGATGGGCTGCTTGGTACAAATGGCACATACGCAGGAACAACCCACATGCCCGCGCAGTTACCGGAGGACTCGTTATAAGAAATCTCGACGACCGAGTTCTCCGAAGCTTCCATATCCAACCCGCCGCAGCCACCTTCGACGTGGTTCCCAGTGGTCGGCGAGCCGCCAATGGTCACCCGGCTCGATTTGGAGAATGCGTCCTGAGAAACAGCGACGTACAAGTTATCAAAAAAACTGCTCTGAACGGTGAATGAACCGCTTAGGAAGTAATAATCGAAGGGAGCGGAACTCCGGGGAAGCGCCCCAGTGTAGTGGACTCCATTGGTTACGTTATAGCCCCCATCATCAGTTGAAAGGAGGCTGGGTTGGCCTTCCATGCGAATGCGGTTGATGGTGACGTAGGTCGGATTCTGGCCTATGAAGGCCAGCACATCGAAAAGCATAGTGTATGTGATGCCTCCATCATCCACCCAAGGCTGGGTAGCTGGTACCGCGGTCACCTTGAGGGTCAAGTCCGAGACCCGAATGCTGCCATCCGCAAACACAAACAAGCTGGGCCAGAGACAAGTTGTGAGGTTGGGCTGGCACGAAGCTACGGTTTGGTCCAGCCAGTGGACCGGCAGATTGGGAAGGGCTTCGATGGTCGTACTGTCGATACCCATACCCTTGAAAGTTCCCTGAAAGTTGTAAACGACGACCTGCTTGGTTAAGTATTTTCCAGCGGCCAGCTTCACTGTGCAGCCCGGACCGTACGCCACGCACGCATTCAGCGCAGCTTGGATGTTGGCCGTGTCGTCTACGCCGTTTGGCGGCGGGACCTTCACTGTGTGACTGCCCGCCCGGACAGTAGCGGGCAGAAGCAGGATCAATCCCAAAATGCCCCAGAGAAGCGCAACTCTGAGGCCTACACGTTGCACTCGGCAGTTCATATAGGACATGTGGCTTTCTCCTCTCCCTAACAATTTGTCTGATGGACGTGAGTTGCCAGAAAATTCTGGTCATTCGCCTCAGGGGGTGTTGCGTCTCAACTGAGGGGAACTGCTCTTCGGGGAGGCGAATTCGATTAACGTCAGCACAAATGAGCGCGCACTGTCAGTGAGAAGTGTCACATCTTGATGTGCGCTGACGTCCAAGGACCGCAAGGCAAGACCGCCAATTGGCGCAACATCGCCATAGCGCTCCTTGACCGGACCCGCGACCTTAACCAAAGGCTGCTGTCGTTCTGCTCGCTTTCCAGTAGAGTAAGAAGTTACAAACATCATCACTGGCAAGGAACAGGAATAAAGAACAGGGAACGAGGACCAGCCTTAGCGTGAAGATTCGGTTAGCGGCGTGTCTGTTCTTTCTGACGGTCTTTCTGTCCCCCGTCTCAGCTCGAGCAAGCAGCCATCCGGCCAAGCCGGCCGATGTTTCCGACCCCGGTTACGCGTTTGCGCTCGCCGCCGCGAACCATTTCCTGCACGCATGGCAGACGGCAGACGCCGAAAACGGCATGGTCATGCTCAGCGATCACATCCGCCACACCCAGAACCCCGACCAACTGGAACAGTTTTTCTTTAGCGCGACGGATCGAGCCTTCGAGATCACGCGCGGCCACGGACATCCCGGCCGCTACAGTTTCCCGGTCGTGCTGGTCACACCCCGAGGATCCCATGTCACGCGCAAATTCTCCGAAATAATCCTGATCGAGACTGGCAAGAACGACTGGGTGGTGGATAAACTTCCCTAGGAGAGTCTTGAAGAACTCTGTTCAAGATAGTTTTGAAGGGGCATGGCTTCAGCCATGCCATTAATAACCCAATAAAACAAAGCGGCTTTAGCCGCTGAGGCTCGCATTCATGAAACGTATTCACAAAGTTGCTGTTCTCGGCGCCGGCACGATGGGCGCCCGTATCGCCGCCCATTTCGCCAACGCTGGTGTGCCTTCCCTGCTGCTCGACATCATCCCCCCAGACGCCGACGGTCCCGCGCGCAACAAAATCGCTGCCGCCGGACTCGACGGAGCCCGAAAATCCAAGCCCGCTGCGTTTTTCGAAGCGTCGCTCTCGCGCCTGGTCACCGTGGGAAATTTCGACGACGATCTGAAGCGTCTAGCCGAAGTGGACTGGATCATCGAGGCCATCGTCGAGAATCTAGAAATCAAGCGGTCGTTGCTGAAAAAGGTGGAGGCCGTCCGCAAACCCGGCACCATCGTCACCACCAACACCAGCGGCCTTCCCGTAGCCAAAATCGCCGAGGGATTTTCCGAAGACTTCCGCCGTTCGTGGTTTGGCACGCACTTTTTTAACCCGCCCCGCTATATGCGCCTGCTGGAACTGATTCCCACCCCGGATGCTGACCCCGCTCTGATCGACGCCGTCACCCATTTCTGTGACGCGCAACTGGGCAAGGGAGTCGTGCAGGCGAAAGATACTCCCAACTTTATCGGCAATCGCATCGGCACATTTTCTGTGCTCAACGTGATGCGCCTGATGCAGGAAATGGATCTGACCATCGAAGAGATCGACGCCCTCACCGGCCCAGCCGTGGGCTGGCCGCGCTCGGCCACGTTCCGCACCATCGATCTGGTGGGCCTCGACGTCCTCGGCCATGTGGTCACGAACATGACCCAGAACGTGCACGACGAGCGCAGTGAATTGCAGATTCCCGCTTTCTTTCGCCAGATGGTTGAACGCAAGTGGCTGGGCGACAAGACCAGGGGCGGCTTCTACAAGAAGAAGAAAAGCGCCGAAGGCAAGGAAGACGAGCGCCTCGCCCTCGACTGGAAGACGCTGGAATATCGTCCCCGCCAGAAGCCAAAGTTCGCCGCGCTCGACATGGCGAAAAACGTCGAGGAGCCAGCAGCGCGAATTCGCATGTTGCTCGGCCTCAACAGCGACGCCGCCGCGCCGCAGAAGCCCGACAAGGCCGCCGCTTTCCTATGGACGGCGCTCTCCGACCTCTGGACGTATTCCGCCAATCGCATTCCCGAAATTTCCGATTCCGTGGTCGAGATTGATGGCGCCATGCGCCAGGGCTTCAGTTGGGAACTCGGCCCCTTCGAACTCTGGGACGCCGCCGGCGTGGAAGCGACCGTGGCTCGCATGAAGAAAGAAGGCCATCCGGTAGCCGCCAATGTAGAAAAGCTGCTCGCCTCGGGCAGGAAATCCTGGTACGCCGACGATCCCAACACACTCTCCGGCCGCCAGTATTGGGATCTGGCAACCGCCAACTGGCAGCCGGTAGCTGTCCCCGCCGGAGTCTGGTCGGTCGAAGTCGCCATCAAAACCGCGGCAAAAACGAAGTCCAACGGCGTGGTGAAGAAAAATTCCGGAGCCTCGCTGGTTGACCTCGGCGACGGCGTGGGCTGCATCCAATTCCACTCCAAAATGAACGCCCTCGGCGCCGACATTATTTCGCTGGTCCTCCAGACGCTGAAACCGGGCGGCCCGGGCGACGCCTTCGACGCTTTCGTCATCACCAACGACGCGCAAAATTTCTCCGTGGGCGCGAACCTGATGCTGCTGCTCATGTCCGTCCAGGAAGAAGAGTGGGACGACGTTGACCTCGCCATCCGTCAGTTTCAGGGTATGAACCAAGCCATCAAGTTTTCGCCCAAGCCGGTGGTGAGCGCGCCCTTCGGACTCACCCTCGGCGGCGGTTGCGAAATCTCGCTCCATTCGGCCGCTCGCCAACCCCACGCCGAACTCTACATGGGCTTGGTCGAAGTCGGAGTCGGCCTGCTTCCCGGCGGCGGTGGCTGCAAGGAAATGCTGCTGCGCGCCCTCGACAGCGCAGCATCCATCCGTCCCGATGGCCGCGGGGATTCGGTGGAATTGTTGGAGGCGATGAAGAAGGCTTTCGAAACCATCGCCACCGCGAAAGTTTCCACCTCGGCCGAAGAAGCCCGCGGACTGGGATTCCTGTCGACTTCCGACGGCATCACCATGAACCGCGAGCGTGTTCTCTCCGACGCCAAAACGCGCGCGCTGGATCTGGTCCGGGCCGGTTATGAGCCTCCGGTGATGCGCACCAACCTTCCCGCTCCCGGCGAGAACCTCCTCGCCGCTCTAAAAATGGGAGTCTACATGATGCGGCAAGGCGAGTTCATCAGCGATCACGAACTGAAGCTGGGCACGAAGATCGCCGAAGTCCTTTGTGGCGGAAACATAACCCCCGGCACGCCCGTAAGCGAACAGTACCTGCTCGACCTGGAGCGCGAGGCCTTCAAATCCCTGTGCGGAGAAAAGAAAACGCAGGAAAGAATTCAATTCACGCTGAAAACTGGCAAGACGCTGAGGAATTAAAAACGCCCGTGTGGTGACGGGGCTCCACCCCGTCCAGGTTCACGTAGGAACAGCCGCCCTCGGCTGTCCAGCCGAACGCAGCTCGGCAGCTGAAGGTGGCGTCGCCCGGCGGCTCGAATGTCCATCGAGACGCTGAACTCACTCCGAAAGCGCCCGATCCACCGAGAACGCCCCGGCCCCGCGCAGCAGCGGCACAAATCACCAGCCAGCGCCCGCGAGAAAATAATCCCGGTCCCGGAAGCGGCGTATAATTTCAAAACTAGATCTTAGCGAAGGATGGTACAAACGAAAATGTCCGCAGGCAATGGCGATTCCACAAACGGTGCTAACGGCGGTACGAACGGCAACAGCCTGGATGCGGTCCTAAAACCGCGGGCAGAGTGGCTGGCGAAACGCAAGGCCGAGAACACAGACGGCAATTTCTCCCAGATGCATTACGCGCGCCGCGGCGTGATCACCGAAGAGATGGGATACATCGCTCACCGCGAAAAGATCGCGCCCGAACTGGTGCGCGCTGAAGTCGCGCGCGGCCGCATGATCATCCCCGCCAACATTAGCCATCCCGAACTCGAACCGATGGCCATCGGTGTCGAGTCGCTCTGCAAGATCAACGCCAACATCGGCAACTCCGCCGTCACCTCAGACGTAGATGAAGAGCTCAAAAAGCTGCACACCGCCGTCCACTATGGAGCCGACACCGTAATGGACCTCTCGACCGGCGGCGACATCCACACCATTCGCGAGGCCATCATCCGCCATTCGCCCGTCCCCATCGGCACGGTTCCGATCTACGAAGCGATCTCGCGCGTGAAGCGCGTCGAGGATCTCAGCAAGAGCGTGATGCTCGAAGTAATCGAAGAGCAGGCCCAGCAAGGCGTCGATTACATGACCATCCACGCCGGCGTGCTCATTCAATATGTGCCCATGGTGTCAAAGCGCATCACGGGTATCGTCAGCCGAGGCGGCGCGATCCTGGCCCAATGGATGACGCATCACCACAAACAGAATTTCCTCTACGAATGTTTCGAGGACATCTGCAAGATTTTTGCGAAGTACGACGTGAGCTTCTCGCTCGGGGACGGCCTGCGCCCCGGCTGCCTGGCCGACGCCAGCGACGAAGCTCAATTCGCCGAACTAAAAACTCTGGGTGAACTGACCCGCATAGCCTGGAAGCAAGACGTGCAGGTAATGATCGAAGGCCCCGGCCACATTCCGATGCACAAGATCAAGGAGCAGGTGGAAAAAGAAAACGAGTGGTGCGACGAAGCACCGTTCTACACGCTAGGCCCGCTGGTCACCGACATCGCTCCCGGCTACGACCACATCACCTCCGCCATCGGAGCGGCCATGATTGGCTGGTACGGCGCGTCGATGCTCTGCTACGTAACTCCAAAAGAACATCTAGGCCTGCCCAACGAAAAAGATGTGAAAGACGGAATCATCGCCTACAAAATCGCCGCCCACGCCGCCGACATAGCCCGCCAGCGTCCCGGAGTCCGCGACCGCGACGACGCCCTAAGTTACGCCCGCTACAAATTCGACTGGGAAAAACAGTTCGAACTTTCCCTCGATCCCGAAACCGCCCGCTCCATGCACGACGAAACCCTCCCCGAAGAGGGATACAAAACCGCAGCCTTCTGCTCCATGTGCGGCCCGAAGTTCTGCTCCATGAATTACTCCAGCAAAGTGGACGAATACAACAAGCAGGTGCACGGGCTAGAGAAGAAAGATTACTCGGAGCTGGTGGAGAAGCTGGTAACGCTAAAGTAAGTGCTCACGTAGGGACAGCCGCCCTCGGCTGTCCAAGCGGGATAATTCCCGCAAATCATTTTTACGGCCTCATCCGAGGCCCTGCATGGTAGATTGACAGACCAAAAGGGGGGCTCAAATGAAGCCACTCATGATTGGTCTGTTGTTCACACTTGCACCGCTCGCTGCTAACGGGGCGGACGCTCCAAAGTCCTCTGTGTTTATCAAGGCGGCGTGTGACGGCAAAATCTCTGCTGCCGTGGTTGCTTCTCTCAAGGGAGAGATTGATGCTTCGCAAAAATATCATCTTGTACCGAATTTGAGCGATGAGGGCCGCATGGGAGAAGTGCTTACCATAGGCATGGCATGCTCGGAGCGAACCGACGTTGCCTCCGTTGCAACAACCTATGGCAAGGCCAAGTGTTTCCCTGGCTCATACTGCCATCAAGCGGTTGACGGGAGCTCTCTTAAATCCGCCTTGTGTGATTCAAACGCCACCGCCGAATGTGGCCGAGCACTTTTCAAGACGTTCGACGATTATGTGAATCATATGACTAGTCCCGGTGCGCCACAGCTACAGTTACACTGATGTATTGAGCGTTCAAGGATAGGATCTCAAGCTCTCATGCCGAATCTGGTGTCTCTCAGAGTTAACCTCGCCTTAGTTCTTCTTTGTTTACCTGCCGTCGCTCAGATATCAGGCAAGCAGGACGTCGTTAGTCGCGACTTTTCTAAGGAGGGCGTAGTCGGCGAGCGACTGTGGACAAAAGTAGTCTTCCATTCCGACGGTTCCTACACCCGCGAGCAGAAGTCTCGGACGCGAATCCAGTCCGACGCTGGCGTGCAAGCGTACGCGGTCCTCCGTCCTCCTTACCAGACGTCTCTCGAACGCGTTGAGGTGCTGGATGTCCGAGTCACTAAACCAAATGGGGCGGTAGTCATGTCTCCACTGGACTCGATTCAGGATGTGCCTTCGCAAATGTATCCTGGAGCAGCTGAATACGGCCTCCTGCACGAAAAGCATGTTCCGGTTAAGGGGCTGGAACCCGGCGACATTCTTGAATATTCCGTCCGGTGGCTGGTAGAGAAACCGCTCGCCACCGGGCAATTCTGGTTCGGCCACCGCTTCATGAAGAACTCGATCGTTCTCGACGAGCAATTAGAAATCAGCGTCCCGAGCGACCGCGAGGTGAAAGTCAAAGGTCAAAATGTTCGGCCGACGATCCATGAGGAGAACGACCGCCGGATCTACACCTGGAAAACTTCGAATCTCGAAAGCCAGAGCGCGGAGAAACAAAATGAAGACCAGAGTTACAATGCCATCCGTGGATTGCTGCCGGCACCGGATGTGTTGATCAGCAGTTTTCGAACCTGGGAAGAAGTTGGCCGATGGTATGAGAGCCTCCAGAAGGAAAAAGTCCAGCCCTCACCGGAGGTAAAAGCGAAGGCGGAGGAGCTGGCTAAAGGCCTCCCGGACGACGATGCGAAATTGCGCGCCATTTATAACTACGTTAGCCTGCGTTATCACTACGTGGGAATTGCTCTTGGTGTCGGGCGTTATCAACCCCATGCGGCGTCGGAAGTTCTCGCAAACCGGTATGGCGATTGTAAAGACAAGCACACTCTCCTAGCGGCCTTGCTCAGCGCAGTTGGAATCCGAGCCTACCCGGCCCTGATCAGTAGCCGGGTGACGGTGGACCCCGACATACCAATGCCTGCACAGTTTGACCACGTCATTAGCGTTGTGCCGCAAGGAATTACGTTGTCTTGGATGGATACGACTCCGGAAGTGATGGCGATGGGTTACTTGGTGAATTATCTTCGCGGGAAACCGGCGCTGGTCATCATGCCGGACAAAGTTGCGTTCCAGACTACGCCCGCCAATCCTCCGTTCGCCAACAAATACACCAATACTGTTACCGCCAAGCTCGGTGCCGACGGCACGCTTCAAGCTCATGTCGAGGCCAGGTTTCGTGGTGACGACAACGAACTCACTTACAGGCACATTTTCCGCGGCATGCCGGAATCGCAATGGAAGGATTTTGCTCAGAAGAACTTTTATGGAGCGCGGCGGGGAGGAACAATCATCAGCGTCAAGACCAGTGCCCCAGAGAAGACAGACGAGCCATTCGCCCTGGAATACGACTACGTCCTGAAAGACTTCTCCGAGGGCCCGAATCACAGATTTGCAATTCCTCTTTCCCCCGTGACCATTCCCGCCGTACATGACCGCGATCTAGACCGCAAGAATCCCCTCTGGATTGGCTACGTGGGCGAGGAACTATACGAGTCACAAATCGAATTGCCAAGCGGATGGAGTGCTGAGCAGCCAAACCCCTTAGACCTCAAAGAGAGTTTCGCTGAGTTTCATGGGGACACGACCGTGAAGGGGAACATCGTGGTGACGCACCGACGCCTATCGATCAAAACCAGCGCGGTGACTGCCGACCAGTTAGTAAGCTATAAGGCATTTCAGAAGGCGATTTCGGACAACCTCGACCTGTACATTTTTCTTCACCAACCGCGGAACCAGTAGGCCGGGTGGTTTACCTCTCGCGCTTTCGAGAGGAGGCCCCCTTCCAAGATAGTTAGCGCGATCCCTTCGTCCAGTCCTCAACTTTCAGCTTCTTAATCCTCCCAAACGCCCGATCGTTGGTGGCGAGGATTGCGCCCAGCGCAAGCGCGTGAGCGCCAATCATGGCATCGAGGTTCCCCATCGGCTGCCCTTCGCGTTCCAGCGTGGCTCGAAGCTGGCCGTATTGTTGGGCTGCGTTCGAGTCCCAGGGCAGGATCGCCACGCGTAAAAAGAAGTCCTCTATCGTGCCGTGCAAACGTGTGGCATGAGGCAGTCGCGCCGCTCCAAATCGCAACTCGCCCTCGGTGACCGCGGATATCGCGAGCTCGGCCATCGCAACTTTCACCAAACGACGATCCACAGCCGGGCTGTTCCCTTTGATAATGCAGCTCGCGATATTGGTGTCGAGAAGATACCGGGCCATACCTGATTACCCAATCAGAACAACTCGCGTTTCTGTGGCACTTCGTCCTTGCGATCGGCCATGAACTCATCGGGAATGTTGGCTTCCCGCCGGAGTTTGAAGAAGCTGTCCCACGACTCTGGACGCCGTGAGAGGATCACGTCCCCGGTGGTCGGGTCATGCCGGATAAAGACCTCGTGGCCTTCAAAGCGAAGATCGGCGGGCAAGCGGACCGCCTGACTCCGGCCATTGAGAAAGAGTTTTGCAGTGCGCGGCATCGTGCCCTCCTAGATGATATATACCATGATATATTACATAAATCAAGGAGCGAACCCGCGAGACACCAGTCGAAATAAATTGACTTAAAACCCATCTCGCGCGACAACAAAATCTGATTGGGGCAGTTTCAAGGTCCGTCCACTAAGACGACCCTCGAAGCTGCCCCAAAGCCATTTTGAGCGCAATTTGAGGAGCTAAGTCCTTTATTTCTGAATATTTACAGTTAACTTTATTAGAATCAATATTTTAGCGCAAATT
>Ga0209448_10000279_pt1 | contig 18066 bp, 20 predicted proteins | sample BogFormECP14_OM2_FD_188245 | JGI IMG/M metagenome (GOLD analysis project Ga0209448, IMG submission 188245) | Bog forest soil microbial communities from Calvert Island, British Columbia, Canada - ECP14_OM2 (SPAdes) (version 2) | ecosystem: Environmental > Aquatic > Freshwater > Wetlands > Bog ... | reverse complement strand
AGGCCGATGTCTTGAGATCGGCATTCGTCTTGAGAATTTTGCCGTAATAGTTTTTGACGACGTCGTGCTTTTGGTCGCGATGAAGACCAAGGCCGAGATCGGCTCACGGCGGGAATTGCGTGTGTTGAAGCGCCGCAAGATCGTTCCGGGCTCGGTGTTACTCAAATATTTCCGCAACATCGCCTGCGGCGATCTCTATGCGCTGTTTCCCAATGCGCGGGTCGTCATGAGCACGTTCGACAAGGCTTCCATCGGTGTACCTGCCATTGCCGGCGGCATTCCCATTCTGATCAAATTGTACGCTACGGTTTCGGTGTTGTTCCTGGTGGCTGGAATTTTTCTGGGCGGATCGAAGTCGGTCGCGGACGCCGACATGAAAACGGCGCTCGCCGCCTTGATGGGAATCGTGGCGCTTGGCGGTTTCGCCATGCGGCAGTGGATGAAATATCAACACCAGTCGCTCAAATATCACATGGAGCTCACCGAGAATATCTACTACCGCAACATCAATAACAATTCGGGGATCTTCGACTACATCATCGGCACGGCCGAAGACCAGGAATCTAAGGAAGCGCTGCTCGCCTATCATTTCATCCGCACCGCATCGTCGGCCCCGACGGCGGCCGAGCTTGCCGACCGTATCGAGGCGTGGCTGACGAAAACCTTTGGGGTTAACCTTGATTTCGAGATCGCCGATGCGCTCGAGACGCTCGAGCGTTTCGGCCTGCTGCAGCGTGACGGGGAGCGGCTCTTTGTCTCACCGCTCGACGAGGCAATCGCCCAATTGCACCGCGTTTGGGACAATTTTTTCGCGAACGAGCAAGGGGTTGAATGCGCGGCGCCTTAAGTTTGGATGCCCGGCGCAATCAGGCTCATTTGCAGCAATTAGAATGGCGCGGCGGGCGTTCGACAGGGGACGCCAAAGGGCTGGCAAGGGTCTGCCTGCCGTCTCGGCCCGTTTCACCAATCTTGCCGCATTGCATTTCGGCCCATTATACGACATTCGTTGATTGAGTAAGTTTGCTCGGTTGGCCATAAATGGCTAGGCCCAAGCGTACTTAAGAAAACACCTTGAGGGAGAACGTTAATGTCCAAGGATATCATCAGCGGCCGGATTCCGCGCCGAACGGTGCTGAAGACCGGTCTTGCGATCGGTGCGCTGCAAGTTGCAAGCCCCTTCGTCGTGAAGTCGCTCGCCGACGAGCCGGTCAAGATCGGCTTAGACAATCCGCTGACCGGCACCTACGCCGCGCTCGGCAAGAACGAGTTGATCGGCGCCCAGCTCGCGCTTGACCAGATCAACGCCAAGAACGGTATCCTCGGCCGCAAGGCCGAGCTGCTGGTCGAAGACTCGACCAGCGCCGACGCCGCCACGGCCGTGCAGAAAGCCAACAAGCTGATCGAGCGCGACAAAGTCAACTTCCTGATCGGCAACATCAACTCGGGACTTGCGCAGGCGATGGCGAACGTCTCGTTCGAGAAGGGCGTATTCCACATCGTGCCCGGCGGTCACACCGACTCCGTCACCGGCACACAATGCCACTGGAACGTATTCCGCGTCTGCAATACGACGCGCATGGAGACCAATTCGGTCTCGAAGCTGCTTTTGGATAAGTACGGCAAGAAGTGGTACTTTATCACGACCGACTACGCCTTCGGTCACTCGCTCCAGCAGGGTTTTGAGGCCAGTCTGCAGGCGGCCGGAGGGACCGAATTGGGCGCCGACCAGGTGCCGCTCCAAAGCACCGAATTCTCGTCCTATCTGATCAAAGCGCAATCGACCAATCCGGACGCACTCATCCTTTTGCTTGCCGGCGACGACATGATCAATTGCCTCAAGCAGGCGGTGCAGTTCGGCCTTAATGAGAAAATCCATATCGCGGGCGCGCAGCAGGAGCTCGAAGTCAATAAGGGCCTGCCGCCGGAAGCTTTGTTCGGTGACTGGGTGTTTGAATGGTACTGGAAGCAACCCGGCGTACCGCATGTGGAAGAGTTCGTCGCCGACATCCGCAAGCGCAGCGGCGGCAACGTGCCGACGGCGCGCACCTGGTTCGGCTTTGCCTCGATCCATACCTGCAAGCTCGCCGCCGAGATGGCGAAATCGCTTGAGCCAGTCAAGATGGCCAAGGCGATGCAGGGCTTGGTGCTGCCGCCTGAGGTGGCGCTGATGCCGAACAACCCGTATTACCGGATCGGCGACAACCAGCTGATGCCGACATTGTTCGTCGGCCATTCGCAGCCGGCACCGAAGGACGGCGATCCGGAAGACTTGTTTGCGGTCACTCAGCTCGTGAAAGGGGACGAGGCCGCGTTGCCGGTTGACCAGACCGGCTGCAAGATGAGTTGGCCGGCGTGAGGCCGGCCGGATTTAAGCCGGCTGGTTTAGCGGCTTGAAATGACCGGGCGCCTTCTGGGAGAGGCGCCTGGAATTCCAGGCTAGTGTGGGGGTCACCATTGATGGTGGTGGAAGATGACTGCGTTCGTGCCGGCGTTCGTGATGGCATGATGCGGGCAGTTATGGTGTTGTTTGGCGTATGACACAGCTTATCCTGTTCAATGTGTTCAACGGCCTCATTATCGGCGCGTTCTATGCGCTGATGGCGTTGGGTCTATCGCTGATCCTCAATCTCTCAGGCGTCATCAATTTCGCCCATGGCGGGTTTTTGGCGATCGGCGGCTATCTCGCCTACACGCTGATCCCCTATCTGGGATTCTGGGGGGCGTTGATTGCATCGCCGTTCCTCGTCGCCGGTATAGGCGTCCTGGTGGAGCGCGTGCTGATCCGCCGGTTGTACGGGCGCGACCCACTCTACAGTCTGCTGTTGACTTTCGGCTTGGCCTTCATGATCGAGGACGGGACGCGCTTCATCTGGGGTGCGCAGAGCCTGCCGTTCTCGATCCCAAGCTGGCTGTCGAGGCCGCTAAGCTACCAATATTTCTTTCTCACCGGTTACCGCGTCTTCATGGTGCTTCTGGTTGGCGCCGCGGTCGCCGGACTGTTCCTGATCCTCAACTATACGCGCCTTGGCATCCGCATCCGCGCCGGAACGCTCGATCTCGAGACGGTCTCGGTGCTCGGCGTGAACGTGCGCGTGCTGCGCAATCTCAATTTCGGGCTGGGCATTTATCTCGCCGGCCTCGCCGGCGTGCTCGCTGCCGGCATGCTGGGTCTGCAGCCGACAGTCGGCGATAGTCTGATCATGCCAAGCTTCATCGCCATCATTGTCGGCGGCCTCGGCTCGCTGCCCGGCACGCTCTTGGGCGGACTACTGATAGGCGTCGCTTCGGGCGTTACCAGCGTCTTTTTTCCTTCCGCGAGCGAGGCAGTGATCTACATGATGATGGCTGCGGTGCTGATTGTCCGACCGCGTGGCCTGTTGGGCGAAGAGGGCCGCTTCTGATGCCGAAACTTGACAAGCGCACCGCCGATGCCCTGATCTGGGCGCTGCTGCTGACCGCGCCCTTCTGGCTCACGCAGGTCGGCGGCTATGTCGAACTCGGCAGCCGCGTGCTGATCTACGCGCTTGCCGCGATGGCGCTCAATTTTCTCTTGGGCTACACTGGTGTGTTGTCCTTCGGGCATGCGGCCTATTTCGGCTTGGGCGCATACGGGACCGCGTTGACCATCAAGTTACTCTACCCGAGCACGCCTGCGGGTATGCTGGTCGGCATCGTCGTTGGCACTGCAGCGGCCGCAATCATCGGGCTATTGATCGTGCGGCTTCGCGGCGTTTATTTCGCCATGTGCACCATCGCTTTCGGTCAGGTGTTCTACTTCATCGCCTTTCGATGGTTCTCGCTGACCCACGGCGACGACGGCGTGAGCGCTTGGCACCGCATGCCGATCAATCTGGGCTTCACCACCATCGACATTCTCCAAAACAACAAATCATTCTATTACTTCGTCTTGACGGTGTTTGCGGCGTCGGCTGGCGCGATAGCCTTCTTGTTGCGCTCACCGTTCGGACGCACACTCTTGGCGATTCGCGAGAACGAGCGCCGGGCGCGCTTTCTGGGCATCCCGGTCGACCGTCACATCTGGATGTCGTGGGTGATTTCCTGCTTTTTCGTCAGCATTGCCGGCACGCTCTACGCGCTTCTCAACGACTTCGTCGATCCGCGCGCGCTGCGTTGGGATCAATCCGGCAATTTCGTCATCATGGCGGTGTTGGGCGGCATGCGCAGCTTCTGGGGCCCGCTGATCGGCGCGGCGATCTTCCTGGTGCTGCAGGATTATATTTCGAGCGAAACCGAGAACTGGATGTCGTTTATCGGCCTGTTCTTCGTGCTCGTCGTCCTATTCTTCCCCCGCGGTGTGCTCGGCATCATTCGGCGCAGGACGGCATCTTGAGAAAGGCTGCATCGTGACCCTGTTGCGCGTAGAGAACGTATCGAAGCATTTCGGCAGCCTGGTCGCCGTCAACAATATCTCGATGACGGTCGAGCCCGGCGAATTGCGCGCCATCATCGGCCCGAACGGCGCCGGCAAGACCACCTTCTTCAACCTGATCACCGGCTTCTTCACGCCGACATCGGGCCGCATCGTTTTCGACGGGCAGGACGTTACCCAACTGCTTCCCGCGCGCCGCGTCTGGTGCGGCATGGCCCGCACGTTTCAGGTCACTGAGATTTTTCCGGAACTGACCGTACGTGAAAATCTGCGCATCCCCGTCGAGGTCGCATCCGGGCTGCGTTTGCGCGCCTGGCTGTCGCAGGCCGACGACGTGAAAATCCGCGAGCGCGTTGCCGAATTGCTCGCCATGGGCAGCCTCACCGACAAGGCCGAGCGTCCGGTCGGCGAACTCTCCCACGGCGACCAGCGCGCCACCGAGATCATGATGGCGCTGGCGCTGAAACCCCGCCTGCTGCTGCTCGACGAGCCGACCGCCGGCATGGGCGATCAGGAAACCTACGACATCACCCAGCTCATCCGCCGGCTGCACAAGGACGGCAAGCTGACGATCGTTTTGATCGAGCACGATATGCGGGTGGTGTTTCATCTCGCCGACCGCATCATGGTGCTCGATCAGGGCAGCTTCCTCGCCGAAGGCACGCCGCCGGAGATCGCCGCCAACAAGGCGGTGCAGACCGCCTATCTGGGCCAAGCCGCATGAGTAACGCCAGATGAGTAACGCCAGATGAGTAAAGCGCCATGAGTAACGCCGCATGACCGCAGCTTTGACCGCCGACGGGCTCCACACTTACTACGGCAAAAGCCATATTTTGCATGGCGTCAGCATCGAGGCCGCCGAGGGCCAAGTCACGGCGCTGCTCGGCCGCAACGGCGCCGGCAAGACCACGACGCTGCGCAGCCTGATGGGGCTGACGCCGCCGCGCGAGGGCCATGTCAAGATCTTCGGCGCCGAGACGACGGGCTGGCCGTCATTCCGCATCGCCGCCCTCGGCGTTGGCTATGTCCCGGAAGGCCGCAAGATTTTTCCGAACCTGACGGTCGAGGAAAACCTCCTGGTGCCGCTGGAGCGGCCGGGCCCGTGGAATCTGACAAGCATCTACCAGCTGTTTCCGCGGCTTCACGAGCGCAAATCCAACAAGGGGCGGCAGCTTTCCGGCGGCGAGCAGGAAATGCTGTCGATCGCGCGCGCGCTGTTGCTCAACCCGAAACTCCTGATACTCGACGAGCCGTCGCAAGGGCTCGCACCGCTGATCGTGCGCGAGGTCTTCCGCATCGTGACGAAGATGCGCGCGGAGGGCATTACGGTTTTGCTGGTCGAGCAGAACGTCCGCATGAGCCTTGAAGTCGCCGACCACGCTTACGTGCTCGACGACGGTCACGTGGTCTATTCCGGTCCGGCGCGCGAACTTGCCGCCGACGAGGCGCGGGTGCAATCGCTCGCGGGCGCCAGCGCCGAGGAATGGGAGCCACACTAAAGAGCGTTCCGCACTAGCTCGCGCTTTTAGGATCGAGACCGTACTTCGCGCACATTTTGCTCACGATCGCGAAGTCCTTGCCGCCCGCGATGAGACCCATCACAGCGCCCGTGACCCTGCCGGCGGACATCTGGGCCTCGACGATATAGGCCTGCAGGCCGTTATAAGCCGGATAGGGACTGCCTGCGTCCACGGTCGCGCAGTAATTCACCGAGTCCTCGCTCACGATCGCCGGAATCTTCGCCCATCGGTATTTCGCCGAACCGGGATTGCGCAGCGACGGCGCGACCGCGTCCACGATCGCTTTCTTTTCTTGCGGCGTGAGATCGCGCTGCCCGACGCCCGCGGAAGTCGCCGCCGGCATTTGACCCGACATCGGGTTCGAAGGCGACGATGAGGTTGATGCTGGACTGGGACCCGTCGCGCAGGCCGAAAGTAGAAGGCCTGCCGCCAACGCGGCAATCGCCATAAATCTTGATACTTGCACGAGTGTTCCGTCGTTAGCGCGAAGGTCCGGCGGCAGCGTCCGGGTTCGTCGTTTTGCTCGTTACCCGAACAGCGCCAATGCTGACTTTCGGGGTCGTCGTCGGCCGCGGCGGCGTCGCTGCGGCCACGTCGGTTGCCGGCGTGCCATCCGGATGGATGGTGCGAACGCCGCTCACGATCATCGCCCGGCCGTCGCGCGTTGGGTTGCTCATTTCCTTGACGTTATCGCTCACCAGCGTCTCGTCCGCGTTCGGATTGTTCGTGTTCATCATGCGCAGGTGATTGATGAATATCTTCGGATAGATCAGCGTCGACGACGGCACTTTCTGGCCCATCTCCCTGGCGATGTCGCCGACGAAGGCGTTGCAGTTATAAAGTTCTGCGCTCCAGGTGTGCGACCGGGACTGCAAGTCCCGCACGTAGCTCATGATGCGATCGTACTGATCCTTGCTCATCAGGACGCGATAGCGCGACGTGACATATTTGTCCTCGAGATCGCCGTCGGTCCAACCGGTCTCCGCCGGCACCGGAATGTAATGACCGATGACCCAGGCGGTCGCGTCGTCGCCGACGGGCGACAGGCCGGCCACGCTCGCATGATTAGGCGCCTCGCCGACCCGGCCGTGGACGATATAGGTGTGGCCGTAGTCCCAGGAGAAACGCGAACGGAATTCAATGTAGTAAGCGCCCGAGCCGGTGGTCACGACGGCCGCTCTCGGGCCGGGCTGGCGTACGATTTCTGGTTTGCTGCCTGGCGCGCCGAGATACTGGGCGCCCGCCGAAGATACGCCGAAAGTCGTGAGCGCCGCCAAGGCCAACATGCCCGCCAGCCGAACAGAACGTAACCGGTCGCTCAGCCTGTGCCGCATGATGCCCTCCGCGTGACAGTCACAAGCCATCGAGGTCACTGACTTGGTGATTGAGCCCTACCTGACCCCCGTTTGTCCGCTGCCACGGGGCGCGAACAGGCTCCGATCCATCGCATCCATTGCCTCAATGGTACCGCTAATTGGCCTCTGCCCCATGGCAAAAGTTCGGCAGGTTTTATTGATTCTTGCACTGCGTCATATTTGCAACGCTTGCGGCATTCGCTCCCCGTTCCCGCCGATTTCCCAAAACCGGAGCCGGACCTCGAGACATACGCCGTCGTTTTTGCCGAGCGGCTGGGCCAAAGGCCTAGTCGCGGTTTTCCACAGGTGCCCTCGTACCTCTTCCCGCCCCAAAATGGGCATGGAACCCGGATCGCGATGCAATCTGATCGAGACTGTGTCTTTTCAGCACTAGAGGACCGCGGGGCCCATCTGTATGGTTAAGCGTGTCATGACAAGGGGGAGTTCTCTTCATGAAAAAGCTCGCTCTAGCAACGGCCGCGGTGTTGGCTCTCCTGAGCATCGCCGGCTGCGCTGATGTCGGCAAGGGTAAGGCCCCACCGCCGGTAGTTACCAAGGGGTAAGTTGCTATACAGCAATTGTATGGGGGAAGGGCCGGCCTAGTGCCGGCCCCTTTCTTTTTGGGGGGCGCTTTTTGCGGGTGCCCTTATCTTTTCATGAGCGTCCATCGCCAATGAGCTCCCTATTCCCCGTAAAACCTACTTTCCGGCAGTATTTTGCGGCGAGCGCGGACGACTATTCCGCGGCGCGTTTCCGCACCAGCGCCGCGGCCGCTTTGTCATAGCTCTCTTCGCGCGCCAATTTGTCCTTCAGGCCGACCAGATCGTAGTATTCGTCGAGCGAGACCAGCTGATCGAATGTCGGCGTCATTGAATTCTCGCGCTTGAGCGTACGCAGCACGTTGCGGACCGCATGCACCGCCGCGAATATTGCCAGCGAGGGGAATGTCGCCGCGACCACACTGGCCGCCGCCAATTCCTCGAGGCTCCGTTCCTTGCGTCCCGCAGCCTGCGACAGCGTTGCCATATGCGGCCCGGGCACTTCGCGAATGACGAGCTTGATGTCCGCGATCGTGTCGACCCCGATCGGTTTGGCCATGTCGACGCCGGCTTCCATGAAGAGCTGGCTGCGTTCGATCGCCGCGTTGATGCCTTCGACCCCCATGGCGTCGGTGCGGCCGCAGATGAAGAAATCGGGGTCGGTCCGCGCGTCGAGCGCGGCTTTGAGTTTGGCCAACGCCTGTTCGATCGGCACAATCTGCTTGCCCGGCAGATAGCCGCAGCGATTGGGAAAAACCTGATCGCTGATGAAGACCCCGGCTGCGCCCGCGGCCTCGAAGGCGCGGATCATCTGCCGCACATTATTGACGCCGCCGAAGCCGGTATCCGCGTCCACATAAACCGGGACATTCACCGCGCCGCAGATGCGCGCATAATGCTCGGCATAATCACGCATATTGGATTGGCCGGTATCGGGCTGCGCCAGCATCGAGCCAATGCCGGCATTGCCGCCGGCGCAGATGGCCTCAAAACCCTCCGCCTCCATGATGCGTGCCGATAGGCCGTCATAGGCGCCGGGCATAAGAACCAGGCGCTTGCCTGACATGATCGCCCGCAGCTTCTTTCGCGCGCTCATTGACGGATCTCCCTCCATTGCGACGTTTTCCGCCGCACCCTACGCGACCTCTCTGGTCACTGGCGAGCGACGTGGTAAATTGCGCGCTACCATTATTATTATTTCCTGACGGCCGATGGGGCGCATTTTCCAAGACTTAGTGTATGCGGCCGGCGGCCGATTGGAAACCTGGCCGCCATGCGGCGCAGTATGCGGTATTTTCTCAATGGGAATGAGGACAAGGCCGGCTAGCGGAACTTGGCTTTTCCTCTTGGCCGCTGTTTTCTCGTTGATCACTTCGCTCGCCAACGCGGAGACGATCGACATCACCGGCGATCGCGGTGGATTACTTTTCCTCTATCAGCAGAAATGGGAGAAAGTCGCCCTCAAACATCCAAACGTGCGAATTACCGGGCTTTGCTTGTCCGCATGTACGGTACTGCTCGGCTACGTTCCGCGGAAGAATATTTGCGTGACGGACAAAGGCGTTCTGGGCTTCCATCTGGCGACGATGGAATTCGCCACCAAACAATTATTGGAGGCCTATCCGGACGATATCAAGAAATGGATCGATGAACATGGCGGCCTGACCCATCAGGTGCTCTGGTTACAGGCGCCCGAAATCTTTCATTATTTTCAGAAGTGTCCGGACGAATAGAGCATGATCGGGAAAAGTGGAAACCGGCTTTCGGAAAAGATCATGCTCCCACAAGAAACTCAATTGCGGCGGTCCGTCGTTTGCTGAAGCCAAGGCTGCGCCTTGGCCGCTTGCTGCTCCCAGCTCACGATCGCGTCGACATGCTTCATCGTCATTCCGATATCGTCGAGGCCTTCGAGGAGGCGGGTGCGGTCCGCGCCCGGAATTTCGAAGGCGACGTCCGGGCCGCCAGGTCCGGAAATGCGCTGCGTCGCAAGATCGACGGTGAACGGTCCCTTGCCGTCGACCGCGACGACGCGAGCGATGAATGCGTCGGCTACATCGGCCTCCAGCACGATCGGCAATAGGCCGTTCTGCAAGCAGTTCTCGCGATAGATATCGGCAAAGCTCTTGGCCACGATGACGCGGATATTATTGGCGAGCATGCTCCACACCGCGGATTCCCGCGACGAGCCTGCGCCGAAATTATGGCCGGTCACCAGAATGCCGGCGCCGCGGAACTGCGGCTTGTTGAGCACGAAATCCGCAATCTCGCTGCCGTCTTCGCGAAACCGCGCGCGGTTAAACAGCATCACCTCGTAGTCGTCCTTCAGGCTGCGTGACGGCAGAAATGGCGCGATCTGATCGGTGTTCATGTCGTCAACCAATAGCGGCGCGGCAATGCCGGCATGCGTCGTGAATGGCTGCATCACGCGGTCTCCACCAATTGCCGCACATCGGCGATGCATCCGGCGATCGCGCTCGCCGCGGCGGTCGCCGGGCTCGCCAGATGGGTGCGGACTTTCGGCCCTTGGCGATTTTCGAAATTGCGGTTTGTCGTCGATACGCAGCGCTCCCCCGGCTGAGCCCGATCGCCATTGCCGCCGGCGCACATCGAGCAGCCGGATTCGCCCCAGAAGAAACCGGCATCGCGAAACACGCGGTCAATCCCCACCGCTTCCGCCTCGCGCTTCACGCTCGACGAGCCCGGCACCACCATGGCGAACACGCCTTCGGCGACGCGCCGTCCCTTTACGATGGTGGCGGCGACTTCCAGGTCCGGCAGCCGGCTGTTGGTGCAGGAGCCGATGAAGACGCGATGCACCGGAAGCCCGATCAGCGGCGTTCCGGGCTTAAGCCCCATATAGGCAAAGGCGTTTTCGGCGGCGGCGCGGCGTCCCTGATCGATTGCCGCAGGCTCGGGCACCCGTCCGGAAATGCCGACGACCTGGCTCGGATCGGTGCCCCAGGTGATCTGCGGCTCGAGGCCCGCGCAATCAAGCACGACCTCGCGATCGAACTGAGCGCCGTCGTCCGTCTTGAGCGTGCGCCAATGAGCGAGCGCACGATCCCACATCTCGACCTGCGGCATATAGGGACGGCCTGCGAGCCAGGCGAAGGTCTTGTCGTCGGGCGCGACAAAGCCGGAACGGCCGCCCATCTCGATGTTGAGATTGCACAGCGTCATGCGCTGTTCGATCGGCATCGCCGCAACGGCGGGACCGGTATATTCGACCGCATAGCCGCGGGCGCCGGCGACGCCAAGATCGGCGATGAGCCGCAGCGCAATGTCCTTGGAACTGACATGCGCGCCGAGCTTGCCATCGAGACGCACTCGCATGAGCTTTGGCCGCTTCATCGCCATCACCTGGGTGGCGAGGATATGCGCCAGTTCGGTGGTGCCACAGCCGAAAGCAAGAGCGCCGAGGCCGCCGACCGTACTGGCGTGACTGTCCGGAACCGCGTGCGTCGCGCCCGGCAGCACGATGCCGACTTCCGGCGCGACGACATGGCAGATGCCCTGCTCGCGATCGTCGATGTCGAACAGCCTGATGCCATTCTTGCGGCAGCCCTCGCGCATCGCCTTGATGAAAGCGGTCCCGGTCGGATTGGTGTTCTCGTCGCGGCCGGGCTTGGTGGCAACGGTATGATCCTGCACCGCAAAGGTGAGATCGGCGCGTCGAACCGGCCGCTCTTGTTTCTCCAGCTGGGCAAAGGCGTGGTGGGCATGTAATTCGTGCAGAACGTGGCGATCGATATAGAGGAGATCGCGGCCGTCCGCGCGCTGCCCGACCAGATGAAAATCCCAGATTTTATCGAATAGAGTGCGCGGCATGGCGTTCCTACCGATATGAGCGGGTTCGGCGCTTCTTGCTCTTATCTTGATGGGTATCTTGGGCCGCCGCACCCCGCAAGGCAAGCGGCCGAGGCTGCGGGGTCGCAGCGTAACTTGCGCATAACGAAGATTGGAGTTTGCCAATGCCACGCGTCGTCGGTATCGATCATCTGGTTCTGAGCGTCGGCGATTTCGAACGCTCGAAGGAATTTTACCGAAAGCTCCTAAAATTCCTCGGCTTCAGGCTCAAATATGATTACGCTGACATGGCAGGCTTCAGCAACGGCAAGACGCTGTTCTGGATCGCGGCCGCGGACGCGGAAGGCCACACGCGGAGATACCGCAAGGGCGATATCGGCTTTCACCACTACGCCTTCGAGCTTGCAAGCCGTAACGACGTCGATGCCCTTGGCGCTTTTCTCAAAGCCAATGAAATGAACGTGGTCGATCCGCCGGGCGAGTATTACGGCCGCAACTATTACGCCGTCTATTTCACCGATCCGGACGGCATGAAGCTCGAAGCCATGATCTGGGCGCCGCCGCGAAACCCGGCCAAGCGAAAAACAGCCAAAAAGCCGAGCAAGAAAGCCACCGACAAAACGAAGAGAGCGAGGAAATCCTGAGCTCGCCCAGGATCAGGACGCCGCGCGCAGCGGGAGCGGCATGTGCGCAACCACGGCGTTACGGCCGCCGCGTTGGGCATCGTACAGCGCATTGTCGGCCGCTTCGATCAGATTGGCGCAGGACTGGAACTTTTCCGGGACCATGGACTGGACGCCGAGGCTGATCGTGACGTGGCCAATCGGCGACTCGGAGTGATTGATCATGAGGTCTTCAATGGCTTGGCGCGCTTCCTCGGCGAGGGCCGTCACGCGATCGATGCCGAGGCCCGGCAGCAAGAGGGCAAACTCCTCGCCGCCATAACGCGCCACGAGCACGGTCTCTTCGAGCGTCACGAGCGACAGCGTTTCGCCGACCGCGCGCAAGCAGGTATCGCCGGCGACGTGACCGTAGCGATCGTTGAACAGCTTAAAGTGATCGATATCGATCATCATCAGCGCGAGCGGCATGCGGCTGTCGCTGGCTTTTTGCCATTCGCGCTCGATCTCGCGGTCGAAGCCGCGTCGGTTGGCAAGACCGCTTAAGCCGTCGAGGCTTGCCAGTTCGTCGAGATGCCGATTGGCAATCTGCAATTCCTCCTCGCGCGCGGCGAGCTTCGCCGCCATGTCGTCAAGCGCGGCGGCAAGCGGCGCGAATTCGGCAACTCAGGGCTCTTGCGTCGCGCGCACATGCAGGTCGCCGCGGCCGAAACGCGTGGCGGTGCGCACCAGCGAGCGGATCGGCCGCACCACCAGCTGTTCGCCGCCGAACCACGCGACGAGGAGAACAAACAGGCTGAACGCGATAAGCTGCAAATAAGCGATGTTGGTCTGGTGATCGATGCCGGCATGCACGGCGGTCTCGTTGAGGCCGACGGCGAGCCGGGCTTGCGTCCGTGGCACGCGGACATAGGCGAAAATCCGCTGCACGCCATCGAGGCCGGCGACCGTGATCTGGCCGCTGTCATTGGCGAGCATTTCCCGCGCCAGGTCGCTGCCGGCGAAGCGCTTGCCGATATAGGCTTGCTGATCCGCCGAGCCGGCGACCAGCGTGCCGGTGCTGTCGAGCAGGAGGACCGCGGCGCCGGAATGTTCCGCGGCGGTCGCCGCGAGATCGCTGATCCATTGCAGATTGATGACCGCCATCACCACGCCGTTCAGCGTCCCATCTTCCTTGATGGCCGGAAATGTCGCGACCATGCCCGGCACGTCATTGGAGCGGCTGATGATGTAATCGCTGAGCGCGAATTCGCGCGAATTCAAAGCGTTCTGGAAATGCGGACGATCCGACACGTTCAACCCCAGCGTCAAGGGCTGGGTCGAGCACTTGATGCGGCCGTCGGAGCTGGCGACCGAGAGATCGCGAATCCAGGGAATGTTCGTCGTCAGATCGGTGAGGTATTGATTGCAGTTGGACGACTCGAGCGGCATCCTGGCGTAGACGCGCGCAACGATTTGGAGGAGCGAACGCACGGAGTAGATGATCTCGCGCTGCGATTCGGCGCCGCGCCGGGCGAGTTCGCTCACATCGCTGTTGGCGCGTTCGGTGCGTGCGGCGCGGGCTTGTTCCAGTCCGTGAACGCGCTCCACCATCAACGGAGTGATCGCCAGGAGAGCAAGAACGATCAGCCGGGCGCGAATGCTGAGCATCGGTTTGCTCGGCGCCGCAGATGTCTTGGATTTTGGATCGCCGTCCGGCATCCCGTACTCCCCCGCCCCAGTTCCATAGGCTACGGGAGACCCGTAAAGATGCATTTTGCCGTGAGGCTATAATTTGAATCGATTTCGTGAAGGCGTTGAGCAAATGGCAACCATAAGCCGGCAAGGCGGCGCCAAAACCGGCATTGCTGCGGTGCGGGCGGAGATCGCAGCGGCCTGTCGTGAGGCGGGCCGCGATCCGTTAACCGTTACGCTTGTCGCGGTTTCGAAGACGTTTGGCGCCGACGCCATCGCGCCGGCGATCGCGGCGGGGCAGCGCGTTTTCGGCGAGAACCGGGTGCAGGAGGCCAAGGCCAAATGGCCGCCGCTGATTGCCGCGCATCCCGGACTTGAACTGCATCTCATCGGCCCGCTGCAATCGAACAAAGCGCGCGAGGCGGTAGCTTTGTTTGATGCCGTGCATTCGGTCGACCGCGCGAGCCTGGCCGAAGCGCTGAGCAAGGAAATCAAGAAACAGGGCCGCGATCCGCTGCTTTTTGTCGAGATCAATACCGGCGCCGAGCCGCAAAAGGCCGGCGTGCTGCCGCAAGACGCCGACACCTTTCTGGCCGCCTGCCGGGACGGTTACGGCCTTATGATTTCGGGCCTGATGTGCATTCCGCCACACAGCGAAGCCCCGGCCCCCCACTTTGCGCTGACCAGGAAGATCGCCCGCCGCAATGGGCTAAAGCTCCTGTCGATGGGGATGAGCGCCGACTTCCGGACAGCGATCGCCTTCGGGGCCACGCACGTACGCGTTGGGAGCGCGATTTTCGGTTCCCGGCCGGACACGGCTGCCCAGACGGCTAATACTGAATCTTGATTCGAGTCTTTGGCCCGATTCGCGACAAGAGCTTTAAGAGGGCGTCCCGGCGCAGCGCGACGCAGCCCGCGGTCGGCCCAAAAGCCTCGCGCGCGACGTGAACGAAGACCGCGCTGCCAAGCCCTGCCGCCCGTGGCCGCGTATTGTGGTCGATCTCGAGAATGAGGTCGTAAATGCCGTCCTCGCGGCGCAGCCGGTCGCCTGGTTCATTGGCCGAGCGCTTGAAAGCGCGGTTATAGCGGCGATCAGTCGGGTCCTCGCACCAGGCGTCGTCGGGGCCGATGCGGCGGACCGGCAGCGGCGTCTGCGGCCGGGGCAGGCGATCGGCGCGCCACCACAGCCGGACCGGGTGAAAACTGCCGACCGGCGTTCCGCCGTCGCCTTCGCGCTTTAATGCTCGGATGCCGCTCCGCCCCAGCGCAACCGGCAAGGTCTTGCCGCCCGCCACGAGCCAGCCCTGGCTGCGCCGGCCCGGACGGGACCGCACGCGAACCAAGCTCAGCGAAGTCCGGATGGGTAAAGTTTTACGCATCGTGTCCTGGGCCTGATTCCCAACCGCCGCTTGCTCTTGTATCCTTGCGTGTTCTACTTCGCGCCCAGTCGGGCGGCAAAACGCCAGGGGCCAGATGTAATGCCGAATACGCGGACCATTCTGATCGTCGACGACGACACCGAGCTGCGCGAGGCGCTGACGGAACAGCTTTCGCTGCACGAAGAGTTCGAGGCCGTCGCAGTCGAGAACGGCAGCAAGGGCGTGCAGACCGCCAAGACCGGGCAGATCGACCTCGTCATCATGGATGTCGGCCTGCCCGACATCGACGGCCGCGAAGCCGTGCGCATCCTGCGCAAGAACGGTTTCAAGGCGCCGATCATCATGCTGACCGGCCACGATACCGATTCCGACACGATCCTCGGCCTCGAATCCGGCGCCAACGATTACGTGACTAAGCCGTTTCGCTTCGCCGTGCTGTTGGCGCGAATCCGGGCGCAACTGCGCCAGCACGAGGCGAGCGAGGATGCGGTCTTCACCATTGGACCCTACACGTTCCGGCCGAGTTCTAAGCTTTTGCTTAACCCCAAAGGCAGCAAAGTCCGGCTGACCGAAAAGGAAACCTCGATCCTGCGTTATCTCTATCGCGCCGGCCAAAAGCCGGTGTCGCGCGAGACGCTGTTGCAGGAGGTCTGGGGCTACAATTCGGGCGTCACCACCCACACGCTGGAAACTCACATTTACCGGCTACGGCAGAAGATCGAAAAGGATGCAGCAGCGCCCGCCATTCTGGTCACCGAGGCCGGCGGCTACAAACTGGTCCCCTAGAGCTTCTTGATGAAGCATGATCTTTTCGGAAAACCGGTTTCCACTTTTCCGGATCGTGCTCAAATCGCGGAACGGCATGACGATCGAGGACGACATCGCGTTTCTTGAGCGCGTTCCCATTCTCCGCCGCCTCGGCGCCGGAGCATTGCGCATCCTTGCCATCAGCACCGAGAGCTACACGGTCGAAGAAGACCAGGTGCTGTTCACCGCGGGCGAGACCGCCGACTGCGCCTATGTGGTGCGGGACGGTTCGTTCACGCTGACATCGGGACGGCTCCACGACGCCGAGGTGATTGCCGAGCCCGGCTCGCTGCTCGGCGAATCGGCCTTGCTCACCGACACGACCCGGCCGGCAACCGCGATCGCGCGCGAACGGGCTGTGGTATTGCGCATTTCACGCGCGATGTTTCTCAAAATGCTCGATAGTTTTCCCGACGCCGCGGTGCGACTGCGCGAAACCATCGCGGCGCGCGCCGATCAATGGGCCCGCGAAATGGAAAACGTGCGCACCGCCTTGGCGCGCGGCACCGGGCCGCAGCGACGATAGTTAGACTTCGATCGTCGCCGTCACCGGGACATGGTCGGACGGCCGCTCGGCGCCGCGATAATTTTTGGCGATCGCAATATTGCCGACGCGGTCGGCCAATTCAGGCGACGCCCAGATGTGATCGAGCCGGCGGCCTTTGTCGGCGCTCGCCCAATCCGGCGAGCGGTAGCTCCACCAGGTGTAGAGCTTCGCCGGTTCCGGCGTCAGTTCTCGCATCGTGTCGATCCAGCCGCCGGCATTGCGCGCATGTGTGAGCTTCTCGCATTCGATCGGCGTATGCGATACCACGCGCACCATCTGCTTGTGGCTCCAGACATCGTGCTCGAGCGGCGCGACATTGAGATCGCCGACCAGGATCGCACGCTCCGATTTTTCCGGCCGGATCGCCAAACAATCGCGCATTTCGTCGAGAAAGCCGAGCTTATGCGCGAATTTCAGATTGCCTTCCGGATCGGGAATATCGCCGCCGGCCGGCACGTAGAAATTATGCACGGTGATCGGATCGCGAAGTCCGGCGCGCTCGCCGAATACGGCCGAGACATGCCGGCAATCCGTCTTGCCGCAAAAATTCTGGATGCCAAAACGCTCGAACGGCAGCCGCGAAATCACCGTCACGCCGTGATAGCCCTTCTGGCCGTTGAGCGCGACATGCTCGTAGCCCAGCCGCTTGAACCGCTTCAGCGGAAAAGCGTCATCCGGACACTTGGTCTCTTGCAGGCAAAGAATATCGGGCCGCACCGACTTGATAAATTTGGCGACCAGATCGATGCGCAGCCGCACCGAATTGATGTTCCAGGTTGTCAGGGTGAGCTTCACAGGAATCAGTGATCGGTAATGCGTTCACGACGCATATAAATATCAGTTGTCGGTTTCGCAAAACGCTTTCTGATTATTGACCACTGATTACTGGCTACTGGTTGCTGATACTGCCCTGATCGTGCTGGTAATTGATGACGAACAGGTTCGGGTCGGGCTTCTTCGCGGTATCGAGATTGTAGACTGCGACCGTGGTGTCAAAACCCTGCGGATCGGTGACGGTCCATTGCTTGAGCCCGAGATCCTTGGCGTCGAACATCATCATCAGCCGGCTGGTGCCGATCATCGCCTGCTTTTGCTCGATGACCACGGTGGTGAACGTGTCATCGTTGGTGACAGAAACGACGTCAACATCGCGCAACAGGTCGAGATGATCGGCGAGCAGATAGCGCAGCGGCGTCTGCGACAGCGGGTAGAGATCCTGGGTGGCGAGCTTGCGGTCGCGCACGACGACCGAAGACCCGTCGGCGATGATGTCGATCGGGCTCGGCGCGTTATAGGTGAAGCGCACCCGGCCGGGCTTTTGAATGTAGAACGTGCCCTCGGTGCGGCCGCCGTCTGGGCCGATCTGCACGAAATTCCCCACCATGGTCTGTATGCCCGAAAGATAAGCGCTGACCTTGTCGAGCAGAG
>Ga0209448_10000278_pt1 | contig 18166 bp, 20 predicted proteins | sample BogFormECP14_OM2_FD_188245 | JGI IMG/M metagenome (GOLD analysis project Ga0209448, IMG submission 188245) | Bog forest soil microbial communities from Calvert Island, British Columbia, Canada - ECP14_OM2 (SPAdes) (version 2) | ecosystem: Environmental > Aquatic > Freshwater > Wetlands > Bog ... | reverse complement strand
CTCCTCTGCGACACAAACTAGCTCAGATCACCTCGACCGTCGGCCCCGCAACACGCGAATGCGTCCGCCGCAAAGCGGCTTAGTTCAAGTCGGCTTATGAGGAGTGATCGCGATTGCTCGCGGTGCAGAAGGCGCGTAACCTACAACGCATTCCAGCAAAATGTGCGCTCTATTTGCCCTCCGTTTACCTGCTCGACGGTGCTTTAGTGGCCTTGCGGTGTCATCCGGGGCCGGCTAAGCTGTTGAAAAGTACAGTTCATGGCGAACTCAAATCCCACCCTCTCCGCTATTCTTTCAATGTGCTAAAGTACTCTCGCCGGTGAGCGACCTCCTCCAAACCCCGTTTGATAGTGTCGAGAACGCCCACGAATACGTGCGTCTTCTGGTCGAGGCCCTCGCCGATGCCAAAAGCGAAATCGCCGCCGACCTCAACGCGACCGTCGCGACCAAGCCCGACCGCCGCGTGGAAGCGCTGCGCCTCGTTCAATTCAAACTGGACAAACTGGAGCAACACTTGAAGTCCAGCAGCCGCCTGCTCAACGACCTGCGCACCCTGCGCCGCCTTCTTTTCGAGGAGAGGCCCGAGGAACTCCCTGAACCCGCCGCGGCCGGTCAGGACCCTGCCGCCTAGATTTAGCGAATCAAGATTTCCCGAGTCTGGATTTTCGCGAGGGTAGCCCGTGGCTCACGCTCGCAATTTTTCAGCAAACTTTTTTTCCAGCTTCGCCAGCTTCGGAGAGATCACAAACATGCAATAAGGCTGGCGCGAATTTTCGTTGTAGTAGTTCTGATGGTAGTCTTCGGCCGCGTGAAATTCCTCGCCCGGCTCAACCGCGGTCACAATCGGTTCCGGAAACGCCTTGGCTGCCGTCAATTCCGCAATCGTATTCTCGGCGATCTTCTGCTGCTCTTCATCGCTGTAGAAAATCACCGAACGATACTGCTCGCCCGCGTCATTTCCCTGCCGATTCAGCGTAGTCGGATCGTGCACCGCGAAGAATACGTCGAGCAGATCGCGATAACTGATCTTCTCGGGATCGAAGCTGACGCGCACCACTTCCACATGCCCGGAATCGCCGTTACACACCTGCCGATAAGTAGCCTGGTCGCCGCGTCCGCCCATATAGCCGGATTCGACGTGGGTAACGCCCGTCAGGCGCTGAAAAACCGCCTCAGTGCACCAGAAGCATCCGCCGCCGAAAACTGCTGTCTGCTCTTTTGCCATGATGATTGGATGTGCTGCGGAGCCCGAAGTTTCGCACTGTCTCCAACAACAGCTTAACCACAGAGAGCACAGGGGTCCACAGAGGAAACCGTGGTCCCCTATGAACCTCTGTGCTCCCTGTGGTAAAGAACTTGGCCTTAGACCGATACCGTAAAGGAAGTTTCCGTGCGAGTAACCGGCCGATAAAGCGTATCCCGCTCAATCGGTTCGCGCCCGGCTTCCGTGATCAGCCGCACCAGATCGTGCCGCCGCAGGCCCTGAGGAGTGGTCGCTCCCGCATCGTGATAAATCTTCTCCTCGACCACGGTGCCATCAATATCATCGGCTCCAAAGCGCAGGGAAATCTGCGCAATCTTCGGCGTCATCATCTGCCAATAAGATTTAATGTGCGGAAAGTTATCAAGCACCAGCCGGCTGACCGCAATCTGCTTAATGTCAAGCATGCCGGTAGTCGTAAAAAGATGTTGCAGCGGCGTGTTCGCCGGATGAAAGGCCAATGGAATAAACGTCTGGAAGCCGCCCGTCTCGTCCTGCAAAGCGCGCATCTTGAGCAGGTGATCGACGCGGTCTTCATCATTCTCGATGTGGCCGTAAAGCATTGTTGCGTTCGATTTCAGCCCGATCTGGTGGGCGAGTCGCGCCGTATCGAGCCATTGATCGCCATCAATCTTGTGATCGCAAATAATATGCCGCACCCGGTCAGCAAAAATTTCAGCGCCGCCACCGGGCAGCGAATCGACGCCCGCCTCTTTCATTTTCACCAGCGTCTCGCGGATCGTCAGTTTAGCCCGCTTCGCCAGGTATGCGACTTCGACCATGGTGAAGGCCTTCATGTGGACGAGCGGAAAGCGTTCCTTCAATCCGGAAACAAGATCGAGAAAATATTGAAACGGCAAATCGGGATGCAGCCCGCCGACAATGTGAAACTCCGTGACCGCCTCGGTGTAGCCGGAAGCCGCCGTCTGGAAGGCTTCTTCAAGCGCCATTGTGTAAGCGCCCGGAGTGTCTTTCTTGCGCCCAAAAGCGCACAAACGACAAGCAGCCACGCAAACATTCGTCGGATTGATATGACGATTGACGTTGAAGTACGCCTTGTCGCCATGCATCCGCTCGCGAACCCAGTTAGCCAGCCAACCCACGGCCAGAATGTCGCCCGTCCCATAAAGGACAAGCGCATCGCCCTCGTTCAGGCGCTCACCCGCGAGCACTTTATCTTTGATCGGAAGCAGGCGCGGATCGTCGGTCTGGAATGGGTGCGAAACAGGCATCTGTTTAATCATAACCCAACCCTGTGGGAGGATCACATCGTCTGCTGAAGAACCGGTGGCCGTTTCCGTGTAACCGAAAATAAGGCGGGAGTCATCGCACGATTCATAACGTGCTGAGCAGGCTATAATTGCGCGCACGGATGGCTCTGACCAGTGGCACCAAACTCGGGCCCTATGAGATTGGCTCTTCCCTCGGTGCGGGCGGCATGGGCGAAGTGTATCGCGCGCGCGATACACGGCTGGGGCGAGAGGTCGCGATCAAGATCCTGCCGCCGCATCTTTCTTCGGACGCGGAAGCCAAGCAGCGCTTCGAGCGTGAAGCGCGCGCCATCTCCTCACTGAATCATCCCAACATTTGCACGCTCTACGACGTCGGCCACCAGGACGGCACCGATTTTCTGGTCATGGAATATCTGGAGGGCCAGACGCTGGCTACCCGCCTGCTGAAGGGCCCGCTGCCCCCTGATCTGGTGTTGAAATGCGGCATCGAGATTTGTGAGGGGCTGGAAAAAGCGCACAAGACGGGAGTGATCCATCGCGACTTGAAGCCGGGAAACATCATGCTGACGAAAACCGGAGCCAAGCTGATGGATTTTGGGCTGGCTAAGGCGACTCCGGCAGTTCCGCCACCGTCTTCCAGTCTGACGATGACGCTGTCCGGACCGGCGGCCGATCAGCCGCTAACGGCGCGGGGCATGGTAGTAGGAACGTTCCAGTACATGTCTCCTGAGCAACTGGAAGGGAAAGAAGCAGATGCGCGCTCCGACATTTTCGCTCTGGGAGCGCTGTTGTACGAGATGGCGACCGGGCAGCGTGCGTTTAGCGGGAAAACCCAGGCCAGCATTGTGGCCGCGATCCTGGCTTCGGAGCCGCCGCCGATTTCGGTGGTGCAGCCGATGTCCCCGCCGGCGCTCGACCGGGTGGTGAAGGTTTGTCTGGCAAAGGATCCCGACGAGCGTTTCCAGACTGTCCACGATCTGAAGCTGCAACTGAAATGGATCGCGGAAGGCGGATCACAGGCCGGAGTGCCAGTTCCGCTGGCAGCGCGCAGAAAGAGCCGGGAGGGTTGGGCTTGGATTGCGGCGGGGCTGGCGTTGCTCGGTGCGCTTACGCTCGGGCTTTTTGAATTGTTGGCGCCGCGCCCGGATGTGCGCGAGGTGCATTCCAGCATCCTGCCGCCGGCAAAGGCAACGTTTGCTTTTCTCGGGCCGAACGGTACAGCCATGCTCTCGCCGGATGGTCGCAGTGTCGCCTTCCTGGCCCGGCAAGAAGGCATTCAGACGTTGTGGGTGCGTCCGTTGAATGACTTTGTTGCGCGTCCACTGGCGGGCACGGAGGACGCTTACAGCGTGTTCTGGTCCCCCGATAGCCGTAATCTTGGATTTTTCTCACAAGGGAAGTTGAAGCGCGTGTCGGCGGCTGGAGGACCGGCGCTGGCCCTCTGCGACGTGGAACAGGTCCGGGGCGGGAGCTGGAGCACCCAGGATGTGATTATTTTCGCCAGGTATCCGGGCGAGATCTATCGTGTCCCGGCGGGCGGGGGCACGCCGCAAAAGGTCACCACATTCGATCCATCGCGCCACGACACAACCCACCGCTGGCCCTATTTTCTTCCCGACGGAAACCACTTTCTTTATATGGCGTCGGTGTTCGGCTCGGTCAACGCGGATAACGTCTTCTTTCTCGGCTCGCTGGACGGCAAGGTGAATCGCATCCTGTTTCACGGCAGCTCGAACATCGCTTATGGGGACGGGCATCTGGTCTATGCCGTCGACAGGACCCTGATGGCTCGCCCGTTTGATACCGCGAAACTGGAGTTCACCGGAGACGCGGTTCCCATAGCCGAAAGCGTGCAATACGACCCCATTTTCAGCGGCGCCGTCTTCTCGGTTTCGCAAACTGGCTTGCTCCTCTACCAGACGGGCAATGCCTCGAGCGCACGGACCATGGCACTGTTCAGTCCCGACGGCAAGCCTCTCGGGAACGCAGGCGAGGGAGGAATGTACTACCCGCGATTTTCTCCCGACGGCAAACATCTCGCTTATACCTTGATCGACACCAGCAACGGGAAAGCCGACGTCTGGACTGTGGACATCGCTTCCGGCAACCGGATCCGGTTGACGGTAGATCCGGTACGCAGCATGAACCCCGTGTGGTCCCGCGATGGAACTCAAGTGGCGTACTATTCCACGCGTTCCGGAAAGCCTGACGTCTACGTCAGGAAGGCGAATGGAATGGGCGTGGAGCAGAGACTCTGGGAGGGAGGCGCAGCCCTCCGCGCCACTGACTGGACGCCGGATTCGAAGAGTCTTGTTTTGGAGGAGCGTCCCGCCGCAACGGGAAGAACTCGTCTGCTGCTGTTTCCGCTGGACGGCAGAGAACCCACCCCGTTGCTCGAGGTGCCGAATGCCAGCGTGTACGCCGCCCAAATTTCCTGGGACGGACATTGGATTGCCTATTACTCCGACGAATCGGGCAAGTACGAGATTTACGTTTCGCCTTTTCCCAAGCCGGTGGGACGGTTGCAGATTTCGACTGCGGGCGGCAGGGACCCGCGCTGGCGGCGCGACGGAAAAGTTCTCTATTACGTTACCCCGGACGGAAAATTGACCGCGGCCGAACTGAAAGAAGTCAATGGGTCGCTTCAGGTGGTTTCGCTTCGAACCCTGTGGCAGATGAAGTTCAGCTTGTTCAACGACACCTTCGATGTTACCCCGGACGCGAGCCGGTTCGTGGTGGACACGTTGTCGACCGACGAGACTCCGGCGCCGCTCAGCCTGGTCACGAACTGGGCGTCGGAGCTAAAAAAATGACCCTTGTTGCCGCCGCCGTTCAGCTGCGCCGCAGCAGTAAATCTCCCGCCACGAACACGAAGAACACCACCGAAATCACCCCATTCATAGTAAAGAACGCCGCATTCAGCTTGCTCAGATCATCGTGCTGCACCAGCGTGTGTTCGTAGAGCAACAACGCAGCCACGGCGATCACTCCCACGATCGCGAGCCTGCCTAAGCCGAACGTGACGATGAGCGCGACCAGCAGCCCCAGCATCACGAGGTGAAACAAACGGGCAACCACGAGCGCATTCCTGATTCCGAGATGCCGTGGCACCGAGTGCAAGCCATGACTGCGATCGTAGTCATGATCCTGACAGGCGTAGATCACGTCGAATCCGCCGACCCAGAACGTCACGGCCGCGGTGAGCAGCAGAATCCGTGGATCGAACGACCCGCGAACCGCGATCCACGCTGCCGCCGGCGCAATACCCAGGGCGAAGCCGAGAAACAGATGCGACCAGCGCGTGAATCGCTTGGTGTAGGAATAGAGAAGAATCACCGCGAGCGCGACCGGCGAAAGCATCAGCGTCAAGCGGTTCAACTGGGAAGCGGCCAGAACAAAAACGCCGCATGAGACAAGAACGAACGCGCCAACAAACGAAGGCGTCAGCAGCCCAACCGGCAGCGCGCGCGTAGCAGTGCGAGGATTGGCCGCGTCAATCGAAGCGTCGGCCAGGCGATTGAAAGCCATCGCAGCCGACCGCGCCGAAACCATGGCGACCACGATCCACGCAAGTTGCCGCCAAGCCGGCAAGCCTCCGGCGGCCAGCATGGCTCCGCAGAGCGCAAACGGGAGCGCAAAGATCGAGTGCTCCCACTTGATCATCTCCAGCGTGATGTTAAGATTTCGGAAAAAAGCCACGGCCTAATTGTAAAGCAGTGAAATAGACCTCGTGATGAACTCAGTTCGAACGACCAACATTTTTTCATGAATTGTCATCCCGAGCGAAGAGAGCGATGACAAATCTGAAAAATCACAAGCGTGTTTAGCCACTGTCCACAGCTCCTTCCACCAGAGGCACAAACCGGCAACCTTCCAGGACACTCACCTCCGCCTGTCCGCAGATTTTCAAGATCAATTGTAATTCCTGGCTGGAGGGTGGCCCGACCGGCAGCATCATGCGCCCGCCCTCGCGCAGTTGCTCAAACAGCGCTGGCGGCATCTCAGCGGTTGCGGCAGAAACAAGAATGGCGTCGAACGGCGCGTACTCCGCCCAACCCTGACCGCCATCGCCGACTCTGATCTTCACGTTGCGATATCGCAGTCGATACAGCGTGCTCTCCGCCAAAGCCGCGAGCTGCGCGTGACGCTCCACCGAATACGCCTCGGCCGAGAGCAGCGAGAGCAATGCCGTCACGTAGCCGGAACCGGTGCCGACCTCGAGCACTCTATCCGAAGATTGAAGCGCGAGGTGCGCGAGCATCGCCGCCACAATATAAGGCTGCGAGATAGTTTGCCCTTCGCCGATGGGCAGCGGGTGATCTCCGTAGGCCTCCCCCCGGAAAATCTCCGGGACAAACTCATGCCGCGGCACCATGCGCATGGCCTCGAGCACGCGACGGTCGCGGATGCCGCGCCCGGCAAGTTGCACGCGGACCATTTCTTCGCGCTGAGAAATAGAATCCATGAGCGCTAACGTCCAAACCTTCACCACAGGGGACACAGGGAAACACAGGGGAAATCAAAGCTGCCTTCCCCCGTGTCCCTCTGTGCTCCCTGTGGTAAAGCCTTGCTCGCGGACGCGCTAGTACGGCCCGATGATTCCGCCAATGTTCCGCGCACTCGGAGCCTCCGGCCGCGACTTCTTTTCTTGCGCTGAGATTATGTCGAGATACTTGTAGGCCGAGCCCGTATTGAAGAGCACGACCGTGTCGTCGGCGCGGAAGAATCCGCTGGCCCGGAGCTTCTGATAAGCAACCAGTGACGCGGCTCCCTCGGGAGCAGCGAACACGCCTTCCACGCTGGCCCAGTGGCGCAGGGCCGCAAGAATCTCCTCGTCGCTCGCCGCGACCGCGGTGCCCTGACTTTTCTTCAGGATGTCGAGAATCAAATAATCGCCATAAGCTTTAGGAACGCGCAAGCCCGCAGCAAAAGTCCGGGCGTCGGTCCACATTTCAGAAACGCTCTTCCCTGCTTCCCACGCCTTAACAATCGGCGCGCAGCCCGCTGCCTGCACGGTAATCATTTTCGGACGCGCGGAACCGATCCAGCCCAGTTCCTCCATCTCATCAAAAGCCTTCCACATGCCGATCATGCCCACGCCGCCGCCGGTCGGATAGATAATGCCCTGCGGAAGCTTCCATCCCAACTGCTCGGCAACCTCGTAGCCCATGGTCTTCTTGCCCTCGACGCGGAACGGCTCTTTGAGGGTCGAGACATCGAACCATTCGTCGTTATTTCCTGACGACCTCTCTTTGATTATGCGTTCGGCAACCATGCGGCCACAATCGCTGATCAACCCGTCAACCAGCGTGACATGCGCGCCGTAATAATCGCATTCCATGCGATTCGCGAGCGGCACATCCTTTGGCATGAAAATGTAAGCCTCGATCCCCGCCGCCGCCGCGTAAGCTGCCAGCGCCCCACCGGCGTTTCCGGCGGAAGGAGCGGCGAGCTTCTTCAGTCCAAAATGTCGCGCCATGGTCACGGCAGCTGACATGCCGCGTGCCTTGAACGATCCGGTTGGATTGAGGCCTTCATCCTTGATGAAGACATTCGCATACTCGCGGCTGGGAAGCATAGGCGTAAATCCTTCGCCAAGCGTGACGGGCTTTTCACCTGCAGAAAATTCGGGGAGAACCTCAGCGTAACGCCACATGCTGGCCACGCGACCTGATAAATCTTCGCGACGCAACTTCCCTTTCAGGCTGGCAAGATCGTAGCGGACGTAAAGCACACCGCCATCTTTAGGGCAGACATTCTGCGGACGATCAGCGGAGAGATGTTGTCCGCAGCGCGTGCATTCGAGGTAAGAAATTCGCATCGAGGGAAGGATAGCACTTTGCCTTTTGGATGTTAGCCCTCAGCCTAGCCCAGATCGGACTATCGGAACTCATCGCGTGCATCAATTGAATAGCTGGCATGGTCGCGACACCTCCCCAGTTACAATTGCCACCATGAGTGTCGACAGGTCTGGCAAATGGTGGATTGGCACGACTCCCAACGACATCAAGGAATACCTCGAGGCCTACTCCGCTGAGGGATACAGCGCTCACGAGTTCCGGCAAGCAAAATGCGGGTGTGGTGGTGAGACCTTCGAACTTTTTGCAGACGATAATGAGGGCTGCGCGAAACGAATATGCACCTCGTGCGGAGCAGAACAGTTCATCTGTGACAGCGAGGAATTCTGGTCTGAAGCCACGCCCGAAAAGTGGGAATGCATTGAATGCGGCTCCACCAGCGCGAACATCGGCATTGGTTTTTCGCTGTACGAGGACGGCGAAGCTCGTTGGCTCTATGTTGGTGAGCGGTGCTCCAACTGCGGCATCTTAGGCTGTTTTGCAGGATGGAAAGTTGCGTATACCCCTTCCAAGCAGCTACTCGAACGGGTTTGATCCGATTGGTGCTCCGGCGCTTCCTCAAGCTGGCAATCTTTTCAGCACTTCATGCGCCCGCCGAAACCAAGGCCGCTCCCGCCGCCGCAGGTAGCCCGGCATAGTAGGTTTCTTATCGAGCACCTTCTGCGCCCACTCCCGCGCCTCGGCATTGCGTCCCTCCGAAGCCAGCAGTTCCGCGAAGTTCAAATAAGTCTCCGACAGAGTCGACGTGACCGTCACCCGCCGGAAGAGCGCCTCGGCTTTTTCTTTTTGTCCCGTCTGCGCGTAAGCGTGGGCGAGCAATCCAGCCGCGCGCTGGAAATCGTAGTCGGGCTCTTTGCCGACCACGCGCTCCAGATCGGGCAATGCAGCCGCAGCGTCGCCTAGCAGGATGGCGCAAACACCGCGCCGGTAAAAGGGATCCGGCGTATCGGCGCGGGCGGCAATCGCTTTGTCGAACGCCGTTCGCGCCGACTGCAGATTCCCGTCGTCCATATAGAGGTCGCCGAGCTCCTCATAGTTTCCCGCTGACGGATTGTCGCGAATCGCAGCTTCCAGTTCGCCAATGCGCTTGCGCCGCGGAAACACTTTGAAGGATTGTCCCACCAGCCCAATGTCGGGCAGAGCCTCGACAAAAAGATAGATAATCGCGCCCAGCGGGCCGAGAAACAGGATGATGAATATCCAGTAGGTATCGGGCCGCCGCCGGATAAAGTGAACGATCGCCAATCCCTGAAGCAGGATGCCGATGAAGCCAAACCGGTATAGAAGGTAGCCCAGAAATCCCATGCCAGTATGAGTCCTAGCGTGAGATTACACATTTGTGGAAGATGGAGAAAGTGACTGTCGGGGCAAGGAGCGGCGATGCCGATCGAGAAGAGTGAGCAGCAGAACGATAAGCAGCAGAACGACGAACAGCAGATCCTGGCGCTGCACGAAGCCGGAGACCGCGCCCTGATGAGCGCCGACCTCGCCGCACTCGCGCAGATCTTCGCCGACGACTACGTACAGTACAACGAAGCGGGCAAGGCTTTCACCAAGCAGGATGTGCTGAACAATTTTCAGACCGGGGCAATTCGTTATCCGTCGATTGTTTCCACGGGAAGGAAGATTCGCGTATTCGGCGACACCGCAGTCGTGCACGGCTCGGAATCCGACGAAGTCGAAATCAAGGGGAAACGCTCTACCGTACGCTACGTCTACCTCGACGTGCTACGGAAATGGGCTGGGGAGTGGAAGCTAGTGGCGTCGCAGTTGGCACGGCCGGCGGAAGAGTAGTGGAATGTTCAGGTTTCCCCGGTGTACCCCTGTGTCCCCTGTGGTAAAGACCTTGCCTTCGAACCACAGGGGACACAGAGGAAAGCGAGCGCCACGCTAGCTTTCGTCAGCCCGCAGCCGATTCTGCCAATGCGACCACAGAAACCAGACGATCCCCGCCAGCAGAAACGCCCCAATCACGGCATCGAATTTATGGAAGTACTTGCCCAGCGAGCGCCAGTTCTCGCCCAGTTTCATGCCGAAGTAGGCCAGCATAAAACACCACGGCCACGATCCCAGAAAAGTATAGATGTGAAATTTGCCGCGTGGCATGCGGGCAATCCCCGCCGGCAGCGCGATAAATGTGCGGATCACCGGCAGCAGGCGCGCAATGAACACGGCCATGTCTCCCCAGCGCAGAAAAAATCTGTCGGCCCAGTCCAGTTCACGGTGCCCCATCAGGATCCAGCGTCCATAGCGCTCAACCAGCGGGCGTCCGCCGTAGCAGCCGATTTCATAGGCCACGAGCGAACCCAGATTGCATCCGATGGCGCCAGCCGTTGCCGCCCACACCAGCTTCATCGCGCCGGTATAAACCAGGTAGCCGGCAAACGGCATGATCAGTTCCGAAGGTAGCGGAATGCAAGCGGACTCGATCGCCATAAGCAGCGCGATCCCGGCGTAACCGGTTGCCGCTACCAGGGAATTAATGAAGGCAAAAAGTAAGTAGAGGATTTTCTCAGTCATGGAAATCGGGCAATCGGGTCATCGGGAGATCGGGTCATCTGAAATCGACTCCAGAACCTTCACGCAATTGATTCTAGATCACCCGATGACCCGATGGTCAGATCACCCGATGCCGTTCAGAACGTCCCGTCCTGCGTGAAGCTGAAGCCGGGCAAGGTTACGCCATCTCCCGATTTTGTGACCTTCACCTTCACCACCGGCGCATCGGGCGCGGTGACCTCGGCGGGCCGCAGTACCGCAAATTGGGAGAACACTTCGCTGTACACCTTGGTGACCAGATGATCCTGGCCGGTTGCGTCATGACGCCAGACCTGTCCGAGTTTGATGCCCTTCACGGCCACAAGTTTTTCCTATTCTCAGAGCTTAGTTTCCAGAGTACTCACCCGCCCGCCAACCCGTCAATTGCCGCGGGGTTACTTTCGTCGGATGCGCGGCCGAAGCTTTGTTACCATGAACCCGCCGTCCAAGAGTGTTCAGCAGTGTCCAGGAGGGAACCAATGCCTCGCGGAAGCATGCCGCGTCAACCCAGCCGCAGCGGACGGCAGGAAGGTGCCCGCCGGGCACAGGGTTCACCGTTATTGAAGAAGACCGCGAAAACGACGATTGCAAAAGTGATGACTGCCCAGGCAAAGAAAGCAAAGCCGCCGAAGGCTGCCGTCGGCAAAAAGAAATCTGCGTCTGGATATGGCCCTTTGGCCCCCGAGCGCGTCCGTCAGATCATCGCCGGCCTTGACCAGCTTTATCCCAAAGCGACCTGCGCTCTCACTCACCGCAGCGCGTGGGAGTTGCTGGTCGCAACGATTCTTTCCGCCCAGTCAACCGACGTGCGAGTGAACATGGTCACGCCAAAGCTATTTGAAAAGTATCCGACCGTCCAGGATTTCGCGGCGCTCGAGCCCGAACAATTGCAGCCCGACATCTACTCGACCGGCTTCTTCCGCAACAAGTCGAAGTCGGTGGTGGGCGCGGCGCGCAAGGTGGTCGCGGATTTTGGCGGAAACGTGCCAGATACGATGGACGAGTTGCTCAGCCTCCCCGGAGTAGCTCGCAAGACAGCGAACGTCGTGCTCGGAACCTGGTTCAAGAAGAATGAAGGAGTCGTAGTCGATACGCACGTGACCCGAATTTCACGGCGTCTGGAGCTGACCAGGCAGCAAGACCCAAAGAAAATTGAAGAGGACTTGATGCAGATCATTCCGCGCGAGCGCTGGACAGACTTTTCTCACGAAGTGATCTGGCACGGGCGGAAGTTGTGCGTGGCGCGCGGTCCGAAGTGTGCCGATTGCGCGCTGGAAAAGCTGTGCCACGCCGGCGACAAGACGTGGTCGACGGTCGAGATTCACAAGGACGCGCAGCCCTAGCCGCCGTTGTAGAACAGCTCAACCACCGTGCAATCGTCGTTGAGCGGAGTGCCACCGCAAAAATCAGCGACCGCAGTGAAGACGTCTTCCATAGACTTACTCTTCCCCGCGACGCTCTCCAGCCGTTCGCTGTCAAACATATCTCCGCGCGCGTTCTCGGCTTCGGTGACGCCGTCGGTCACCAGGATCATCCGATCCCCCGGCCTCAACTGGCAGCGGTCGCTCGAGTAAGTCGCATCCGCCAGCAACCCGACCGGCAAGTTACCGTGTGCCGGCCGCAGCACCTCGTTGCCGCAGATCCACACCGGCGGAACATGTCCGCAATTGACGTACTCAAGGTCGCCGTCGCTGCGCAGGCGCGTAATGATCATGGTCGCGTATTTTTCACCGATATGCTTGTAGGTGAAGAAGCGATTGACCGCGTCGACAATCTCCACCAGCGGCATGCCGGAAATAAGTTGTGAGTAGACCATCCCCTGCAGAATGGAAGCCAGCAGCGCGGCCGAAACTCCCTTGCCGCTGACGTCGGCGAGAACCACGGCCAGCCCTTGGGGCGTATTCACGGCCTCAAAGAAATCGCCGCCGATCTCCTTACAAGATAAGTTGCGTCCGTTAACCCGCGCAAAAGGAACTTCCGGCAGAGTCACTGCCAGCAGACGCTGCTGAATCGACGCCGCGATCGACAGTTCCTGCTGGTACCGCCGCCCGGCTTCTTCGGCCTGCACCAGCCGCGCGTTTTCTACCAACTGGGCAGCTTCGGTCGCGATCGCCCGCAGAATATCGTGGCTCACGCTGGTGATATCGCGTGACGCAAAGCGCGAGTCCACATAGAGCGCCCCCATCACTTCCCCACCCGCCGGCTGATCGGCACGGCTGGTTTGCACCATGGGCTTGCGCAACGGAATGCAGATCACCGTCCGCAGGTCGAAGGTGACAATGCTTTTCCGTTCCTTCACGTCGAGCATCTGACTGGTGTCGGTGACCAGGTATTCCGAGTTCGAGGTCAAAGCGCCGTCCAGCACCGACCGGGAAATTGTCTTGTCGTCGAGCAGCGGCTCGCCCTTCGAGTTACGCCCGGCGGCCAGCGTCAGGGTCCCGCTGAGATCGCGCAGGAAGATGTATGCGCGTTCGGCGCGCGTCAGCTTCAGTGTGGCATCGAGCAGCGTAACCAGGATTTCATCGAGCACGCCGATGGTGTTCAGCTTGCGCGCCGCTTCCATGAACAGCGTGAGTTTCTCCAGGTCGCTCGCCTCCGGCGCAATCTGGATGCCCGAAATTTGGCTGAGAAATTCACGCGCCGTGTTCGAGGTGGTATGCAGCGGATGGAAAATCAGGTAAGCGATATCGCGCGCGCCAAATTCCAGCCGGTCGTTGCGTTGCAGCTTGTGCCGGTCCACCTTCTCACCATTGACGAAGGTGCCGTGCTTGCTCCCCAGGTCGACGACAAAAAATTCGCCGTTCTCCGAAACGATCGTCGCATGCTCGCGAGACACGCGCGGGTCCGCGATCACCAGGTCGCGATCCACCTTGCGGCCCACCGTGTAAGGAGTGTGATTCAGCGACAGCGTCTGCTGATCATTCCCCGATACAAAGATCGCGATGGGAAAAATGCTGGATATGCCCGAATGCGACGATGCCGACATGTACCCTGAATTCTCCTGCTGGCCATGATGCCAGAAAAGCCGCCAGCCGCCCCACACTGGTCCCCCAGCATTCTACGACGTGGCTGGCCTCGCCGACGCAGTAAAAGTCCTCTGATAATAGTGGATAAGTATCAATGAGGCCACTCCTACCGGGACCTGGGTGACCGTCCAGATCGGAATTGCCTAAGCGATGGTTTCAGAGCCGTTCCGAATCCAACGGTTTTCGCTAAGCCGTTATCGGTTATCGCTATGGCAATCCCAGCGACTAATATGCCCCCAATGATATCGACAAGGTAGTGCCACTCCAGCAGAAGAATCGACACAATCAACAGACAGTCATAAGCGCACAGGAAAATCAACATTCGTTTCCAGCGGCGCAAGAACCACATCACGATGAGTGGCTGGGCGATATGCATGCAGGGGAAGGCGATGAAGTATCCGGAGATGCGCTGGATCGGAACATGATTCCACAGCGCCAGCCCACTCGCCATCATGTTTTTCTGGATAGCGTACACCTGCAAAGTGGCCGGAAACCGCGAGAAATGCCCGGAACACAAGGAATATGGACCCTGGCTCGGCCATAAGTAAAACAGCCCGAGAGCAATGTAGTATGCCATGAGAATCGTGCCCACGAACTGAAGGCCGCGGTTCCTGCCGCCAGAAAGGCTGACGAGGAGGATGGCCGCCCCAATCTGAGGAAACATGCCGAAATAGATGAATTCCAAAAAGTGAAAAAACGGAAGCGGAAAGCTTCGAATCGCCCAGTGCGACAGATCGCAAACAGACCATCCATGAAGAATCCACTTGTCCATCGCATTGAATGCGGCATCGTATGCGAAATTGAAATGAACCGTGACGATGATGTCGTTGTAAGCGGGAACCAGCAGGAATCCGACAACCACATAAAGAGCGGGCAATAGCACCGCACCCGCGGCTTGGCGCAGTTGGTGGGGCTTCCGCTCGTGGAATTCGAGTATGGCGACGGTGTTGACCGTCAGAACCACCGCTGTCATCCAGGGCAATGCCCAGCCCAGAGCCATGAGATAGAGCAGCAAGAGAACGATGCGAAGCGGTTCGCGCACCCAACGATCGACAAGAGTTCTTAGTATCGCCTCCCCGGGCATGCCGACCCAGCACAGCATCGCTGCAAGGAATACGGACTGCACCGTCAGGATCCAGTACGCAGTTGCAAGCGCTTTCCAATCGAACCTGACCGGAAGGTGCAGCCTTCGCAAAACAGGGACAAGGGCTATACCCATGAACAAGCCGATCCAGTAATGCGTATAGCGCGGCTTCATTGAGGCCTATCCCAACCTCCCGGCCCTGCCGACGCAGCAAACATTTCCTGATAATGACGGACCAGCATCAGGGCAACCACCCCCAGGGGGATCTGTGGCACCGTCCAAAACGGTGCTGCCCACGCACGCTCGACCCTTTCCTGAGGCAAGAGGAAGGAAAGCGCCGCCAGTGCCGTGCACCAGAACCATGGCCACACCAGTAACACGGAAACCACGATCAGGAGGGCGCGGCTGACCAGGTTCAGTCCCCAGATCATTCGTCGGTCGCGGGCGATCAGGAGGATGGCGGGCAGCAGCAGCACTTGATTGTACAGAGCAAACTTGGGCACGGTGAGTACGGCCAGCGCCATCACCAGACAGGTGGATGCCTGAAACACGGCTGTATCTTCTTGTGGTTTGCGCTGCTTGATGCAAAGCACCGCGGTCATTGCCGCAAACATCACTTCCACGACCCTGCCCCAGGGGTGAGGGAGGATTGCCTCCAACATTGGGATGGCCTGCGCATATTGTCGGTACGCTTCGATCGCATGCCAAAAACGCCCGATCCAGTGCGGCAGAAACCACTCCGAAACGGCGCAGAGAAAAACCGTGACAATCACAAATGAGGCCGCCCAACGGTAGCGGCGCCGCAAGTCGCCCAGGCTCCAAACGCCGAGCCACAGCAGCAAAGGCAACAGGAGTTGCGGCTTGATAGTCGCGAGCGAAAGCAGAATTCCGGCGGCAATCGGACGGCCCGCAGCGAGCAGCGCCATTGCGGCAGCGCACATGGCGGCAACGAGCAGAGTCAGTTGCTGAAGTTTGAGTCCCTGCAGCACGGGCAGGCTGCCCAGGGTTAAAGCCATCATGGCAGCCTGCACCGAAGGAGCGACCTTCCAACCAAGCAGACGAAGCCAGAGCGGAACGCTGACCGCCGTTATGCCCATCAGAACCCAGAAAAATGTTCTTTGGACGATTCCAAAACCAAGATGGACCGTAGGCGCGAAATAAAAAACAACATATGCAGGATAAGCGAAAGCTTGTTGGTCGATGGGGTCTGCGGGGCGCGAGGGATCGAGCGGGCGGCCGTAATATCCGGCTTGAATTTCGCGTGTGACCTCGGCGCTATAAGGGTCCCGGCCATGGAGGAGCAGTTCCCTCGCGCCCAGCCAGCGCGGATAGAGATCGGATAGATTTCCGCGCGGAGTGCCGTGTGCGGCGGCGTCGGAGATCTGACGCGGAATCAGCACACGGTAGCCGTAGAGCCACACTCCCGCTGCACAGAGCACAGAGGCCAGAAACAGCCACAGCGGCTTATCGGAAATGCCAAGTCTCATCGCGAAATCTGAGAATCTGGATATTACAACGCTTCATGAACATTTCCGGCCTGATCGGAAATTTTGGGACTGGGCTGTTTTGAAAGTCATTCACTTTGAAAATCGGCGTATCGTCCAGCGTGACACGTAAAATATCAACACAGCATTCAAGACAGCCGCTACTGACACGCAGATAAATGCCCCGTTTCGTTCTCCCGGATAAAAGAGCGACAGGATTAAACCCAACGGGAATGCGGCAATCCCCGTATAGATAACATCCGTCTGATCCCCAATGGACCAATAAACGTTCCTCAACAGCACAGTTGTGAAGATAGTCAAATAGATAACTGCCAAAATCAATGGTATTCGCCTCATGCGGCCTCTGCGACTCAAGGCTCCAATAATCCCACCAATTCCTCCAAACTCCAATCGTGATTCGCTAGGCCCGTTTCCATCGCAGTTCAAAAGGCAGGCCACTACCGAAATTTTGCGGTTGAGCGCAGCGGGCACCGCTCCGAACTACGTGGCTGCCGCCGGAAGCGCCTCATCCCCGCGTCCATACTTCCTGCAAATCCAAGCCACCATCGGAAAACACCACCAGGGGCTCAGCCATGGCCAGATCCACGAGCCCATGAAGAGGATCGCGTACACCGCGACCAACAGGGCCGCATCCACGCGCATTTCCGATCGTGTCGCCGCCCCGGGCGCTGCGAATAGCATGAGCACCACCGGCAGCAGCAGCGTCAGGTCATGGATCACTGCATGATAGCCAACCAGAATGCACGTCACGATTGCCGCTGCGATCACGAAGCGAGTCCCGGTTGCCCGCCTCCCAACTTTCCACAACACGATCCCGAGCACGACCGCCGCACACACAATCGCCGCCACGGTGACGAAGCTTCCGCCGCTTCCGCCGCCCTTGCCCGCGAGTTGCGCAATCAAGCCGCGGAGGTTTGGCATTTCCGCGATCGGCGTACCGCCTGCGCCATGATTCTCCACATAAACAACGGCGCGCCCGTAGTCAACCATCCCATGCCATCCCGTCATCATCGCCCAGATGGCCACCAGCATCGCCGCTACTGGACCAAGCCCCAACAACAATCGCGGCCGTCGCAACACTAAGACCAGCGCGAGTGGAAGCATCAGATGGAACTTGAATAACCCGCATCCGAGCGCCGCACCCGCCCAAACGGCGCGGCCGCTCCCGAGCAAAAACAGGCTTACCGTCACCAGCAGCAGAAGCAGAATCGAATCCTGCCCTTGAATCAATGCCCTGACCGCTGGCGCAAAGGCGGTCACACTCAAAATCAAGAACAGCGGGCTGAGCCGCTCCGTTTCCGCGAATGTCTTTCTGAGAATCACCAAACTCAGTATCATCATGACGACATTCAGGAAGGTCCAAACCACGTACGCCGGGAGATAACTCAGGTATGTCAAGGGCACAAACAGCAGTTCCTCAAACGGAGGGTGTAAATCGTGCAGTTGCGCCGCCTGGCCCGTGCGGACCATCTCGGCTCCGTGGTAAAACACGGTGAAATCCTGATATCCATTTCGTAAGGACCAAACAAGGTGCGGCGCGCCGACGAACCGAAGCAACGTCAGCGCAAGAAGAAAAATGCCCGCCAGTCGTTCCTTGCTTCGATTAAGTTCGGCTGACGTCATGCGGAGCCTTCCAGACGTCCCCGATTCTATAATTGCCGG
>Ga0209448_10000275_pt1 | contig 18302 bp, 18 predicted proteins | sample BogFormECP14_OM2_FD_188245 | JGI IMG/M metagenome (GOLD analysis project Ga0209448, IMG submission 188245) | Bog forest soil microbial communities from Calvert Island, British Columbia, Canada - ECP14_OM2 (SPAdes) (version 2) | ecosystem: Environmental > Aquatic > Freshwater > Wetlands > Bog ... | reverse complement strand
ATCTCTCCGGCCGCCCCGCTTTGGCGGCCGTTACTTAATCGATAGGGGGTGACAAAGTCTCGTTGCAGTTAATACGACATTTTCTCGTTGCAACAACATGCTACGGCCTCCTCGGTTGAATTCCCCTGTGTACCTCTGTGACCCCTGTGGTTAAGATTTCCCTCGGCACAAAACCGCCATACGCCGCTCCCGCGACGTACCCGCATAGTCAACAACCACGAGACGAAACGTTGTTTGATTTCCACTCTCCGACCCTAGAATGTTTCAAACATTTCTCCGTTTTCTTGTTTGAAACAGAACGCACTCAAGATGCAGCAAGAGTTCACGTCCAACGACATAATCGCGCTGACCGGTATCACCGCCCGCCAGCTGCAATGGTGGGACGAGCGGGGCATTGTAGCGCCCGGCCGCAAGGGGCACCGGCGTATCTATAGCTGGGATGAACTCATCACCGTGGCGATCATCTGCCAACTCCGGCGGCGGGGCTTCTCGCTGCAGCGCATTCGCAGAGTGATTGCTCTTTTGCAACAGGAATTCGGCACCAGCCTTGCCGCCACTATCAGTGCGTCCTCCGAGCATCACCTACTGACGGACGGGACTCATCTTTATCTGCGCACCTCGGCACGACAGGTTGTGGATCTGTTAAAGAACGCCCGCCAACCCATGTTCGATATATGTCTGAGCGACGAAGTCCGGCGGGTTCGAGGAGAAATTCAGTCGCGCAAGAAGTCGGCAGTTTCAGAACGGGGCGGGCCTTTACGGCGGGCTAAAAGAGCGTAAACGGAAAGCGGGGGAGGCATGATGATCGGTGAATTGAGCATTATCAACGAATGGATTCCCGAGCAGATGGAACCCGGCACCGTATTCGTGCTGGAGAATGCGGGCGAAGTGGGGGAGAGAGAGGATCCCTACTGGGCGGTGCTCTCCTGCCCTTCGTGCGGCACGCTGGGCTTGATTACCCGCAAGCAAATGGCTGGGCTGCTACCGACGATTTGCGGCTCGTCGGTTTGCTCGGCGCAGTTTTTTATTAAGGATGAAGAGATTACGCCGCGGAAACCGTTCTAGCCGAGCTGCCGCTCGGCTCGGACAGCCGGGGGCGGCTGTCCCTCCGCAAGCTTGGACGGGGCCGAGCCCCGTCACCACACCAGCATCTACGAATGAGTTTTTGGGATCGAGAACTTCACCGGGACTTGCTCGACTATCTCTATATCGAATCCTTCCAGCGCGGCCACCCTTCGCGGGTGGTTCGTCAACAGTCGAATCCGCTTCAAATTGAGATCGAAAAGGATTTGAGCTCCCAGCCCGATCTCGCGATGTGTCCTGCGCTCGCTTTCGGGAAGCGACGGCAACCGCCGTTCGCGATGAAAGGTGAGAAACGACTGCTCCCCGATTTTCTCTGCCGTGAAACCTTTGGACGTCTGGTGCAGGTAGATTAATGCGCCTCGTTCTTCTGCGGCGATGATCTGCAGTGAAGCTTCGAGGGTCTGATGACAATCGCAGCCGGTGGCGCCGAACACGTCGCCCAGCAGGCAATGCGCATGCATGCGGACCAGGACCGGCTCGGACGAATCCCTGGTTTCGGCACTACCGATATCGCCACGGATGAGCGCCATGTGCGATTCGCCACCGCCCACTTCACTCTCGTAGGCGATCAGGCGGAACTCCCCGTGCTTGGTTTCGACCATCGCTTCGCCTACGCGATGCACGTAACGCTCATGCTGCATGCGGTAGCGGATCAACTCCGCAACCGTGAGCATCTTCATTTCATGGGTGCGACAGAACTCGATCAGGTCGGGCACACGCGCCATGGTCCCATCGTCCTTCATGATCTCGCAGATGATTCCGGCCGGGACCATGCCGGCCAGACGCGCGAGATCGACGGAAGCTTCGGTTTGCCCGGCCCGCACCAGCACTCCGCCCTTGCGCGCTCGCAACGGGAACATGTGGCCGGGACGTGCCAGATCCGATGGCCGCGTCGCTGGATTGATTGCCACTTTAATGGTGTGGGCGCGATCGTGCGCCGAGATTCCCGTGGTCACGCCATCGCGAGCGTCGATCGCTTCGCAAAAAGCAGTCCCGTATTGCGATGTGTTCTCGCTGGTCATGGGACCGATGCGCAGGTGTTCGAGCCGTTCTTCGGTCATGGCCAGGCAGACCAGGCCGCGCCCGTGCTTGGCCATAAAGTTGATCGCTTCGGGCGTAACCTTTTCAGCGGCAAGCGTGAGATCGCCTTCATTTTCGCGGTCTTCGTCGTCAACCACGACGATCATGCGCCCCGCACGGATCTCTTCGATCGCGGTGGGAACATCGGTAAAGGGTAAATTCGGAGTCACAGTTATCCCTACGTTATCGTTATCACCACGTCATCACTTATCACGCAGCGTTCAAATGGCGCCTTCTGGATGTAGCCAGTTCGTCTTCCGCACCGCGAAACAAGTTCTTCATCGCCCGCACCACCCACCGGATCACCACCGCGATCACGCCCAGAAAAACAGCCGCGATCAGAGCCGCCGCAATCGGGTGCTGGGTCGCGAACCACGTCAAAAAGACCGCCAGCGTGTCTTCTCCGGCACTAAGCGCGAAATTCGATACCGGCTCCGGAGATGGGGTCACGGCGACGCGCGCCGCCATCTTGCCTCCGTGGGCAGCCAGAGCGATCACGCCGCCAGCCAGCGTTGCCAGCAACTGCATTTCAGGCGAAAGCTGCGCGGTCGCGCCATACGCGATCAAAGCCGCCACGGGGATTCTAATAAAGGTATGCAGCGCATTCCACAGCAAATCGAAAGCTGGGATCTTGTCCGCGAAAAACTCAATGGCAAAAAGCACGCCCGCGGCCGCGATCACCCACCAACTGGATAGCAGATGCAACCCGCCCGGCAAGTCGAGCAGTCCGGCATGGGCCAGCAGTCCCAAAGTGGCTATCGTGGCGTACACGTTTAGACCGGCGGCGAAGCTTACCGCAACAATCAGACCGACGAGTTCGGGGCCGCCAAACTTCATGCCTGCCAGCATATCCGGACTGGGCCTCCTCGCCAATACAGCATAAAACAGAAAAGGGCCGCTTGCGGCGACCCTCTCAGTAAATCTGGTTTCCTGCGTTACAGGGTGGATTCAATTTCAAAACCCCAAGCTTCCAACAAAGGCTCGGGAATGTACTTGGAATTCTTGTTCCGGCGTGCCCACTCCCGCAACCTTGTAGACCGCAAATACTGATCGGGGGAGAGCTTGTATTCGTGCACAACCTGCTCGAACTCCGTGATTACGGGAGTAACCGGACCGATGGGCTCGGGCTTGCCCCAGTTGGGGTTTCCGCGTCGCTTAGCCATGAAAAATATACCCTCTTTTGAACGGGATAAGGACTTTTAAGTCTCTATCTGCTTTGATTCCAAGAAGTGCCTGGGGGATTCACCCACCGGAAGGAAATCCGGTACCGCAGATTCTAGCCCCTTCGGCCTCTATGGAAGCTATTGATAATAATAGGTTTTTATATGTAAGTCAATAGAAAAGATGACACGTTTAGACCCTGCCCAGTATCCCCTTTATGCACAGCAACTTGCAAATTGGTCTGCGGGAGCAGTCCTGGTCCTCCCTCCCAAGACCTGACAGAACCTTAACTGCCAGACCCTCCGAGACGGGGCAAGCCCCGTCTCTACACGAGTCTCACGAGTCTCTGTGCGGATTGCTGGTGAACGACCCTTTTCGAGCCGATAAGACTAGCAGGCGCACCATCCGGAAGAGGCTCCTGGAGCGCGAGATGACCAGAGTAACCGCAAGACCGGGCCATTGCGTTGACCACGGAATCTCATAGACTTAGAGTGCGAACGGGGGTGTTCCGCCTCGGCGATACCGGGGTGGGGCGCAACCGACCCCATTTTGATTGGAAGTATGAACTTAAAGACTCTACTACTGAGTTCTGACGAAAAGACGGTACGCATCCTGCGCCGGGTCCTAAGCGACCTGGAAATTAGCGTCGAGCATTGCTCTGCCACGGACGATGCCATCCGCCGCATCACCCGCCAGCGTTTCGAAGCCATCATCGTCGATGCGGCGAATCCAGAAGCTAGCAGCGTGCTGCAGGGAGCCAAAGCCGCTCCCGTCAACAAGCGAGCTCTCACCATCGTACTGGTGGAATCTTCGATCGGGCTCAAGGGCGGTTTCGAGATGGGAGCCCATTTCGTCCTGCACAAACCTTTCGCAGTGGAGCGCGCCAAGGCCAGTTTTCGCGCGGTTCGAGCCCTGATGAAGCGCGAACGGCGGGTGAAGATGAGGGTTCCAGTGGAAATTCCGGTCGAGTGTTCCGGGAAGGGCCAGTACACCGCCAAAACCATCGATCTCTGCGAGGGAGGCATGGCGCTTCAGTTTTCGGGCCGCGTCGCCAAAGAAAGCTCTCTTCGCTTCTCGTTGGAATTGCCGGGCATAAACCAGAAGCTCGAAATTGCCGGCGAGTTGGCCTGGGAAGGCCACGGCCATCAAGCCGGTGTCCGCTTCAAGGACGCCACCGACGAGCAGCGCAACATCCTTCGCCAGTGGTTGAACAGCCACCTCCCTGAGCCTGAGCAGGACGATCCACCCGTCAGCTGCCATCTCACCGACCTCAGTCTCGGCGGCGGCTATCTCACCACCGCGTCACCCTTCCCGAGGGGCACGCGGGTCATCCTCAAGATCAAGACCGCCGACTTCGAAGTCCGCGCCGGAGGCATCGTACTGGTCGCGCACCCGGAATTCGGGATGGGTGTGGAGTTTCTCCAGACCACAACCGAGCAACGCGATCAGGTTCTGCGCATGATCACAACTCTGCGCGAAAACGGAGATAAGTCTCCCGAACTCCAGGTCGAACCCGACGCACTGGACACGCCCTTGGACGACGGCTTGGCTACATTCCAGGCTTCCGCAACCGAAGTCTCCGGAAGCGAGGACGCGCTCGTCGATCTGTTCCGGAACAAGTATCAGGTGCCGGTCGAAACCTTCCTCGCGCAAATGCGCGAACAGCGGCAATCTGTCGAGTCGCACTCGGGCTGAGCGAATCTAATCGACGCTTCTCTTCTTACGTTTCGGGAATCAGCTCGCTTACTGTACCCCGCTGCAGCAAATACGCTCCCGGTCCCTGCTGTCCACGAACCGAACGGCAGAACTCAGACACGAAGAACCCCGCTTTCAGGGACTCGCGGAACGCCCACCGCGTCGCATCGCGCCACTCTCGCGCCAATCCCATGTCGGAGCGCTCGACCTCCAGAATGTCGCCCGGGATTTCAATGCTCACGCGCTGCCTAGCCAGTGATTCGGCCAGATCGGCCCGTCCCGGCTTCCCGCTGGGATCGAAGCGTACCAGCGGAGCCAGCAGCCGCAGGGCATCGAGCGTTTCCACTCGGCTATTCTTACCCGCCAGCCGATCCCGTACCCGCCGCGAATTCAATATCCAGCGCACCCACAGCCGGTCGGTACCGTTGCGATGCAGCAGGCTGGAAGTTTCCGGCCCGTAGAAATCCACCTTATAAATGTCAGAAACCACGCCCAGCTTGGAAAAATTGAAGTGCGCGTTGCGACTTTGCAGCGGATCGAAGGTCCACGTCATCTCATGAACGCCCATCGCCATGGCCCGCTCACGCTGCGCCTGCTTCAGTCGCGAACCCAGATCCAGGTGCCGATATGCTTCGAGCACCGCCAGCATGTGCGAGTGGACGGTAGTCTGTCCGTGCTCGCGGCCGAGAAATCCGAAGGCGAACCCGACCAGATTGTCGTCTTTATCCTTCCCGCTCCCTTTAGCTGTATCAAACGCCCCGACGAGAATATTGCCCGACGCCTTGAGAGCGATGGCGAGCGTCAGGGGTAGGGTGTCGTCGTCCGTCATACCCCAGACTTCTTTTTCTACCGCCTTCAACTGGCTGAGGTCGTCGATGCTCTTGAGATCGCGAATCCCAATCTGTTGCGCGGCTCCGCGGGACATCATGGGAGGCCCTTCGCGGGCTTCGATTTCCGTTCCCTGGGCATGACGATCTCCGTGCAGATTCTCACGACTAAAGAAGGACAAACGTGTACAGGACCGATTGCATCCTTGTCAACTTGAATCAAGGCAAGACGTCGCGCGTGGAGAAGCCGCCGTCCTCCACGGTATGACTTATCACGCGGCTACGGCACTAGATCTCAGCCTGTACCGCTCATTCCCCGCATCTTAACCTACGTGCTACCCTCGAATCCGGAGACGAACACGACCGTGAAACCGATTACCAAGCTTCTGCGTTTGATCGCCCTGATCGTGCTGGGAAATTCTCTGCTGCTGGCCGCCGATCGCGGCACGCTGGTCCGCGAGGCCGTCATCTACATCTCGCCTGACACCTCTTCCAGCAAGCTCGGCCAGGTGGAACGAGGACGGGAACTGATCCTTCTCGACAAGAGCCGCAACTGGCTGCACGTCGAAGCGATGCTCGGCTCGACGCTGGCTCGCGACCCTGCCTTCGTTCTAGAAGAAGAGGACGAGGGCAAGACCATCAGCGGCTGGATTCTTGATAACGGCATCGTCTGGGCGTCCACCGCGAACGGCGACCGCATCCTGTTCGGCGCCGCCGTCGATTCCGAAGACGAGGCCAGCCGCAGCCACGGACGCCGCGGAGCAGCCCAGGACGCCTTGCGCCTCTATCGCCGCGTCTACGATATCTTTCCGGCCGGTCCCGTGGCCGGCGAAGCCCTCTACCGTGCCGCCGACATTAATTGGCAGATCGAGAAATCGGACATGCGGTCCCGGCCCTCCGCACGCGAGAAGGAAGCCTACCTGCGCACCGGCATCAACGAGGATTACATGAAGCTGGTGATGAAAAAGTTTCCTGACTCAAAGTGGGCGCAACTCGCCGCCTTCCACCTGATCGACAACAAGCTCTGCGGTGACTGGCAGGGATCGTCCAAGTGTCCCGACAAGGAAGCCGACATCTACGAAAAATATGTAAAGGACCATCCGCAGTCTCCCGCCGCTCCCGAGGCGCTATACAACGCCGCCTCCCGCCGCGCCGCCCTGATCGAGATCTATAAGACGGAAGAGCAAGCAAAGAAGTCCGAGCAATCGAAGGGTCTGGCGATCTCGCTGGCCCAGCAGTTAGTTTCGCAGTACCCGCAAAGCGACTGGTCATCCCGAGGGCAAACCCTGCTCTTCATGGTGCAGCAGGGAGTGCCGACATACGGAAACGCGCTGCAGTAGGACAATCGACGCGACACCCACGGATCGCAGCCATTCCGCTTCGGTCCCGCATGCGCCGACCTTCTTCGTCGCCGCTTCCTGCTATCCTAGAAACCTTCGCCCAATGGGACGCCATGAAAATAAAATCATCGACTGTACTGCTCGCACTGCTGCTCACTATTTCCTCCGCAGCCCAGACCACCCCTCATTTCGACGGTCAGACCTGGTGGAATCACATCAAATTCCTCGCCGACGACAAACTTGAAGGCCGCGATACCGGCAGCCGTGGCGAGCGCGCAGCGCAAGCCTACGCCGTGGAACAACTCAAGAACGCCGGCGCGGAACCCGCGGGCGTAAATGGCTTCTACCAGCCCGTCAAGTTCGTCTCGCGACAGATCGTCGAAAAAGATTGCAGCCTTACCCTCATTCGAGACGGCAAACGCGAAGCGCTCACTCTCGGCGACGATGCCATCATTAGTACGCGCGTTATGCCCGCACCCGAGGTCGAAGCGCCGCTCGTGTTTGCCGGCTATGGCCTCAAAGTTCCCGAGAAAAATTATGACGACTTCGCCGGCATCGACATCCGCGGCAAGATCATCGTCATCCTTGCCGGATCGCCATCCGAGATTCCGGGCTCGCTCGCTTCGCATTACCAGACAGCGGCTGAGCGATGGAAAGTGCTGCGCGCAGCAGGCGCCATCGGCATCGTTTCGTTGATCAACCCCGCCTCCATGGACATACCTTGGTCGCGCATCGCACTCAACCGCGCTCATCCCAGCATGGATCTCGACTATCCCGAGTTCAATGAAACCGAAGGCGCGAAGCTTGCCGTGACCGTTAATCCGGCAAGTGCCGAGAAATTCTTTGCCGGCTCCGGCCACACCTTCGAAGAAATCGCTGCCCTTGGCAAAGACCGCAAACCTCTGCCGCACTTTCCACTCGCCATTTCACTGGCCGCGAAAACGAGAGTTGACGTCACCAAGATCGAATCGGCCAACCTCGTTGCTAAACTCCCCGGCAGCGATCCCGCCATGGAAGATGAATACGTTGTGCTCTCTGCGCACCTCGATCACATCGGCATCGGAGAACCTATCAACGGCGACCGCATTTACAACGGGGCCATGGACAACGGCTCCGGCAGCGCGCTAACGCTGGATATGGCCGCGAGCTTCAAGAAAAATCCGCAGAAATTGCGCCGGTCCATCCTCCTGGTCTTAGTCACTGGCGAGGAGAAAGGCCTGCTCGGTTCGAAGTATTTCGCCTCTCATCCCACGGTCCCGCCCAAATCCATTGTGGCCGACGTTAACGTCGACATGTTTCTGCCCATCGTCCCCCTCAAGCTGCTTACCGTGCTTGGTCTCGACGACTCCGATCTGGGAGATCGCGCGCGCGACGTCGCGCAGTCGCTCGGCGTAAGAGTTCAGCCTGATCCCGAACCGCTGCGTAATCTTTTCGTCCGCAGCGATCAGTACAACTTCATCCGCCACGGTGTACCTTCGTTGGCCATGGGCGTCGCTCCCGAGCCCGGAACGCCCGAGGTGAAGATTTTCAAAGACTGGCTGACCCAGCGCTATCACGCGCCCTCCGACGACGTGGACCAACCGGTCGACCTCTCCTCCGCCGCGAAATACGAGGAGATCGTCAGAGCCTTGCTGATCAACATCGCCAATGGCGACCATCGTCCCGAGTGGAAGCCGGATAGTTTCTTCCGGAGATACGCTGAAGTTGCGAAACTAAGGCAATAAATTCCTGTAGAGACGGGGCTTGCCCCGTCTGCCGCACAGGCGCTGCAAGCAGAGACGCGGCAAGCCGCGTCTCTACCCTAGTTCTGGAGAGAACACTTGAACGACTATCTTTTGTCTGTGCTGCTGGGAATTGTCGAGGGCCTTACCGAGTTTCTGCCCGTCAGTTCCACCGCGCATCTGCGCATTTCCGAGGCCCTGCTGCATGTGCCGCTGTCGAGCGGCTACTGGAAGATGTATTCCATCGTCATCCAGCTAGGCGCGATTCTGGTTCTGCCCATTTATTTCCGCAAACACATCGCCAAGCTCCTCTCGACGTTTCCCCAAGGCGAGAAGAGAGACTGCGACTACCTGACTCATCCGTTGAGCCTGGTCATGATCGCCTTCGTCGTCACCGCGATCCCGTCTTTCCTCCTGACCAAGGTGATCGGCAAGAATCTAGAGAGTCTCTACGTGATGGGCGCTGCCTTGCTGATCGGCGGCATTGTGATGTGGGTGATCGATGCCATGAAAGCGCCCTGGGAAAAGGCCGGCGCGGGAGCGGCCGGTTCGCCGATTCACACCTGGAAAATGGACGACATCCACGGCGGCCAAGCCATCTGGATCGGCGCCTGCCAGATTCTCTCTGCCGTTTTCCCGGGCACCTCGCGCTCCATGTCCACGATTGCCGCCGGACAACTGGCGGGAATGTCACGCGCTGCCGCGCTCGAATTCTCCTTCTTCCTATCCATCCCAACCATGACCGTGGCCACGCTCTACACACTCCTGAAGTCGCTTACCGGCAAAGATGAAAATCCCATCGGTGTCCATGAAATCACCTCTCACCAATGGGTCATCCTCGCCATCGGGTTTGTCGTCTCATTCATCGTCGCCTACGGCGCGGTCGCTTGGTTCATGGGCTATGTCCGCAAGCGTGGCTTCGCACCTTTCGCGATTTATCGCATCGTGGTTGGAATCGCGGTGCTGGCTTGGGCAGCGGGAATGCTTGGAAGGTAAGCGCACACAAGCATGTCGGCAGTACGGCATCGCGTGCACAACACCGACGACAAGTCTTATAATGGTTGCACCGCAACCTTTCCCTCGAAGTCTTTCTCGCCTGTTGTGCAAAATCTCCACATTGGGGGTCAGTGTAGGGGGGAGACTCTCTATGGCCTTTGTCATGGATTTCGACGCAAGAAACAGCATCCTGCGCGTGACTTTACAGGGCCGAGTGACAGACGCGATTATGTTGGATTGCTACGCGACCGTAGCAAAGTATGCTGCGTCCCATCCACCGTGTCGTGGCATTACTGACGCTTCGGAGGTGGAGGAGTTTGAAGTTTCCAGCAACACCATAAGGCAACTGGCAGAAAAGCCCCCCGCATTCCCGACTGCAGATATGCGGATCCTTGTCGCTCCGAAAGCTCACGTGTACGGAATGGCGCGCATGTTTCAGATACTTGGCGCAAAGACTCGCCCTGAGTTGCACATCGTTCGTACCATGGACGAGGCATACCGTTTGCTCCAGGTGGAATCGCCGGAGTTTAGCCCTGTAAGGTGACGGTTCTTCATGATTCGCGCTCGTAAACCATTGCATGCGCGACCTTTGCCGCGGGTACCAAACTCGGCACCCAGCAACCTTTCCCGGATTGTGCGAATCGCCGCTTCTTGTCATAATTGTGAGGCTCTGGCCTCGTTACGCGCTGCGGGTATCATGCATCCAAGTACCTGACGCCGTCGCTGCCACATGACTTTTTTCTCAAAGATTTTTATGCCCACCAGGAACCGGCGTCTGAACGAGCTGGTCGGATTCCTGTTGTGCGTCTCCGCGCTCCTCCTTTTCCTTGCGCTGGCGTCTTATTCGCCGCTCGATCCCTCGCTCAACAGCGCCTCCATCCTCACCGGATCGCATGCTGCTCGCAACTGGATCGGCATCTTCGGAGCCTATCTTTCCGACCTCATCCTGCAATTTCTGGGGGTCGGCTCATTTCTGCTGCCACTCTTCATGGGCATGCTCGGCATGCGCTGGTTCCGCTCGCGAGCCGTGCGGACTCCGCTGGCGAAGACGCTCGGCGGCATCTGGCTGCTCATGTTCGTGCCCGCGCTGCTCGCCATCCTGCCGGGACATGTCCGCTGGATGGGTGCCATCCCGATCGAAGGCTTGGCCGGACGCATTGTTGGCGACGTCTTAATCCGCTATTTCAACGTGGCCGGCGCGTATATTGTCTGCACCACTGTGCTGGCGGTCGCGCTCTACCTCACTACCGCGTTCTCATTTTCGGCGATTGAAGTCTGGGCGCCTACCCGCTTTGCCTTCGTTCTGGCGCTCAAAGATCGCTTGAAAGACTGGCGGGACGAACGCGCCCGCAAGCGTCAGCAAAAGGAACTGGAAAAGCGCCGCGCCGACAGGCCAACCGTCACGGCACAACTCGTGCCCGCGCGTCCCACGCCGCCACGTGCCGACGTTTCGCGTCAGGAAATCCCCGGCGTACAATCCGCCGCTCCGGCCGCACGCACCGGCATCGAGCGCATGCTGGCCGAAGACGCACACGACTCCGCGCCCCAGAATTCGCAACCCTCGGCGTATAGCGATAGCGATAACGGCAGCGAAGTCGAAGTCGAAGTGACTGACCGCGCCGACGCTGAGCGCAAGCCGAAAACGACCCTCCCGAAAATCGCCGGCAGTTACAAGCTGCCGCCGTCGAGCCTGCTGCACCGTCCCGACGAGCAGCAATCCGTGAACGAAGAAGAACTCAAAATCGTGGCCCAGGTTCTGACCGCGAAGTACGCGGAGTTCGAAGTCTTCGGTCAAGTCACGCAGATCAACCCCGGCCCGGTCGTCACCACTTTCGAGTTCAAGCCGGAGGCCGGCATCAAGTACAGCCGCATCATCGGACTCACTGACGATCTCTGCCTCGCGCTGCGCGCCGAAAGCATCCTCGTCGAACGAATGCCGGGCAAGAGCACGGTCGGCGTGCAGGTGCCGAACCGCGAACGCGAAATCATCTGGCTGCGCGAGAACATCGAGTCGCCGGAATTCCTGGGCTCGAAATCCAAGCTCACCATCGGCATGGGCAAAGACATCAACGGACGCATCGCCGCCGCCGATCTGGCCGGCATGCCTCACCTGCTGATCGCCGGCTCGACCGGCACGGGCAAGAGCGTGGCCATCAACGCCATGATCATGTCGATTCTCTACAAATCGACGCCCGAAGAAGTGCGGCTGGTGCTCGTCGACCCGAAGCGCCTCGAACTGGGTAACTACGAAGGTGTGCCGCATCTCTACACGCCGATCATCACCGAGCCGAAACTTGCCGCCAACGCGTTGCGGAACGCCGTCCGCGAAATGGAGCGCCGCCTCAAACTGCTCGCCGCCAAGGGCGTCCGCAACATCGACAGTTACAACCGGCTGTTCGACGACACGCCTAGCCTGTTCAGTGAGCAGGCGACTGCCGACGAAGGGCCGATTCCAAAGATCGTCATCATCATCGATGAGTTGGCTGACCTGATGATGCTGGACGGCCACAACGTCGAGGAGTCGATCACGCGCCTCGCGCAGATGGCGCGCGCTGTCGGCATTCACCTCGTGCTCGCGACGCAACGACCTTCGGTGGATGTCATCACCGGCCTGATCAAGGCGAACTTTCCGGCGCGTGTGTCGTTCCGCGTCGCGACCAAAGTTGACTCGCGCACCATTCTTGACGCCAACGGCGCCGAATCGCTGCTAGGACGCGGCGACATGCTCTACCTGCCTTCCGGCTCGGCGCGCGTCCATCGCTTGCATGCTCCGTATGTGACCGAAAAGGAAATCGAAGCCGTGGTGGAATTCTGGAAGGCGCAGGGCGTGGCGCAGTATCAGGAAAAATTCCTCGAGACTCCGAAAGAAGATCGCGAGACCGCAGCCGATGGCGCCGACGATTCCGGAGAAATTTCCGCGGGCGACAATGATAACGATCCGCTTTACAACGATGCCGTGCGACTCGTGATCGAATTCGGCAAAGCCTCTACTTCCCTTTTGCAGCGCCGCTTGCGCATCGGCTATGGCCGCGCCGCACATCTTATCGACCTCATGGAACGCGACGGGATTGTCGGCGCTGCCGATGGACCGAAACCTCGCGAAGTGTTGAAGCGCCCTGACTGGATCTCGGAGATTGAAGAGTCGATGCGCTAAGCTCGTGTGGTGACAGGGCTCCGCCCCGTCCACGCCCCGCTTTTGTTTGCTTTTCCGGTCACCCCCACCCCCTATACCCGGTCTATTAGAATCAATACTTTGGCGGAAAAATGTCTGCAAAGTATTCAATAACAAAGACTTACATGCAAAGTATTCGACGATAAGGAGTTAGTTTGATCTCCTTGATTTGGGAGCGCATATGTACTCTTTAGTTACTATCGGCCGCCCGAGAAAATTTTTATTTCACGGTCGTTTAGAATCATAGACTTGGCGCGAGATTCCTTTCAAATCTTTGGTTTCACAGGAGTTATTCGCAAAATATTCCGGAATAAGGAGTTAGCGTCTGGCTCACTCACAGAGTTCTCAACAGCGGGGCTTGACAGCTGACCGCTTCAATTTCGCGTTATCAAGGAAGCGCCGACTAGTGGGGATGCGGCAGATTCGATGGGCCTCGTGGGGACGCCACACCTTTGTCCTCCCCCGGGTCGATCTCCATGTTTGGCGATGGGCGGTTAGCTGTCTGAGAGGGCTCGCCCCGGGCGTTTGTGCTGAAAAAAGTCAAAGGCCCCGCCCTTCGCTTCGCGATAGGACGGGCCACCCCTCCACCCTCGTTCAGAAGAAACTAAGGCAGACTGGCGTGAACGCCAAGACCTTCTGCGGCCTTGCGGAGTCGCTTGTCTCTTGTCCACAGAAGCGTGGACGGATTGATGAAGACTGCGGCTATCAGGTGGGCGTCGGTCAAACCGATGCCGAGGCTGTACAGACGACGAGCCTCAATCATTCGCCGCACTTCGCTCAGTTGGGCGACTCGCACCTGGGGCAAAAGGTCTAGTAGCGCGAGCGTCTTTGTTCGCTCCTGTAGAGATCCGAGGGCAAGCTCGGCAATAATGGACGGATGGATCACGATTTGCCCTTCGTTCAGATGCTTCCTCATTTCTTTTTTTCCCGAACGAAAGTGGTCGATCCAAATCGAGGTGTCGGCGAGAATCAATTCGTCTTCGTCCCTGGCCTGCGGCGAGGAATGTTCTTCAATTTCGGCATGGTGCCCTCGAGGGATGCTAATCGGCGGGCGCTCTCCCGCTCGATGAGAGCTTTGAGCGCCTCACGAATCAGCGCCGTTTTCTCCGCCACCCCGGTGAACTCCTGGGCGGTGCGTACGAGGTCGTCATCCAGGGCAACGGTTGTTCTCATGACACTGATTATAGCATCAAATGATGTCGTTTATTGTGCTCTGCAGGATCGGCACGATGCTAGCGTCGTGAGAGTAGCGCCTCCGGACGGCGACTGTGGTGGGAATCCTAAGAACGGTCATCTAGTGGTAATCATAGAACCACTGCAAGTGGTTATTGACGCCCGGCTTTTGATAAGCGACATTGACGGATGGACTCGTAGATTTGAGACTCTCGTGGTTGTCACGGCCGTGGAGTCTAGAGGAACAGTTTCAAATATTAGAGCCTTCTAAGAGAATTCTCGCCGTCGGGGAAATGATGGAAGTACAGCTGATCGGAGGCGATTGGAGCCATGACAGCGCTTCGGGTCGTGTTTGTCATTATTAGTGTCAGTGTCAGTGTTAGTTTCGTCGCAGCCCAGTCCGCGTCTGCAACGGATAGTACCGAAGCAGTGCCCATTCTGGTGGAGCTGTTTACTTCGGAAGGCTGTTCGAGTTGCCCTCCCGCGGATGTTCTGCTGCAGCGCATGGATGAGCTGCAGCCCGTCGCAGGTGCACACTTGATTGTCCTGAGCGAGCATGTGGATTACTGGGATCACGACGGCTGGAAAGATCCATACTCCTCGCATCTGTTCACGGACAGGCAGTCTGCTTATGTCGGCGTTCTTGGACTAAGTACTCCATACACACCGCAAATGATTGTCGATGGAGCCGGCGTACTGCAAAATAATAACTCGCAGCAGGCTGAGCAAGTGTTTCAGAAAGCCGAGGCGGCACAGAAGATTCCTGTACGCATTAACTCCATCCGCGTGGAAGGAACAACGCCACCGGTACTTCAAGCACGCATCGAGGTTGGTGAAAATTCCGATAAGCACAGCGCTGATATCTACCTGGCAGTTGCTCTTGGTCATGCCGAGTCCCAGGTCTTGCGCGGAGAAAACGGTGGCCACCATCTGACCCACGTTGCCGTTGTTCAGAGCCTCACCAGAATCGGCAAGCTCGAAAAAGGAAAAGCCTTTAGCCAAGATGTACAGGTTAAGCTGAAACCCGGTACGGATCCTGCGAATCTCCGGGTCATTGCTTTTGTGCAGGAGACTGGTCCTCGTCAAGTGCTGGGAGCGGCGCTGAGGATGGTCGGAAAATGAGCAACCAGCGGCGAGGGCAAGATGCCGGCGCTACGCGTCACAGGCCAGTCGTAAAGATCTGGCGGTTGCCGCTACTCGCGGATAAAATTGGCCGCCACGCCAACCCCTGACCGTGGTAGATGTGGAAGCATGAAATTCCATACCGAATACCTGACCCTGCACACCAAGACCAAGCGAGCCTACATTCACCTGACGCCGCAGGTTGAGAGCGCCCTCAGGAAGTCTGGAATCAAAGACGGGATGATCCTGGCGTCCGCGATGCACATCACCGCCGGGGTTTACGTCAACGACAACGAGAGCGGGCTCATCAAAGACATCGACGCGTGGCTGGAAACGCTTGCCCCCTTCCGGCAGAACTACCAGCATCACCAGACCGGTGAAGATAACGGAGACGCGCATCTGAAATCGCTGATCATTCACCACGAAATCATCGTCCCGGTGACCGGCGGCAAGCTCGACTTCGGTCCCTGGCAGCAGATTTTCTACGCCGAATTCGACGGGCAGCGCGACAAACGAGTGCTCATAAAAGTGATGGGAGAATAGTCGACTTGGTTTATCCTCATAGCCCATAGGAGCCCTACGACATGAGCGAAGAAATCACTGAATTGCACGAGCACGCCGAACACGCCCGGGAGCATCCCGATCTTGCGCCCGTCACGCTCACCATGGCGGTGCTGGCCGTCCTGGTGGCGACGGTATCTCTGCTCGGCCATCGCACGCATACCGATGAAATCATTTTGCAGAACAAGGTCACCGACCAGTGGGCGTACTACCAGGCCAAGAATATCCGCCTGCACACCGACGAGTTATTCGCCGATCTGGCCGGCGTGGTCGCCTCCAAGGATGCTGACGGCGCCGCCAAGTTTCAGGAGAAAACTCACGCGGAAGCTGAGCGCTATAAAGACGAGAAGAAGGAACTCGAGGCCAAAGGCCATGAACTGGAGCGGGACTTCGCGGTCACACACCGCAAAGCCGACCGCTTCGATCTGGGCGAAGTTTTTCTGGAGGTTGCCCTGGTGATCACCTCGATCACCCTGCTCTCGGGGCGCCGCATATTCTGGCATCTCGGCATGTTGATCGCTGTTGTCGGCATTCTCGCCGCTGCCTCGGCGTGGATGGTGACCTAGCGCAGTGGTCCCGCCGCAGCGGTAAACCGCTGCGCCACCCGCAATCAACTGCGATACCGACTCTCTCAGCAGTCCGCTAGAGGGACCGCAGGAAATCAAGAATCTCCTGCTGCTCGCGCGGGTGCAGCTTATTGAAATGTTCGACGACCTTATTTGCCTCGCTGCCGGGGCTTTTGTGATCGCGGATGGCGTCCAGCAGTTTGGTCGTACGTCCGTCATGGAGGAAGAAGACGCGTTGTCCGACGCCCCAGAGGGGAGCGGTTCGGAACTCGTCGGGTCCGGCAGCGCCTTGGGTGATGCCGTCGGCGAGGCCTTTGCCCATGTGGTGGACGAGAAGGTCAGAGTAAAGATTCGCCGTCTGATGGGAAAGCGCGGCACTGGGGCTGGTGGAGGAGCCGCTCGCAATCATCGCGCCGGTGGTAAACGACGGCGTATGGCAGTGGACACAGCCTATTCTGGCAAAAGTGGCGCGGCCATTTTCGGTCGCGGGCGTGGCGGGAGCGGGAGTGGGTGGGGCCAGCATCCGCATGAAGTTGGAGAACGCTTCGATGTCGGAGACGACGGCAGGATTCGAAATTCCGGCCGAAGTTCCGGTCGCGGGAGTCGTCGAGAGGTTGAGTGTGTCGTTCGGGGTGGGGGTGAAGAGGCAGCCCGGCGTTTCGTCGCGCTCTTGCGGGAAAAGCTGGTTCGAGATTCCCATCTCGACGTTGTAGGCCTCACCCGCGAACATGAGCAGGGATTTGTTCTGCGCCTTCCAGCCGAAACGGGTGATAGTTCCATCGTTCGCACTGAGATTCACGTTTCCGCTCAGGTGGGCGTTCGCGTGCCCGGATATACCCAGGCCCTTCTTCAGGGATGCGTCGGCCTTCAGATTGGCGAGGATGGCGGAGTCGGGAATGGCTTCGATCAGCCCCGCGCCAAAGACAGGCGTCGGAATTCGGAAAATAACGTTTGAATTCCCACCCTGGCCGGTGAGCGGATCTCCGGCGGGCAGGAAGTCATATTGGGCAATGTTGCAGCCGGGAGCGTCACTGCGTCCGGTGATCACGAAGAGGTCGTGCACGGAGCCGTCGGCGGTTCCGTTGCTCTCCTTGAAGCGCGCTTCGCGGACGGGGCCATTTTGCGTGATGAACCATGGCACCGTGTTCGTCGCCCCATTCAAGTGGGCGACTGCGGGCATGGGATTTTTCGCCGGACTCGATCCGCCCTCATCAGGCTGCGAGTGGCACGAGAAACACTGGTTGGAGTTGAAGCGGGGACCGAGGCCGTTATTGGCGCCCTTGCTCACAACCTCGACTTCGGCGAACCTGGCCTGCCCATCCTGGAAGAATGCAGTTTCGTCCGCCTTAAGACCCTTGAGCGCAGTGCCGGCACCCGCCGGGCCACCGCGCACGCCCGGGTCCACCGGAGCTGACTTGCCTTGACCGAACGTGTAGACGCATATGGTCGATGCCAGAACCAAAGCAACGATTCCGCCGAAACACTTCCGCGCAAATCTCCCGAGTATCATCATGACGATACCCTCGCTGACGCAGAAATTGTATACCCGTTCATCTGCCTTCGATTGAGTAGCTTGTTCACGTCGCCCGCCAATGGTCCTCCAGAAAGCTCGGCAGTCTCTGTGGTCAATCAGGAGTGGTGCAGTGTGAAAACTACAGTCCCTCAGCGGCCAAAGCCACAATGAAAATACGATGCTTTACGGCGCGGCTAAACAGCTTGCGGAAAAAGTCGATGGAGAATCGCATTTCGAACGAGAGATGCACAGGGAAAGCTGATAAGAAGTAGGGATGCGAGGAAACGACGAG
>Ga0209448_10000274_pt1 | contig 18361 bp, 14 predicted proteins | sample BogFormECP14_OM2_FD_188245 | JGI IMG/M metagenome (GOLD analysis project Ga0209448, IMG submission 188245) | Bog forest soil microbial communities from Calvert Island, British Columbia, Canada - ECP14_OM2 (SPAdes) (version 2) | ecosystem: Environmental > Aquatic > Freshwater > Wetlands > Bog ... | reverse complement strand
CAGTACCGCAGGCTGTCCATAACCATTTTGCGTACGTGAGGCTGGCTGAAATTCAACGTATTGCCGGTGCCGGAGTGATTGGCATACGGGGCAGTCGGGTCGGAGGACTGCATGTAATAGCCCGAGGGGTCGAAACCCTTGAAGCTGTAGGTAGGGCCGACGTGATCTCCCTCACAGGTATGGTTGTACACAACGTCGAGCACCACGGCGATTCCGGCTTTGTGAAAAGCCTTGACCATATTCTTGAACTCAAGATGTTGCCCGTCATCATGAACACTCGAGGCATACTGCCCATGGGGTGCGAAGAAGTTCAGAGGCATGTATCCCCAATAGTCACCCTCGTGAGGATCGCGCTGAAATATGGGCATGAGTTCGACGACGGTGATTCCAAGCTCTTTCAGATACGGGATCTTTTCGATCAATCCGGCATAGGTTCCGGGTCGCGAGGGATGCACGCCGGAATTGGGATTCTTTGTGAACCCCTTGACGTGAAGTTCGTAGATGATCGCGTCTGATTCAGGCCGGGGTGGGAGATCTTCAGCCCAATCGAAAGCAGCCCGTTGTCTGGGCAAGACTCCAAGCGGCGCCTTTTCATCATTGGGGCCTGGCTTCATAGCGCGCTTGCGGTCAAATCCCGGCGGGAAGAAAACCCCTTTCGCATAGGGCTCGAGAAGGACCTTTTCGTGATCGAAGCCGCGGAGACCAGCAACGGCCTGCCCTGAAACCGAGTAACCGTAATAGCGGGCATCGCACATTTGATCTAGCGGGATCCTGCAGTGCCAGATCCGCCCTGACTTATTGCGGATAGTATCGAACTGAAATGTCAAAACTGGCTTTGCCAAATCGGTAGGGGAATAGAGAAACAGTTTCACACTCTCGGCATGTTCCGCACACACCGCAAAATTGAAGGCCTGGTCTTCCTCGATCCAGGTAACCCCCAGCGGCAATGGAAGCCCCTCGGTGTGTGCCCACGTGAGGTGTTTTGGCGGTGACGCTGCTGAGACAGGCGCGTCAGGGGCGCAGTCGCTGACCGCAATGGATTGGGGAAGTGTGTTTCTCACGTGTTAAGAGCCTAATGACAAACCGCATCATCCCGGAAGGTACCGCTGGCGAACATCTGCGCCAGGAATTGACCACAACGGAGGATCTTCTGGGCGTCCTCATCGTTGTTGAGTGCTCCTTCAGAGACCGTCAAGTTCGCCGCACTCATCGACCTTCGAGCTTCGACAAATTTGTCGGACCAGACCTGCACGTTGTTGAACTCGTTCTGCAACAACTCAAGTCCACGAGAGTCCGAGGCGGTCGATGCTGCTGCGGAGGCTAGTGCAACATTGTCGGCGGCTCGATCCTGGTATGCGACAATCGTGTTTCCTGCCATGGTATTTCCCACGGGATATCCATCCTGGACCGTCACCATGAGCATTCCACCCCACTCTCTGATTGACGCCATCGCCTCGATCGCCGCCTTTACGAAGGGGCGCGAGAAGCCTGATGTGGAAGCATCGTCGTTCGACGATGAACCGTCCGGACCAGGCAGGGTCAGAATAATTCTGTTCTTCTCAAAGCTCAGCGACCCGTTTGTGATTTGCGCAAGCTCTTGCGCATCCACGAACACGTGCCCCTGATATCGAATGACATTTGCCTGTCCTTGGTAGCCTTGCACGGACAACGCCTCTCTCTCGCGCTGCGATTGCGCCATTGCCATGGCCACCATCAACAGCGCTGCCCCGAACATCACCGGCCTATGCTTCATCATGTGGAACATCGACTACTCCCCGGATCAATGTCGCGCTCGAACTAGAGCGTGCCTCATTGCTGAGGCGATTCTGCCACGCTACTTCCCGGCGCGGTGTAGTGGGCCTCGGTGAGCGGAGGAAGGGAGGCTTCGACTTGCATATCCATCAGCAAATCGATGCGACGGTCCAACTGAAAGAACTTCGTCACTGTAAGGGCCGGAAGCGCCTTGTTGAACTTCTTGTAATACTTCTTCTTCAACTCAGCCAGACGAGATTCGCAGTCCAACATTTGGTCTGCCATCGCTTTGGCCTCGGCGTCGATCAGCGTCGGGTACTTCTGGGTGTACTGTTTTATGACGGCAGCGCGACGATCATCCAGCCTGGATCGTTCGTACTCGTATTGCTGATAGATCGGCCAGAATGCCGCGCCATCTTTGTCGTTGAAGTTCATTCCTGCTGTGATGAGGGTTGTCCTGTCTGCCTGCATATTGGCCCTCACTACTGCGATGGTGGAGTCAATATTGGGCTCCTGATCTTGAGCACGGCCAAGAGGGCAAAATGCGAGCATCGCGAACGTAAGCATGAGTAATGCAGAATTCTTAATCATTGACTGAACTCCTAAGCCGCTTGTTGTGTCATTCGCCGGCGCAGCGGCGCAGTGCGCTCAAGACATTTTTGTGTACTGCTCCCCCGAAAGGACCGGAAGCAATGCACCAGATGATGTAGGCACGCCACTTGCCGAACTCATTTCAGAACCAAATCACTCCTTATGTTGTGGTTCTGCAATAAAACCTGGTACCCGACGACAATACCGTGCCCGGTAACGGGCACGCGGACCTCATCTGGTCACGCCTGGGTCGATTCGAAGATCTTTTGTTCCCGTGCATAAGAGTATTCGTTGAGTCCTATTCGCCGTGGGACGGCTCTACTGCCGGATTTAGCTTCGCCGCTATTGTCATCGGCACCTCGGCCTTCTTCATCACGATCATGCACATGGCTCCAACCCCTGCCCAGAAGACGGTGCGCGCACGCCGGCACAATGCCAGCGTCAATCCAGCGGTGCCGGTCACGCCAAAGATCTTGGCAATCAGCATATTTCCGCCTTCATAGGTCCCGAAGTTGCCGGGGTTGAACGCGCCCACGAGGTTGATCACCTTCGTCAGCGCTTCCACGATGAAAGCGCCGCCTATGGCGACTTTTGCTCCCATAAACCGAAGAATGATGTAGACCTCCAGCACTGCCAGCATGTGCCATAGGAGATTGAAGATCAGTGTTGCCCAGAACGCGGCCGGTGCTTTGTCATGAAAACTCAGGAGGTTGTCTTCCGCCGAGTCAATGATCGGCTGTTTGCCGCTGACCCACGTATGAAGCCGAGGCAATCGGCCAATCGCCCGGGTTGCACGGCCCACCAACTGCCACCGGTTTCTAACCGACACAGCTGCCAGGATCGCCGCTGACATGAGCACTGCAACGAGCAGCACTGCGTAGACTCGCCACGTGCCAGAAAGCGGGGCAAGCAGTAAGGTGGCTGAGATTCCTGAAACGGTGAGCAGTACGGCGGTGAAGATATGCAGAGCTCCGTCAATCGCACCAGCCGATAATCCATTCGGTAGGGGCACTGCGCGACCCAACAGCGATATGCGCGCCCCCTCGCCCACCACCTTTCCAGCGACACCAAATTGTCCGATCCCGTCCGAGATCAATTGCGCGACGAAGCTACGGGACCAGGAAAGGCCGCTGATATCGCAGGTAAACGCCTGTCTCCAGGCGCATGTCTTGGCCAATTGAGCGATCCCTCCCACAAGGATAACGAGAGCGAATCCCCAGCCGACTGCCTGCAGTTGTTTCCAAACGGCCCCCGGGCCGCTTCGAAAGACTAAGTAACCCAGCAGACCAAGGCCCAGCAGAGCTGCGAAAAATCGGAGAGAGAGCTGAATGAGAGGCTGTAGTTTGGGCGCGGTACCGCCCTCGCGCGCCTGCTTGAGGATCCTTCTCAATCCCATCGCCTTTTTCGGTTTGTGCGTCTGCTCGATCCCCGTCAGCGCACATTCAATAACTGAGTTACCAGCTCCCATGTCGCTCTCCCCATTTCCAGTCGAGTTACGCACCTGGACATTGAGGAACAGCAGATGGATTGCCAATCGGGATGTCCGCTTACAAGCGTTATTTCGCTTATTTCCCAGGAGTCAACCTAGATTGGGGATGCCCTGCCCAGGGCACTGCCTCAATGTGGGCATTGATGGAAGAACCCCCGCAACGAAAATTCTGGTATCCACGAAAAATTCCGTGATTCCTGTTTGGCCCAATGAGTGCAACCTCCAGAAGGTCAATGCCCGAGCCCGCAGTGCACCAGAATCTGAGGTGAAATGATGAAAGTCGGCATAGCCGCTGATCATGGCGGATACCAAATGAAACAGAAGATCTACATCTTGCTCAGCGCACGAGGCCACGAAGTGGTGGAGTTCGGCAACACACTGTATGACAGGAACGATGACTATCCGGACTTTGCTATTCCGCTGGCACGCGCCGTAGCCGCTGGAGTCGTGGAACGCGGTCTCCTGCTGTGCGGCAGCGGCATAGGGGCGTCCATTGCTGCCAACAAGATCGATGGTGTGCGCGCGGCAGTCTGTCACGATGATTTTTCAGCTCAACAGGGCGTGGAGGATGACGATATGAATATCCTTTGCCTCGGGGGTCTGACGACAGGTGTTGCCGTTGCCTGGAACTGCGTAAAAAGTTTCCTTGCCGCGAAGTTCAGTGGAGCGGAACGGCACCGTCGCCGCCTTGCCAAAGTAAGTGCGATTTGCACCAGTCCGACTGTTGTCTACGGCCTTCGGGCAGTTCCCATCGCAAGCGAAGCCTCGGTCCAACTCCAACGGAACAGTGAAACGAAAGGGTAGGAGCCAGGAATGACGTTACTTGAGTCCTTGAGACAATACACCACTGTAGTAGCCGACACCGGCGATATCGAGGCGATTGCGCAGCATTGTCCACAGGATGCGACGACGAATCCCTCACTTCTTTTCCAAGCCGCGCAGATGCTTGCTTACCGTCATCTGGTCGAAGAAGCAACCGAAGTGGCTTCGGAGGTGGGCGGCACTCAGCAGCGCATGGCTGAAGAGTTTATCGATCGACTCTTCGTGCTGTTCGGCTCGGAAATTCTCACAGTGGTACCGGGTCGGGTTTCCACCGAAGTTCCAGCCAGCCTGAGTTTCGATACGACCGGTACTCTTGCCAAGGCGCGAAAGCTCATTTCTCTCTACGAAGAGAAAGGTTTTTCGCGGGATCGAATTCTGATCAAGATTGCGAGTACCTGGGAAGGAGTTCGAGCAGCGGAGGTCCTTGAATTGGAGGGCATCCACTGCAATTTGACGCTTCTGTTCAGCTTTGCCCAGGCCGTAGCTTGCGCCCAAGCGGGCGTCACTCTCATCTCCCCCTTCGTAGGCCGGATTTCCGATTGGTACAGGAAAGAGCACGGCGGAGCAGAGATAGCTCCCGACCAGGATCCGGGTGTTGCATCCGTCACGCGCATTTACAATTACTACAAGAAATTCGGTTACAAGACGCAAGTGATGGGAGCAAGCTTCCGGAATGTGAACCAGATCGTCCGTTTGGCGGGGTGCGATTTGCTCACCATTAGCCCGGAGCTTCTGAATCAACTCGAAAACACGGAAGGTACCGTGAAGCGCGAACTCGATCAGGTGAAGGCCCGAGAGAGCAAAGAACCCAGATTGCACCTGGATGAAAAGACCTTTCGCTGGCTGCACAACGAGGACGCGATGGCCACGGAAAAGTTAGCGGAAGGCATTCGCAAGTTCAACAGCGATGCCCAGCACCTCCAGCAATTCGCCCTGGCTCGAGTGGCTGAAACGATTGGCTGAGAGACGGTGACCCTAGCTTGAGCTTCACCAGGTCAATGCGGAAGCAGGAGATCCTCACCGCCGCTGGAGGACTCTCATCGCCATGAATCGAGCAGTACTCTGGGACATGGATGGAACCCTGGTCGACTCTGCCGAATATCATTGGCAGGCCTGGCGCGATAGTATGTCCCGCGAAGGCTTCCCGGTCACCCACGGACAATTCCTGGCCACCTTCGGACAGCGCAACGACTCTATTCTCCGGCAATGGCTCGGCGAAAAGGCTACGCCCGAATTGATCCAGCGCATCGGTAACGCCAAAGAAGCGCTCTATCGGCAACATGTGCGCGAGCACGGAATTGCGCCGCTCCCTGGAGCCTTGGAGTGGGTAACCCTGCTGCACCGGCAAAACTGGAGACAAGCGATTGCATCGGCGGCTCCTCGCGCCAACATAGAAACGATCCTCGATGTCTTACACGCTCGCAGGTGCTTTCAAGCCATCGTGTCCGCTGAGGATGTACACCGAGGTAAGCCTGACCCTGAAGTGTTCCTCATCGCCGCGACTAGACTGGGTGTCGCGCCAGAGCATTGCATCGTTGTAGAAGACGCGCAGCACGGCGTCGAAGCCGCCCGCTCCGCCGGAATGAAAAGCATCGGCGTGAACCAGAATGGCAATTTTTTGCCGGCAGATGTGGCGGTGCGAACTCTCGACCTTCTGGATACGAACGCCTTCGACAATTTGTTGCAGGATGGCGCTTAATCAGCAGTTACCCACGCCTCTCCTTTTCATCAGTAGCACGCAACCCCGACATCGACTGGATGCGAACGCGAAAAAAAAGCGGTTCGATTAATTTATCGCCCACTCTCGTTTGCCGCTCACCCAGTGAATTAAGCCACCAGTGATACCGTTTGGCGAGCAGCGAACTCGCATGTTTACGCTCGACTGAATATTGCGGCTCGGGCAATTCCTCATATTCACCGTTTACGATGACGCTGATCCACTGACTGTGGCTTTGAATCTCGTCAGTTTGGACACACACTTTGGGATTCGCACGCATCCACTTCACCTTCTGCCCGAAGGTCGAGAAAACGTACATGTAGCCGCTGTGGCAGCCAAAATAAATAGGAACTACATAAGGCTGGTTCTCAGACGAACAACCGAGCCGACCCAGGGACGCACGCTCCAAAAATTCGCTGCATTCCTCGGCTGTCATTTCGTTGATTTCCATATTGATTTCCTTTGCTCACTCAGGACTGTCCGAGAGCATTGCGAACTATCTCCTGAGCTTCGCTAATGATCATATTAAGATGTGACTCTCCTTTGAAGCTCTCAGCATAGATCTTGTAGATGTTTTCAGTGCCGGAGGGCCGCGCGGCAAACCAACCGGACTTTGCAACCACCTTCAGGCCGCCGATGGGAGCATGGTTGCCAGGGGCCTTGGTTAACTTGGCAACGGTGGGTTCGCCCGCTAATTCTGATTCTTTCACCGAATCAGGCGAGAGCTTCTGCAGTTTCCCCTTTTGCTCAGGCGAGGCCGGCGCATCGATCCGGGTATAAAGAGGACTTCCGAACTCCGCGGTCAGTTCACGGTAGTGCAGGCCGGGATCTTTTCCGGTTCGAGCGGTGATCTCTGCGGCAAGAAGATCCATGATCGGTCCGTCTTTGTCGGTGGTCCATACGGTGCTGTTGCGGCGCAGGAAGCTCGCACCCGCGCTCTCCTCTCCACCGAAACACACCGAACCATCGATCAGGCCGGGTACAAACCACTTGAATCCCACTGGCACTTCGTGCAACTGCCGTCCGAGCTTCTCCACGACGCGATCAATCATGCTGCTGCTTACCAACGTTTTGCCGACTGCGGAGTGGGAGTTCCACTCCGGCCGATTCGTCAGCAGGTAACGGATCGCGACGGCCAGAAAGTGGTTCGGGTTCATCAAACCCACAGAAGGAGTCACAATGCCATGACGGTCGGAGTCCGGGTCATTGGCGAAGGCCACCTGGTATTGATCCTTCAGGCCGACCAGCCTGGCCATAGCGTACGGGCTCGAGCAATCCATCCGAATCTTGCCGTCATGATCGACAGGCATGAAGGAAAACGTTGGATCAATCGTTGGATTTACGACGGTGATATCCAATCGGTAGATGGCGTTGATCGGTTCCCAATATCGGAGAGCGGCTCCGCCCAGCGGGTCAACAGCCAATCTGAGGCCCGCATCGCGAATGGCGTCCATGTCGATGACATTCTTCAGATCTTCGACGTAGGGCAACACCAAATCTTCCTGGCGGGTAGAAGGTGCTTTGATTGCCTTCTCATACGGAATTCGTTTCACTTCGCGATTACCCGCTCGCAAGAGATTGTTTGCCCGATCCTGTACCCAGCGCGTGACCTCCGTGTCAGCAGGGCCGCCGTCGGGCGGGTTGTACTTGAAACCACCGTCTTCCGGAGGATTGTGGGAAGGTGTGATGACGATGCCATCCGCCAAAGAAACTTGTCGAGTGCGGTTGCGCACCAGGATGGCATGTGAGATAACCGGCGTTGGTGTGACGCCATCGTCCTTCTGGATGATGGTCTCAACGTTGTTCGCGGCGAGAACTTCCAGCGCAGAACACTGCGCAGGCGAGGACAGGGCGTGCGTGTCCTTCCCCATGTACAGGGGGCCCGTAATACCTTGCGCCTTGCGGTAATCGCAGATCGCCTGGGTAATGGCGAGAACGTGCGCTTCAGTGAACGTGCCGTTTAGAGACGTCCCGCGGTGGCCGCTTGTTCCAAACACAACGAACTGGTTGGCATCTTCGAGATCCGGCTTGCGGTCAAAGTATTCCTTCTCCAATCTGGCCAGGTCCACAAGAATTTCCCTTGGAGCGGGTTTCCCGGCCAGCGGTGAAATCCTGGACCCGCCCGACTGTGTTGCCGCTTGTTTATTTTCCAGCGCACCTGACATCTTTCCACTCTCCAGTATCGCCATCTCAATGGGGCGATCGTGCGGTTAACTGACAAATCCTCAGAACTGACCAGGTCTGTTCTTCGTCAAGGTCGTATCATGGCGCAATCAGGCACGGCGGCCGGGCAACGGCAGAGCTTCCAACACTCTCCCGCGATAGCCCAGTCCTCTGCTGCCCGAATTACGAGGACCTTCACGCGGGAATCGGGGCTCGATATGTCTGCATCGAGCAAAGGCTCCTTGTTCCGGTTCAGGTCGATTGTGACCCCAAGAAAATCTAGCCCTTTGCACGTGGCAGCGCGCACCTCCGGCGAATTCTCACCCACTCCAGCCGTAAATACCAAAACATCCAGGCCTTCCAAAACAGCTGCGATTCCCCCGATAGCTATGCGCAAACCATGAGTGTAAAGATCGAATGCCAGTTTTGCTCTCTCATTTCCTGCGTGCATGCCAGCCAAAACGTCGCGCATATCGCCCGACAGACCAGAAATGCCGAGCAGGCCCGATTTTTTATTCAACATGTCGTCGATCTGATCGGCATCAAGGCCATACTGTCTCATGAGGAAGATCAGGATTCCCGGGTCAACCGAACCTGAGCGCGTGCCCATCATGAGGCCGTCTAACGGCGTGAATCCCATCGTCGTATCCACGCTGCGGCCAGCTCGAATGCCCGTGACTGAGCACCCGTTGCCGAGATGACAACTTACAACTTTGAGTGACTTCAGGTCCTTTGCAATCAGCTGAGCCGCGCGGGTCGAACAGTACTGATGGTTGATTCCATGGAAGCCGTATCGGCGGATTCCCCGTTCGAACCACTCATACGGACCAGGATACGTCTGCGCCACTAGTGGCATCCGGCGATGAAAGCCGGTGTCGAAAACCGCGACCTGAGGCACGTCTCCCAGAAGATCCGCGATGGTCTTCATCCCCTGGAGCTCCGATTGAATGTGCAGGGGAGCAAACTGGGACAGTCCGGCAAGAGTCGAGTACACGTCGTTACTGATCAGAATGGGATTATGAAAACGGGGACCACCGTGGACCACTCGATGACCGACGGCATTGATCTCAGCCGCGGAAGCAATGCTGCGCGCTTCACCGCTCCATAACGTGGCCAGCAGATGTTTCAGGACCAGCTCACACGACAGACTCTTTAGCTTCTCCTTCCTGGCTATTCCTTTCGAATTCCTGACTGTAATCGCTGCCGTATCGCCATTCCACTCGATGCGGCCCTCCCACAGCGGCAAAGGGGGGCTCTCCGGAAGAGCGTCGCCAATTTCGTACAGGCATGCCTTCTGGCTGCTCGAACCAGAGTTGAGAACGAGGATCTTCATCGGTCGATGGACGTGCTTCCAGAGCTAGCAGTGCAGATAGCTTGCCAATCGGCCCCTCCTTAACACGTCCATTTCCCATAGATCCCACGCACCTGATCTGCGCCTTGCATGCCCTGCCTTGGGCAGTGCCTCAATCTGGGCAGAGGCTCGAAGGGCAAAGATTGCAAACGTTGTGGCGCTACAGGGACATACGATTCGGTCTCGATTGGCACCTTGCATGCAAACTGTAGAGAGTTAATGTGCGCACGCAAAGCCCGTCGGTGAAGTAGGGGTGCGCTGCACTTGATCCCAGCTCTCCCCAAGCAGTTACGGATCAAGTCACCCGCACCTCATCCGACGGTTCTTAGGACGACAAGAACGGCATTTAATTCAGCATGTCACTCATCGCAGCGGCTCTGAAACCACAGTCGATATTGATCGCAACGGATTTCTCTGAGGCTGCTGAAAAGGCGCTGCGCTATTCTCTGGCACTCGCTCGGCTCTATGAGTCGAAGTTTTGCTTGGCGCACGTGGTGTCCTCCCTGGGTCTGACTATGGCAGGTCCTGGTGCAATTGCTGCCTGCGAAGAGGCAGTATCGCGCGAGGCCGCGGATTTGGAAAACTCGCTGATTCAAACCGGGGCTCTTACTGGCATTCAACACAAATTCATCGTTCGGCAGGGTGAACTGTGGCCAGAACTGCGAGAGATCATCCGACAAGAGAGCGCGGATCTTCTCGTCGTCGGCACACACGGACGACACGGCATGGCCAAGCTTTTTTTTGGCTCCATTGCAGAACAGATCTTCCGTCAGGCAGATTGTCCAGTCTTGACCTTTGGGCCACACTCCGATGGCCGCTCCTGGTTTGGAACGTCCTCCACGCACCGCACATTCCTGTTTACAACAGACTTCGGACCCGCATCTCTCCACGGCTTGCCGCAAGCCATAGCGGCTGCCAATCAGTTCGGAGCCAAGCTCGCTTTTCTCAGTATCGTTCCAGCCGCATCGTCACACACTGACGAAGGGCTGAGGAACTGCCAAGCGGGTGCGCGCATGAGAACCCTGCAGCGTTTGACAGAACTCGCCGACAATGCCGGGCTCGACCTGACACCTGAGTTGTACGCGGAATTCGAATCAGGGCGGCCGGTAAGTGAGAAGATCCTCGAAACTGCTGACAAGCTGCGAGCGGACCTCATTATTATGGGGCTCCATGATTCGGCCCACACCGGAATAGTCTCGCACCTGGATCTTGCGAGTACCTATGACGTGGTTTGCCAGGCTTCCACTCCCGTACTTACACTGAGCTGTTCCTCAGGGTATGACGTTCGACCGCGACCGACCGAGCTAACAGCTTCGCCTTTGTCGGGGGCCGACGCCATCCGCAGTCACTGGTTCGGAGCGAAGTGCTAGGCGAGAGCGTGACTCGCCGTCGACCAGATGAGTGACCGCCGCGAATAGAAGTCCAATGGAGACTCCTGACATCAGCATGCCGACCATGCTTTCGAGCGGCCCTAGCAGTCGCCACTTTGATGGAAGGACCACATCCCCGTATCCAACGGTCGCATAGCTGCTCGCCGAGAAGTAAAATGCAGATTCCCAGGACGGAAAGCAAAGCCAGCGATAGCAACTCGCCCACAGCAGAATAACAATTCCGTGCAGAACGATGACCGCAACCGTAGTTTGCATGACGAGCGCGGCGCAGCGAAACACTCGCACCTTGTGGGTCTCTCGTGGAATGCTTCTTATCCAAATAATGAGCGCAGCGGCGCCGCCACACTGCAGAGATAGCGTAATCAATACGAGCAGAACGGCGGCACCAGCTTGTTGAAGCAACGTCATTTTCGAGATTGTTCCTCTTAGTTAAATGCTTCGCGGCACACTTGTTCCACTCATTCTCCCAGGGGCACACATGATACTGTCGTGAGCGACGCCGCCGAGTCCTCTTCGGACCGATCCTCTAACAGCGCACAATGTTATCGCCCAGAATGCCTTTCGTCGCGTTGCGGGTATCCACCACCAAGGATGCGTGCTGCGCGATCCAGGCGTAATCGTAATCCGAATGATCTGTGACGATCAGCACACAGTCGTATTTGTCGACGTTCTCCACCGGCGCGCATTTCATCTGAAGATCGTATTTGCGCCCTTTGCCGATAAAGGGAAAATAGGGATCGTTGTAGCTGACTTCAGCACCATCCTTCTGCAGCAGCTCAATAATGGTCAGGGCAGGAGACTCGCGCAGGTCATCGATGTCTTTCTTGTAAGCCACGCCGAGCACCAGCACTTTGGCGGCTTTCAGAGCCTTCCCTTGTTGATTCAGAGCTCTGCTGACGGAAGAGACCACGTGATAGGGCATGGCACTGTTGATCTCTCCAGCCAGTTCGATGAAGCGTGTCTGGAAATCCCACGCCTTCGCCTTCCATGACAGATAATACGGATCGACGGGAATGCAGTGTCCGCCGAGGCCCGGGCCAGGGTAGAAGGGTTGAAAACCGAATGGCTTCGTGGAGGCGGCCGCGATGACTTCCCAAATATCCAAGCCCATGCGCAATGACAAAAGCTTCAATTCATTGACCAAGGCGATGTTCACGCAGCGGTAAATATTTTCCAGCAGCTTGGTCATCTCGGCGACGGCCGGTGAGGACACCGGGACGACTCGGTTGAAGATTGCCCCGTATAGCGTCGCGGCCAGTTCTGAGGCTTGGGAATTCAGGCCTCCTACGACTTTCGGTATGTCACGACGCGCGATGCTGTCATTGCCTGGGTCCTCTCGTTCCGGAGAAAAGGCGACAAAAAACTCATCCTCTCCGTTAGCCGTTGCGTCGTGGGCGGCCTTCAAACCGCAGCCATTGCCTTCCTCCAGGATTGGAACAAGCACTTCCTCCGTGGTGCCGGGATAGGTTGTGCTCTCGAGGACCACCAATTGACCGGCACGCAAATGGGGCGCTATGGCGCGGGAGGTATTGGTAATGAAACTGAGATCAGGCTCTCGATATTCGTCCAGAGGCGTGGGCACACAGATGATGATGGCATCCATTTCGCTCAGGCGAGAAAAGTCTGAGGTCGCACAGAAACCTTGCGAGCCCGCCGCCTGGATCTCAGTAGGTGGAATTCGACAGATGTAGGATCCACCGGAGCTGAGAGTTGCGACCTTGTGCTGGTCGATGTCAAAACCCGTTACTCGAAATTTCGCTTCCGTGTAGAGCAAAGCAAGTGGCAGGCCCACATAACCCAGGCCTATCACGCCTATCCGCGATTGGCGAGTATCAATTCTCGTTTTCAGCTCTGAGAATAAACTGGCGGCGCTAGTGCAAGTAATCATGATGATCTCCTTATCAGTAATCGATATTCATGGCTAATGAGAGTAATGAAGATCTGCGGTCGTTAGTTCAGTTGTTGGCGTCAGCTCTGCTGTTGCCGGAGACTCCCACTTAATCAGCTTCAAGTCCAACACAAAGATGGAATAGATCACCGGGACAAGCAGCAGCGTCACAAACGTCGCGATACTAAGACCACCGATCTGGGCATAGCAGAGAGGCTCCCAGAGGGGTCCCCCGTGAATGGCCAAGGGTATGAGCCCAAGCACGGTCGCGCCGACCGTGATCATCACGGGTCTGAGTCGCACGATGCCGGCATCGAGCAGAGCTTCTCGCAAGGGCTCTCCTCTTTCGTGTGCTTCTTCGATGAAATCAAAAAGAACAATGACGTGACTGACGATTACGCCGACCAGACTCGCGACTCCCAGGAATCCCATAAATCCGAAGGGTTGGCCCATGATCACGAGGCCCGCGAGGGCTCCTGTCATTCCGTATGGGATTGCAGCAAACACGAGAAAAGGCTTGACCGCATTTCGGAACTGCAGAACCAACGCAATGTAGATCAGCACTACGGAAATCGCCATGACCACGCTGAGTTCCTTGAAACCTTTCTGCTGTTCGTCGTATTCGCCTCCGATTTCGAGGAAATAGCCGGGAGGCAGGTTCTTCTGGAACTCCTTGATTTTCGGCAGCAGGGGCGTGAGCACTTGAGAAGGTAAAACACCCGGGATCGGGAACGCGGATACCGTAACCGTCCGGAATTGATTGCGGCGCTTTATCTTCGATACAGCAATTTCCGTGGTGACGTTTGATACCTGCCTCAAAGGTACGCGCTGATTGCTGGTCAAGGAGTATACGTACGCATTTTGAACGTCAGACAGTCCGGCGCGGTCCTCCATTCGCAAACGAACGGCAATGGGGATCTGTTTGTCAGCTTCCCTGTAGGTTGACACAGGTAATCCGCTCTCGGCCGCGGCAGATGAGAGGGCTATATCCAGATTCGTGATGCCAGAAAGGTTGGCGCGATCCGGGTCAACCTTCAGCCGGACATTCATGGCAGGTTCGCCCCAGTCGTCTCGTACCCGAGTCGCATTTGGCTGAGCGCGAAAGGTTGCCTGGAGATCGCCAGAGAGACGGTGCAGAACTTCCATCTCGGGACCTGAAATTCGAATAGAGACGGGAATGCCGACCGGCTTGCCGGTCTCAAGCTGCCGCACATCGACCCGCGCACCCGGGACTTCGCGGCTCAGCGCCGTCTGCAGCGGGCCAACGAATTCGTTGGTAAAGTGCTTGTCGGAAACCTCGACCAGGATCTGCGCATAGTTGAGCTGCTGTCGCTCGGGGTCGACCGAGAACCAGAATCTAGGGCCGCCGCCGCCGATAAATGTGGTCAGCGATTTTAGAACATCTTTGTGATGATGTTCGTTTCCAAATCGCTCCGCCTCTTGCCGAATGACAGTTTCTGCCCGTTGTGTGACCGTGTTCGTCGCACCCAGCGGGGCATCGGGCGGAAGCCAGACATCCACGTACGACAGGTAGGAGAGGTCCTTGGGGAAGAACTGCGGCTTCAGCATGGAGAAAAACACTCCGCCCAACACCAGAATGATGAGCGAGCCGGCGAACGTACCCCAACGATGTCTGAGCGCGAAGTCACCCACCCGATAGTAGAGCGCCGGGAAGCCGTGCTGCCGCCGCTCGGACATGGGCGGTTCCAGCTGCTTGGGCGGTTTGATCATGTAGTACGCAATCAACGGCATAAAGGTGAAAGAAACAATGACGGAGGCGATCAGCGTGCACGTCATCACAACTGGCAGGCTGTAGAGGAAAAAGCCTGTATCGCCGGTTAGCATCAAGAACGGGAGGTACGCGACGATGTTCGTGATGGTGGCGAATACAATCGCTTTCGCCAGTTTGGTCGGTCCAATCCAGGATGCGAGATCGCGCGGGGAGCCGGAGCCCAACTCGCGCTTGATCGCATCCCCTGCCACAACAGGCATATCTACCAACAAGCCGAGCGCGATGATCAGTGTCGCGATGGAAACTTGTTGAATGTCAATACCAAGAACGTGAACGATACCGAAGGACATCGCCAGCGTCAGGGGGATGGAGGCGGCCATCAGCATAGCCGCACGCCAGTCCCAGAAACCGATCAGCGCGACGATCACGACGAGAACAATGGCCTCATAGAGACTACCCATCAACAGACTGACAAGTTCCTTTACTTGCCGCGGCTGGTCCGACGTGCGAGCCACAATAAGGTCGGCAGGCAGTTGCGGGCGCACGTTGCCTAGAGCCTTGTCGACCGCCGCGCCGAATTTGAAGATCTGTTCTCCTGATCGCATTTGCACCGCCAGGGTGATGGCACGGTTCCGATGCCAGCTTCCGTTCGGTTCCCGAGAGACCATGTAGTTCAGGTACCGGGTGGGCGTCTGATAGGCACGCGATATGTCCACAAGATCGCGCAAATAAAGCGGTGCTCCAGTGGGCGACGATGCCAGGAGCACGTTGCCAATATCCTTCGTGCTTTTGAACTCCGCGGTTGCGTCAACCAGGATATTTCGCGATTGGGTTTGGACGATTCCACCTGGAGCGGTCACATTCCTCGCGTTCAGAACGTCTTTGATCTTCGTGGGCTGCAATTTCAATGCTGCCAGCCGCGCGTCCGAGTACTCCAGATAGATCTCTTCGGGCAGAACGCCCACGCGCTGGACTTTCGCTACCTCGGGCACGCGTTGCAGAGTGCGTTGGATCAGATCGGTGAAATCATCAAGTTGCCGATACGAATACCGGTTATTGGCTACTTCTGTGATTCGTTCTTTCGTGGATTGAGGATCGCGAATGATAATCGGACCCCACGCGTCGGGATGAAAGTCGTACTCCTGGAGCTTCTTCTCAATGAACTGCTGTCCATACGCGCGGATTTCGTCATCCGATTTCGCCGTCGCAAAGTCGACTCCGGAACAACTTCCCACGGACAACGAACGAACATCATGCGCGAACCTATCCCGTTCTGCCTGTGCAGCCAGCATGACAAACGGCCGCTCAATCACCGCAGGGGACACGGATGCCGGGTAACAATAGAGAACGGTGACACGTTTGCCCGTATCTCCTAGGCGCTCCTTCTCAATCGCATCCCGCACACCGCGGGCGCGCAACGCGATCTCAAGGTCCGGGACCGTCGGACTGGCGACAGTCAGCATCAGCGCGGCCGTGTCTCCGAAGTCGCTGATCCAGGTGATGGGTCCCGCACCGTCAGGAAGGTCAGTGATCTGATTCAGTCGTTGTCCGATATCCTGGAATTCCTGCTGGGTGTTCTTGATGCTGTCCAACAGCCTGACTTGCACAACAGAAATGTTGTCCTGAGTGGTGGACTCCACACGGTCCACCTTGCTGTTTCCAGTAACGGCTTGCTCGACCTTGCGTGTGACCAACTGCTCGACCTTGTCTGCGGAAATACCCGGCCAGGGGGTGATGGCCAGTGCGATTCGCACAGGGATGTCGGGATCCTTCCGCTTGGGCATATTCATGTAACCAAATACGCCCCAGGCCAGAGTTGCGAACAATGCGACCCAGGCAATCTGCCGGTTGTTGACAAAGAATCGTGCGACGTTACGACTGCTACTGGGGTTCTCAGCTTTCATTGCAGGACCTCTACAGGCTGACCATCCTTAAGCAGATTGGCGCCGGTGGTGATGATGCGGTCTCCGGTTTGCAGCCCGCTGACTACGGTGATTTCACTGCCATTGACCGCGCCGATGTCTACGCTGTGGAGGCTAGCGACTTCTCCGGCACTCGAGTTTGAGACGACGAACACGCCATATTTCCCGTCTTTCGCTTGCACGACTGCAGAAAGTGGTACCAGCAGCGTCGACGTTCGACTTGCGCCGTCGGCATTCGCGAATTGCAAGGAGCCGATCATCCCCACCTTCAGTAAGTGATCGTGATTCGGTATCGCGACTTCGACCTCGAAATTACGTGTAACCGTGTCCGCTGCCGACGACATGCGGCTGATTCGCGCATGAAATGTGCGTGTGGGGAACGCGTCGATGGCAACATCAACGGGCTGGCCTAGCTTTACGGAACGAACAACGGTGTCGGGCACTCCAACGACAACCTTGACGGTGTCGGTTTTGGCGAGCGCGAACGCGGGAACGCCAGGTCCGACGAACGCGCCGAGCTCGACGGCTTTCTTCACGATGTCGCCGTCAAAGGGCGCAATCAGAGAGGTGTCGCGCAGAGCGATTTCCGCTTCGCTCGTCAGGGCCCGAGCGGATTTCAGCTGCTCCTCGCTGGCATCGTATTGCGCGCGAGCAGAATCGAAGTCGGGCTTCGTGATGCTCTGAGTGTCATACAGATGTGTAGCCCGATCGAAGTCGAGTTTGGCTTTCTGTGCGACAGCGTCGGCGGCCGCTGCTTGCGAGGATGCCTGTCGTACCTTGTCCTCGTATTCAGAAGATCGGATGCGGACGAGTACGGCTCCCCGGCTAACCCGATCCCCTTCCGCAACATCGCGCATCCTGCCATCCTGGCCGCGCGCCTGTTTGAGAGAAATGACGTACCCGGGAATTCTGAATGTCAGGGGAACTTCCGAATCGGGCGTCACTACCGCCGAGAAACGCAAGCCGTCGGCGCTGAAGCCCGCTTGCTTCTCAATGGCTTGAGCCTGGACCCCCTGCGGGGGTTGATTGAGTGGCTTATTCGAGCCACAGCCGACCATGACGAGCATCAATGAAAAGATTGTGATTGTGGTTCTCACGTTTATTCCTCTCCCATCGCGCGGCGCAAATCTGCAAGAGAACTCCAATAAGAAGAGAGCGCCTGCTGGTACTGAAATGATGTTTCCGCACTTCGAGCCTGAGCCTGTAAGAGATCTCTTACGAGTGCTGCTTGTTCTTTGTATTTATTACTGGTGACGCGGAATTCTTCGGCTGCGGCTTCATGACCGGTGCGGGTGGCCTTCAACAGCAACGCAGCTTCTTTCCACTTGCGGTACTTCGACCCGACTTCAACCCCGATCTGCGATTCTGCCTCTTGTGCACCGTTGTGCGCTTGCGCCAGGGTGTTGGATTTTTCGCGTACTCGATTGTGGCGGCGTCCCCAATCGAATGGCTCCCAAGTCAACGCAAAGCCGGCCACACCGACATTCGTCGGAAGGACCTGCACGTTCTGAACCCCCATGTAGCTGACGGCGATACCGCGGTC
>Ga0209448_10000273_pt1 | contig 18382 bp, 19 predicted proteins | sample BogFormECP14_OM2_FD_188245 | JGI IMG/M metagenome (GOLD analysis project Ga0209448, IMG submission 188245) | Bog forest soil microbial communities from Calvert Island, British Columbia, Canada - ECP14_OM2 (SPAdes) (version 2) | ecosystem: Environmental > Aquatic > Freshwater > Wetlands > Bog ... | reverse complement strand
ACGTCCTCGCCATTCTGGCGGCTGATAAAACCATAGCCCTTGGCATCGTTAAACCACTTTACGGTTCCTGTTTCCATGATGTTGCTGTGTTCCTTTTGTGTTGAAGTATGCGCTGGAACTCGGAGGATAGTGCAGGCAGATCACGCTTCAGAGCGGGGTGCTGCTGACAACCGCAAAGATCAAACGCACCTAAATTGTACATATTCGAGGGTAAATGGCTACAGGATTCTGTGTTTACTGAAGTAATCCGTCCGAGGTACACATTTCCCTGGTACACTCCCGAAAATTCTCTGTTTCAACCCTCCATTTTTTCATATCAAATTGAAAAATAAGGCTCATCGCCTTTTGGCAGGGTTCTTGCTCCCTGCATGCACTGAGTAACTCAGAACGACAACTGAATCTGTCTGGAGGCGTCCATGCTGGCCATACACGTCGAGAACCTGAGCGACCTGGCAGTCATTGAGTGCAAAGGCAGGATCATCCGCAGCGACGCGGTTTTCAAGCTTCGCGACGTCGTGCAGGCTCAGGGGGCGTCCCACGTCATCGCCCTGGATCTCTCTGAAGTGGAAGCGATCAGCGGTGGCGGCTTGGGGATGCTCGCCCTTCTCGAGCGCTGGACCCGCGAACACGATATTCGATTGAAACTGTTCTGTCCCTCCAGGCCGGTCTTGGAGGGGCTGGCCCAAAACCGCTCCATTCTGAATTTCGAAATTGCCTCTTTCCACCAGATGATGAGCGTCCTGGCCCACTCCGACAACCGATATAGCGTCGCTGCCTGAGCATCCGGTTTGCAACTTCCGGGCCGCTCATTCATCATCAAATCATGCGTATGCGAATACGAGTTTGGGGCCTCGTTGCCGCCGGGGTCTTTCTCTGCACTGCTTCCATGCGAGCCCAAGCCGACCTGGTCGAGGATGTCCGCACTCAACTGGCGCAGAACTCCATTTCCGCGGCCGAGTCAGAGCTTCGCACCTATAGGGCTCAGCATGGGGTCACGCCCGACTACCTCGAAGCTCTGTCGTGGATGGCCCGAGGAGCGGCAGCGACCAAGCAATGGGACCAAGCTGCCGCCTACGCCACCGAGACGCGCCGCCTTTCAGAGCAGCAACTGGCGACGACCAAACGCAAACTCGACGCCGAACCCCATCTCCCCATCGCCCTCGGCGCCGCCTACGAAGTCCTCGCCCAGGCTCTGGCCGAAAAAGGACAGCACGCGCAAGCAGTAAGCCTGTTGCACTCGGCTCTAACCCGCTATGGCACTACATCCATAAGGGCGCGGCTCCAGAAAAATCTCAACCTGTTGGCTCTGGTCGGTCAACCCGCTCCGCCCATACAAGCAATTCAGTATCTCGGACCGAAGCCGCCAACTCTGGCGTCGCTGAAAGGCTCGCCCGTTCTCTTATTCTTCTGGGCGCATTGGTGCGTGGACTGCAAAGCCGAAGTCCCCATCATCGCCCAACTGCGCCAGGAGTTCGGGCCCGAGGGTCTGGCGGTCATCGGCCCAACTCAACTCTACGGCTACGCCGCCCAGGGAGCCGATGCCGCCCCCGAGCAGGAGCGCACCTACATCGAATCCGTCCGCGCCCGTTATTACGCCAGCCTGCAGGATATGCCGGTGCCGTTAAGCAAACAGAACTTCAATGCCTACGGAGCAAGCACAACGCCGACTCTGGTAGTCCTGAATCGAGCCGGACAAGTGGCGATGTACCATCCCGGAGCGCTGTCGTACGAAGAACTAAGATCCGCCGTGCAGAAAGCGGTTGCTCGGTGAATAGTTTGTGTGGGGACGGGCGCCCTCGCCCGTCCATGCCGAGCGAAGCTCGGCGACCTTTTCAGCCGCTGCGGACAACTACAGCGTCGCGGCCTGCTCCCGCCGCCGCCCTTGAATCTCAATATAAACATTGATCAGCGAAACAGCCGCCGGCGTGACCCCCGGAATACGCGATGCCTGCCCTAGCGTTTGCGGAATAACTTTTCCAAGCTTCTCCTGCATTTCGCGCGACAACCCGCTGACCGCCCGGTAATCGAACCAATCGGGAATGCGGCGCTGCTCGGCCTTCTTCAGCCGTTCGATAGCACGCTGCTGCTGGTCAAGGTATCCGGCATACTTAATTTCGGTTTGAACGGACTTGAGCTCGTTCCGGATTTCCGACGAAAGCTTAACCTCAGGGGTCACCGAGGAATCTCTTTGGAAAAACTCGGGCAGTAGTTCGATCAGAACCGGCACGAGTTGTTCAATAGTGATCTCAGGCCGCTTGAGCAGTTGCGCCAAAGCCTGCCCAGCCGCCGATGAAAGGTCGTGTGGCGCGGACACTCCTGTCCGCGTGCCTTCGTCGGCAGCCAAGGCAGCCTCAATCAACTCCGCCATAGCCCCCGAAACCTTAGTCCGCTCCAGCACTAACTTCAGCTCATCCAGCCGCCGCTGCTTCGCCTCAAACTCCGCCCAGGCCTCATCCGAAATCAGCCCTACCCGCCGTCCATGCGGAGTGAGCCGCCGGTCGGCGTTGTCGATCCGCAGATGCAAGCGAAACTCCGCCCGCGAAGTAAACATCCGATAAGGCTCGTTGGTCCCCTTCGAAATCAGATCGTCGATCAGAATGGCCGTGTAAGCCTCCGTGCGATCGAGCACCAGCGGCTCCTCCTGCTTCACCTTCAAAGCCGCGTTAATCCCAGCCATAATCCCCTGGCACGCCGCTTCTTCATATCCGGAAGTCCCATTGATCTGCCCAGCCAGAAATAGCCCCGCAATCTTTTTCGTTTCCAGGGTGCGCCGAAGTTCCGTGGGATCGATCGAGTCATACTCAATCGCATAACCCGGCCGCATCATCTCGGCGCTTTCGAGCCCCGGAATCGACTTGAGGATCGCCAGCTGCACATCAATTGGCAGCGAAGTGCTCATGCCGTTGACGTAGATCTCGTGCGTATTCAGCCCCTCCGGCTCCAAAAAAAGCTGATGCGTCAGTTTGTCGGGAAACTTGACGATCTTGTCTTCAATGGACGGGCAATAACGCGGCCCCGTCGATTGAATCTGCCCGCTGTACATCGGCGAGCGATGCACGTTCTCGCGGATGATCCGATGCGTCTCTTCCGTGGTAAAAGCGATGTAGCAAGGCACCTGCGAGTCGTGATGCGCAACCCGCCGCGTGCGAAAGCTGAACGGAGTCGGATCCAAATCGCCCGGCTGCCGTTCAAAGCGTGACCAGTCAATGGTGCGCCCATCCAGCCGTGGAGGCGTCCCGGTCTTGAGTCGGCATCCGCGCAGTCCCAGCTTCTTGAGCGCTTCGCCCAGCAGAACCGCCGCCGCTTCTCCCGACCGTCCAGCCGGATACTGCTGCTCGCCGCAATGAATCAGGCCGTTAAGAAAAGTTCCAGTAGTGATGACGACTGCATCCGCCGAAACGCGCCGCCCATCGCGCAACAAAACGCCACGAATAAAGCTCTCAGTTCTCAGTTCTCGGTTCTCAGCAGCGTCAGGTGTAACTGAGAGCTGAGAGCTGACAGCTGAGAGCTGCTCCACCACCACATCCGACACTTCGGCCTGCTTAATCTTCAAATTCGCCTGCGACTCCAGCACTTCGCGCATCTTCAGCCTGTAAGCCTGCTTGTCGCACTGCGCCCGCGGCGACCAGACGGCGGGCCCACGCGAAGTGTTAAGCAGGCGAAATTGAATTCCGACCGCGTCCGTGATTTCACCCATGATGCCGCCCAGCGCATCCACTTCCCGCACGAGATGCCCCTTCGCGATGCCGCCGATGGCCGGGTTACAAGACATCTGCGCAATCAGATCGACGTTCAACGTAAAAAGAGCAGTCTTCAGCCCCATACGAGCCGCCGCCATCGCCGCTTCGCACCCGGCATGACCAGCACCGACCACTACCACCTCGAAATGTTCGTCAAACGTCTGCATGTGCGCTAGTCAAGAACTCACAACATTATGGAGGGAACACCGCTAGCTTGATTGTAACAACGTTACTAAGTGCCGGCAGCAAAGAGAACGGGGTGCCCCACTCATCGCGTACTTTGCGATGAGTGGGCCGCCCGACAGCCAGCGCCAGAGTAGTACGCTCTACGCGGCCAGCAAAGATTCCACCCGCAACGGCGATTCGCCCGACGTCATCGATAGGTCGGCGGCAGGGGATTGCGGTCCTGGAATTGCCGCTGGTGCCAGTAAGGATAGGCCACCTGTGGCGCGCTCGCCTCGTCCAGCTTCGCGACCTGCGCGCTCGTCAGCGCAAAGCTCGCCGCTAACAAGTTGTCCCGCAGTTGCTGTTCATTGCGCGCGCCGATGATCACGCTGGCGACCGTCGGCTTTCGCAACAACCAGTTCAGAGCCACCTGCGACACCGTCTTCCCACTCTCCGCCGCGACTGCGTCAAGCGCGTCAACAACTTTGTAGAGATACTCGTCCGCAACCACCGGACCACCTTCCGCCGCCTTGTGCAACCGGCTCACCTTCGGTAGCGGCTGGCCACGCCGTATCTTGCCGGTGAGACGGCCCCATCCGAGCGGGCTCCACACCAGAGCACCCAACCCCTCTGCATAGGCCTGCGGCATCAGCTCCCATTCATAATCGCGCCCGACGAGCGAGTAGTAAACCTGGTGCGCTACATAACGTGCCCACCCATGATGTTCGCTAATCGCAATTGACTTCTGCAGATGCCATCCCGAGAAGTTCGACGCCGCGATATAACGCACTTTCCCATCGCGCACAAACTGGTCGAGCGTGTTCAACGTTTCTTCCATCGGAGTCAGCGCGTCGAAGGCGTGCATGTGATAGACATCGATATATTCGGTTTTCAGCCGCTTCAGGCTGCCTTCGACCTGTCGCGTCAGGTGGACACGCGACGAACCGACGTTGTTGGGCCCGTCACCGAAAGGGAATGTTGCTTTGGTCGAAATTAGAACGCTGGCGCGGGGCAAATGCTTGATTGCCTCACCCAGAATCTCCTCGGAAAGCCCTTGCGAGTACACATCGGCTGTGTCGAAAAAGTTTACGCCAGCTTCCATACAGAGATCGACGAGCCGTGTGGCCTCCGCCCCGTCCGTCTCACCCCACGCGCGAAAAAACTCGTTCCCGCCCCCGAAGGTTCCAGTGCCAAAGCACAGCGCCGGAACCTTCACCCCACTTCTGCCAAGTTGTCGGAACTCCATGGTTCGTTTGACGAGCCGCAGCGCTCGGTGGTCGCAACCTTTTCATCTGCTCGAACAAAAATCGCGATCCAACCGAGGTTCATTGTCGAGCTTCACTGTCTTGGAGACACACCTATCCGCAACTGGCTAGCCACCGGTACACCGTCCTTAAATGCCGGAATAAACTTCCAACTCAAAGCTGCGTTGACCAAGTCTGGATCAACCCATTTCATCTTTCCTCCCGGTTTGGCTGATCGCACTTTTCCGGACGCATCAATGACCAGATCCAAAAGCAACTCCGCTTCCGGCGGGCTTTGCCGCTGGGTCTCCGATACGGGAGGGCGCAGAAGCAGGATCGCTCTGGGCGGGATAACCTCCAATTTGCGGCTCGGTCCTGTTGTGCTCACGGCATCGAAAATCGGCGCATGTTTTTTCCTGCCCCGAGGAGGGCCTGCGGACGAACCGTCGGCCTGGCTGTGAATTCCGCGGGCCCGTGCGCTCACCAGCGCGGCACGAATCCGGTCAACATCCGCGACAGGCCACATTTCCGCCAGCGAACGCCAGGCATCCGGCTCGCGTCCGCTGTAAAGGTAATCCCAAACGATCTCCAACACTTTGATCTTCACCGCCCTTAGGTGGTGCATACGCTCTGCGGAGATTGACGGCGTCAGCGTCAATTTGCCATCGCTGCCTTTGAAGTCTTCCAGATCCTGTGGATGAATCCCGGCCCGTATCCTCGTGATTTCATCGTCGAAATCGGATTGGAACTCGGCGCTCACATCCAATAGTTGACCGTGCGCAAAGCGAAAGACGACACTCGGAGCAGAATCCAGTTCGCCCAGGGACAGATCCTCGAAGCCATTCACCGCAACGGCATCGTTGGTCCAGATTTCGACTCTGCCATCGAGATCCACATCGGACGCGCTGAAGAATTCTCCACCCATGATGGTGCGCACCAGGCGTGGTGGCTTCTCCAGCGAGTAAATCCCATACTCCACGCAGCATTCGCTATCTGACTTCTTGATTTGAAAAGCAGCCACCGGGACGCCATCTCCGAAGTTCACTCCGAATGCGTCCACATCAAGCTGCGAAACTCCATTTGCAACTACCAGCTCATGATTTTCCCAGCCGAGCTTTGCCGCACAGGCCCGCGTCGCCAAGCCTCCGTTGCGCGCCGCACCCACATGCACTTTGATCCCGGTGCGGAATTCCGCTTCAAAAATTCCATCCCCATCATTGCAAAGCACGCCGCGCCCCTGCGTTTGGCAAACTCCAAATGTCGCCCAAACGAGAAAGAAGAAGACCGACGCTGACGCCAACCAGCCGCGGCGCAATGGATAACGCACGATCCGGTACCGATCTAGGGAGAGAGATGACATCAACGCGCTCCGAGCGGACGAGTATAGCGCACGATGCCGGTCAATCTTCACTTGGGCGGCGTATGTTCAAAAGGGAGCTTGGTATATCGCGCCTTCTCGATCTCGATCACCAGCGCCACTCTTCCTTGGGAGTTGCGGATGGGAAAGGGCTTCCCTATGTACTTGTGCGAGATGGCATCCATGTACTTGAAATCGCCATCGGGACGGCGCTCGACCACGCGGCCACGAAGCTGCCCCTCTTGATACGGGTCGTCGAAACCGACGATAGACAACGAGACCCGCGGATCGCGTCGCGTGTTCTTAGCTTTGAGTGAGCCTTCCCCAGTACAGATCAGGATGCGATCATCTTCACGCCCCACCCAAACCGGTACGCTCTGCGGTGAGCCATCCGCCATGATGGTGGCAAGATGGGCGAAATTGGGACCATCGAGCAAAGCTCTGATTTCGTTGGCAAGCGGAATCGCCATAACGACCGTCCTTACGCGTAAGCGTTAAACAAATCTATCACTTCAATTCGACCGATCGACGGGGGATGCTCCGCCATTTTGTGATCTGGATAACCAGGCAGGCTGTGACCCACGGCACCAGGGCTTGGTAGCCATCTTGTGATCCGCTGGTCCCGACCGTATAGTGAAGGGTACCGAGGTAAATCATGGATACACCCTTTATGGAAACCAAGGCATTTGTGTCTCTACTCGAAGAACGTATTCATCCATACGACTTGCTCCGTCATCCTTTTTACAAAGCCTGGTCGGCTGGCGAACTCACCCGCGACGATCTGCGCGAATACGCCGAGGATTACTACCCTCAGGTGGAGGCGTTCCCGGGCTACCTGGCGCAGCTCGGCGTCCGGTTGGAAGAAGGCGAACTGCGCCGCGCCATCCTCGCCAACATGACCGATGAAAAGGGCGGCGAAGACTCCTTCGGCGAGCCCGAACGTTCCCACTCCGAACTGTGGCTCGACTTTGTGGAAGGCTTGGGCGGAAGCCGCATCCCGAAACGCCGGCCGGTTGGGGAAGTTCGCAAGCTCATCTCCTGGTTCCACCGTGTAGCCAGCGAAGGAACTGCGGAAGAAGCGTTGGCGGCTTTCTACGCCTATGAATCGCAGGTGCCGCGCATCGCGCAAGAAAAAGATCGCGTCCTACGTGAACTCTACGGGGCTGATGAGAAGACACGCTTCTATTTCACGCTGCACGCGACCATCGACGCGCAGCACGCACAGGTGTGGCGCACGCAACTGGAGAAGCGGGTCAAGACCAATCCGGAGAATGCCAAGAAAGCATTGGCTGCGGCTGAGACTGCAGCCAAAGCTTTATGGACTGTGCTCGATGGCTTCGAGGCGCGGCGAACGGAGCGGACCGCGGCCTTGGCCTCGAGCTAGAATAAGAGTCCTTCTATAGAGACCGGGCTTGCCCCGTCTCTGACGCGGCGAGCTACAATCCCTCTTTAAGCAAGCATGGCTCGACCCATCCCCATCGGCGTGCGCGGCGAGGCGGCTGAAACCGTCGAGTTGAAGCACACGCTCGCCGGATATCATTCCGAGTTGCCACCTGTCTATTCCACTCCAGACATGATTCGGCTGATGGAAACCGCCTCTTTCAACGCGCTGCAGCCGTTTTGCGATGAGGGAGAAATCACCGTGGGCATCTCCATCCACGTTGACCATCGTGCCGCCAGCGGGATCGGAATGCGAATTCACGCCGAGGCGGAACTGGAATCGTTTGACGGCCGCTTCTACATCATGCGCGTTCAAGCCCACGACGGCATTCAGGAGATCGGCCACGGTACAGTGGGGCGCGCTGTAGTACACGTTCCCAGTTTCATCAAGCGCATGCACGATAAAGCTCGCGGCTGACCGTGCTGGAGGCCAGCTTGCCGGGACCTGCCATGGCAGGCTACGAAAGAAATTAGGACGTTGATTTTGTTTTGAAGGGGCGCGGCTGCGGCGCGGACAATGAATTTTCCGCAGTCCTCTAGACCAGAGGCAGCAGAGAGAGTTATGGAATCCCAGACCAACAAAGCGATCCAGCTCCGGCAGCTCCATCGCGGACCGGGCGTGCTCATCCTGCCGAATGCATGGGATGTGGCCAGCGCCCGTATCTTTGAGGAAGCTGGCTTCCCCGCGATCGCCACTACCTCCGCGGGCATCGATTTCTCGCTGGGCTATCCCGGGCAACGCACTCCCCGCGAGGAAATGATGGCCCGCATCGCTCGCATCGCTCGCGCCCTTCACGTACCTCTAACCGCTGACGTCGAAGCCGGATATGGGCCCAGCGCTGAAGACGTCGCCAGCACCACGCGCGAACTGATTCAAGCGGGAGTCGCTGGGATGAACCTGGAGGATGGAAGCGGCGATCCGGCTCGTCCCTTAATCGGCTTTGAATTGGCGGTCGAAAAGATCAAGGCGGCCCGCCACGCGGCCATGCAAATGCACGCGCAAATTGTGGTCAATGCTCGCACCGATGTCTTCCTGCTGCCGGGAGGCAACCCGGACGCCGACTATTCCGAAGCGTTGCGGCGGCTGCTTGCGTTTCGCGATGCGGGCGCCGATTGCGTATTCGCTCCTGGACTGAAGGATGCCGAGACGATTGGGCGTCTTGCAAAAGCCGTCGAGTGTCCACTCAACATTCTCGCCGGGCCGGGAACCCCTTCGGTTCCGGAACTCAAGAAGCTGGGCGTGGCGCGTGTGAGCCTCGGAGCGGGCCCCATGCGTGCCACGCTAGGCCTTTTGCAAAGAATAGCGGAGGAACTCAAGACCACCGGAACGTACAGCGCGATGGAGGCAGCTGTGCCTTACGCCGAGGTAAACAAACTATTGGGCGGTTAAGCCGGCAAAACTCACGTGGGGACGGCCGCCCTCGGCCGTCCAGCGGAGCGAAGCTCCGCAGCGTCGGCGGCACCACAAAGTTCGAATTACCCGTTGATCAGATTCATCATGTGTTCCGGGTAGCGCAATCCCGAAGCCGCGCCCGAGGGAAACACTTCGTTCAGACGGCGCAGGTCATCCTGCGTCAGTTTCAAATCCACCGCCGCCGCGTTTTCCTCCAGATACTTCCGTCGCTTCGTGCCCGGAATCGGGACAATATCGTCCCCCTGCGCCAGCACCCAAGCCAGCGCCAATTGTGAAGGCCGACACTTTTTCTCGAGCGCGATCTCTCCCACTTCCTCCACAAGATCCAGGTTCTTCTGAAAGTTTTCGCCCTGGAAGCGCGGCGAGAAGCGGCGATAATCATCCGCCGCCAGGTCTTCGAACTTCTTGAATTGGCCGGCAAGAAAACCTCGTCCAAGCGGACTGTAGGCGACGAAGCCAATACCCAGTTCGCGGCAAGCCGCCAGGATTTCCTCTTCCGGATCGCGCGTCCAGAGCGAATACTCCGTCTGCAGCGCCGTGATGGGATGCACCTTCACCGCCCGCCGTAGAGTGTTGACGCTCGCTTCCGACAAGCCAATGTGGCGAATCTTGCCTTCCTTGACCAGTTCCGCCAGCGCACCCACCGTCTCTTCAATCGGAGTATTCGGATCGACGCGGTGCTGGTAGTAAAGATCAATGTGCTCGACGCCCAGCCGCTTCAAACTACCTTCGCAGGACTTCTTGACATAGTCGCGCTTGCCGCTGACGCCGCGGACATTGGGGTTCGTGGGATCCCGGACGATCCCGAACTTTGTGGCCAGCACGACTTGGTCGCGCTTGCCCTTGATCCCCCAACTAACCAGCGCGCGACCAACGAGTTCTTCGTTCTTAAGCGGCCCGTAGACGTCGGCGGTGTCAAGAAAGTTGATGCCGAGTTCGAGCGCCCGATGAATGGTCGCGATCGATTCCGCGTCATCGCGTCCCGAATAAAACTCCGACATGCCCATGCAGCCCAAACCGAGAGCAGAAACTTTCAGCCCAGAACGTCCAAGATTGCGTGTTTTCATTCAAGGATTCCTTTCGCAGTAGCTAATGGTCCACGATTTGCGTCTATAGATGCAACAACTGCGGGGAAGTTGCCGACGGCCTAAGAGTGTTCCACAAATTGCGTCCCCGCCGCGTACTTTGGCATCTTGTAGGCAGCCATGAATCCACCGCCAATTTGGTTTGAACGGAGGTTTGATTTCACCTTTCCGGTGGAGCAGCATCCCAACCTGTGCATACGTTTGCGAGGCACGCCGGCCCGCCTGGAAGAAATCGCACGCGCCGCTGATCGTGAGGTCCTGATCAGGAAACCGCGCGAAAACGAAAAGTGGTCGGCCCAGGAACATGCCGGGCACTTGCTCGACCTCGAACCTCTCTGGATGGCGCGGGTCAATGACTATTTGACCAAAGCATCCCAGCTGACCGTAGCCGACTTGACCAATCGGAAGACGTTCGAAGCGCAGCACAACCGGCGCCCGATCGAAGAGATCCTGGCCGAATTCCGAAGCGCCCGCTCACAACTAGTAAGCAAAGTCGAGCAGATCGACCCGGCAATTGTCGCCCGCGCCATTCCCCATCCGCGCCTGAAAACGCCCATGCGGCTCGTGGACCATCTGTACTTCGTGGCGGAACACGATGACCATCACCTGGCCCACCTCTTCGCAATGATCAACTTGCGATGATCAACGCAGACCGGTGGGGAATGCACTAATCACTGACTCGGATCAAAGGTTTCGTCTGCGGTATCACCTGGCCGATTTCGACTGCGGGAACCCCAGCATCCTGCAGCGCCTCCGTGAGCTTGCCGGCGTCTCCGGCGGCAACCGAGATCAGCAGTCCTCCGGCGGTTTGCGGGTCGAAGAGCAGCGTGCGGATGTCTTCAGGCACCGACGAATCGTAGCCCACCACGCACTCGGCAAACTCACGATTCGCTTTGAGTCCGCCGGGAATGTAGCCCGCGTGGATGCAATCGAACGCGCCCTCAAGCACAGGAATGTTAGCGGTCTGGAAAACGAGACTGACGTTTGAAGCCATAGCCATTTCGCGAGCGTGCCCGATCAATCCAAAACCAGTAATGTCAGTGAGAGCGTGCACAGACCACGGAGGGACAGCCGCCCTCGGCTGTCCAGCGGAGCTAAGCTCCACCCCGACGGGCGGGACGCCCGTCCCTACACGAGCATTGGTAATCACCTCGGCCGCCCTCTTATTCAAAGTTGTCATCGACTTCACCGCCGCGTCGATCCACCCCTGCTTCGCGACGCCCTTCTTGATCGCCGTAGAAATTACTCCCGTGCCGAGCGCCTTGGTGAATAGCAGCTTATCGCCCGGCTGCGCGCCTTGATTAGCCAGCACGCGCTTGGGATGAATCACTCCCGTGACCGAATAGCCGAATTTCGTTTCTTCGTCGCGGATGCTGTGCCCGCCGACCACCGTACATCCGGCCTCAACCATCTTCGACAGCCCGCCGGCCAGAATGCGCTCCAGAATTTCGAGATCGCCTTTTTCCGGAAAGCAGACCAGCGCCAGCGAAGTCAGCGGCTTCCCGCCCATGGCATAAACGTCGCTGAGCGCATTGGTCGCGGCGATCTGGCCGAAGGTGTAGGGATCGTCCACGATGGGCGTGAAAAAATCCACCGTCTGCACCAGCGCCGTCTCGGGCGTAAGCAGATACACTCCGGCGTCGTCGGCATGATCGAAGCCGACTAGCACATTCGGGTCCTGTTGCCGGGCTAATTTCCCAAGCACCGTGTCCAGCGCCGCCGGACTCAGCTTGGAAGCTCAACCCGCAGCTTTTACGGACTCCGTAAGACGGAATGGTTTTACGTCAGCCACGAGGCCATTGTAACGGAGCGAGAAGAGGCGGTCAGCTTCGGTGTCGCGGGCTCACTTGTGGAGCTCAATGGCAACGACATAGGCGACCGGAGGCTGAGCGGAGGATTCGACATACTCAACTTTGGCCGACATACCCTCCAGATCCTTGCAGGGATTCAGGTCACCCTTGGGCTCGAAGCCGAGAGCCGTAAACCCAATCTGGTAGAAGTTGCCGCTGTGCAATGGCATCGTCTTACCTTTGGCGGCCATCGTCAGTTCGATTTTTGAAGCATGGCAATGCACATTCTGCAGCGTGCCTACCAGGAAACGATGCGGCCCTTTTGGAATCTCTTCCGCCGATGCCCCAACATCGCCGTTGCTCTCGCCTGCGGACCCGGCATTCGCTTGGGCGCTGGCTTCTAATTCCTCCGCCGTCTGCCGTTCCCGCGCGGTCGCGTACCTCTCGACTTGCTGGAGATAGTTCTGAACCATTGCCGTTTCCGCCGGAGACTTCGCTACCCGCAAGGCTTCGCGGAGCACGGCCACTGCGTCCTTGCCCTGCTCCATCTGCATAAGAACACTGGCCGCGGTCATGCGATAACTGACATTGCCGGGGTCCAGTTCCACCGCGCTGAGTATCATCGTGTGCGCCTCGTCGAGATTTTGGCGCCGCATGCCCTCGAAGGCCGCCAGCCGCTCAAAGGGCGGCGCAAACGCCGGATTGAGTTTGATGGCGGCCCGTAAGCTGGCCTCCACCTGAGCGTCATCGCTGGGGCTGGCCCCAGCGTTCATTGAAATCGCCGCAAAATAGTAGTGGGCGATGTAACTTTGCGAGTCAAGTTTCACCGCCTGTCCGTACCACTTTCGCGCTTCATCCAGATGCCCCGCGCGAAACTCCAGAAATCCCATGGTTTCATGCGCCGACACATTCTTTGGATCTTCCTGCAGCACATGGTCGAGCAGCGGCCGGGCATCCGCAACTCGTTCGTTGTAGGCAAGGAAATCCGCGCGCACCGCGTCGGCCTGCGTCTCACTCAGCGCTTGCACCTTGAATGCCGTGTCGTCCACGCCGGTCGAAGTTGCCAGCTTGAAATAGTTGAAGCTCCCCTGATGAATGTAGCTTTCCAGATTCGACTGCAGTTGCTTGAGATCGCCGAACACGCGAGCAGCCGCGGTCACCGGGTCTACCTTCTCCCTCAGCAGTTCCGTGTAGTCGGTCAAGTGCTTTGTCTTTCCCTGAAAATCCCGTACTTCCAGGTAGTGGGTCAGCGCCCATGACTCCGCATAGAAGATGGAACCTTTCTTCTCCTCGTGGTAGTAGGGCGAACTGGTGTCGACGGTGAGAAGCGTAGCCAGCGGCAGCAGTCGGTTCTCGCGCAGCCATTGAATGTTCTCTGGACTTGGCTGCCCTAGCGCGACGTCCTTCTCGTGGATGTCGGTATTTTCATAAAACTCCGCGAGCCCCTCATTCAGCCACAAGGGTAGCCATTCCGCAGACTTGCTGAGAAGAAAGTGCGTGTACTCGTGATAGATCACCGCATATGGATGTTCGCCTTCAGCGTCCACCCGCATCAGAACATAGTTCTTGTCGGGCACTCGCAGAAAGAGGCCGCCCAACTTGAGCTGCCCTTTTGCCAGATAAGCCTGCGGTTCGAGGGCGCGGAAATCTTTCTCATCTTTGATTGCCAGCACGATTATCGGCGAACCGTTATCGATGGATACCCGCGGGAACGCTACATGAAAAACCGAGCGCATGCGCTCAAACTGGTCCGCAATACGCCGCCCGGCTTTCTCGTTGGCGTTCGTCACCACGGTGAAATGCTGACTGCGGACTTCCAGCCAGTTCTCCGGCTTATCGTGCGCTAAGGCCTGCGCAACTGCCAACAATGACCAAGCCAAAGACAAGTGCAAAGCATTGGGTTTCCACATAGTCCGAGCCCATAGTCCGAGCCCATACAGATATACCGAGGAGCAAGGAGTGTCAAATGAATAGTCTTTTGCAACTTACTCGCGCTTGTTACTTCACCGTAACCTGAGTGATCTGGGCGGGTGACGCACATCTCGCCGGCAGCACAGCGCAGCGGCAGTTAATGTCGTAACCATAACAACTGGGGGTGCCCCACGTCTCGCGATTTTCGAGACGTGGGACTCGCCACTGCACGCAGCGTGTCATTCACTGGTCACCGACTTTCTCATCAACATCCAGGCTGTGAGCGCCACCACAGATCCAGTTGACCGACGTGATACAATGTTTATTTGATTGGGGCAGTTTCGAGACCCGTCCGTGAACCACGACGGTCCTCGAAGCTGCCCCAAAACCATTTCAGCGCTCTTTGACAACTGTAAGTCCTTATTCCCGAAGATTTTGGAAAAAGGCCCTTTAGACTCAAAGATTTGGAAGGAATTTCCTCCTAAACCAATGATTCTTAAAGGTCGCGTAAAAAAAAAGAATTTCAATGATCTGGGGGTAGATCCTGCGGCGAGGCGAAGAGCAGGACTAAGTCCTTATTATTGAATACTTTAGAGTTAACTCCTTATTTTGAATATTTTGCAGAAAACGGGGGGGAGGGGGTACCCGCATTTACTGAGAACTGAGAACTCCCCTACTTCACGCTGACCTGCGTGATCTGCAGATCCGGATAAGCATGGTTCCACTGCGCCGAGATGTTCTCAAACGTCAGCCGGAAAGGTTTGCTCTGCCCAGGCGCAAGCGGAGACAGGTTGAGGTCCACGGCCTCATCGTAAGGACCGCCAGTACGCAGCACGCGGATGGGAAGTTCTTCCCGCTGCGCCGTCTGTCCCAGGTCGTCCTTGAAGGTAATCTGCGCCACCGCATGGATGACCGTCTTATCGCCAGTGTTGGTGATGGAGCCATCGAGATAGCTGACCGTAGCGCCCACAAAATTCTGCGCGGCGCTTGTCTTGAGGTCCGAGAATTTCAGGTTCGCGGCATACGCCGGAGGAGGAACGGGCTTCTTCTGCTCGCCACGAAAAATCAGCGCGAGAATGCCGACAACTATTCCTACGATGACGATCCCGATAAGGATCGGGCGGAGACTGGATTCCTGCCGATCCGTTGTGGGGTTTGCGTTCGGCTGGAGCAGGCCATCCATGGCGGGATTGTACTACCGCGCGCCCACCTCGGAGGATGATGCCTTCGAGGCGTTCCCCGACGCGCGCGCACCGGTGACCCGGTAGTTGTTGTATTCAATAGTCAGCGTGGCGCGCCCGCCGAGCCGGATGTAACTTATCGACTGGTTGCGCCGAGGAAGCCAAAAATCTTGAACTTTTATGTATTCGTGATGAATTTCACTCTTCTTCGTCCAGAATGAAGGATTCTGGGCAGGCTCGGCTTCAATCCGGGTCACGGCGAAATCGGTTCCATCGACCCACACTTTGCCGCGATAGAGGTACTTGCTTTTCGTTTTCGGATACACGGCGAGCACGTATTGGCTGCCCTGGTTCGATGAATTGACGCTCGACGAATTGACGCCCGAGGAATTGTTCCCCGCGGACTCGAAGCCGATCAGCGCGATGTCGTAGTTGTCGCGGTTCAGCAGTGTGCGGGCGTGCAGTTCCGGCTCGGCCGCTTCTCTTTCGCTCTCCAGCAACCGTTTGAACACGCGCTCGACGATCAGCTTCGATCCCGTTTGCGAGATGACTTTAAAGCTCTTGCTGGAAGGACTGTCAAAAGTGGCCTCCACCGTCATTTCGGCTTCGCGATCGCCCGGGAACCCGCGATAAGAAAGGCGATAAACCCGTGTGGATTCGTAGTGGCGCAGAGCCTGTGCCCGCTCCACATCCTTGCGGACGAGATTGTCCACGACCTGATCGACCGAGAGCGGCGCCGTCGTGATGGAACGCGGGAGCGGGCTGGAATCAACCACGGCCCCGAATGCGCTAGCCAGTGCAACCGCCAACAAAATGAAAAATCTGGCCGAGCTTTCCATTGAACTCCGCATCGAAGAACTCTGGATCGAACTCAAAACTGTGCGCATGCATCATCCGTTGAAGGCCTAGATTATCACTAACGGGCATCCCAGGCTGTTGGGCCGGCCTGACGGCGGAGCGGCACCTCGGTGTCACGATTTCGGCACCGGCTTTTGCCGACCAAGCAAATCTCTCCGGTTCATGTTGATTTCACCCACCGTAGCAACCAGGTCACCATGCCAGGGGTATGTTTTCAATCACTTGCCGAACAGGGAAAACGGTCAGATAATTGCTCCCACTCAAAACAGCAAGAGGAGCCCTTCCCCATGTGGATCCGTGAAAGCGAAAAGTGTATTCAATGGAACTGGATCGCGATCTTCTCCTACACCGCGTCACTGGCATTCAGCTTGGCAATTTGGAGAGGTCTATTCCGGGCCGTGGAATATTTAGTGAAGTGAGACGAGAAGCTTTGAAGTGAAGTGAGAATCTGCCAGCGCGGCGATCAGTGCCAAGTCTTGAGGCTCCGGCGCGGCGCATCTACCGGTCATAGTGCAGCAGCGAGAACACATCGTATTTCTCCAGTTTCTCGCGGCCCCTCAGGAAGTCCAGTTCGACCACAAACGCCAGTCCCGCAATCCGCGCGCCCAGGCCGCTGGCCAGCTGCGCCGTAGCAACCGCCGTTCCCCCGGTGGCCAGCAGGTCGTCCACGATCAGAACGCGCTGACCTTTTCTGATGGCATCTTTGTGGATCTCCAGCGCGTTGCTGCCATATTCCAGTTCGTAGCTGACCTTCACCGTTTCGCCGGGCAGTTTTCCCGGTTTGCGGACCGGCACGAATCCCGCATTCAGCCGGTAGGCAAGCGCTGGTCCAAAAATAAATCCGCGGGCCTCCATGCCCAGCACCAGGTCAATCTCTTTGCCGATATAGTTTTCCGAGAGCGCGTCGATCAGGCGTGCGAATCCGACTTTGTCCTTGAGCAGCGTGGTGATGTCGTAGAAGAGGATGCCTTTTTTCGGAAAATCGGGCACCTCCCGGATCAGCTTTTTCAATCCGTCGCAATCGACCCTCTTGGCCGGCATCTTGGTCGCCATCGTAAAGTTATGCTCCCCGAACCTGAAATGAATTGAGTCCCGCGACCGGTTCGGCGTCAGCTTGCTCTACGTTATCCACCCGCGCCGCTCGCGGCCCTTCCTGCAGGCGCGATCGCAATCCGGCCAACTGCTCGCGCGTTCCCATGGCCAGCACTTCGACGCTGCCGTCGTGATTGTTGCGCACCCATCCTGCAATCTGCAGAATGTGCGCCTCACGCTCGACAAACCAGCGAAAACCAACGCCTTGGACACGCCCGCGCACCAGAAAGCGACGAGCTTGAACGTGAGCGTGAGATTGATCGTTTGTGGACATGGTTCGATTGAAGAAGGTTCGATTGAAGAGCTGCCTTACTGCGCCCGCGACAGATACGTCCCCTCCGCCGTATCCACCTTGATTTTCTCGCCCTCGTTGATGAACGGCGGCACCTGAACAATGAGACCGGTTTCGGTCTTCGCCGGCTTCGTCACACTCGATGCGGTTGCGCTCTTCAGGCCGGGCTCGACTTCCGTCACGGTCAGCACCACGGTCTGCGGCAATTCGATTCCCACCGCCTTGCCGTCGAAAAACTCCACCTTGATCTGGAGATTCGACGTCAGGTAATCCACCGCGTCGCCGAGCGTGTCGCGAGTCAGGTGGGTCTGCTCGTAGTTCTCCGTATCCATGAAGTAGTAGCTGTCGCCATCGGCGTACAGGAATTCCATATTGACTTCATCGACGTTGACCTTCTCGATCGGGTCGGGAGAGCGGAAACGGTGCTCGAACATGGCGCCGGTGCGGAGGTTGCGCAGCTTCGCCTGGATGAAGGCGCGCAGGTTGCCCGGCGTGCGGTGCTCGACGCTGAACACGGAATGCAAGTCATTGTTGTGCTTGATGATCATGCCGGGACGGAGTTGGGTCGCTGGAATCGACATTGCTGGTTTACATCTCCTTCACTCTGCTAGGAATTCTGGGCAGCGGGGCAGGTCCATGGCATCCGCCGCACTTGGGATTAACGCTTCATTTTACACAGGCGGAGGGGGTTATGGAAACAGCGGCCCGTGCTGCCTGTAGATGCTCCAAGATAATGTCACCCCCTAACTGCAACGAGACTTTGTCACCCTCTCAGGATGGTGACGATGAGTCAGAAAGAGTTCCAACGAGTGA